>Ga0172375_10007602_pt1 | contig 14802 bp, 15 predicted proteins | sample LakKiv1m_FD_114537 | JGI IMG/M metagenome (GOLD analysis project Ga0172375, IMG submission 114537) | Freshwater microbial communities from Kabuno Bay, South-Kivu, Congo - kab_092012_11.1m | ecosystem: Environmental > Aquatic > Freshwater > Lake | place: Democratic Republic of the Congo... | reverse complement strand
TATTTAATTAATGGATTATACCAATATAGATATTGAAATAAATAAGGTTATTAGGGAACTAAAAATAAGAAACTATAGCCCAAAGACAGTTAAGAGCTATTCTAGTTACCTAAATAAATATTTTTCCTATAAAAAGAATAATATTGATCAGTTTGATGAATATAACATTAAAAATTTCCTTCTATTTTTAGAAAGTAAAAATATAAGTCCTCAAAGCAGAAATCTAACTTTAAATGCGATTAAATTTTATTATAAAAATATCTGTAACTATAGAAATTTTATTAATATCAAATTTGCAAAAAAATATCAAAAATTACCAGTTGTACTGTCAAAAAATGAGGTCGATTTGATCTTAAATAATGTCAATAACAGAAAACACAAATTACTATTATCCATAAGTTACGGAGCTGGCTTAAGAGTAAGTGAGGTAGTAAATCTGAAGATTGAAAATATAGACTTTGAAAGAAATTTAATCCATATAAAACAATCTAAGGGCGGTAAAGACAGAGTGACTGTTTTACCGGAAAAAATAAAAGATACTTTGAAAAATTTCATATTTGCAGGTGACAATAAGAGATATGTATTTGAAAGCGAAAGAGGAAGAAAGCTAACTACACGAACAGCTCAAAAAATATTCGAGAAAGCCTTAAAAAAATCAGGAATAGTAAAAAAGGCTACATTTCATAGTTTAAGACATAGCTTTGCTACTCATTTACTGGAAAACGGAGTAGATGTACGTTATGTACAAGAATTGTTGGGACATCAAAACATTCGAACAACTCAGATATACACACACGTAACCAATATGGCATTAAAAAATATAAAAAGTCCCTTATGAAATTTTTAGATTATATACAAAAAAATAAAATCATCGGATTGGCACCGATGGATGGATATACGGATGAACCAGCTAGACTTCTACAGACAAAAATAGCCAGGCCAGATGTCATGTTTACTGAATTTGTAAGTGCCGAAGGACTGTCCAGAGGATCAGTAAAGCTATTTGATCCCCTACTCTACCAGAAAGAAGAAAAACCGATAATTGCTCAATTGTTTGGCAAAGATCCAGAAAGCTTTTATAAAGCCACAATAATTTGTTTGGTACTCGGCTTTGATGGGGTGGATATAAATATGGGTTGTCCGGCTAATAAAGTAGTTAGACATGGAGGTGGAGCAAGTCTGATAATGACTGATATATCATTTGAATTAATTAAATCTGTTTTAAAAGCCAGAGATGATTGGTTTAAAAATAAAGTAGATATAGCAAATATTGGCTTAAAAAATAAAAGTTTAAACAAATTTAAAAGTGTTTTAAATTATTGCCAATATGATGGTAAAAAGATGTGGCCAAGTGTTTCTGTTAAAACCAGATTGGGAATTGAGACTGATATTAGCTCTACATGGATTGCTAAACTAGCTGAAACTGAAATTGATTTGATAACACTTCATGGTAGAATTCTTAAGCAAGGCTATGCCGGTAAATCAGATTGGAGTGCAATTGAAGAAGCTTGTAAAATTACCAAAGAAATTAATCCAAAATTAGTTTTTTGGGGTAATGGTGATGTGAAAACCAGAACTGAGGCAAAAAAATATATAGAAAAGTATGGGGTTGATGGAATATTAATAGGAAGAAATAGTGTTGGCAATCCGTGGGTATTTGAAGATAATGAAAGAAATATAGATATAAGTGAAAAATATAAGGCAATGCTAATACATGCTCAAATGTTTAGTGATGTGTTTCCAAAACGAAGTTTAGAGCACTTAAGAGCCAAATTATTGGCTTATACAAAGAATTTTAGGAAGGCTAAAATATTGAGAAAAAAGTTGGTAAGAGTGGTAAATATTACTGATTTGAAAAAATTAGAAGAGGATTTTTATTAGCTTGAATGTTATAAATGTTAGTTAGAATAATAAAGTTAGAATTTTTTATATAAATATGTCAACACAAGTAACAGATAACGATTTTTCAAAAGAGGTACTTGAGCATAAAGGTCAGGTTTTGGTAGATTTTTGGGCACCCTGGTGTGGACCTTGTCAAATGCTTGCCCCCATAATTGATCAAGTAGCTACAGAAATGAAAGATAAGGTAAAGGTTGTTAAATTAAATGTTGATGAAAATCCTCAAGTATCAGGTCAATATCAAATTACTGGTATTCCAACTGTAATTTTGTTTGACGATGGACAAGTCAAAGAACAAATAGTTGGCTTTCGACAAAAACAAGATTATATTGAAGCTATTAATAGATAAGAGCGGGTTTTGAATATTTTTTGATGGTGACAGTATCCCCTGGTTTGAGAGTGTGAATTTTGGGATTGTTATCGGCACAAATGAAGGCATTTTCTCTATCTATAGTTATGCTAATAATATTATCGTCTGCAACTATTTGATTTAGCAAAGGCTCTGTTGGATTGATAACAGCTATTCCCATACCCTGATAAAAAATAGTACGGGCAATACTTTTATAATAACCCGATGAACCAAAAGCGGTTGAAACAATAATTCCATCGGCAATAATATTGTTAATATGAGTATCCCCTATTGAGTAAGAAAATCTTAAAGCTAGATTTGGATGAGAGCATTTAATGTTGATTTCATTTAAAGCGATTAGTTTTTTATTATTAAAAGAGGCTTCTAGTTTTATATATTGATGAGGAGTAATGTGTCTAAGTTTGATTGATTCTAAAATGTTTTGTAAATCATCTATGCGATAACATTTAGTACAAATATTTGACGATCTGATAGCTAATTTGGGAATATCTGGAAATTCCCTTTCAGCTCCCAATAAACTACCATCCCCTCCATGGCTAATAACCAGATTTAAATCTTTTTTATAAATATTGATTATTTTAATAATGTTTTTGTCTATTGGTCTTTTGGTGGGGTTATAAATTTTGATCATAAATTAGTTTAATACAAGTACAGGTGAGATAATACTGTATGAATGTAGTAAAAGTGATTGAGTATCTTTTAAAAATCGGTGAGCCAAAATTTAGGCTTAATCAAATTTTGGAGAGCTATTATTTGGCAAAGTTTAAAAGCTTTGATGAAATGACAAATATTAGTAAAGATTTAAGGCAGAAATTAAGTGATAATTTTAATTTTTTATCGGTTGAGGAAGACGGTATTGTAGAATCAAAAAATAGTATTAAAGCCAGGCTTAAATTAATAGATAATTTACAAATTGAAACAGTGTTTTTGAAATATAAAGAATGGAATACTGTGTGCGTATCAACTCAAGTGGGGTGCGCTATGGGATGTACTTTTTGTGCTACGGGACAAATGGGATTAAAAAGAAATTTAACTTGTGAGGAAATAATTGACCAAATTATCTACTGGAAACAAAAGGGGGTTGAGGTTGATAGGATTGTGTTTATGGGTATGGGTGAGCCATTTTTAAACTGGCTAAATGTAAAAAAGGCTATAGAAGAAATACATGATAATTTAAAGATTGGTTGGCGAAAAATGACAGTTTCGACAGTCGGAGTGATAAACGGAATAAGAGATTTTACTAGTTGGGAAAAAGAAGTAAACTTAGCGATTTCACTTCATAGTCTAAATCAAGGTATAAGAGAAAAGATTATGCCTAGTGCCAAAGTGCATAAACTAAATGAACTTGTCAAAAGCTGTCACAGATATACCAATCAAACTAAAAGATTGTTGTTTTTTGAATATGCTTTGATGGATGGAGTAAATGATACTGACACGGACGCCCAAAAACTAGCTGATTTAGTCAATAGCAATAAGTTGTTTTTTGCCAATATTATTAAATTAAATTCAGTTAAAAATTCTAAAATTAATCCAAGTAAAAGAACCGTTCAGTTTTGCAGAATACTAGACAGTAATAGAGTAAAATATTCCAGAAGAATGTCAATGGGTGGTGAGATAAAAGGGGCGTGCGGACAGCTTATTAGCTAGATTTATGATTTAAGATTTAAGATTTAAGAAGTTGGATGAGATAATACAATTATGTTGATAGATGAAGTTAAACTAAAAATTAAAGCCGGAGATGGGGGGAACGGTATTGTCCATTTCTATAGAGATAGACACAGACCTAAGGGTGGACCAGACGGAGGCAATGGAGGAGACGGAGGATCAGTTTATTTTGAAGCAGTCAGCGACATTATGGCACTTAAAAGGTTTAGATATGAAAAAAAGTTTGAGGCAGAAAGTGGAGACAACGGAGGATTAAATCAAAAAACAGGTAAAAATGGTCAGGATTTAGTTTTAAAAGTACCAGTTGGCAGTACTATTTATTATGACAATGGGACTAGTGTAGAAATGTCTACCTTAGGAGAAGTAATAATAGCCACAAAAGGAGGAAGAGGAGGCAGAGGAAATTATTCTTATAGAGGGGCCACAAACAGACAACCAAAGGAATTTGATTATGGTCAAAAAAGGGAATGGAAAAAAATAAGAATAGAATTAAAATTGATTGCTGATGTAGGCTTAGTGGGATTACCGAATGCTGGTAAAAGCAGTTTACTAAACGAACTGACAAATGCTAAAGCAAAAGTGGCTAATTACCCATTTACGACTTTGGAGCCAAATCTAGGAGTCACCAAAGGAGGGAAAATTATTGCTGATATTCCAGGACTGATTGAAGGAGCATCGGGTGGAAAAGGACTGGGGATTAAATTTTTAAAACACATTGAAAGAACAAAATTGATACTCCACTGCATTTCCTGCGAAAGTCAAAACATAAAAAAGAGTTATGAAACTGTCAGAAATGAGATAAACAACTATAGTAGTAAGCTAAGTGCTATAAAAGAGTATGTAATCCTGACCAAGATAGATTTAATTGATGACAAGAAAGAAATTAATATAAGAGCTAAAGAAATTGGAGCCAAGATGGCAGTATCAATAATAGATGAACCATCTATTAAAAAATTATCAGATTTTATTCACAAAAAATTGTCAACTAAGCCAGAGCTTTCTTGACTTTTAGCCAATCTTTTTTTAGCTGATTAGCCATTTTTTTAGCACCATCTTTGGTTGCCAAAAAATCGGCTTTAAAATCAGTAACTATTTGATCAACAATTGAACTGTATCTGTCTTTATCCATTTCTTTACCGGCTTGTTTAACGGCAGCCACTTTAGCAGTTAGAGCAGATTGAATTTTTTCATATTTTTCTTTGGCTGTATCAGTAACTTCTCCAAAGACTTCTTCAATTCTTTTTTTAGAATCGAGTGCAGTGGTTTTGAATTGATCGGCAATATTTTGAGCAATTATGGCAATTTCACGTCTGGTTTTTTTACCTGATTGAGGGGCTAAAAGAATGCCACCAACGGCGCCAGCTAGAGCACCAATAATACCAGCTAAGAAAAAATTACCTTTTTTGATAGATTTTACATGTGTCATTATATAAATTTTGTCTAAATAATAATTGTTTAAGTTTAGTTTACTTTAGAAGTGATGTCAATTTGTCAAAATCAGATCTATTGATTTGATAATAAAAATTATTATCTGCAGTTGCCCAATAAATTTTGTCTTTAGAAATTCCAAAAGTCAGAACTGTTTGGCTATTATCTTCCAATGTCACCATAAGCTGATATTCTAGAGTCGTATCAGGCTTAAATTTACCAATAAAGTCACCAGCTTTTAAATAGGCAACTATAGCTAAAATTTCATCTTTGGGCCAGTTTTTATCATCTTTTTGGTAGTTTTTAGAAATATCACCAGATGAAATATCAAGAGAGCTGATCTGATACTGAGGAATATTTTGAAGATATTTTAGTTGCCAAAAGTCTGTGGATATTAAATCAGAGGGATCAGCTAAAAAAGTGATTTTATAAACAGTGTCCTGATCTTTTGGTTTAATTAAATTTTGAGATAAATTTAACAAACTTGAAGAAAGCTGGTAATTACTATCCCCTATTGTAAAAGGAATAGCCAGATCATTTGAAATACCAAGACTGTTAAAATTATCTGGATTATTTGAAATAATTGTGTCTAATTTAACATTACTAAGCTTAGATAAGAAATTGTCAATCTGGGTAAGGTCTGCCGGAATAGTTTGGTTAATTAACCAGATGTTATCAACTTTGGTAAAACAGTTATCTTTTATACAAAACTTGTCAATATTTTGATTGGGAGAAACTAAGACAGAATTAACTTTTTTTTGAAAAGGGTTGGTTTTAAGAACAAGAAGAATTACCAAACTAATTAAAACTAAAATAAAACTAGCCGTAACTAAAATTGAAGATTTAGGCGATGTCATGTTTGAATTTTTGATGGTTTAATTTTTGGATTTTTTTATTGAGAAGAAAGATTGCTAGCAGAAATACCGGTATTAAGCCAATATTACCAAAACGAATAATATTTCTGGTTTGATTATCGGTAGTTTTTAGGGGAAAGGTGGAAACAGCTTTACTACGGATTGATAAAAGAAGTTCGTCTGAATTGAGATAATCAATTAAATTTAAGAAGAAAATTAGATTGTCCTGAGAGTTTAGGAAATCGTCTTTGATAAAATCGGCGTCTGACACAAGACCGATCTTACCAGATTGAGTATTTAGGGCTGCCACAATAGATTGGCTGGTATTATTTTTATCTATTTCTGATTTGATAGTTGGTGAAAGATTAGTGGAAATACTAGCGCTTGAATTAAGGCTGGATTTGGCAAGATAGAAAGCGTCTTGACTTAATTCAATAGGAGATACCCAATTTAAAACCAAGGATGATAATCCAGATGTAGCAGGACTATCCGGATTTAGATTTTCAGGTAATATTTTTATCCAGTAAGGGTATTGGACTAGGAATTGGCTACTTTGAGTAGAAAAACTAGTAATTGTACTGGACTGATCGAGGATTAAAGAATTTTTTATTGTAAAGCCGTGATTTTGCAAAAATGCTTCGAAATTGGGTAGATTGACAGGAGTAGCTGTCAGAGATTGATCAACCTGGAATTTGTCATAAAGAACTAAAATAGCGTTATCTTTGATATGATCTTCTAGTTTTTGAATATCCGCTTCAGAAAAATCAACTTGAGGAGAGAGTAGAATTAAAATAGAGTTTGATGGTATTTTCCAGTTGTCCGAATCAGTGTCAACTGAAGAAAGCTGATAGCTTTGAGACAGATAGCGACCGATGGTATTTATGGTTGAAGGATCGATTTGACCATGACCGGTAGCTATGGCTAAGGCGGGAGTGTCTGACTTGGTAATTTTATTGATAGAGCTAGCTAAAAAATATTCCAGATTACCAATGTCTGAAATTACCGGCATAACTTCGACATTATCTTGATATGAAACAGTTAAGCCAAAAAAGGCATTTTGAACCTGAAAACTATCTTGTTCCATGGTGGAAAATTGGATCGGTTGAATACCCTGGTTTATGGCTTCCTGGGCACCATTATCTTTGGGATTGATATAAGTAACGATAAGCCTACCGGGATTTTGTCTTTTTAAGGAATTTAAAGTATTTTTGAGACTATCAACTGATGGTTTTGCTTGAGCTGGTAAATTATCAGTTTGATAGACGGTAATGTTAATGACATCGTTGAGTTCTTTGACAATCTGTTTGAGTGAGGGAGAAAGAGTATGGAGTTTGTTTTTGGTAAGATCGAATCTGGGTAAAGTTAAAAAAGCCAAAATAATATTTAAAATAATTAAAATAATAATAAAATTTACCGATAAAATTTGTTTTGGATTGGTTTTTGGAAATTTAAATTTCATAGTTTTCTTTTTTTAAGAACTAGACTTGAGGCGATTATAAAAATAGAAACCCAAGAGAAAAAGAAGAGTAGATTGGCTATATCAAGAAGTCCAGTCGAAATAGTACTAACTCGTTGTGAAATAAAAATGAATTGAAAAAACTGACCAATAGACTGGGGCAAGCGGGACATAACCATTGGGGAAACGATAAGATTGTTTAAAAGTAAAAGGGCAAAAGTAAATATAAATGAAACCAAGGGTTGAGAGGTAAGGCTTGAGAAAAAGATACCGGCAGAAATATATGAACATAAAAGAAAAATAGTGGCCAAAATTTGGCCTGTAAATATGCCTACGTCCGGCATCCCTAAAATAAAAACAGTAACAAAGGAGGGAATCAAGACGACCAGAGAAATGAGAGAATAGGCAAATATTCCTAAAAATTTTCCTATTAATAGCTCGAGGTCGGACACAGGCAAGCTTAAGATAACCTCCCAGTTGCCTTGTTTTTTTTCATCAGCCAAAGAATTCATGGTAATGACCGGGATAAAAAAGATAAGAATAAAATAAAAATTACTGAAAAGTGATTCAAAAGAGGATAAATTGTTAACAAAAAACTCAGAGAAAAAGAGCCAGTTAGTAATAACTAAAATGATAAATAAATATAGGTAACCAAAAGGACTATTTAAAAAAAAGAAGAGTTCCTTGATAGCAATGGCTTTAATTTTATTCATTGGTAAGTCTTAAAAATTCCTTTTCCAAATTTTTAATTGCCGAAGTTAGTTTATCCAAAACAATAACACCTTTGCTGATAATCATAATCCGATCACAAACAGCTTTGGCCTCAGAAAGAATGTGAGTGGAAATAATGACAGCCCTATTTTTGGATTGGTCTTTAATAAGGTTTCTAAAATCAAGAATTTGTTTGGGGTCTAAGCCTGATGTAGGCTCGTCTAAAATTAAAAATCCGGGATTACCCAATAGAGCGGCAGCCAATCCAACTCGTTGTTTAAAACCTTTTGATAAAGTACCAATTGCTTGACCGTAAACATTTGTCAGTTTACAGGAATTAATAACTTTTTTGATTTCCGAGTTTTGTTTTTTGACTGGTATAGATTTAAGACTACAAATAAATTTAAAATATTGAAGAGGCGTTAAAAATGGATAAAGAGGGTTGTTTTCCGGCAGATAACCAATGTGTTTAATGTCTTTTGACCAAGAAATGCTGCTTTTTTTGGTTGTATAAAAGCCGGTTAATAGTCGCATAAGTGTAGTTTTGCCGGCACCATTTGGTCCTAAAAGTCCAACAATTTGATGCTTGTCAATATCAAAACTAACATCCTTAACAACTTTGTGTCCTGAAAATGATTTTGAGAGGCCAGTAACTTTTAACATATACTGTCTTACTCTAAACTAAGATTTGTTGCTTTTCAATAGTTTTTTTGTAACAAAGAATATAAGTAGAGCAACAATTACAAAATCTACCAATGAACCAAGAAATTGGCCGATGGCAAATTTTGAGTTTAAAATATCAAAACTGATTTCTCTCCATGAGCCACTTGGAGTAATTATGCCAATAATGGGCATAATTAGATTATTGACAGTAGAGGTAACTAAGTCTTTGGCGGCTCCACCTATGACAAAGGCAATTGCCAGAGAGATTACTTTTTGCTCTTTTAAGAAATCCAGAAATTCTTGGGTGGTTGATTTAAGTGGAATTTTTTTTAATATTTTTTTGTGTTTCATAAATATTGTTCCTGCCAATGTTTGTTGACTATAACTTGTAATTTTAAAAAGACATGAGATTGACTCATCAATTCTAACTCTTTTCTGGCCATTGTACCAATTTTTTTAATCATATATCCACCTCTACCTATAATCATTTTTTTATAACGGGGGTCAGTAGTTTGGATATCGGCAAAAATATTAATAATATCTTTTTCGGGATCATGTTCAACTGAATTGACAACTACATTGACAGTATAAGGAACTTCTTTTCTAAGGGTTAATAAAGTTTTTTCTCTGATCAATTCGCTAATGAACTCAAGTGAATTGGTGTCAAGTAAGGGAGAGCTAATTTGCGAAAAGTTTTTTGGGTGTTGAGGAGGTAAAAGTGAAAAGATTAAATTAAGTAAACTTTTTAAGTGAGTTGATTTTAGAGCTGATATTGAAATGGTGGCATCAAACTCCTGTTCCATAAAATTGTATTGAGCCAGGAAATTTTTTGTGTCAATAGCCTGGTCTATTTTGTTGTAAACCAAAACTTTTTTGGCAGTAGCAAGTCTGACTAAGGCCAACGATTTTTGCTCCTCTTCTCCCCAGGAACGGCTGATGTCAACTAAATATAAAATTAAAGAAGCATTATTTATAGCAGTGGGAGCTTGCTTATTAACAGATTTACCCAGAGTGTCGACGACTTTATCAAGGATACCGGGAGTATCGACAATACTAAAAGAACCCTGCTGTGAATGATAAGTAAAAACAGAGTTTTTTCTGGTAGTTTGAGGTTTGGGTGAGGTGATAGTCACCTTTTGATTTAGAAGCGAATTGATTAGAGTTGACTTACCTGAATTAGGTCTACCTAAAAGTACCACCAAAGGTAATTTGTTTTGGTTGTTTTTTTTCATTATTTCTGTATTATATCGGAAGTGAAAGTTAATTTCTAAATTGACACTTAGCAAGAGTGATGTTAGACTGCTAAATATGATATCTGAAACTAATAATAAACAAGTTGAAAAGACCCAAAAACTACCATTGATAGCTGTGCGAAACGTAGTTATGTTTCCGTCGGTGGAAACTACTTTATTTGTAGGCAGACCAATTTCTAAAGAAGCTTTGATGTATGCTTATGATCAGCCTGAAAAGTTTGTATTTGTGGTCAGTCAGAAAAAGGCCAAAACAGAAAAACCAACTGCTTCGGATTTATATCAAATGGGAGTGGTATCAAAAATTGAGCACATATTACAAAGCGATGGACACGTCCACGCTGTGGTTAGGGGCTTATTTAGAGGTTGGGTCAGGCAAATTGAAGAGAAAGACGGTTTTATGTGGGTAGAGTTTGTATTGGTAGAAAACGAAAAACAAAATACAGGTGAGATCCAAAAGAGCGCTGAAATACTTTTATCACAACTTAAAAAAGCTTTTGCTATGGGTAGACAATTTGATTTACCGGCCATGATGAGACTATCTACCGGTATTTCCTCATCAGATTTGGCTGACCAGGTGACTTTTTCTATTCAGGCTGATACCAAAGATAAACAAGCAGTCCTGGAAGAACTAAATGTAACTAAAAGAATATCCCAGGCCACCGAACTATTGATTAAAGAAATGAAAGTATCGGAACTGGAGAAAGAAATTGAAAAGAAAACACAGGATAAATTTAATGCCGGTATGAAAAGAAGCATTTTGAAGGAAAGAAAAAAACAAATTGAGGAAGAACTAAGCAAAATTGATAAAGGTGAAAAGAGTGAGATGGATGAGCTGGGTAAGGAGATTAAGAAATGCGCTTGTCCGCCTGATATAAAAAAGAAACTGGAAAGAGAGCTAGAAAGACTAAGAGATATGGGAACAATGGCACCGGAAGCCAGCTATGTGCGGACATATCTTCAAACTGTATTGGAATTACCTTGGGGTAAAGTAAATGGAGACGATGTAGATATTAAAAAAGCAGACAAAATTCTAGAAAGGGATCATTATGGACTAAAGGATGTTAAAGATAGAATATTGGAACATTTGTCGGTAATTAAACTTAAGAAAGATAAAAAAAGACAACAGGATAAGGGGGTTAATATATTATGTTTTGTAGGACCTCCCGGAGTTGGTAAAACATCGATTGGAAAATCAATTGCAGACGCACTGGGTAGAAAATTTGTCAGAGCCTCTTTGGGTGGAATTAGAGATGAGTCGGAAATAAGAGGCCATAGACGAACTTATGTGGGAGCAATGCCGGGTAGAATTGTAAAGAGTCTGAAAAACGCCGGTTCAATGAATCCTGTTTTTATGCTAGATGAGGTTGATAAAATTGGAGCTGACTATAGAGGGGACCCAACGGCAGCATTACTTGAAGTATTAGACCCGGAACAAAACAGAGAATTTGAGGATCATTATCTGGATTTTCCACTTGATTTATCTAATGTTTTCTTTGTATTGACAGCCAACGATTTGTCAGGTATTCCCGGTCCACTACGCGATAGAGTCGAAATAATCCAATTTTCCGGATATACCTTAAATGAAAAAATAAATATCGGTCAGAAATATTTAATGAATAAACAAATGAAAATTAATGGATTAAGAGAAACTGAAATTGTGGGTTTAGATAAAGAAATGCTGAAGTATGTAGCTGAAAAATATACCAGAGAAGCGGGGGTGAGGAACCTGGAAAGAGTGATATCTCAAATTATGAGAAAAGTGGCCAGAGAAATTGTAACGAAAAAGAAAAAATTAGTTAAAATAACCAATAAGGCTAAAATCAGATCTTATTTGGGACCGGAAAAATTTTCAAACCAACTTAAGGGAAAAGTAGATACAGTCGGTGCTTCAACCGGGTTGGCATGGTCATCAGTAGGCGGATCAATTTTATTTATAGAGGTCAATATAATGCCGGGGAAAGGAAAATTAATTTTAACGGGAAAACTGGGTAAAGTTATGCAGGAATCCTGCCAAGCGGCCTTGTCTTATGTCAGATCTCGAAGTAAAGAGTTTGGAATTACGAAAGATTTTTATAAAATTGATATTCATATTCATGTACCGGAAGGAGCAACACCAAAAGACGGACCATCGGCCGGTAGTGCGATTACGACTGCCCTAGTATCAGCCCTAACAGAAAGAAAAGTATCCAGAGAATTGGGAATGACGGGAGAAATTACTATCAGAGGAGATGTACTGGAAATTGGCGGGCTTAAAGAAAAAGCAATTGCCGGGCATAGAGCTGGATTAAAAAAGATTTTAATTCCAGCTGAAAACAAAAAAGATTTGGTAGAAATTCCAAAAGAAGTTAAAAAGGATGTAACTTTTGTACCAGTATCTCATTACGATCAGGTGTATAAAGAAGTTTTCAGTTAACTACATTTTAGTAACTGGTTTGATGCCAAGAAGTTTGAGTCCGATTTCAAGAATTGAAGCTGTAGTCTGAGTTAAAAATAGTCTAAAGGTTTGTTGGCTTTGACCAATTATTTTTAGATTGGCATAAAATTGATTGTATTCTTTGGCAACTTTTAGCAAATATTGAGCAAGTATTGATGGATTGATGGTTGAAGCTGATTCGAGAATTTTTGATTCAAATTGGATAAACAGATTTAATAGTATATACTCTTGTTGATTAATGGGGTCGGTAATCGAGCTAAGAGATATATTTTTAGTTTCTAAAATATTTGATTTGGTTAAAACGCTTAAACATCGGGCGTAAGTGTATTGAAGATAGGGACCGGAGTCTCCAGTCAAACCCATAATTTTGTCCCAGTCAAAGATAATGTCTTTGGTGGGATGTTGAAAAAGATCGGCAAATTTGATGGCACCAATGGCAACATCAGTTATCATGTCTTTTTGCTCTTTTGGGGTAAGGGATTTAGTGACCTGGCTGGATTCAACAATTTTGGTAGCTTTGTTAGTAGCCTCTTTAATAACATCTTTTAGATGGATAGTATCGCCCTTTCGAGTTGAAAATTTACCTTGAGGCCATCGGATTAATCCATGACCAACATGAGCAAAACCATCTTTAGGAAGCCAACCAATTTTTTTACAGGCAGTAAAAACTTGTTGAAAATGGAGAGTTTGATCTGAGCCGACTTCATAGATAATAAAATCGGGTTTCCAGGTATCCAGGCGATATTTAACGGTGGCCAAGTCTCTGGTAAAGTAGGTGGTAGTTCCATTAGATTTAACCAGCATAGCAGGAGGTAAGGGATCAACTTTGATAATTAAAGCTCCCCGACTGACTTTGGCTAATTTTTTGGTTTTAAAAAGATCGATAACTTTTTTTAGGTGAGGTTGGTAAAAAGATTCACCATGAGCATAGTCAATTTTTACATCCAAGATCTTATAAACCTGGTCAAATTCTTTGAGGGAAATATCAACACAGACTTGCCAAAGCTTTTTAACTTCAGGGTCATTATCTTCCAATTTTTTGAAAGTCTGGCGGGCTAAATCAATTAAAGTGGGATCGGTTTCTGATTGGTTATGAAATTTTACATAAAGGTTTTCCAGGTCATCTATAGATAAAGATTCAATAGATTTACTGGCCCATTTGTCGATGGCTACAATTAATTTACCAAACTGGGTACCCCAATCGCCTAAATGATTGTCACCGATGCAATTCCAACCCAAGATTTGATATAGATTGTAAATAGCCTGGCCAATATTGGTGGAGCGAAGGTGACCGATACCAAAAGGTTTGGCAATATTTGGAGCTGAATAATCTATAACCATAGTTTTGCCCTGACCGTAGGTTTTTAGCTGATTTTTAAACTCTAGCTGATAATTGATTTTTTCGGCTTGGCTAATTAAAAATTGGGTAGTCAGATAAAAGTTGATAAATCCGGGCTTAATGACTTCGATTTTTTCAATTATGTTTTGATCAACAGTAGTTTCAAGCTCTTCAACAATTTCTTGAGCTAGATCAAAAGGATTTTTCTTAAGGTCCTTTGCCAAAATCATGGCTACGTTGGTAGATAAATGGCCAAATTTCAGATCGGGTGGAGTGCTAAGCCCTACTTTATTTTTATGTTTACCAAACCAAGATCTAATTAATGTATACAAGCTTGTTTCCATAAGTAATTGTAACATCGAAATGGTTTCTTAATTCTTGATTATCCGAAAAACATATAGAGACGTAGCATGATACGTCTCTATTAAAAACCCTTGTAATCCTTGGTTTGTTTATGTGCTTCAGGAAATAACGTCATCGCGAAGGAGTGAAACGACTGTGGCGATCTAGAAACTAATTTTCAATTTTACAATTACGAATTACGAATTGGTACGAGATTGCTTTCCACCAGAGGCGGACAGGCGCTATACTCGCAATGACGAGAAGTAAAACCCACCCCCTATCCCCCTCCCTTTAGTACTTAATAATAAAACTAAGTTTTTCCTTTTATTAAAACCCACCCCCTATCCCCCTTCCTTTAGTACTTAATAATAAAACTAAGTTTTTCCTT
>Ga0172375_10007596_pt1 | contig 14819 bp, 16 predicted proteins | sample LakKiv1m_FD_114537 | JGI IMG/M metagenome (GOLD analysis project Ga0172375, IMG submission 114537) | Freshwater microbial communities from Kabuno Bay, South-Kivu, Congo - kab_092012_11.1m | ecosystem: Environmental > Aquatic > Freshwater > Lake | place: Democratic Republic of the Congo... | reverse complement strand
GCTCTGGCATGGATAACATTTTGATAAAAAGCGACATTATTACGGTTGGTGAAAATAGTATCGCTGGTTTTTAGATTGCCAGCCACATCTAATTTTGCTCCCGGGCTGGCTGTGCCTATGCCCACATTTCCATTTGTGTTTGAAATAACCAAACGATCGGTACCTGAAGTTTGCAAAGTTAAATCTTCGTCGTAAGAACCAATATCTCCAGTATCAATTGTTATGCCTGTTTGAAAATAAAATCTTGGCCGGTCAGTATAAAAATGCGACCAACTTGCGTTTGCTGGACCAAAAAGCAAATATCCATCTGGAGTGGCAACTCTTGCGGGAGCAGTTCCCGAAACACCCCTCACATCAAGCCGATAGGTTGGGTTAGCGCTCAGGCCAACTCCCAAAGACCCTGTCTTGTATTGAGCGGTTGAGCTAATATTAATTGGCGCGTCACAGCCCGGATATCCAGAGGTGCAAGCTGGAGGAGTGCCCGAGGGAGCATCAGAAAAAGCTGAAACATAGCAAATGATTGAATAGCACACAATAAAAACACCAACCAATAGAATAAGTGGTTTAAATTTTTTAAAAAAACTCATGAAGTATAAAAGTCAAAGGTCAAAGATTAAAAATCAAAAATGAAAACCAAAAGTTAAAAATTTTTAATTTTCATTTGAATTTTACCTTTTCCCCCCTTGAGTATTGTTATTATTTGCCAGTAATAACCTCGTCAACCACTCCATATTTTTTCGCTTCTTCAGCTGACAAATAAAAATCTCTGTCAGTGTCATTTTCTATATTTTTTAATGGCTTGCTTATATGCTTGGCCAAAATTTGGTTGAGCTTGGCTTTTATTTTCAAAATTTGTTTAGCGCCAATTTCAATTTCCGAGGCCTGTCCTGTAATGCCTCCCATTGGCTGATGCAGCAAAACCTCTGCGTTTGGCAAGGTAAACCTTTTACCTTTCGCCCCAGCCGCCAATAAAACAGCGGCCATTGAAGCTGCCATGCCAACGCAAATTGTTGAAACGTCGCAAGAAATGTATTGCATTGTGTCATAAATTGCCAGGCCAGCAGTAACCGAACCCCCCGGAGAATTTATGTATAACTTAATGTCTTTTTGAGAATCCTTTGAGGCCAAAAGCAAAATTTCAGCAATTATCAAATTAGCCACGTAATCGTCAATTGGCCCAGCCAAAAATATAATCCGCTCTTCTAAAAGCCGAGAAAATATGTCTGTGGCCCTTTCCCCTCGCGCTGATTTTTCAATTATTGTTGGAATTAATGGCATACGAAGTAAATTTTTAATTCTTATTTTTTAAATAATTTTTAATTTCTAAATTTTAAAACTAAAAACTACTTTTTCACTATATTTAAGTCCTCTTTTTTGCCCTTCTTTAATTTAACCATTCTGATAATTGACCAAATCGTACAACCGATTCCCACAGCAGTTGAAGTAATTTGAATAGCTCCACCATCAATAACTTCATTTATTGAATTCATTCTGGCGTATAAAGTCAAAAAAATTGGCTCAAAAAGAAAAGTGACCACGCCAGAAACAAGAACAAGAGCATAACTTTCTGTAGAATTTTTTCTTTGCATTCCGCACTAAAAAAGCACTTGCTACTATAAGTCCTATCGTGATAATTGGAACAATGTAATTAATTATATTTTTTAAAAATGATTTAACAGTCGCATTTGAATAGCCGAAACTTTTTTAAAATTCCCCCAACTAAATGGATACTCAATTTATGGTGTCTTGGTATTGTTGTAATAAATTCACCTTTTTTCGTCTTAACCTTTGTGTGCTTTCCTCCTTCAAAAATTATAAATCCACAATTGCTCGCAATATTTATTAATTCTCGCCATCCCAAATCGTCAATCATACGCAAGCGCTTCTTAACCCAATAGAAAGCTGGACCGACTCTTTGAAGGTTGTCTTTGGAAATTCGTTTAATTCCTGCGCAAGCGCAATTGGTGGCATATATTGAGGCATTTCTCCAGTATATTTTTCAGGTATTTCTAAAATAGTTTGAACACAATCGTTGACCATTGCTATTAATTCCGAAAAATTGCTCGCCTGAGTAAACGCTCCCAAAAATGATTTTGGCTCTAAAATTTCAGCAATATAGAAATTTTCGTCTTTACTAATCAAAACTTCTATTTCTTGTGGAAACTTTTTTCTTAATTGTAAAATTTTATCTATATCTTTTTTAGACATATTTTTTATTTACCACAAAATTTCTCCAAAGCCGTGAACACCTTATTATTATATAATACACCTTTTACGCTTTCTTTATCAATTTCTTGGGGATTTGTCTGTGGATAACTTGCTAATATCCTGTTAATTTCCACTTCTATTTCTTCTTCTAAAACTTCTATTGCCTCTTTTTTGCCAATTTCTTTTAAAATTAAATAATTCCCCACCCGCTGATTAGCTCTTTCTAATGCCTCTTTTTCCACCTGCTCTTTTGTTTTTTGAATTTTCTTTAAATAATCTTCAAGACCTATTTTTAAATGCTCTGCCTCATGCTCAAGATGGCGCATAATCCTTTCTTTTTCTGATAGCGCTAAAATTTTTGGTATTTCCACTTTTGCTTCATCAGAAATTACCCTTAAAACATCGTCTTTCCAAATTTCTTTATTTTGGTTTTCTTTTTCAAGCCCCAATCCCTCTCTTATATTTTCTTTTAATTTTTCAAGGCCCTCAAAGTTGCCTAATGTTTTAGCAAAATCGTCATTGAGTTCTGGCAAATCCATTGATTTTACAGCTTTAATTTTTAGCTTAAAATCCGCTTTTTTCCCAGACAGCTCTTTATTAAAATACTCTTTTGGAAATTCGGCCGAAAAATTCTTCTCCTCCCCTTTTTTCATTCCTTCAATCGCTTCTTCAAAACCGGGAATTAACTTTGCTTCCCCTAAAATAAAACTATCACTGAGCAATTTATTGTTTTCTATTTGCGGGGACTGATATTCAATTTCCACCCAATTTCCTTTAACAGCCCTGCTTTCTATTTCTTGCATATTGGCTCTGGATTTTTGTATCCATTTTATTGTTTCTTCAATTTCTTGGTCCTCAACTTTGGACTTTTTCTTTTCAATTTTAGAAACAATTTTTTGGTAATCTGGCAAATTAACTTCTGGCAAAATATCTGCTTTAATTTTCGCTTGAAATTCATTGCCTTTGGCCAATTTTATAATTTCCACTTGCGGAGAACCAATAACTTCCAAATTATTATCTTTGATAATTTTTAAATAATTTTCTTGCAAAGCTATTTCCCCCGCTTCTTCTAAAATTTTAAAATTGCCCATCTTTTGCTCCACAATTTCTTTTGGCGCTTTGCCTTGCCTGAAACCATTCAAAGAAACGTCTTGGCTTATTTTACTAATAGCTTTTTGGTAGTATGCTTCAAATTCTTTCCAACTCAACTCAAAATCAATCTCCACTTTTGCGCTACCTTGTTTTTTAATTTCTGCTTTCATGCTGTTTTTTAACCTCCCGACTCCCGGAGTCGGGAGGTTGCTTTTATGCTGCTTTGCTTTTTGATTTCTGCTTTCAGATTAACTTAACTCTGGCGCTTTCCCGCCAATACTCCTTCTAAAATGGGTATTACTTGTTTTTTCCTTGAAACCACGCCCGGTAAAAACATTACTTTGTCTTTTATTTCTCCAGAAAAACCTTGTTTGCACAAGTTCATCTCTTCGCTTGTCGCAAGATACATAAAAGATTCTTGCTTAATGATGTCAACAAGCAGGAAAAAAATAAGTTTTATGGATTTTTCTTTTTTAAGTTCTGTTAGTTCTCTAAAAATTTCAGCATCAAGCTCCCTTACTTTTTCTGGGCACAAGGTTTCAAAAACCCCAACACCAAATTTAATGCCATTGCACTCAAACTCTTTGTAATCCCCGCCAATAATATCCTTAACAGTTAAAGAGCTCACATCTGACTTTGCCTCGAACATTTTCTGAGCAAATTCTTTTGGTTCAATCTCGGCAATGGCAGCAAGTTCCTGCAAAGTTTTTCTGTCCAATTCTGTTGTGGTTGGAGAGTTAAGAAACAGAGTATCGGAAATAATTCCAGCCAAAAGAAGTCCTGCGATCTTTTTTTCTATGTTCTGCCCCTTTTCTTTGAAAAGTTTGGCCAAAATAGTGCAAGTGCTCCCCACTGGCTCTGCTCTATACAAAATTGGAAGTTCGGTTTGAATATCGCCGATTTTATGATGGTCAATAATTTCCACTATTTCAGCGTCATTAATGCCCGCAACTGCCTGGGAAAGCTCGTTATGGTCAAGAAGAATAACCCGCTCTTGCCCCAAGCTTTCAATAAGCTTTGGCGGTTCAATATCTAAATAAGAAAGCGCGAACCTTGTTTCATTGTTTAAGGGACCAGCAATGGCTGGCTCAACATTTTCACCCAACTTTGTTTTTAAATTGGAATAAGCCAAAACAGAAGCAACCGAATCTGTGTCGGGATTCTTGTGGCCAACAATAATTATTGAGGATTTTGTAGACATATTTTTACTGACACTTCTGGCAAAAACTTGCTTGGGGGTAGGCCTTTAACCGGCCGTGGGGAATTTCTTTCCCGCATTTATCGCAAATGCCATAAGTGCCTCTTTTAATTTTTGATAAAGCCAGGTCAATTGTTTTTAACTGCTCTTCCATTGACTGCTCCAAAGCCAACCTCATTCCAAATTCCTCAACCTCATCGGCCTCTTCTTCCAAACTGGAACTTTTATCAAAATCCGGCATATTTGAAGCCCACTCTCCCTTATGATCTTCTGATTCTTTAGCAAAAGAACCAAGCTGATTTTCAATTTTGCTTTTTTCTTGCAAAAGAATTTCTTTTTGTTCCTCTAAAAAATTTTTGTTTGTCATATAAATAAATAATGCGATGCCAATGTGCTAATAATACGAATAACAGATATTAGCATAATTCGCATGCATTTGTATATTTGTATCGCATTTATGGCAATTTGTCCACCATTCTTTGCATTTGCTCCAAAGAACTTGTCCAAATAAAATAATTCTTGTAAACAGCATAACAAACCCCAAGATCGGTCAAGGCAAACGTTTGGTATCTTATTGGAACTTTTTTATATGCTGTGTTTTTAAAAACCTTGCTAATGGCTGATGATTTCTTGCCCATTAAATTAAAAATACTGGCAGTGCTTGATTCAGCCGCGCTTTCCCAGTTTCTAAAAACAGACATCAGAGAACTATCGCTGTTGGTTTCTAAAACAAATCCCAATCGATTGCCATATTTTGAAGAATAAACCAGCGCTGTTGACGTTCCGCTTTCACCAAAAATTTCTTTTGGCAAAAAAACTCCCAATGCCTCAAATAATTGGGGCGCTGTAAAAAACGCGCCTTCGCTTAAAACAGATGCCTGCTCAAAGTTATTGTATGTTATGTCGCCATTAACAATATCTTCAACAAACGACAATAAAGCCGAAGAATCGCCTTGAAAAGAGAAGATATTATTTTTTGAAACAGGAATCAAAGGAGCCGGAGGATTCGCGATGGTGGGAGTGGCAGTTGTCTCGGCCTGCCCAAAGCCCACCGAGGAAGTTGCGTTATCCTGGGTTGTTGTTGATGGCAGAACATTTATTGAACCGTCCAAAGATGTCGTTGAATTATCTGGATAAAGATTTGGCCAGCCGTTCGTTTGATCAGTTGATGTTGAGGGGAAATTATTAACTGGTGAAACATTGTTTTGTTGCTTGTTGATTAGCCATAAAATTCCAAAATAAACCCCAGCGCCAATAACAATAATTGTAAAAATAATTGAAAGACGGATGATAATTTTCTCAAACAAGGATGTTTTTTTTATCATTGGATGAAAAACAACCGCTTCCTCAAAGCTTTTTTGCTTCTTTTTTGGCAAAAGATTTATTTTTTTGTTAATTTTTGATAAAAATTCTTTTCTTTGGCTTTCTTCTTGCGCGGAAATTTTTGTTAGCTTTTTTAATATTTCCTCTTTTAAAAGCGGCCCCTTTAATTTGCCCGCAAATGCCTTTTGTTGCTCCTGCTCAGCTATTTGCTTTAATTTTGCAATTGCCTTTACGCGATCTTCCTCTTCTTGTTTTTGCCTAATCTCAGCTTGCAATGCCTGCTTTCCCTCAATTACTTGTTTTTGGACAACTTGTTTTTGAACCAGTTCTTGCTCTCTTTCTTTTGCTTGCAAACGGATTTTCTTAACGATTTCTTCTTCTTGTTCACTTAGAAAAATATCTTTGGCAGGGATGGGATTTTTGACAATTGCTGGTTGGAGAGGAACTGTGAAAAACTCCGCCTCTTTTTTATTTTCTTCTTTTACGTCCTTCTCCTCTTGCGAGGAAGTTTTCTCTTGCACTTTTGTTTTAATTTCTGGTTTCAGATATTTCTCCGCTTCTGATAAAAAAACGCTCTTATCAATTCTCGCCTCTATCTCAGCTATTTTCTGGTTAAAGCTTTCTTCTTCTTGTTTTGCGTTAAAGAATTTCTCTTTAGCAAGATTAAAATTGTTTTTTACCGCCTCCTGATTTCTTTCAAGCTCCCACCGCTTTTTTTCTTGAAGTTGCCTTTTTTGCGCCAGTTCTCTTCTTTCTTGTTCTAATTTTCGCCTTTCGTGATAGTCGGTTGCTTTTTGAACCCTATCTTCAAAAATTTTTAAATCACTTTCAATTTTTTGCTCCTCTTGAGTTATAAGCAAAAAATCTTTTTCTTGTTTTTCTTTCTGCAAAAGCGCTTCTTTGTAAGATGTTTCAAGTTTGGCCTTTTGGTTTAGAAAATTTTTGCTTTTGCTTAGAAACTCCTCTTTTTGGACAAAAAAATTAATGTTTCCCAAAAATTTTTGAATTTCCGCTTTTTCTTTTTCAAACTTGCCTTTTTGCTCTGAAAAATTTTTTAAATCATTATCAATTTTTGACAGGGCCATTTGAGCTTTTTCAAGCTCTTCTTCTTGGGCCCATTGCAAATCCTGCGCTTGTTTTAGCTTTTCTTCCGCCTGCCATCTCTGTTCCTCAACGCTATGTTTTATTTGGCTGTCTTTTGCGTCTTGCTCTTGCTCTTCCAATTTGATTTTCTCAAGTTGGACAGATTCGGTTTTTTGAAAAAAATTTTCTAAAGCTTTTTCTTGCAACGCTATTTTTTCCAAAATTGCTTTTCTTCTTTGCAAAAGAGGTTCTTCTTGAACGTTAATGTCTTTCAATTTTGATGAAATATCAAGAGCTTTTTGGCCCAAATTCTGCTTAATCTTTTCAATATTTTCTCCAATTATTTCTTTTAATATAACTGGTTTTTGCGTTTCTTTATAATCTTGTTCTTGTTTTATTTCTATTTCCTCTTTGGGAGGCATTTCTTTTTCAACGGAAATTTCTTTTTCTTTCTGTTTTTGAATCTGTTCTTGAAATTGAGAGATCTTTGGCGTTTCGCCTTGTGGGACAACCTCTTTTTCCATCGCTTTCTCTGCTGTAAAAACTTTCTGAGGAATTTCCTGTTTTAAAGGCAACTCCGCCTCCCCTTTTTCAAACTCTTTCTGGATTGGCAAAGTTTCAAGCCCTATTTTTTCTGGCGTTTTTTCTTTAACTTCTTCTAACTTTTGAAAAGGGTCAAAAAAAGGATTTTCAGCAAAAATCTCTTGCTCGCTGCTTTCTTTTTTTATTTGATTTGGAATTAAATCGGTTTTTATTTTTTGGCGTTTTGCGGCCTCGCGCAAGTCATCTTCCATTGTAAAAATAACTCCTTGCGATAAAATTTCATACGCCCTTTCTTGGCTCAATATACCAGAAAAACCCTTGCTTTTTTGCTCTAAAACCGCAAGATTTTCGTTGTTTTGTTTTTTATTATTTTTTTCTGGCATTTGCCTTTTTGAAATGCCTAAATGATGCCCAAAAAAGAAGTTTTTTATTTGTGTCTCGCGTTTTTGTTATCCAGTTTATTTTCTGGAGAAAAACCGGCCTGCTTGGCTGACAAATCAACCCTGCCCTGTTCGTCAATTTTAATAATTTTAACTGGAATAACATCGCCAACTTTCACCACATCCTCAACATTGTTTACTCTAAATGGAGCGAGCTCTGAAATGTGCACCAAACCGTCTTGTTTTGGGCCTATCTCCACCATTGCTCCAAAATTAAATATTCGCTTTACTTTGCCCGTAAATGTTTCTCCCACTTCAAATTCGTGAGTGATTTCTTTTATCCACGCAATGGCCTTTTCCATTGCCTCCTCTGTTTGCCCGGTAACAAAAACCTTTCCATCATCGTCAATGTCAATGGCCACACAGCAAGTGTCAATAATCTCGTTGATAACCTTTCCGCCTGTTCCAATAACCATGCCAATTTTGTCGGGATTAATTTGGATAATCTTAACCTTTGGCGCGTAGAGTGAAAGCGATTTATTTGGCTCTGAAATTGTTTCTTTTATTTTAGCTAAAATCTTTTCTCTTGCTGTTTTGGCCATTGTTAACGCCTCTGCAAAAATTTCTCTTGTTATGCCATCAGTTTTCACATCCATTTGAATGGCTGTTATTCCGCTAAAAGTGCCAGCCACTTTAAAATCCATTTCTCCATAGTGATCTTCTGGGCCCTGGATATCTGTTAAAAGCTTGTATTCTTTTAAATTTTTTCCCATCACCAAGCCAATAGAAATTCCAGCCACCGGCCTTTTTATTGGAACGCCAGCTTGCATTAAAGACAAAGTTGAAGCGCAAACAGAAGCCATGCTTGTTGAGCCATTTGAGCTAATTGCCTCAGAAACCAACCTTATTGTATAGGGAAAATCTTCAGAGCTTGGAATCAAGGGCAACAAGGCCTTTTCCGCTAACATACCATGCCCAATCTCTCTTCTCCCGGGGCTTCCCATCCGCCTTACTTCGCCAACCGAATATGGGGGAAAATTATAATGATGCAAAAATCTTTTTTTGCCAGAAACCTCCATATTGTCCATCATAAGTTCGTCGCCATGAGAACCAAGAGTTAAAATTGATAAAATTTTTGTCTCTCCCCTCGTGAAAATGGAAGAGCCGTGCGTTCTTGGTAAAATATCAATTTCGCAAGAAAGCGGCCTTATTTCATCAAGATTTCTGCCGTCTGGCCTTTTTGAATTCTTTAAAATGTTCTCTTTAAACGCCTTTTCTACCTGCTCTTCAAAAAACATCTTTGCAAGTCCTTGGTTTGCTTCTCCAATCTCCCCAGCCAAGTCCAATAACATTCGTTCTTGCAAATCTCCCAAAGCAATGTTTCTTTTTTGTTTGTCTGTTTCATATAAAGCCGTTTCCAATTTACCGGCTAAATAATTTTTAATCTTTTCAATCGCTAAATGGTCAAGTTCGTTTTTGGGAATAATCATTTTTGGCTTGGCAATTTCTTTTAAAACGTTTTTTTGAAAAGTTAAAATCTCTTGCAAAAACGGCTTGGCAAAATCATAAGCCCCAAGCATTTCTTCCTCTAAAACCTCCTCAGCTCCCGACTCAATCATATTAATTAAAAGCTCGCCATCTTTTTCAATGCCCGCCAAAACCAAATCCAGGTTGCCCTTTTCTCTTTGTTCGTAGGAAGGATTTAAAATAAACTTATTTTCCACACAGCCAATTCTAACAACCGCCACTGGCCCGTTCCAAGGAATTTCCGACATTCCCAGAGACAGCGAAGCGCCCAAAAGCCCCAAGGTTGAAGGGTCATTTTCAGCATCCCACGACAAACATGTTGCAATAACTTGCACTTCGCTTGTTAGCTCTTTTGGAAACAATGGCCTAATGGCTCTATCAATTAATCTGGACGTTAAAACCGCTTCGGTTGATGGCCGGCCTTCCCGCCTTATAAACCGAGACCCCAATATCTTGCCCGCCGCATAAAACCTTTCTTCATAATCGCAAGTTAAAGGAAAAAATCCCATCCCCAAGTTGTCCCTGCCTATTTGGGAAGTGCACAAAATGGAAGTGTCCCCATACCTAATTAAGCAACAACCGCTGGCTTGTTCAGCCAATCCCCCCACCTTCACTTCCAGCTTTCTATCGCCAAGCTGGAATTCGAACATTTTTTTCTCTTGCATGAAATTGTTGGACTATGGCCCTAGAGCTAAGAATTTCAAGTTAAGAAAATAGGTTTCCCCTATCATTCCTAATTTCAAATTCATAACCCCGCAACCCATAGTCCGATTATTTTTTAACTCTAATTAAAATTGTCGTCTTCTTCGTCCGAGTCCTCCCGTGTCTTATTTTCCAAACCTTCTATTTTTATTGAAAAATCGTCTAATTTATTTTGAATTGCAATTGCCAAATTCTTATAAGCGATGTGGTCATCAATAGAATGTATAACAAGCCACAAAAAGATAATAATGAATAAAACTATCAAAATCGTTGTCATAACTTTACTTTTTAATGTTCTTAATCTTTTTAAACAAACTATCAATTGTTTCGCCCTTAAACAGCTTGCCACGTATTTTTGTGTAGTCGCTTTGCCCGCAACCTAAAGAAGCCCAAAACTCGCTGGCTTTGGCAATGCCTAGCTTCTCAATCAATGCTTCGCTTGCTTCCCTCATTAATGTTTTTTGAGAAATATTTGCCATTTTTATAATTTATTATTTTCTATTAGCTTGAAAACCAAAATCGTAGCAACAATTTCCATCTTAATCTTTGGATATGATTGGTCATCAAATGGCCTGTTTAAAACGCTATTATCCAAATAAACTTTCATTATTTATACTTTTATTTTTATCAAATTTTTCCTAGCATCAGCGCCAATGTCTGTAAACTCATCTGCTGATTCTTTCAAGCCAGACGAGGTTGTTTTGCCAAACGCCACAACCTCCACTCTTTTTCCTTGATTTTTTAGATATTCAACCAAAGGAATAAAATCGCCATCCCCGGAACACAAAACCACCACATCAACCCCCGGGGCTGTTCTAATGGCGTCAACAACAATACCCACATCCCAATCCGCTTTTTTTTGGCCGTCATAAAACTCTTGCAAATCTTTAACTCTCATTTCAATGCCAAAATTGCTCAAGGCCTCAAAAAAGGGTTTTTCCTCGCCGGTTTTTGTTTTAACCACATAAGCAAAAGCTCTAATAAATTTTCTCCCGGCAATCGCTGACTTTAAAACTTCCTGAAAATTAACTCTGGATTGATGCAGATTGCGAGCTGAATGGTAAAGGTTTTGCACATCTATTAAAACCTCCACTCTTTGTTCTTTTGGTTTGTTTAGCATATTAAAATATACACTTTTTACGCTTTCTCTTTTAGTCCAAGTTTTTTAATGACTGAATTAAATCTTTTTTTATCTTCTCGTTCCAGATACTTTAAAAGTTTTTTCCTTTTAATAATCATTTTCAAAAGCCCCCTTCTTGAATGGTTGTCGTTGTGATTTGACTTTAAGTGCTCCAAAAGCCGCGTTATTTCTTGAGATAAAATAGCAATTTGCACGTCAGCTGAACCACTATCGGCCTTGTTGATTTTAAACTCTCCTATAATTTTTTCTTTTTCTTTTGGTGTTAACATATTTTTAATTTTTAATCTTTAACTTTTGATTTATCCTTTTGTGCCCCCAACAGGGCTCGAACCTGTAACCTTAACTTTAAGAGAGTTCTGCTCTACCAATTGAGCTATGGGGGCGCAAAATAAATATAGCATCCTCTTATTCCACATAACATCAAAAACACGTTATGGAGATGGAACAAGAAATCCATAAGGCATATAAACTGGGCATTTTACCGAAAAAACTCCGTTGCTGAAAACATCCTTTATTGAATTCATTTGCGACGCTCCCAAAACCATTAAAAAGATATTCACAATCATATACGCGCTATAAATCAACACCAAGCCAATAACCACCCCTTTTATTAATGTTTTGGCTCGGCTTAATAGCCCGGGATTAAACCCGCCAAAATAAAACATCACCCCCCCAATCACCAGTATTAAAACTGCCAACAAAGGCACTAATTTAATCACCACATAATCAACCGCCTTATCCACCATTATAAAAGAGTGGCAGAGTTGGCATTGAACAACTGCCTTTTTCTGGTCCTGAAATGGATGGATGCACTCTCCGTTTTTATATTTGCATTTTCCCTCTGTGGGACTATCTTTTGTCTTATCAAGACCGTTGCACAAAACTTTTCCGCAAGGCACAAGTCCGTCATAACAAACAGTTTGGGTCCCGACTCCCTCAGCTGTTTCGCCCTGGTTTTTTGTTGGGCTGGGGTCAAAAATGCCGTTTTGGTTTGCGTCTTGAAAAAGCTGTATTTGGTATTCTCCATCAGCAAACGCTAATTTCGGCAATAGAAACAATGCGAAAAAAAATAAACCTAAAAAAATAAGAAACTTTTTGGATTTCATTTTTTTCTTTTTTTATTATTTTTTATTATACAACAAAAAAATAAAATCCCAAAATGTCAAGACAATCAATTTTTACCATAATAAACCAAAAAAGGCAACCGCTCCTGCGCTCCCGGCAGGACTCGGCCTCGCCTCTCGCCTCGTCAGTCACTTGGCTCGGGCTGGCCACCGTCTCGCAAAATTTTCTGCTGAAAATTTTATGCTCCAACGTCCTCGTCCTGATGCAAGGCAATCAATTGCCTTGCTCCAAGAGCGCAATTCGCTTCGCTCATCGTGCTCCCGGCAGGACTCGGACCCGCAACCTCTACGTCCGAAGCGTAGCGCTCTGTCCAGTTGAGCTACGGGAGCTTTAAGTAAATTTAGCAAATAATTCAGCCAACAACAAGGAGTTTGTTTTCCGCCAAAAAAAACGCCAAAAATCGTTGACAAAGACAAAATTGTAATGTATAAAATAGTTAGTAAATAAGTAACTTCTATCTTTAAAATTTTAAATAAAAAACCAAAAAAAGGAGTGGAAAAATGTTAAAACTTTCTTTGGGCATTCTATACGCTGTAGCGACTTTGTTTTTTTCTTGGGGAATCATAGAAATAATTAACCCTTCAAGCCAAATAGTGGCGGTTGGAAACATCCTGCCACAACAAAACTCTCCGGCATTAATGCAAACGCAAGGGTGTGGAATATATGCTTGTGTTGTTACTGTGGGGTGTGCAGTTATTGTGTGGGTAGGATTTCGCCGTCGCCAACGTTGGGCGTGGATAGCCCTTGCTATGACCACCACCCTTACGTTGCTGGGGGAAAGCATTCTTTGCTTTTCATACGAAGACAAGACCTCTGCATACATTATGTGGGCAGGTCTTTATCTCGCGTGGTTGGGCCTTTTACTGCCATTTAAACAGTTTTTCCAAAAGAAAAACCGGACTATCCTACGCATCTCTCCCCACTTCCCAAGTCAAGATATTACCCAACAAAGATAGAAAATCTCTCTTGAAAACTTCCGCTATGTTATGGAACACATAGTGGAAGTTTTTATTTACCTTATTTGAGCATCGCCTTGCCGCGATTGAAAAAAAACCATTTTTAAGCCATAATGGCTGAAAATATATGGATATTCCCCAAGAAGTAAAAAACTGCCTAAAAGTTTTGCAAGACAAAAAATTTGAGGCCTATATTGTTGGCGGGTGCGTGCGAGATTTATTGCGCGATGTCCAGCCAAACGACTGGGACTTAACCACCAATGCCAAGCCCGAAGAAATTCAGGAAATTTTTAATTTGGCTGGTTTCAAAACATTTTACGAGAACTCTTTTGGCACAGTGTCGGTAATGACTCAAAGGTTAGAGGTTGAAGGCCCCCAAAAAAGAGCAAGCTCCCAACAAAGCAGGCAAGAAACAAACAAACCACAAACTCAATCCGCCAGCTGGCGAACAAAATCCAAAAGTGAAGAGGTAATAGAAATAACTCCTTTTAGAACCGAAGCCAAGTATTCAGATAAACGTCACCCCGATTCAGTAAAATTTGTGGACACGCTTGAGCAAGATTTAGCCAGAAGGGACTTCACTGTCAACGCGATGGCAATATCTATAAGTCAAAAGTCAAAAGTCAAAAGTCAAAAACACAAATTAAAATTAAAAAACGAGGAAGAGGAGGCATACAAAATTGTTGATTTGTTTGATGGACAAGAAGATTTAAAGAATCACATCATAAAAGCGGTTGGCGAGCCAGAAGAAAGATTTAAAGAAGACGCCTTGCGTATGTTAAGAGCTGTAAGGTTTGCTGTTTGTTTAGATGAAAAGCAATGGAAAATAGAAGAAAAAACTTTCAAAGCCATAAAAGAAAACGCTAAACTGCTTAATTCTATTGCCAAAGAACGTCTAAAAGAAGAACTATCAAAAATTATAATGAGCCAAAATGGCGCAAGGGGTATTGAGCTTTTAAGGGAATCGGGGCTTTTACAATACATAATCCCCGAGCTTTTGGATGGTTTTGGGGTTGGCCAAAACAAACACCATATTTATGAAATTTACCAACACAATCTTTTAAGTTTGGATTATGCTTGCAAAAAGGGATTTTCTTTTGAAGTCCGCATGGCTGCTTTATTGCACGACATTGCCAAGCCCAAAACCAAAAATGGCGAAGGCGAAAACGCCACTTTTTACAACCACGAAATTGTCGGCGCTAAAATGGCAAAAAAAATTTTGGAAAATCTGAAATTTCCCAAAAAAGAAGTTGAAAAAATAGCCAAATTGGTTAGATATCATTTATTTTATTACAATGTAAACGAAGTTGGAGAGGCCTCGGTAAGGCGCTTGTTGCGAAATGTGGGCCAAGAAAATATTGAGGAGTTAATGCAAGTGCGCCAGTCCGACCGCATTGGCTCTGGAGTGCCCAAGGCCGAGCCATACAAATTAAGGCATCTCAAATACTTGTTTGAAAAGGTGGCAAAAGACCCAATTTCTCCCAAAATGCTAAAAATAAACGGACAAACAATAATGGAAACTCTGCAAATAAAGCCCGGGC
>Ga0172375_10007595_pt1 | contig 14821 bp, 12 predicted proteins | sample LakKiv1m_FD_114537 | JGI IMG/M metagenome (GOLD analysis project Ga0172375, IMG submission 114537) | Freshwater microbial communities from Kabuno Bay, South-Kivu, Congo - kab_092012_11.1m | ecosystem: Environmental > Aquatic > Freshwater > Lake | place: Democratic Republic of the Congo... | reverse complement strand
CGAAATCAACGAGGTGGTTTCTGGTTTTTTGAAATTATTGATTAAAAATGGACAAGTGAAATTGGCTAAAAAAATTATTGCTAAATTTAATGATATTTGGAATGAATGTGAAGGAATTGTGGAAGCAGAGATAATTACTCGAGAAAAGTTGAGTAGTACATTAGTTGATAAGTTGAAGGGTTTTATTAAAGATAAATATAAAGCGAAAAAAGTAGTATTGAATAATAAAATTGATGAAAGTATCAATGGTGGAATCATTATTAAAGTTAAAGATGAAATTTTGGACGGAAGTATTGCCAATCAATTAAAAATGTTAAAAAATAATTTATCTAAATAAATTTATGTCAAAGGATTATATAATCGAGCAATTAAAAAAACAGATTGAGAATTTTGAAACTTCAGTGCAGACTGAAAAAGTCGGAACTGTGATTGAAGTGGGAGATGGGGTGGCCAAAATCTCTGGACTTTCTGATTGTATGGCATCGGAAATGCTAGAATTCACGAAATCAACTAAAAACGAAAATGATTTAAACACGAAAGAAACGAATTTAGTTTATGGTGTGGCTTTGAACTTGGAAGAAGGGCAAATTGGATCCATGATTTTAGGAAATTGCGAAGGCATTAAAGAAGGCGACACTGTGAAATCAACGGGAAAAATTCTTTCTGTGCCAGTAGGAGAAAAATTGATTGGAAGGGTTGTTTCTCCACTGGGTGAAGCCTTGGACGGGAAAGGGGACATTGCATCTGAAAAATTTTATCCAGTAGAAAAGATTGCTCCTGGTGTCATTACTCGTAAAGGAGTGGGTGTGCCAGTGCAAACTGGAATTAAAGCGATTGATGGAATGATTCCGATTGGACGCGGACAACGAGAATTGATAATCGGCGATCGCCAAGTGGGAAAGACAGCGATCGCGATTGATACAATTATCAACCAAAAAGGGAAAGATTTAATTTGTATTTATGTGGCGATTGGTCAAAAAGAATCCAAAGTGGCGAGAATTGTGGCTGAACTGGAAAAGCATGGCGCGATGGAACACACTATCGTCGTTGTCGCGGGAGCATCTGATCCAGCGGCGCTTTCTTACATTGCTCCATTTGCTGGTTGCGCGATGGGAGAATATTTTATGGATAAAGGTCAAGATGTTTTGATAATTTATGATGATTTATCCAAACACGCTTGGGCTTATCGTCAAACTTCTTTAATTTTGAAACGCCCACCAGGACGCGAAGCTTATCCTGGAGATATTTTCTATTTGCATTCCAGACTTTTGGAAAGATCAGCGAGACTAAATGATGAATTTGGTGGTGGTTCTATTACGGCTCTTCCTATTATTGAAACCCAAGCCGGAGATGTGTCGGCCTACATTCCAACTAATGTGATTTCGATTACCGACGGACAAATATATTTGGAAACTGATTTATTCTATAAAGGCATTCGCCCAGCTATTAATGCTGGACTTTCCGTTTCTCGGGTGGGTTCCGCTGCACAAATTAAAGCCATGAAAAAAGTAGCGGGAAAATTGCGTTTGGATTTAGCGCAATACAGAGAGCTAGAAGGCTTTGCTCAATTTGGTTCGGATTTGGATGAAAAAACTCGCTCCCAAATTGAACGCGGAAAAAGAACGGTGGAAGTTCTAAAACAGGATCAATATGAACCAATGCCAGTGGAAAACCAAGTAGCCATTCTTTATGCTTTGACCAATGGATTTTTAGATGATGTCGAAGTGGAAAAATTGAAAGCTTGGGAAAAAGATTTTCATAAATTTATGAAAACCAGTGGCAAGGAAGCTTTGAAAGCGATTACAGAAAAGAAAGAATTAACAGAGGAGGTAGTAGCGAAGTTGAAGAAAGCGATTAAGGAATTTAAAGATACGTATCAGGAGTAAAAATTCGAAATTCGAAAAAACGAAATCCGAAACAAATTCAAAAAATAAAATAAAAAATTTAAAACATTTATAATTTAAAATTTAATTATTGTTTCGAATTTCGATATTGTTATTTCGAGTTTAATAAACATTATGGCTTCAGGAAAAGAAATTAGAAGAAGAATAAAATCCATCAAAGGGACGGGCAAGATTACCAAGGCGATGGAAATGGTGGCAGCTGCCAAAATGCGAAAAGCCGTTTCGCAAGTTTTGGCGATTCGACCATATGCGCATAGTGCTTGGAGCGTGCTCACCAATTTGTCCCGGGTTTTTAATCACAGAAATCATGGGCTCTTGGAAGTGCGGGAAGTGAAAAACATTTTGGCCATCGTGGTAACTTCTAATCGAGGGCTTTGTGGTTCTTTTAATGCTAATATTTTTCGTAAAGTAAAAGAAGAATTGGATAATCCAGAAAAATTAAAAATCAATCGGTTTGGTTTGAAAAAAATAGAATCAAAAATTCCTAATGATCAATTAAAAATTGATTTTATCACTATTGGGAAAAAAGGAGAAGCTTTTATTCGACGCCTAGAAAAAAAGATTATTGCTACTTTTTCTGATCTCGCTACGGTGCCAAATATTGATGATGTTAGGCCATTGATTAAAGTTATCATTAGTGATTATCTAGAAAAAAAATATGACAAAGTAGTGGTTTTCTATACCGATTATGTTTCCACTATTAAGCAAGAAACTAGAATTCGTCAAATTCTACCTATTTCTAAAATTGATATTGAAAAACAAATCGCTGAAATGGATGTGTTGGCCAAAGAATATGATTTAAATGAACCGATCGTGGAATATAAGGTGGAACCAAGTCCGGAAGAAGTTTTGCGCTATATTTTACCGCGCCTCATTGAAATGCAAGTTTATCACGCGATTTTGGAGTCAATTGCTTCCAAAGAATCGTCTCAGATGGTAGCGATGAAAAATGCGACTGAAGCAGCGACAGAAATGGCTGATGATTTGACTTTTGCTTACAATCAAATTAGACAGATGAAGATTACGCAAGAAATCGCAGAAATTTCCGCCGGCCGCGCAGCATTGGAAAACTAAGTTTTCGACAAATTCCAAATAACAAATTCCAAATTTCAAATAAATTTTAAATTAAAAATATGTCAGAAAATTTTAATCAATACGATAAAAAGTATAAAAAAGTAGAGGATCTTCCTGAAGAGCAGAGAGAAAATTTTAAAAATTCAGGAGAGGGATTTGTAAAAAAAGAAGCGGTTGAAAATAATGACGAAGCTTTTGATATGGCAATAAAAATAGAAAAACAAAGAAATGAAGAATCATCTGATAATGAAAGAAAGACACTAAATTTGATAAAAGAAAAAGATCCTAAATTTTATGAAGCTTTAACCGGTTCTTTTGAATTGGTAAAAAATAAGTTGAATAATTTCAAAAATGAGGATTATGAAAATCCAGAAAAATTTAGTTTAGCTCTCCATAAAGCAATCCTCGAAGTTTTAGAAGAAATAAAGAGGGCTGAATTTTATGATGAAAAATATGATAAATATATCATAAAAGAGTTTTTTGATAAAGATTATACTGCTTATTTTGACTTGAGTGAAGAAGTAGGGTTTTCATTAACATATGGATTATTGTCAGAATATGTGAAAAGGAATTTTGCTAATTCATCAGGGGATGAGTTGGCAGATTATATAAAAAATATAATGCTAAAAAAATTGTTTCAAAAAGATCAATATTATAATAAAGAATATAACATGAATATTCTTGAATCATACAGTGGTGCTGATTTAGAAAAAATAATGAAAGAAATAGCCAATAATAATCTTGAGCAATTAAAAAAAACAGGCAGCGACTTGGAAATTATTTGTAATTATGCAAGACCATATATTACGGATGAGTTAAACAAGGATGGATCATTTGAAAAATACAGATATTTAATGGGAAACATGTATCATGTAGTTGGTTCTGCAATTGGCAAAAGTTTCGGTTATACTTATTCTGGTATTCTAGAAAAGTTATAAAAATTTTTTAATTATAATTTTATATTTTTATGAAAAATGCAGGAAAAATATCACAAGTAATTGGACCGGTAGTGGATGTAGAATTCGGAGATAATCTTCCAAATATCTACACCGCACTGGAAATTTCCCTCGACATAGCTCGGGATAAAACTAACGAAAAGTTAGTTTTAGAAGTTGCACAGCATCTTGGCGGAAATAAAGTCCGTGCGGTGGCTATGGGTTCGACCGATGGCCTCAGACGCGGCATGGAAGTCATCGACACCGGCGCGCCAATCAAAGTTCCTGTCGGAAAGGCGACACTGGGAAGAATGTTTAATCTTTTGGGCGAACCGATTGATGGCATCAAGGACGAAGTGAAGGCTGATCGTGAAGATCCGATTCATCGTGAAGCGCCAAAATTTTCGGAGCAATCCACTAAGGCGGAAATTTTTGAAACGGGAATAAAGGTTATTGATTTGATTTGTCCTTTTATCAAAGGAGGAAAAGTTGGTTTATTTGGTGGCGCGGGAGTGGGAAAGACTGTGGTTATTCAAGAATTGATTCGAAACATTGCCCAAGAACATGGAGGCTATTCAATTTTTGCGGGAGTGGGAGAGCGAACACGCGAAGGAAATGATTTGTATCATGAAATGAAAGAATCGGGAGTACTCGACAAAACTTCTTTGGTTTTTGGTCAAATGAATGAGCCACCAGGGGCCAGACAACGCGTAGCCCTTTCGGCTTTGACGATGGCGGAATATTTCCGTGATCAAGAAGGAAAAGATGTGCTTTTGTTTATTGATAATATTTTCCGTTTCACTCAGGCCGGTTCTGAAGTGTCTGCGCTTTTGGGGCGCATTCCATCAGCTGTGGGATACCAACCAACTTTGGCTGAAGAAATGGGAAAACTTCAAGAAAGAATTACTTCTACTGACAAAGGCTCCATCACTTCTGTGCAAGCGGTTTATGTGCCAGCTGATGATTTGACTGATCCAGCGCCCGCCACGACTTTCGGTCATTTGGATTCCACTGTGGTGCTTTCACGTAGTCTTTCTGAATTGGGAATTTATCCAGCCGTCGACCCATTGGATTCTAGTTCCACAATTTTGGATCCAAAAATTGTAGGTGAAGAACATTATGCGGTGGCTCGCGGAGTGCAAAAAGTTTTACAAAGATATAAAGATTTGCAAGATATTATTGCGATTTTGGGAATGGAAGAACTTTCCGATGAAGACAAATTGACGGTGATGCGCGCTAGAAAAATTCAAAAGTTTTTATCGCAACCATTTTTTGTGGCGGAGCAATTCACCAGTAGACCAGGAAAATATGTGAAACTGGCTGACACGATTAAAGGTTTCAGAGCAATTTTAAGTGGAGAATATGATGAAATTCCAGAACAGGAATTTTATATGAAAGGAAATATTACTGAAATTAAAAAATAGATTTTTTAATTTCACAATTTTAAATTATAAATTCTAAATTTTAAATCAATATCAAATTTATAAATGATTAAATTATTTAAAATTTAGTAATTTAAATTTCAATTAAAATTTAAAATTGAAAATTTAAAATTAATTTTATGAGTTTACGAATAAAATTCAAGATTATTACTCCCGAAAAAACAGTCTACGAAAATGAAGTGGATCAAGTGACACTGCCCGTGACTGATGGGCAAGTGACCATTTTACCTAATCACCGATCATATATTGCCTCACTTAAAGCGGGGGAAATTATGCTTCGAGTTGGAGAAGAAGAAATTCACATGGCAGTAGCGGGTGGTTTTGTAGAGTTGGATAAGAATAATTTGATTGTTTTGGCCGATCGCGCGGAAAGAGCGGAAGATATTGATTTGCAAAGAGCGGAAGCGGCTAGAATCAAGGCCGAAGATTTGAAAAATCAGAAGATTGATATGAGCGAAGAAGAATTTGTGCGCGTAGCTTCATTGGTAGAAAAAGAAATGAACCGTGTGAAAGTAGCTAAGAGGCATCGAACAAGAGGCGGAATGAAAATTGACTAATAATTTTTTTGGTGTATAATGTTCTTATATAAAAACTGAAAATTTTTAAAAAATCAGCAGATGGTTTTTTTAATTTTTATTAAAAATGCTTAAATTGTATTCTAAAATTTTTTCTACGCCCAAGACAGTCATTCCTGTTGGCGATTTTATTTGTGACGAGGAAATGGAAATCATTGGAAAAGAGTTAGAGAAAAAAATCAAAAAGTTATTCAATGGCTCACTTTCTATTCGCGAAGTGGACGCCGGATCTACTAATGCTTGTGAGCACGAACTTACGGCTTTGGGTAATTCCTATTATGATGTGGAAAGATTTGGGGTTAGTTTTGTGGCTTCGCCAAGACATGCTGATATGTTGATGGTAACCGGACCCGTTTCTCGCAATATGCGCGACGCTTTAGTAAAAACTTATGAAGCCACGCCGAATCCAAAAATCGTGGTAGCGGTCGGGGATGATGCCATTGGCGGTGGAATTTTCAAAGGTTCCTATGCGGTTTTAGACGGGGTGGATAAAGTTATTCCGGTGGATTTTCAGATACCGGGCGATCCGCCCTCACCAAAAACGATTATCTGCCATTTGCTTAAGATTTTAGGTGTTATTGAAGAAAGAAATAATCAAAAAGAAAAATAATATATGGATAATTTAATTTCTGCACAATTCAGCTTTTTCATTTCATTGTTATTTTTAGTAATTGGCGCTGCCGGTTCCTTAGTTTTCATGAAAAATGACAAGCTGGCTAACTGGTGGGGCAATGGACTGGCTATCATCGCTTCGGTTTTCGGTTTAGCGTCTTCTCTTTCGGTTTTATTTGGAAGCTCAGTTTTTTCTTACCAAGTAAATTCCGCTTTTTCCTTCTTGTCTTTTTCTTTTCAGGTGGATAAATTGTCTGCCTTTTTTATTTTTTTAATTTCCTTTATTGCTTTACTAGCTTCGATTTATGCGCTAGGTTATGTGAAACATTTTTATAAAAAATATAATCTGGGAGCGCTTGGATTTTTTTATAACATTTTTTTAGCCGGAATGCTGCTGGTGGCTAGCGCTCATAATGCTTTTTTCTTTCTGATCGTTTGGGAGAAAACGTCTTTGGCATCTTACTTCTTGGTTATTTTTGAAAATAAAGAAAAAGAAAATATAAAAGCTGGCTCACTGTATTTTGTGATGACGCACGTTGGAACGGCCTTCATCATACTGGCTTTTTTGTTGCTTTATCAAGCTACCGGTTCTTTTGATTTTGGAATTATAAAAGAAAATATCGGCAATATTTCTTTACTGACTAAAAATTTGATTTTTGTATGCGCGTTGATCGGTTTTGGCACGAAAGCGGGAATAATCCCTTTCCATATCTGGCTTCCCAGCGCCCATCCGGTAGCGCCAACTCATGTCAGCGCTTTGATGTCCGGCGTGATGATTAAGACTGGCATCTATATGCTGGTGCGAATTTTGATGGATCTTTTGCCGGGCATGGAATTGTGGTGGGGAATTTTGATTTTAGTGATCGGAATGCTGTCTTCTTTGTTGGGAGTGTTGTATGCGCTGACCGAGCATGACATTAAAAAATTATTAGCCTATCACAGCATTGAAAACATCGGAATCATCTTGTTGGGCTTGGGAAGCGCGCTGGTATTTTTGGCGCTGGATATGAAAGCTTTGGCGGTGCTGGGTTTGGTAGCGGCTCTTTTCCATACCTTAAATCACGCAACATTCAAAGCGCTTCTTTTTTTAGGAGCCGGTTCGGTAATTTCAAAAACCCACACGCGCAATATGGAAGAATATGGAGGTTTGATAAAGTATATGCCGCAGACCGCCTTTTTCTTTCTAATTGGGTCAATGGCAATCTCTGCCTTGCCGCCTTTCAATGGATTTTTTAGTGAATGGATGACTTTTCAAGCGCTCTTTAGCGGCATCCAAACAGTCGGTCATTTTGTGGGATGGGTTTTTATTCTGGCTGCTGGCGCGTTGGCTTTTACCGGTGGTTTGGCGGCGGCTTGTTTTGTGAAAGCTTTCGGTGTATCTTTTTTGGCCAGACCTAGGAGCGAAGAAGTTAAACATGCTAAAGAATCTGAATTGTCGCTAAGAATCGGAATGGGAGTACTAGCTTTAGCCACTTTAATTTTAGGCATTTTTTCCGGATCGGTGGCAAAAATTCTTACTGAAGTAGTGAGTGATTTGCAAAATTTTCAATCCGCGGAAAAAATATTTTCTACCGGAGCAAGTTTGTTCAAACTGCAGAATAGTTTCGCGGCTGTTTCTTTACCGATGATATTCGCTGCTTTGTTGGTAGTTTTAGTTGCGATTTATTTTGCGGTTTTACTTTTGACAAAAAACAGGAAAGTAAAAGTTGGCGTGACTTGGGATTGCGGAACAAATTTAGGGCCAAGGATGGAAATAACCGCTACTGGTTTTTCCCGTTCTATCATCACTATTTTTCGAGGAATTTTGAAGCCGAGCAAACAAACGGATGTTGAATATCGGGATGCGGATATGCGCTATTTCCCAAAAGATAATACGATCAAATTGGAAATCAAAGATGTTTATGGCGCGTATTTTTATCAGCCAGTACAAAATTTAGTGGCGAAACTTTCGACTTGGGTGAAAGCTATTCAAAATGGAAATCTGAATGCTTATGTGGCTTACATTTTTTTCACGCTGGTAATTTTATTGTTAATTTTGGTAATCTAGAAATTTATGTCAGGAATAATTGCATGGATAATCCAATTGATTTTAGTGCCGGTCTTGGCCCCGCTCTTTTTGGGTATTGTCCGAAAAATTAAAGCGCACTTTCAAAAGCGAAAAGGCGCCAGCATTTTTCGTCCCTATCGTGATTTGTGGAAACTTTTTCATAAGGACGAAGTGATAAGCGAGGATGCTTCTTGGATTTTTCGTTTTGCGCCCTATTTGATTTTTGCCGTGACGGTTATTGTGGGTGCCAGTATTCCTTTATTTTCAACTTATTTTGCCAATAATTTGCTGAGTGACTTTTTGGTGATTGTTTATCTGATTGCGCTCAGTACTTTTTTTCTGGCTTTGTCCGGTTTGGACGTGGGGAGCGCGTTCGGCGGTTTTGGTTCCAGTCGCGAAATGACCTTGGCGGCTTTGACGGAAGGAGGATTTATTTTTTCTTTGCTAGTGCTGTCTTTTTTAGCGCATTCGACTAACTTATTTTCCATTAGTGCTTCAGTGGCCAGTCTGTCTCTTTTGAATTTTACTCCAGTCATCTTGGCTTTTGTCGCTTTCGTCATTGTGATGCTTTCTGAAACAGCACATTTTCCCTTTGATAATCCGGCTACTCATTTGGAATTGACAATGGTGCATGAAGCAATGATTTTGGAATATTCCGGCAAACGCTTGGCTTTGATTGAGTGGGCGGCGGCCAGTAAATTTTTGATTTTTCTGTCACTGGGAGCAAATTTATTTTTTCCGTGGGGATTAACCATGCAGCTTGGTTTGGGGGCGATAGCTCTGGCTTTGGGAATATTTTTGCTGAAAGTTTTGGTTCTAACAATTTTTGTGGCGGTATTGGAATCGAACATTGCTAAATTCAGATTTTTCCGTTTGCCGGATCTGCTATTTATCGCCTTTATTTTAAGCGTTATGGCTATCGGTTTAATTTTATAAATTTATGACTATTGATTATTTGCAAATTATTTTTTTGTTGGAAGCAGTAATTTTCCTGACCATTGTTTTTATGCATTTGGTGCATAAAAATTCTTCCGCTATTTCACTGTATGCTTTCCAGTCATTGATCGTGAGCGTTTTGATGTTTGGCTCAGCTCTTAAGGAAGCCTCCTGGTTGTTGGCGTTTGTGGCTATTTTGATGTTTGCGGTGAAAGTTTTGGTGGCTCCGCATTTTTTTAAAAAATTGGTGCACAGTAATCAACTGAAATTTTCCTCCAGCACTTATTTGAACGGTCCGCTGACATTGGTGATGGTGGCGGCTTTGACAGGATTGACTTATTCTTCTTATTTTTATCCGTTAACTATTTTAGCGGAAAAAAATCAGAATGCTCTGCTGTTATCAGTAGCTATGATTTTGGTTTCGGTTTTTTTGATTATCAATCGTAAAGGCATCCTGTCACAGATGATCGGTATTTTGTCATTGGAGAATGCTATTGTTTCGTTTGCTTTTTTGTCTGGATTAGAAGCGGTTCCAAGTATGCAGTTGGGAATAATTTTTGATATTTTAGTGTGGGTCATTATCGCCTCGGTTTTTGCCACTATGATTTATAAAAAGTTCGGGACATTGGATTCTACCACTATGAAAAATTTAAAAGAAGAATAATTATATGGCTTTATCTATCATCATCATTACACTCGTGGGCGCTTTCATTCTTTCATCATTGGTAAAAAAGAAGCGCGAAATACTCAGTTGGATTGCAAGTAGTGCGTCTGTTATCGAACTGGTGGCTACGCTGGTGGTTGTCTATCAAGTATCGCAGAACGGAATTTATGCCTTGAATTCCTACTTGGCCGTTGATCAATTGGGGGCAATTTTGATTTTGATTGTGTCCGTGATTGGCTTGGCGGCCTCCTGGTATTCGAATAGCTATTTGCAAATTGAAGTAGCGCATGAGGTGATCGGTTTTCGCCGAGTGAAACAGTATTTTCTTTTGCTGCATCTTTTTATTTTGGCGATGTTTTTCGCTATCGTGACCACTAATCCGATTTTGATGTGGATTTCAATCGAGGCTACCACTTTGTCTACTGCATTTTTGATCAGTTTTTATGGCAAGCCGGCGGCGATTGAAGCAGCTTGGAAATATTTGATGATTAACTCAGTTGGGTTGCTGTTGGGATTTTTTGGAACATTGCTTTTCTTTTATCCATCCCTAAATGCATCTTTTCATGAATTGATAAGCTGGCAAGTGATTTTGGATAACGTGTATGGTTTTGATCCTTTTGTCGCAAAAATCGCTTTTATTTTCGTTTTAATCGGTTATGGAACCAAGGTTGGTTTGGTGCCGATGCACACTTGGCTGCCGGATGCGCATAGCAAAGCGCCGGTGCCAATCAGTAGTTTGCTTTCTGGCGTTCTTTTGAATGTAGCTTTCTTGGCGGTGTTGCGATTCAAGGTGATAACGGACCTGGCTGTTGGAGCGGAATTTACGCAAAAATTATTGATTCTTTTCGGCTTGCTTTCCGTGTTGGTGCCGGCTTTTATTATTTTTACTCAGAAAAATTACAAAAGGCTATTGGCTTATTCCAGTATTGAGCATATGGGAATTGCGGCTTTGGGATTCGGTTTTGGTGGGGCAGGTTCTTTCGCGGCTCTCTTGCATATGGTTTATCATTCCTTGTCTAAATCTATTTTGTTTTTATCTTCCGGCAATATTTTCCTAAGATATGGATCGACAAAGATAAAAAACGTGCAGGGAGTTTTGAAGACTTTGCCTGTAACCGGAGGCTTGTTTATTATTGGTTTTTTGGCCATCACTGGTATGCCGCCATTCGGAATTTTTTTGACTGAATTTTCCATCATGGCAGCTGGCATTAAGGCGCATCCTTTGATCGTGGCAATCTCCCTACTGGCTCTGACTTTGGTGTTTGTTGGATTTTTAAAACAATTGACGGCGATGATGTTTGGAGAAGCGGATAAAGAAATAAAAAAAGGAGAAGCTGGCAAGGGAACGCTTTTGCCGATCATTGTGTTGGTAATTATTCTGGTGGTGGCAAGCTTCTATATACCCGCCGTTTTAAAATCTTTAATTACTTCAGCCACTTTAGCCTACTAATATGACACAAAAAATCATTGGAAAATATATCTCGGGAAAATACGAAGCAAAAACGGATGGCAATCTTATTTCCTACGTCGTGACGGAAGAAGAAATTTTGTCGGTTTGCCAGGAATTATATTTTACGCAAAAATTACCGTTAAAAATCATCACCGCTTTGGATGAAAGAAAATCCAACGGGGGCTTTAGAATATATTATGTCTTTGGTATTCCACAGGAAAATATTTTTTTGGCGCCATGCATCCTTATCAAGGACAAGGAAGAATTTCCATCCATCACCAAAGAAATTCACGAAGCTTCGGGTTATGAAAGAAGAAGTTTTTCCTTTTTCGGCCTGACACCGGTTGGCCATCCCAATTTGCGGGGCATGCTTTTGCATGAGAATTGGCCGACAAATAAATTTCCATTGCGTAAAGATTTTGATTGGCAGGATCGTCCAGCTGAAGTGAAAGGGGAATATAAATTTCAAAAAGTGAAAGGCGAAGGCATTTATGAAATTCCAGTGGGTCCGGTGCATGCTGGCATTATTGAGCCGGGTCATTTTCGTTTCAGTATAGCCGGCGAGGAAATTGTTTTATTGGAACCGAAATTGGGCTATAAACACAAAGGTACGGAAAAATTATTTGAGGTTTTGCCACTGGAGAAAAAAATCAAACTTTCCGAGAGAGTTTCCGGGGATATGTCGTTCACTCATTCTTTGGCTTTTTGCCAAGCATTGGAAAAATTGGCCGAGCTAGAAGTTTCGGAAAAGGCAAAATATCTGCGCGTAATTTTTTCCGAGTTGGAAAGATTAGCCAATCATCTTAATGACATCGGTTTTGTTTTGTCGGATACGGGTTTTAGTTTTGGTGGCAGCAATGGGATGCGGCTCAAAGAAAAAATTATGCAATGGAATGAAAAATTGACTGGCAGTCGCTTTTTACGCGGAGTGAATGTGTTTGGCGGAATTACCAAAGATATTTCGCTGGAAATGCGGGAAGAATTGGCTAAAGATTTGAAAAAAATTCGCCAAGACTTCAAAGAGGTGATTGAAATTTCCGAAGACAGCAGTTCGGCTTTGAATCGTTTGCAAGGTACTGGCAAGTTGGATTATCAGTTAGCTGTCGACCATGGCGCATTGGGGATGGCTGGTCGAGCGGTTGGAATTGAACATGATGCCAGAAAAGAATATCCTTATGCCGCTTATGCCAAACTGGATTTTCAAGTGGCTTTGGAAAAAGAGGGCGATGTGAATGCCAGATTAAAAATCCGGATTAAAGAAGTTTATTCTTCTATTGATCTTATTGAACAAACTTTGAAAAATATGCCGATCGGCGGAGAGTTAAAAAATGAAAAGGAAATCCATTTGAAAAAAGACAGCTTGGCAATTGGTATTGCGGAAGGTTGGAGAGGGGAAATCGTTTATTTTGTCGTGACCGATAATGAAGGAAACATTTCACGAGTGGATGTGCGCGACCCATCATTTATAAATTGGACAGTTTTGGGTCATACCGGCAAAGGAAATATTGTGCCTGATTTTCCGTTGATCAACAAGAGTTTTAATCTGTCATATTCCGGAAACGATTTATAATTTAGAGTTATTTTTTTGCTCGTAATTTTTTGCGAGCTTTCATTTAACCCGGTAAACCACCGGCGTCAGCCGGTGTGTGCGTTTAAAGGCGTAGCCCTTGGGATACCTCAAGCTATCAAAGAAGTAGTTAAACTATCCAATACAAATCAATAGGATTATTTCATCAAAAATAAAGCTTTGTATTTCAATAAGAAAAAACAATCATCAGAAAACATTTGAAAGAATGGAAGTAATAAATCACAAAAAAGCTTCCTTAAATTAACCAATCTTCCTGAAACCAATCTCAAGATAAAACCAATCAAACCAAATCGAAATAAAACCTGCCAAATCACAAATTGTTCTAGCCGTCGTTAGACGGCAAGATAGAAACCACCAGTGTTAATTGGTGGTTTTCATTTATCCAATTGGTGGTATAATAAACGTATAAATATTAGAAATAAATTATATGGCAAAAGCAATAAAAATCGCGGGAGTAATTTTAATTTCTATCATCGCTTTGGTTGTTTTGGTCAATATCTTTTTTTCGGCTAGTCGAGGTATGCTTTCTGGATCATCTTCGGAATTTGGAGGGGATATGATGGGGTCAGGCTTGCCAAGCGGAAGTATATCTTTTGGAACTGGTTCAGCTAATGTAAAGGCAAAAAGTGATTCACAGATGATGTTGTCTGAATCTGCACCTCCAATGAATGACATTGTGGTAGCTGTTGATAAAAAAATAATCAAAAATGGAGATCTTAATTTAAAAGTAGATAATGTCGATGCTGCTAGAGAAAAAATTGTTCAAATAGCTAAAGCTAATCAAGGCGACATTTTTTCTTCTAATATTCATCAATCAAAAAATAATATCAAGAGTGGCTATGTGAATGTCAAAGTGCCGGTCGCGAATTTTGAAAAAACTTTTTCCGAAATTAAAACAGTGGCCAGCCTGGTTTTGAGTGAATCTACTTCTGGGCAAGATGTGACCGAGGAATATGCTGATTTGCAAGGACAATTAAAAAACAAACAAGCGGAAGAACAGCAATTTGTAGTCATCATGAATCAAGCCCAAAAAATTCAAGATATTTTGGATGTGACCCAACAACTTTCTCGAGTGCGTGGGGAAATCGAAAGATTGCAAGGAAGAATTAAATTTATTGAATCTCAAACTGATATGTCAACGATTGCTGTTAAATTGAACGAGGATCAAACCATTACCGTGGTTGATTCTTGGAGACCTTGGCAAATTGTTAAGGAATCAGTCAATCTTTTAATCAAGGGATTACAAAATTTATTAACTATAATTATAGTTTTGATTATAGCTATTCTACCTTTCATTCTAATTCTGGGTGCGATAATTTTCCTAATTTTCTTTTACATTATTAGAAAAATTTTAAAAAAATTCAAAAAGAAATAGGTGATTGACAAAAAAATAGTCAGTGGTATATTTAAAACATGTTTAACTCAATGAAAAATATTATTGTTGTTTTAGTGCTCGTACTTCTAGGTATGAATAATTTTTCGTTGGGCAACATGAGTTCATAAAGTTATAAAGTAGAAAGTTCATAAAGTTAGTCAGCCCGGCGAAAAACCGGGCTTTTTAGTTCTTTAGAGTGAAAAAATAAAGAGGGGCATG
>Ga0172375_10007594_pt1 | contig 14822 bp, 10 predicted proteins | sample LakKiv1m_FD_114537 | JGI IMG/M metagenome (GOLD analysis project Ga0172375, IMG submission 114537) | Freshwater microbial communities from Kabuno Bay, South-Kivu, Congo - kab_092012_11.1m | ecosystem: Environmental > Aquatic > Freshwater > Lake | place: Democratic Republic of the Congo... | reverse complement strand
TTTCCTAAATGAAACAATGCCAAAAAAACAAAGTGGACAATCACAAAAAAAAGCAAAAGAAAAAGATGTTGATGAACACATAAGGGTTCTTTATGTGTCTACCAACATCTTATCATTTCACCGAGGGTATCTTTTTTTAATGCCGCTTGCGCAAAATCAGGAAGATGAGTCCGCCGACGAGGGCAAGTCCGCCCGCAACGATGCCCGTCACGGCACCCCATCCGAGCCCTTCCGGGGTCTCTTCCGGAACGACGTAGACGTCTTCCGTGACGGTGACGGTCACGAACGCCTTCTGCCGGTCGACGACGCAGCTGACCTCATGTTCGCCGGCTTCGTCGAAGCTGAAGCTGACGTCAAGATCGGTGAGGTTCATCACGAGTTCGTCGTCGACGTACCAGGCGACGTCTTCATAGTCCTTTCCTTCCGGATCGAACGCGACGGAGAATCCGACGGGCTCGCCGCGGGAGGAGGTGACTTTGTCCGCCGCAACGGAAAGCGTTTCGAATGTCTCGGGATAATAGCGATCGCGGCCGTCGAGCAAGGTGTCTCCAAGCGTCTCGATGTAGATGTCGGAGTAGCGGACGAGGCTGTTCTGGCTGCGGATGCCGAACGACCCCGTTCCCTCGATCGGCAGGATCGTCTCGATCACGAGCGTCCCGTTGACATAGACCGCATAGTAGTTGCGGTCGCCGTACAGGTCGATCGTCACGGGGTCCGAGGAGTTGAAGGATGCGAGTCCGCCGTGCCCGCCCTGGTTGTCGTTGCGATTGTCCGCAAGCAGCATCCCGAAGGCGTAGATCAGGACGCTCTTGTCGACCGTCCCGGTCGTGACGGCGAGGTCCATGCGCTTGCCGTCCTCGAACGAGAACGTCTTGAACGACAACCCGCCGACGACGGACGTGTCGGGGGTCACCGGAGACATGACCGCGTGATAATGGAATTGTCGGACCGCCGGACCGAAATAGCAGGCGTTGTACTCGCTGACGGTCGTCGACACGAGTCCGCCGGTGCCGTCGGAAACGAACCCGCTGCCCTCGCGGTACAATTCGTCGGTCAGCCTTTCTCCCGCCGGAATCGACGCGAGGTCGGGCTGATAGAGCATCGTCGGTTCCGCGGCGCTGAGCCGGACGGCTTGCCCGGCCGCGAGGGAGCCGATGAAACAGGACGATGCGATCAGGAGGAGCAGTTTTCTGATGCCGGTGCGAACTGGACTCATGCGGCGGCCTCCTAATGCCCGAAGTCTTGCGCGGCGACGAGCCGTCTGATGTCAAACGAGAGGATGCCGGTGCCCGCTCCCGCGGCGAACGCGGCGATCGTGACGTTCTCCGACAGGATGGCCTGGCTGCGCGCCGACAGGGCGTAGCGGCCGTCCAGAAAGAGCTCCGCGACGTCGTCTTCGAGGATGATGGTGAGTTCGATCCTGTCGGGATCGGCGATCAGGACGTTCTGCGTGGCCGAGACCTTGCCGTCCGCGCCGCGGTTCTTGAGATAGAGTTGCCAGAAGCCGGCCTGGTCGCGAAGGCCCATTTCGACGGTGCCTTCGGACGTACCGACGCTGATGCCGCCGGCTTTGGTGAATTCCGAGAGGGACAGTTCGAGGGTGACGATCGTCCGCCCGTAGGTGCCGGGTGCGACGAGGGTAGCCAGGTCTTCGTATCCGAACGAATCGACGCCGGATGGGGTCACGAATCCGGATTCCGCTTCGGTCCATGTGCCGGTGGTCGATACGTCGTCGAGGCGATCCGCCTCGAACAGTTTCCCGCCGTCGATCAGACGACGGAATTCGCTCTCGAGCCGGGTGCCGAGCGAGCCGTCCTCCAGCTGGTAGACTTCGCGGAGGAGGTTGAGCGTTCCGCCCCAGCCGCCGGACGTGTTCTTCTGCGTGATCCAGCCGAAGATGTAATGCCTGTCGCCGATGTCGAAAATCTGGGCGGCGCAAAGGTCTTCGCCGTCGAGGAACCGCTCTTCGGCGATGGCGGACTGCCAGTCCATCTCGAGAATCGGCGTGCCGGCGCTGCCGGTCCAGTAGGAAGGCCGGCCGACCCAGTGGTCGCCGCCGCGTCCCGCGATGCTGGCGAAGATGTACCAGCGGTCGCCGATTTTCATCATCTGCGAGACTTCGGGATCGCCGCCGTCGCCATTCACCCAGTCGCCGAACTGCAGCAGCGGGCGATGATAGCCGACGCGTCCCGTGACCGGATTCTTCTCCCAGTCGGACAGACTCGGTCCCACCGACGTATAAAGGACGATGTACGCATCGTATCCGGTCGTGTTGCTCCAGACATAGTTTTCGTTGGCACGGTATCCCGTGGCGACGATATGGTAGTTGTTGGTGTCGGGATCGAAAAACGCATAGGGATCGCGCGTTCCCGCGGGATAGTTGCTCGAGGGGGAATATTGTTTTTCATAGGTTTCTTCGTCCCAGACGATGCCGCTTTCCCAGTGGATCAGGTCGAGGCTGCGGGAACTGCCGACGTTTTTCCCTTCGCCATAGAAAGAACGGAAATAGTTGCCTTCCTTGATGATGCCGAGGGCAAAGTAAAAACTGCCCGGCGCGTTCAGGGCGCTGACGGTGAGCGGCTGGTCGCGGAACGCGACGAGATTGTCCGATACCGCGAGCGTGGACGTGAAGTTGCCGTCGAGCGCAAGATAGTAGAGATATAATGTTCCGTCATGGTAATAAGGGTGGACGTCACCGACGTAGTCCGTCAGTCCGTAATGGAGCGGTTCGTCTTCGGTCGGAAGATAATCGACGACGGGACGCCAGTCGACGACGGCGCCCGCTCCGGATGCGATGAAGTGGACTTCATCGCCGGCGGCGAGCGTGACTTCCAGGCGCTGGAACCACCCGGATGCATCGTCCTTCCTGACGGTGACCGAACCTTCGGCGGGCCAGATTTGTCGGTCGTTCACGCAGATCTTCACCGATGCGTCGGATGTCGAAGCGGCATCGGATCGGACGGTGCCGTAAATGACCGTTTCCCCGGATGCCGGCGCGACGAAGGTCCGGGCCGCGGAAGCGTCATCGGCGGGGACCAGGAGCGGACCGTTGATGGCGGCGCCGTGACCCGTCCACTGACCGCGATGCTTCATGTCGGCGTATCCCGACGACGTGAGCGTCTGGTAGTACCATCGGTTGTATCCCTGCATCGCTTTCAGCGTGTACCCGTGTTCGGCCCGATGCGTCGCGATCGGTTCGTTTTCCGGATAGGCTTCGGTCCGTTCCTCGACATACTGCGGAGATGCGGTCGTGACGGCGACCGGTTCCGTGCCGCAGGCCAGGGCAGCGAGGAGGGATGCGGCCGCCAGAAGCGCGAGCTGCACTTTTTTCAGGAGGGGGTTCATCGTCATCACTTGATTGCGGGGATCCGGATGGAAATGTTTTCGTACTTCGTCACGCCTTCGATGGAAACGAAGGCGAGCCGTCCGCCGCGGTTCTGATACATTCTCGAACTGAGGGCGTGCCCCCCCTCGAACCAGGCGACGCAGACGTCTCCGTCGACGAGGATGTCGAGGTGGTAGCAGCGATGCGGCAGCACGTCGATCTTCTTCGTGAGCCCGAGGAAGTTGGTGAAATGCCACGCTTCGTTCGGATACTTGTCGAAACGCAGTCGCCCGTTCTTCGGTTCGATGGCATACCAATAGGAGTCGTCCTTGTCGTCGTCATACCGGATCGCGATGCCGGCTTGCGTCACGGCATCGTCGAAGGAAACGTCGCAGGAGATCGCATAGGCGTCTTTGACGTCCGCCGCCGGGAACCCATAGCGGCAGACTCCCGTTTCTCCGACGGTGTGGAGCGGCGCTTCATAGACGGCCTTCGAGCAGATGCCGGCGACTGTTTTCGGAAGATATAATCCGAGGGTGCCGTCTTTTCGCGCGCGCAGTTCATGGACGACGAGATTGCCGCCCCACTGCCAGGGATTGTCGTCGGACTCGTCCGCCTTCGTCGGATTCCAGCCGAACAGGAACCGGTGCGCCCCGTCGGTCGCGGTTTTGGCCGCATAGAATGCGGGCCCGTCGATGACGCCGCCATCGGCGGGGGTGCGCCACGGACCGTCCGCCGAATCGGCGATGCGGTAGTGCGTGACGCGCTTGTAGGAGAATTCCGAAAACAGCAGATACCAGTGGGACCCCATGCGGAAAAGATCGGGGCATTCGTGTGTGAAAAACAGGTTCGGGTCCCAGAAGAGCTGCGGTTCCGACCAGGCGAGGAGATCATCCGACTCCAGGACGACGGTGCAGCCGCGATGCCGGGTTCCGCCCGATTGTTTGCGGGCGGCGAGCAGCATGCGGTACTTGCCCGTCACCGGATGGACATAGACGAAAGGGTCGCGCCAGTCGTCGGGTTCAAACCCCCGGGACGGTGCCTGAAGCGAGAAGTCCTCGATCTTCCGCCAGTGGACGAGATCGGTGCTGCGCGCCAGCAGGACCTTCTGGACGGGCTTGTCTTTGAAATGCGGGTTGTGGCCGGTATAGAACAGCCAGTAATCGTCATCGTTTTTCTTGAAGACGCTTCCGGTGAACACATAAAGATCCTGGTCGTCCACGCCGCCGCGAGGGAGGACTTCGCCGAGTTCTTCGAACCTGGCGAAATCCTCCGTCCGCAGCAGGCGCCAAGGGGTTCCTTCGCCGTGACGCGCGCGGTCGCGATAGTCATGGAGATAAAACAGGTGGAATGCGCCTTTATCGTAAAAGGGGATGAAGTCGGCTGCCCAGCCGTCCATCGGTTGATAGAAAATGCTCATCTTCGTACCTCTTGTCGTATGTGTCGTCGCTAATGAAAATAGCTGCATGTCGAAATGCAGCTATTTTGTTTATGGATGGGATGGGCTGCGTTCCTCGCGTTATTCGAAGCTGTAGATGCGGAGGTAGTCGACCTTGACGTCGCTGCCGCCGGTCGCCGCAAGGGCGATCGAGGCTGCCGGGCCGGCGCTCTCACCGTCTTCGATCGTGAGAACGAGAATGCCATCGATCAGAACGAAGATGTCGTAGGTTCCCCAAGAGGAAGTCGCGTGCGTTTCCGACGTCTGCTTGAAGATGATGGTGATGATGTGATCTTCATCAAGTCCGAACGTGAATCCGTCGTTGCTGGCCCAGGCCGCGCCCTGCTTGTAGACATAGACGCCCGCTTCGCCGGTGTTGGCGCTCATCACGAACTGGAAGTCGCAATAGATCGCATGGGACGGACGCAGGACCGCAACCGCGGATCCGGTGCCGTCGGCGGTCGTCGCGTTGACCTTGTACTGGAAGATGTGGTTCGTCGGAATGCCCATGTCGTAGCCGGTACGGGCGGAAGACCATCCGTTCGCGGGGCCGAAGGCGCCGCCGAGCGAAACCTGCGTGCGGAGCCAGCCGTCGCCGGTGGCCGCGAAACTGGAGCCTTCGACATAGGCGTCGCCAAGGATGCTGCTGCCGGCGGTGTTGAGGACATCGTCGAATTCCCAGCCGCGGAACAGCTCGACGTTCTTGAGGAGCGGAATCGTGAGCGTTTCGGGATCAGTCTCATAGGCGCGGAAGTAGTCGACCTTGAGACTCGTATTGACGGAAGCGCCGATGCCGAACTTGCCGTTCGGGCTCTGGATCGCGACGTCGGTCAGATAGATTTCCAGGATGTCGTTGACATAGACGTACAGGTCCGTCGTCGTTTCGCCGGTGTAATCATAGACGAGCCTGACGACATACTCTTCGTCGGCGACGAAGCGCTGTCCGGACATTTGTCCGCCCTTGGTGAGGTCGGTGGAGTCGCCGAGAACGTTGACGGAAGAGTTGTAGAAGCGCACGCCGGTGAAGACGTCGCCGTTCTCGAAGAAGATCTGCAGGTCGTAATGCATCGCATAGAGATGGCGGATCGAGAAGACCGCGATTTCATCGGGGTTGCGGCTCTCGTTGTAGATGACCTTGGCTTCGATCGTGGCTTCGCCGATGTTCATGTCGTAGGGCGTATAGCCGAATGCCCAGGACGATGTCGGTCCGATGGCGCCTTGATTGTCGATCGTGTTGGCATATCCGTCCATCAGCATGAAGTTGTCGCCCTCGCCGTCGCTGAAGGCCTGTTCGCCGTCCCACTCGCTGGATTCCCAGTCGTGGTCGAACAGGTAGGGACTCTCGGTCGTCGGGACGGTCGTCGTGGTCGGCGGCTGCGTCGTCGTGGCGGGAGCTTGAGTGGTTGCGGTCGTCGCTGCCGTCGTCGCCGTCGTCGTCACGGATTCGCACGCGATCAGAGCGAACAAGAAAAGGAGCGAAATCATCAACGTTGTCCATTTTCGAATCATCTTTTTCAATCCTCCTGTAAAATATGGCTGCATACGTTTGCAGTACCATCAACTACTATTATAAATAGTGTTGCAATCGTTGTCAATATAGCGCTTACATTTTTATGTGCAAATTTGTCAAAAATCTTCCCTCGCGGCGAGTTTCGAAACGAGGATGCCGGAGAACGCGGCGACGCCGGAGACGAACAGGCTGATCTGACAGTCGTCAAGTTCGTTGAGTCCGGTCGTGGTGACGCGTCCGACGAGGGAGTAGGTGTCGTTCAGGAACACGTCGACGATCGATCCGTCGACGATGACCTTGATTCGAAGGGTGCTCCAGTCCGCCACCGCGATCGCGATGGAAGAGCGGGTGAAATTGCCTTCGGGCGTCCGCGAGTAGATGACGAGCGCGGACGATGCGCGGTCGACGTAGACGAAATGGCGCATCGCGGTGTCGGAGTTCTTCAGCAGCAGGCCGGCACGTGAAGACGCGTCGGACAGGTCGATTTCATAATCGACGATGACGCGCCCATAGGTTCCGGGAAGGCGGGCTTCCCCGAAGGCGTCGAATCCGTATCGTGCTTCTCCGCCGCCCAGGACCGCGACCTTGTCCGCTTCCTGCGTCACCGTCCCGTAGACGGAGACGGGAGTCGCATCGCGCAGATCCAGGATCGTGCCGCGGTTGATGAGGCCGGTAAGATGCGGATCGAGGCGCACGGCGAGGTCGCCGTTCTTGAGCTGGTAGACTTCGCGGGCAAGCGTCAGCGCTCCGCCCCACTGGCTCGACTGGGCGTTCGCGGGAATCCATCCGAACAGATACCAGCGGTCGCCGACCTGGACGAGTTGTCCGGCGCAGAGATCTTCGCCGTCGAGGAATTGTTCCTGTTTGCTCTTCCAGTCGACGTCGGTGATCACCGTATTTTCGTCGCCTTTCCAGTAACTGAATCCGCCGACGCCGTGGACCGTTCGGGAATAGATGCTCGCGATGAGGTACCAGCGCGTCCCGATCTTGACCATCTGCGATACTTCGGGGTCTTCCTTCCCCGAGGCACCGGCGTTGTCGAAGCGGAGCAGTTCCACGTGACCGGCATCCCAGAAGTCGGGATTGGACCCCGTCGACGTCTTGAGCCAGAGCGCAGCATCGAAGTCTCCGCCCGCGTTCCGGTTGTTGGCGTAATAGGACAGGTAGACGATCCGGAAGCGATCGACGTCGGGATCGTAGAAGACGTACGGGTCGCGGGCGGAAACGTTTTCGGTCGCCGGAATGTTTCCGACGCCGTTGTGATTCTTCCATTCATAGAGGTTGGTACTGTAGGAACTGTTGATCTGCGTCGCGGAAGCACCGAAAAAACTCACGAAAGTGTTTTCGTATTTCGTGATTCCGAGTACGAAATACGTCGAAATCGACGGGCTTGGCGTTCCGGTACGAATCGCATTCTCCGTGTAGGTGACGAAGTCCGCGCTTTCGAGGAGGGCGGAGGTGTATCTGCCGTTCGTTTCGAGGTAGTACATGTAGAGTTTTCCATCGTGATAGAACGGGTGGACGTCGCCGATGTGCCGCGGCATGTCGTTGTCGAACTTCTCGTTCATGAAATCGAAATACAACGAGGTTTCCGTGAGGCTGCCTTTGATGATGGCGGGATCCGTCGCGACCGATCCCCCGGTGACGACGAAGCGGATCCGGTCGCCGGCCTCCACGTTGGCGTCGATGCTGTAAAAATATCCGGTGGCGATTTCGTTTCCGACGTCGAGTCGGTCGGCGTTCGCGGGATAAATCTTGGCATCGTTGACGAAAATGGCGAATCCGCCGCTCGATCCGTTCGGACGGACGTTCCCGGTGATCACGATGTCACCGGCCATCGCGGACGGAACCAGAAAGGTCTTGGCCACGGCGGCCGTACCGGCTGCCGTCTGCACGGCGCCGGCGACATGGTTCAAGGCATCTCCCCATCGGGATGCAATCGCGTCGTAATCCAGTTCTGCGAACGCACCGTTGACAGAGATTTCGTAATACCAGGAATTATATCCCTGCTGGGATGTCAGGGTGTACCCGTGGCTTGCCTTCCGGACGGAAGCGGTCGGATCTTCCGGATACGGCTCGGTCCGCGCCGTCCCATAGATGGTTTCATACGGGGTGACGGGAATGTATCCGAGATCCTCGTTGATGGGGTTGGTCGTCAGCGTGGTCGTTCCGGTCGTCGTGGTCGCATTGCATGCGGCGGTCGTGATCGTCATCAGCATCAGCACTCCTGTCGTGATGATTCGGTACAAGATCCGTTTCATGGTTTCGTTCCCCCGGTCCGGATGACGCCGGGACGTATCGTTGAAAAGGCAGGGACCTGCGCAAGCCGCGCGCATCGGATCCGGCGTTCGCCGACGGTCACCGGCACAATCTCGTCGGCGCACTCCGGTCCCGCATAGGGACAGCGCGGAGAGAACGGGCAGCCGCGGCCGCGGTGTTCAAGACTCTGCATCTCCATGCTCTTGATCGGCAGTTCGCGATCGAGGTCGGCGAATTCCGGATCGGGGATCGGAATCGCGGAGATCAGCGCCTGGGTGTAAGGATGACGCGGGTCGGCGATGATTTCGGATGCGTTCCCTTCTTCCATGATTTCTCCCAGATACATGACGACGATGCGATTCTGGTCGGCGATGTAGCGTGCGGTCGCGAGATCGTGCGTGATGTAGAGGAAGGAAACCTTCAGGCGGCGGTTGAGATCGCTCATCAGTTTCAGGATCGAGAGCCGCAGGCTGACGTCGATCATGCTGACGGGTTCGTCGGCGACGATCAGTTTCGGATCGAGCGAGAGGGCGCGAGCCAGCAGGATCCGCTGACGCTGTCCGCCGGAGAGCTGATGAGGGTATTTGCTGAGGAACTGGTCGGGAGGATTGAGACCGACAAGATCGAGCAGGCCGTCGATCTTTTCACCGATTTCGTCGCGCGTCAGATGACGGTAGTGGGTCGTGATCGGCGCTTCGAGCGATTGACGGATCGTTCTCACCGGGTTGAGCGCGGCGTACGAGTCCTGCTGCACGAACTGCACGAAGCGGCGGTAGTCATCGAATTCCTTGCCGAGTTTGATCAGGGAATAGATGTTCTTGCCTTCGTAGGTGATTTCACCCGACGTCGGCTTGAGGAGTCCGGTGACGATTCTCCCGATCGTCGTCTTGCCGCAGCCCGATTCGCCGATCAAAGCGACTATTTCGCCTTCGCGGATGTCAAGGTCGACGTTTTTCAGGACATGGAAGAACTTTTCTTCGCGGATGAACGTTCCGCGTTTGGAGAAAACCATGTTCACGTCTTTCAGTTCGATGAGGGGCTTCATGGTTTCGATTCCTCCATCAGATGGCATTTCGAAAGATGCTCGCCCACGGAGTGATCGGCGGGTTCTTCGACGCGGCATCGGGCGGTCGCCTTCGGGCAGCGCGGATGAAAGACGCATCCCGACGGCAGGGCGCGCAGATCGGGCGGCGAACCGGGGATCGGCGACATCGAAGCGACGTCCGAATAGAGCGAAGGCGTCGATCGGATCAGGCCTTCGCTGTAGGGGTGCCATTTCAGTTTGAAAACGTCCCAAGTCGTTCCGAATTCCATCAATTTCCCGCCGTACATGACGCCGACATAATCGGCGAATTCGGCAACGACGCCGATGTCGTGGGTCAGCAGCAGCATGCTGACGCCGAAATCGCGGTTGATGCGCTTTAGAATCTTGAAGATGTACCCCTGGGTAATCACGTCGAGCGCCGTCGTCGGTTCGTCGAGAATCATCAGTTTCGGCCCGAGCAACAGCGAAAAGGCGATCATCACCCGCTGTTTCATGCCACCGGACAGTTCATGGGGATACATCGACATGATCCGGGCGGCATCAAGATTGACATAGTCGAGCAGTTCGACCGTCTTCGCCTTCGCCGCCGCCTTATTGTCCTTCTTGCGTCCTTCGGGATGATGGACCAGATAGGTTTCGATGAACTGCTCGAGCACCGTCATCGTCGGATTGAGGGCGCTCTGCGCCCCTTGGAACACCATCGATACTTCTTTCCAGCGATAGCTGTTCAGGGCGCCGATGGCCATCTTGCGAACATCCGCCGGAGCATCGTATCCGAGATAGACGATCTCGCCGGATTCGACTTCTCCCGGCGTGGAAAGGCACTCGAGCAGGCTTGCGGCGAGCGTTGATTTGCCGCTGCCGGATTCGCCGACGAGCGCCGTGATTTTTCCTTTTCTGATCGCGAGGCTGACATTTGCGATCGCGCGGATGGGATTCTTCTTCAGGCGATAGACGATCGAGACGTTCTTCAGTTCGATGAGCGAGTCCATCACATCACCCTCAGTCGCGGATTGAACGTGTCATCCAGGCCTTTCGAAAGGAGGATGACGCCGAGTTGGAACACCGCGATGCACAGAATCGGGGCGAACAGCCACATGTAGCTGTTGGGGTTGATCAGCGCGCCGTTGTTTTTCGCCGTCGTGAGGATCGCTCCCCAGTTGGTCGGTTCGAAGGATGCGACGCCGAGGAGCATCAATCCGACGCTTCCGGTGATCGCATTCTTCATCACGATGATGAAATTGATCAGAATGTAACTGCCGACGTTCGGAAGCAATTCCTTGAAGATGACGTGTCCGTTCGACATCTTCATGACGCGGCAAATCTGGATGAAATCGCGTTCCTTCAGCGAGATGATCTGCGCGCGGATGGCGCGGCACATCCCGGCCCAGCTGAATATCGACAGGATCATCGCGAACGTGACCGGATTGTCGACGGTGAAGAGGGCGGCGAGGATGAGAAAGACCGGCAGGCTCGGAATCGTCAGGAAGACGTTCGTGATGAACAGCATGATCTTGTCGAAGATGCCTCCGACCATGCCGGCGAGCATGCCGAGAACCATCGCGATCGACACCGAGAACAGCGCCGACAGAAACGCGATCGACAACACGTCGGACGTGCCGGCGACGATCTGCCGGAAGACATCGCGACCCCAGAGGTCGGTCCCGAACGGATGTTCGAAGCTCGGCCGCAGGAGTTGTGCGCCGACGTCGATTTCGGTGCTGTAGGGAAAGATGAACGGCCCGAGAAGACCGAAGGCGATGAAGAAGAGGAGAACGGAAGTGCCGAAGGCGGAGCGGGCGTTTCCGAAGAAAATGCGGACCAGTTCATGCAGGACTCTTGTCGTTTTTTCGCGGAAGCGCGATTTCGGAGCTGGGGACGGCGTTATCATGCGCTCCTTCTGATCCGCGGATCGATGAGCGAATAGATCGTGTCGGCGACAAGGTTGACGCCGATGACGATCACGCTCACGAAAAGCAGGATGCCTTGTACGACATAGTAATCGCGTTCTCCGATCGCCTGGCTGAACGCCTGGCCGATGCCGGGATAATTGAAAATCGATTCCATCAGCGGTGCGCCACCGAACATGACGCCGAAAGAAATGGCGAGCTGAGTCACGAGCGGAAGCATCGCGTTGCGTTTCAGATAGCGACGGACGATCAGTTTTTCCGGCAGACCGCGGGCGCGCGCCGCATTGATGTAATCTTCGCCGAGAACGCCGAGCGCACTGCCTTGCATCTGCATCGACCAGAACGACATCTGGCTGAACACGTGGGCTGAAATCGGCAGGAACGCGAAATACAGAAGGCTCAAAATGAAGATGATGTTGAAGCCCGGTTCGAGCAGTGCATTGTAGGCTCCCTGGTTGGGAAACCACCCCAGGCGAAACGCAAAGACCGTGATGAACACGAGGGCGACGATGTAGTCGGGCACGGCGTTCGAGACGACGATGTATCCGTCGAGCGTCTTGGCGCCGAAACTGTTGCGCCGCCAGATCGTGCGCGATCCGACGGCCGTTCCGAACAGGAAGCTGACGGTGAGCGCGATCGAGGAGACGAAGAGCGTCCGCGGCAGAAGCTCCCGCAGGATCAGGTTGACGCTTTTCGCGTTGTTCTTGACGGAGATCCCGAGATTTCCTTGAAGCAACTGGCCGAGATAGACGGAGAAGCGTTCGAGGATCGGCGCGTCCGGGTCGTAGTTCAGCATCTGCTTCGCGAGGATGTAGGCCTGTTCGAGGGAGATTCTCCGCTCCACCGACAATTGCATCGCGAACGCGTCGATCACGGTTCCGGGCATGTTCACGATCAGGATGAAACTGAGAATGACGACAGCGGCCAGCGTGAGCAGGGCGATGCCGAGTTTCATGAAGAAAAAGCGGAATTTGTAGAAGAACATCCCGATGCGTCTTAATAGGTACTTCAACCTGCTCATGAAGATCACCTCGCGGTGAGACATTCGTTATTGTTCTTCAAGGAACCGATCCCAGTCGATCAGCGTGGCGGCATAGGAGAAGTGGATGTTGAGGCGGCCGAAAGCATAGAAGTCGGTGAGATCCGCTTCGTCGCCCGACGGGATATAGTCGATGTTGCGGTCGACGTCCCACAAATCCTTGCGCGGCAGGTCGGTGAATGCTTTGGTGTTGTAGAACATGCCGCAGGTGTTCTGATAGAACGGCACTCCCCAGTTCTGGGAGGCGACGCCGGTGATGATGTCGTCCACCGTTTCCTGCATCTCCGCGTCGTCGAGCGCATACAGACCCTGCATTTTATCGATCAGGAGGAACGTGTCGGTTCCGTCAAAGGTCGGCAGTTCGACGCTGAGATCGCCCCAGTATTCCTCGGGGACCTCTTCGTATCCGGCTTCACCGAATGCCGGAAACTTCGGCAGATGAATCACCTTGAACGAGACGTCCCGGAACGCGTAGACGAACGATCCGGTCGGATACGAGAAACTCATGTTGAGGTCGGTCCAGTTGAGCGACAACTCGGAACTCCAAACATACGACTGCGCGCTTCCGAACCAGTCGCTCCAGGAGCTTGAGGATTTCAGTTTGGTTTCGATTCCGAAGTCGTTCAGCTGCGCCGCGGTCGCCTGCGCGGCGCGGGCCTGATGATCGTTGGCGCCGTCGAAATGGAGCGTGAAGGAGAGTTTTTCGCCGTCTTCGCCGTGCCACGATTCCCCGATTTTCGTCCATCCGCCCTCCACGAGGAGTTCGGCGGCTCGGGTTTCGTCATGCGAATACACCGCGAGCGAGTCCCAGGCTTCTTCGCTCATGTACTTCTTGGCGTCGGACGGAGCCATCGCCATCATCGATCGGTAGGTGGAAATCGAATAAGGATTGGCGATGAAGGCGATGTCGTCGCGGTCGAAGATGTATTCGAACCCTTCACGGATCTTGTCGTTGAAGAGCGGGCGACGCACGCCGTCGACCGTGACGGTTTTCGCCAGGTTGAACAGGATGCCGCACGCGCCGGGGTCGTTCGTCTTGAAGTGAACCAGATCCTCGTTTGCCAGGAGGATCTGCTCGAGGGTATCCAGGATCGGCGTGCCCCCGGCATAGTCGAGCTGTCCGGACATCAGCATGCCGTAGATCTGCGTCGGGTCGGTGATGTGATTGTACGAATGAACATACTTGAACTTGAGATAGTCGTAGGCCCAGTGGTTTTCGTTCGCGATGAGGATCATGTCGGTCGCGTTGACCGAATCGAGTTTGTACGCTCCCGTCGCGATGAACCAATCGGGATTGAAGTTCGTGAACTCGGCATAATTGGCATAGGCGGCCGTTTCCTGTTCGTCGGTGACGATTTTCCCGAAAGGAGCCCATCCCGTGTATCCCTCGGGCATCGCCGGAGCCGCTTCCATTATATCAATAATCGCATCCACCCACGTCTGGAAAACGTCATATTTCACCGATCCGACCGGGTCGACCGCAAGGATGAGGTCCTTCACGTTGTCGTTGGGTTCCAGACTTGTCTTCCAGGTGATCTTGACGGTCTTGTCGTCGATCGCTTCGATGGCGGCCATGTAGTTCGTCGCCTCCAGCTGGTTGATATAGTAATACGCGATGACGTCCTGGGCAACGTAGTCGTCGCCATTATGCCAACGCGCCTCGGGTCGGAGATGGATGATCGACGTGCCGTCATCGTTGTGAATAATCGATTCGGCGAGCATATAATAGATTTCATCGGTCGAGCGGACGTATTGGATGAGCGGTTCGACCGAAAAGATGTTGAGAAGACCCGCCTGGGCGCCGCCGTTGATGTGATTCTTCATCCCGACGGTTTCCCAGTTGGCGAGCATGTAGAAGGTGTCGACCGTCTTTCCCCCGATGATGTCCTCACAGGAGAAGGATGCGATCGATGCGGAGACGGCGACAATCGCCAATAACAGCTTTCTGATCAGCGAGCGATGGTTCATCATAGACCCTCCGGTGTATTGCAATCGTTTGCAGCCACAGTATAGCATATGGATTTTGCGATGTCAACGGCTTCATTGAAATCCCTTTCACGGATCGAATCCTTTGTTTTTCCTGTTTTGCCAATACAAGGATTCCTTGAAATACCGACCCTCCGCATCGCGAATACCGGTTGATTTCCGACGATCATTCTTGCCGTTCGTGTCCTCCGGATTGTGGCGAAAATGTAGAAATCGCCCTTTATTCATGCAACTATGATATAATATGATACCGTAACGGACACGGATCGCGAAGCGTTCCGGAAAGGCGACACAATGACCTATCTGATCA
>Ga0172375_10007592_pt1 | contig 14824 bp, 16 predicted proteins | sample LakKiv1m_FD_114537 | JGI IMG/M metagenome (GOLD analysis project Ga0172375, IMG submission 114537) | Freshwater microbial communities from Kabuno Bay, South-Kivu, Congo - kab_092012_11.1m | ecosystem: Environmental > Aquatic > Freshwater > Lake | place: Democratic Republic of the Congo... | reverse complement strand
GCCGAGGTATTGCCATGGCGATCGACGGTAACGATCACCTTTTCGTTCGGCAGGTGCAGTTTTTTCGCCGTCGATTGCATGATGCGGATGTTGGCCTGGTGCGGCAGCAGCCAATCGATCTGGTCCGCGGTCATGCCGGCCGCCGCGACGACTTCTTCGGCCACCTCGGCCAGCACCTTGACGGCGAACTTGAACACGGCCTGCCCATCCATGAGCAGCAAGGGGTCACCAATCGGCTGGCCACCGCTCAGGTGCCCTGCCACGGCGAGGATGTCGCGATGCCGGCCGTCCGCATGCAGCGCCGTCGCATGGATACCCGGCTTATCGGACGCTTCCAGCACAATCGCGCCAGCCCCGTCGCCGAACAGCACACAGGTGCCGCGGTCGCTCCAGTCGAGGATGCGCGAGAACACCTCCGCGCCGACCACCAGCGCGCGCCGGTGCGAGCCCGAGCGGATGAACTTGTCGGCCACGGACAAGGCGTAAATAAAACCACTGCAGACCGCTTGCAGGTCGAAGGCCGCCGCGCCGTTGGTGATGCCGAGCTTGTCCTGCAGGATGGTCGCGGTACTCGGGAACACGAAGTCCGGCGTCGAGGTTGCCAGGATGATCAGGTCGATGTCGTTCGGCTGACGGCCGGCCGCCGCCAGCGCGCGCTGGCAGGCCATCAGGGCAAGGTCGCTCGCGGCGACGCCCGCCGGTGCGAGATGGCGGGTACGGATGCCGGTGCGCTCGACGATCCACTCGTCCGAGGAATCCAGCCCCTTGGCGGCGATCAGCGCTGCGTTGTCGACAGGTTCACCGGGAAGATAACTGCCGGTGCCGGTAATGCGGGAATAGATCATCGCGTGCTTTCAATCACAAAGAGTCGGTGCTGGCGGGACGGCAGGCACAGCTGCCATGCGTGCCGCGATCTTCTCGGGCAGGTTCTGGCGAGACGCTTCCGCCGCCTGTTCGAGGGCATGACGATAGGCGAACACATCGGCGGAACCATGGCTCTTGACCACCACGCCCTTGAGGCCGAGCAAACTCGCGCCATTGTAACGACGTGGATCGAGACGCGTCTTGAAAGCCTTGAGGACAGGCAACGCGACGAGGCCGGCCAGCTTGGTCAGCGGATTGCGCGCGAACTCCTCGCGCAGGAAGGTGCTGACCATGCGCGCCAACCCTTCCGATGTCTTCAGTGCCACGTTGCCGACGAAGCCGTCGCAGACCACCACATCCGCCGTGCCCTTGTAGATGTCGTCGCCCTCGACGTTGCCGATGAAATTGAGGTCGCTGTCCTTGAGCAGCTCGCCGGCACGCTTGACGACCTCGTTGCCCTTGATGTCTTCCTCGCCAATGTTGAGCAGGCCGACGCTCGGACGCGCATCATGCTCCAGCGCCGCGGCCAGCATGGCACCCATGATGCCGAACTGGAGCAGGTGTTCCGGCGCGCAATCGACGTTGGCACCAAGATCAAGCATGTAGGTATGCCCGCGCATCGTCGGCAGCGTCGTGGCGATGGCCGGCCGGTCGATGCCTGGCAACGTCTTCAGCACGAAGCGCGACACCGCCATCAGGGCGCCGGTATTGCCGGCGGACACGGCACCGTTGGCCTTGCCTTCCTTGACGAGGTTGACCATCACGCGCATCGAGGAATCTTTCTTGATGCGCAGTGCGGTCGCGACCGGATCGTGCATGTCGACGACTTCGCTCGCGTGTTGCACCGACCAGCGCCCGGCCAGCGCTGCGTCAGCCTTGGCGAGATACGGCTGCAATGCCGCCTCCTGTCCGACGAGGATGGCCGTGCAGTCGCGATCGTGCCGCAGGAACTCGAAAATGGCCGGGACGACCACGGACGGGCCATGATCGCCGCCCATGCAGTCGATGGCCAGGGTAATGGTCATTCGGTCAGGAACCCATAAGGAAACGGCCGGACGTTTTCACGACCGGCCGTTTCAGGAGAAACCGGATCACTCACCCTTGGTCTTGATGACCTTCTTGCCGCGATAAACGCCAGACGGGGAAATGTGATGGCGCAGATGCACTTCGCCCGTGGTCGCCTCGATGGCGAGCGGGGGCGTACCGAGAAAATCGTGGGCGCGATGCATGCCGCGCTTGGAGGGGGACTTCTTGTTCTGCTGGACAGCCATGATGACTCCTTCTTGCCTTCAATTCAGTTAATGCTTCTTCAAACCCGCCAACACCGCGAACGGCGATGGCTCGCTTTCCTTCCCTGCCCCGCCGATCTCGACCGGCGGTTGGCAATCCGCATGACGGGGCACGATCGGCAACGTCAGCAGCACTTCTTCTTCGACCAGCGACAGCACCGACAACTCCCGATTCGCGGGAATCGCGTCGAAGTCGTCGGACTCCAGTTCCTCTTCCGGCCAGTCGGCTCCCGGCGCTATCAGCAACAACCGGTTGTCGATGGCACAATCGAAATCAACCTCGCCCAGACAGCGCTGACAACGCAAAGCGAGCCTGCCACTCACGTTCAACTGCAGACCCAGCCTGGTTTCACCGTCTTTCTCGATGCGACAACCCGCCAGCCTGCATTCCAGCCATCCATCCCGGCGCGCCAGCATTTCGGCAAGACGCGTCAGTTGGGAGACAGCCAGCCTGCCGGCCATGCAATCCTCATCAGCCGCAAATTTGAGGCTGTCGATGATTGCTCCAGCGAGATCAAGTTCTTCCCGGCACGACATAAAGGGCGCGGATGTTATCATGCCCCGCCTGTTTACGTCAAAGGCTTGTTGCGAAAAAAGCCTGCAAAAACATTCGATAACCGTGAATATGCCCCGCCTCGTTCTTGCCTCCACCTCGCCCTACCGCCGCGAACTGCTCGGCCGCCTCCACCTGCCTTTCGAGGTAAGCGCACCTGAGACCGACGAAACGCCATTGCCAGGCGAGGCGCCCGCCACCACGGCTGAACGCCTGGCCGTCGCCAAGGCCGCTGCCGTGGTCGAAAGCTTTCCGGACGCCCTCATCATCGGCTCCGACCAGGTCGCTTTTTGCGGCAACCAGCGCTACGGCAAGCCCGGGACGCGGGACAACGCCCGACTCCAACTCCGCAGCCTGGCGGGAAAGATTGCCGTGTTCCATACCGGCCTGTGCCTCCTCAACGCCCAGAGCGGCCGCCGCCACGTCCGCGGCGTGGCAACCGAAGTCCGCTTCCGCGAGTTGTCCGACGAGGAAATCGAGCGCTACATTAACAATGAAGATGCGCTCAACTGTTCCGGCAGCGCCCGTTCCGAAGGACTGGGCATCAGCCTGCTCGAATGGATGCGCAGCGACGATCCGACCGCGCTGGTCGGCCTGCCGCTGATCGCGCTGGCGGAAATACTGCGGGCCGAGGGAATCCCGCTCCCTTGAAAGGAACGCTGTTCCTGTTGCCGACCCAGCTCGGCGCATCGAATTGGCCCGCCGTCCTGCCCGCAGAGACGCGAGAGACTGCCTGCCGGCTGCGTCATTTCGTCGTCGAAAACGCCAAGACGGCGCGCGCCTCGTTGAAGTGGCTCGATCACCCGGTGCCGCTGCGCGAACTGGCCATCGAGCAGTTGCCCGAGCCGCTCAAAACGCACGATGTCGAGCGTCTGCTGGCCCCGCTGATCGCCGGAGAGGATATCGGACTGATGTCCGAAGCCGGCTGTCCGGGCGTTGCCGATCCCGGCGCGCTGCTCGTGCGCCGCGCCCACGAACTGGGCATCACGGTCAGGCCGCTGGTCGGTCCCTCCGCGCTGCTGCTGGCACTGATGGCCTCGGGGCTGGACGGCCAGCGCTTCGCCTTCCACGGCTACCTGCCGCAGCGCGAGCCGGAACGCTCGCAGCGCATCGCCGCACTGGAAAAGGAATCGCGCCAGAAGCGGCAAACGCAGCTGTTCATCGAAACCCCCTACCGCAATGCGGCGCTGTTGGAGGCCCTGCTGAAAACCTGCCAGCCGGAAACGCGACTTTGCGTCGCCACTGACCTGACGCTGGCCAGCGAAAGCATCGCGACGCGACGCATTGCCGACTGGAAATGCCATCCCGCCAGCGCCGACTTTTGCGCCAACCTGGCGCGCCGCCCGACGGTATTCCTTCTGCTTAGCGAACAGTAAAACGCGCCAGCGCGCTGCCAAGCCCGTCGGCCATCGAGGCCCCGAACCGGCGCGCGAATTTCTCGGCGAAATTGGGCTTGACCGTGTAGTCGCGGATGTCCTCGGCCTTGATCACGTCGCGCGCGACAGAATCCACCGTGCCGAAGCCATCCGCAAGACCCAGCTCGATGCTTTTCGCCCCTGTCCACATCAGGCCGGAAAACATGTCGGGCGTTTCCTTGAGGCGCGCACCGCGGCCCTTGCGCACCACATCGATGAACTGCTGGTGGATATCGTTGAGCATGCCTTGCGCGTGTTCCTTGTGACGCTCGTTCTGCGGCGAGAACGGATCGAGAAAGCCCTTGTTCTCGCCGGCCGTCAGCAGTCGCCGCTCGACGCCCAGTTTGTCCATGCTGCCCGTGAAACCGAAACCGTCCATCAGCACGCCGATCGAGCCGACGATGCTGGCCTTGTCGACGTAAATCTTGTCCGCCGCCGCCGCGACGTAATAGCCACCCGAGGCGCAGACATCCTCGACGACGACGTAGAGGGGCTTGTCGGCATGCTTGCCGCGCAGGCGACCGATCTCGTCGGCGATGATGCCTGCCTGCACCGGGCTGCCACCGGGGCTGTTGATGCGCAGGATTACGCCCGCCGCGCCCTTGTCGTCGAAGGCGGACTGCAACGCAGTGATGACGTCGTCGGCATTCACATCGCCCTTCGACTGGATCACGCCGTTCAACTCGACCAGCGCGGTATGGTGCTCGTACTTTTTCGGACTCATGGCTTCCCAGTCGATCAGGGTCAGCAGCACGGCAGTCAGATAGGCGAAGGCGAGCAGCTTGAAAAAAATGCCCCAGCGCCGCGCGCGTCGCTGCTCATCGACGGCAGCCAGCGCCACCTTTTCCAGTACCTTGCGTTCCCAGTTGCCGTCTTCCGCCACGTCACCACTCCTTCAATCAGGCATTGTTTGCCAGCCACGCCGCCAGTGCGGCGACGGATGGCGCACAGTATAACGAGGCAACCGTATCCAGCGCATCGCGCGGATGCGCGCCATAGCTGACCGCCACCGCGTCGACGCCGGCGTTATGCGCCATCAGCAAATCGTGCGTCGTGTCGCCGATCATCAAAGTCTGCTCTGGCGGGACGGCAAACTCCGCCATCAACTCCTCGATCATCTGCGGATGCGGCTTGGAATGGCATTCGTCGGCGCAGCGCGAGCCGTGGAACAACTCGCCCAGCCCGGTATGCGCGAGGGCGCGATCAAGTCCGACGCGCGACTTGCCGGTCGCCACGCTCAGCATGTAGCCAGCTTCGGCAAGTTGCCGGATCAGTTCGGCCGCACCATCGAACAGCACCAGTTGATGATCCCGCGAGAGGTAGTGATGGCGATAGCGCTCGACCAGCTCCGGATAGTGATTCTCGGGCAGGTCGGGCAGCGCATGGCGCAGGGCGTCGCCCAGTCCGAGGCCGATGATGTGGCGGGCGCGCGGTTCGGAAGGCGGTTCCAGCCCGAGATCGCGCGCGGCCGCCTGCACGCTGGCGACGATCAGCGCCGCCGAATCCATCAACGTGCCGTCCCAGTCGAAGACGATCAGCTCATAGCGCCGCGTCATTTTCCCGCCCGATCTTTTCCAAGAATTTCTCCAGTTCCGCCGGCAATGGCGCTGCAAAGTGCAACTTTTCCCCGCTCAACGGATGCGGCAGGCGCATCGCCGCCGCGTGCAGGAACATGCGTTTCAACCCGGACTTTTGCAAGTCCTTGTTGAGCGCGAAATCGCCATATTTCTCGTCGCCGAGGATCGGGAAGCCCAGATGCGCCAGATGCACGCGAATCTGGTGCGTGCGGCCGGTGCGCAATTCGACCTCGAGCAGGCTGAAGGGGCCGCGTGGCGTATTCCAGCGCTCCTGCAGGCGCATGATCGAATGCGCCTCCTTGCCATCGGGATCCACCCGGACGCGACGCTCGCCCGCCGGGGTCAGGTATTTGTGCAAAGGCAGCTTCACGTTGCGCAACTTGTCGCGCCAATGCCCCTTCACCAAGGCGAGGTATCGCTTGTCGATACCGCCATCACGAAACAGGTCGTGCAATCTGGTCAGCGCCGAGCGCTTCTTGCCGATGATCAGCAGACCGGAGGTTTCGCGGTCGAGCCGGTGGGCAAGTTCCAGAAACTTCGCCTGCGGTCGCGCCCGTCGAATCTGCTCGATCACGCCAAAATCGACCCCGCTGCCGCCATGCACCGCCACGCCGGCCGGCTTGTCGATGACGAGCATGGCTTCGTCCTCGAAAACGACGGCGAAATCCCGGGCCGGAACCTTCGCCTCGTCCTTGGGTTCCGCGACCCGGATTGGCGGCACGCGCACCCGGTCGCCGAGTTCCAGCCGCCGGTCCGCCGCCGCCCGCCCCTTGTTCACCCGCACCTCGCCGCTGCGCAGAATCCGATAGACGTGGCTCTTCGGCACGCCCTTCAGCACCTTCAGCAGATAGTTGTCGATGCGCTGGCCGGCGCCGTCCTCGCCAACCTCAAGAAATGTGACGGAATTTTTACTCAAGTCTTTCATTTCCAATATAATGCGCGCCAGCTTTGCCGTCTCCGGACGGCGTGCCCGGCGACACGAAGCGGTTCCGGGGCGCCCTGCGGCGACGCTGTCATAGCCCAAGGGTATGTCGCTCACCCGAAGCAGCGATACTACTTTGTTTACCACACGCAACCCAGGCTTTGATGCGCGCTGCCGACGATCTTCCGGCAGCGCCGATCGACAAATCATTCTTTTCAATTTGCCCAGCCCGTCACCACAACCGATGAGCCCCGATCCGCAAATCCAGTCAGCGCCACGCTAACCCGTCGGCGCGATTTGTCGTGCCTGCCCGCGTGCGCGTGAAGCAACGCACACATGGAGCACACATGAAGCGCATGCTGTTCAATGCGACGCAAGCCGAGGAACTCCGCGTCGCGATCGTCGATGGCCAGAAACTGGTCGACCTCGACATCGAATCGGCCGCCAAAGAGCAACGCAAGAGCAACATCTACAAGGCCGTCATCACCCGCATCGAGCCCAGCCTCGAAGCAGCCTTCGTCGATTATGGCGCCGAGCGCCACGGTTTCCTGCCCTTCAAGGAAGTCTCGCGCAGTTACTTCCAGCCTGACGTCGAACCCGGTCGCGCCCGCATCCAGGACGCCCTCAAGGTCGGCCAGGAGTTGATCGTCCAGGTCGAAAAGGACGAGCGCGGCAACAAGGGCGCGGCGCTGACCACCTACATCTCGCTGGCCGGCCGCTACCTCGTGCTGATGCCCAACAACCCGCGTGGCGGCGGCGTCTCGCGCCGCATCGAGGGTGAAGACCGCCAGGAACTGCGCGAGGTGATGGACCAGCTCGAAGTCCCCGGCGGCATGAGCCTGATCGCCCGCACCGCCGGCATCGGCCGCAGCGCCGAGGAACTGCAGTGGGACCTCAACTACCTCTTGCAGCTGTGGAACGCCATCGACGGCGCCGCGAAGGCGCAGACCGGCGCTTTCCTGATCTATCAGGAATCCAGCCTCGTCATCCGTGCGATCCGCGACTACTTCAATGCCGAAATCGGCGAGATCCTGATCGACACGGACGACATCTTCGAGCAGGCCCAGCAGTTCATGAGCCACGTCATGCCGGGCAACGTGTCGCGCGTCAAGCGCTATCGCGACGACGTGCCGCTGTTTTCGCGGTTCCAGATCGAGCACCAGATCGAATCCGCATATTCGCGACAGGTCAACCTGCCTTCGGGCGGCGCGATCGTCATCGACCACACCGAGGCGCTGGTCTCCATCGACGTCAACTCCGGCCGCGCCACCAAGGGCGCCGACATCGAGGAAACCGCCTTCCGCACCAACTGCGAGGCGGCCGACGAGATTGCCCGCCAGCTGCGCCTGCGCGACCTCGGCGGCCTGATCGTCATCGACTTCATCGACATGGAGTCGGCCAAGAACCAGCGCGAAGTGGAAAACCGCCTGCGCGACGCGCTGCACTTCGACCGCGCACGGGTCCAGACCAGCAAGATCTCGCGCTTCGGCCTGCTCGAACTGTCGCGCCAGCGCCTGCGTCCCGCGCTCGCCGAGGCCAGCTACATCACCTGTCCACGGTGCACCGGTACCGGCCATATCCGCAGCATCGAATCGGCCGCGTTGCACATCCTGCGCATCCTCGAGGAGGAAGCGATGAAGGAAAACACCGGCGCGATCCACGTGCAGGTTCCGGTCGATGTCGCCACCTTCCTGCTCAACGAGAAGCGTGTCGATATCGCCCGCGTCGAGATGCGCCATCATGTCAATCTGCTGATCATCCCGAACCGCCACCTCGAAACGCCGCAGCACGAAATCATTCGCCTGCGACACGACCAGCTCAATCAGGAAGGCACGGCGCTCGCCAGCTACGCGATGGCCGTCAAGCCGGCCGAGGAGGAATCCGCCTCAGCCGCTGCCGGCGAACCCCGTGCGCCGCGCCCCGAAGCCGCCGTCAAGGGCATTACTCCCGATCAACCCGCGCCGACCGTCGCGCCGAAGGAACCCGAGACCCCCGCACCTGCGCCCGGCTTCTTCGCCCGCATCATGTCGTGGCTTACCGGTAGCGGCAAGCAGGCGGAAGTCGTCGAGGAAGCCCCCAAGAAAACCGAACGTCCCGGCCGTCGCGAGCGCAGCGAACGTGGCGATGGCGAACGCGGCGGTCGCAATCGCCGCGAAGGCCGCGACAGAAACGAGCGCAACGATCGTGGCGAGCGCAAGGAACGCGGCGAAGGCAAGGAACAGCAACGCGAAGGTCGCCAGAACAGGGGCGAACGCGGCGAGCGCAAGGAGCGCCCCGAACGCGGCGAGCGCAGTAACGACAACCGCCAGGGCCGCCAGAAGCAGCAGGCTGCGGAAAACACGGCGGTTGCCGGCTTGCCCGCCACTACCGCCGCCCCAGCCGAAGGCAGTGCTCCCGAATCGGGCAACGAGGGTAACCGCCGCCGCGGACGGCGCGGCGGACGCAATCGCGGCGAACGCCAGGTTGAGGAAGTCGCTGCCGCCGTCGCCGCGGTTTCCACGCCGGTTGCTGCCGAGCCGCAGGTTGCTGCCGAACCGGCAGTTACCGCACCCGCGGCTCAGGAACCCGCACGCGCAGCCATGCCTGTGATCGAACCCGAACCGCAGAATGCCGTCCCGCCAGCGCCGACTTTTGTGGCCCCTGCCACCGTGCCAACTGTCGAACCCACCGCCGAATCCGCCGCCGAATCAGCCCCGGAAGCAGCGCCCGCACCCGTCGTCGTGAGCGAGCCGGTCACCGCTATCGAGGCCGCACCGGAACCACAGCCTGTGCCGGCGAACATTCCGGCCGCCATTGCCGCTCCGGCAGAGCCCATCGACCTCTCGTCCGAGTTGCAAAAAGCCGGATTGCAGCTGATCGAGACCTCGGGCAAAGCCAGCATTCCCGTGGTTGAAGCGCCGGCGCAACCGCTGGGCCGCAAACCCAAGCCCGCGCCGGTCATCAACAACGAGCCATTGCAGATGGTGGAAACCCAGTCGCGCCAGTAACAGCGCCCTGCGACTGAATAAAGGGGCACCCGCGGGTGCCCCTTACTTTTTGGCGAACTGCTCCAGCAGACCGTCGGCCGCATCCTCGATCATGTCGAGCACCCGCTCGAAACCCTCGGGACCGCCATAGTAGGGATCGGGCACTTCGACGCTGGTGCTTTGCGAAGCGTATTCGAGAAACAGGCCCAGCTTCGCGTGATGCTCCCGCGGGCAGGCCTGGCGCAACAGTTCAAGATTGTCGCGATCCATCGCCAGAATGCGATCAAAGCGCACGAAATCGAACTCGTTGACCTGCCGCGCCTTCAGTTGCGACAGGTCGTAGCCGCGCTGCGCGGCCGCGGCGCGTGCGCGCGCATCCGGCGGATTGCCGATGTGGTAGCCGTGCGTGCCGGCCGAGTCGAACTCGAACATGGCAGCCACGCCCTTCTTCTCGGCCAATGCCCGCGTCACCCCCTCGGCCGTCGGGGAACGGCAGATGTTGCCCATGCACACGAACAAAATTCTCTTTTTTACCATATATATCAATATGTTATGATGTAAACGAAGCCAACCAAGATAGGCAATAAATCACTATTTGCGCTCTAATAAAATCATATAGTTACACAGCCATTTCGGAAATGTCATTTGTATAGACAGACTGAAACCATAACCATTCATCCGGACATTTTCGCTTGCAACTGATCTATCTAGCAAATGAGCCTGCTCCGAACCATCGTGTCCATGGAGGCATGAATCCAATCGGTAACGCCCAAGTTGTTCAAGCAACTTTCTGCCTGCCCGCTTCAGCCTCATCAGACGTTTCCCCGGCAACTTCATCACGCTCATTGGTCACGGGTGCGCATCGCACCCCACACCGCCCACTCTTGCAACTGCCGGGGGCGGCGACTTCGATGCCATCCTCACCCATGTTCTTGAGGGTTAGGTAAATGGCGCCGACGGCGACAGCCAAGACAATGAGGGCGATTAGGATGGATAACATGGCGAGATAGAGTAGACCAATGACGGCAATATGCTACCGCTTCTAGCCCCTCAGGCTCAGCATTTGCATGGTTTTGGTTTTTTGTCCTTGGAATTTGAGCCATGACCATATCCACCTCCCTATCCATGGGCCTTCAGGGCATCCAGGCCGGTATGCAACGTGTCAGCATTGCCGGCAGTCGCATTGCCGTTAATGCCGCTGATGCAGAAGTTCTTGCCACCAATGCCGTGGAACAGATATCCGGTCGCCATCAGGTCGGTCTGTCGGCGCAAGTCGTGAGAACCGCAGACCAGATGCTTGGCACCCTGATCGACCTGAAGGCATGATGAAAGTTCTTAACCTGCGCCCCGATAAACACCCATGAGGGTTGCCGTCTACGTCTCGGTTATCGCCATCCTGACCGGCATTGCCTGGCATTACCCGTTCCTGTTCGAATTGCCGGTCATCGCCGCGATCGGGGGTACCTACTGGGCCTTCTTCGCCGGGAAGAACAAGAGCCCGCCATCATAGGCAGAGCAACTCATCACCTTGCCCCGCTAGCCGCCAGAAACAGGATGTCCTTGATCGACTTCGGGCAGGCATCGGCATCGACCCAGATTGCCATCGTCAGCCTTGCATATTGGGGTCCGGACGCGGATGGAACAGCTTGGGCTTGTCCTCTGCCATTTGACGAAGCCGAGCTGCTCGGTCTTCAAGTTTACTCACCCAACTGTCAGTGAGACCCGGAGTTCGAGAGACCTCGATCAAACGATCCGGATTGGGGCGATGTTCGGCCCACAGGGACAACACGTCCGCAATCGAAACCGGAATGTCATTGCGCTGGATCCGTTCAAAGTCGGATCCAGGCTCGACAGCGCCCTCCTCCAACACCCGGAAGTACCAACCGGTGATGCGCTGCTCGGCAATGAACTGTGCCATGCCCTCGACACCGAAGCGATTGTCGATCTTCCAGCAGGGCGAACGCGGCTGGGACACCTGGATTGTGCTATCGCCAAGACGGAAAACATCGCCGATGGCGATGTGGGTTTCATCCCAGTCGGGCGCGGAGAGGTTCTCGCCAATCGCTCCTGGGATCAGAAGATTGGCCGCATCCGGGAATGCCGAGGCCAGTCGTGCGTAGTTGGCGATGGCGTACTGGTGCAGGGCTTTCTCGGGGCCGCCATGGACGCGACGGTCGGCTTGAGCATCACCGGCCAGCCCTTCCCTGCCAACCCACACCGGCATCAGCACTTCCTGCTTGATGATGCCTGATGGTTGATTGTCAGGGGGCAACGGGCGAATGCCGCCAAGGAAGACCTGAACCATGACCTACTCGTCTCCCTGGATATCCGGAAACAGAACATCGGTGAAGCCGAATCGGCTCATGTCGCGCATTCTCATCGGATAGAGCATGCCGATCAGGTGGTCGCATTCATGCTGGACCACCCGGGCATGAAAGCCGTCGACGCTTCGGTGAATTTCCCGTCCGGCTTCGTCAATCCCCTGGTAGCGGATTTGCTTGAAGCGCGGCACTTCGCCACGCATGCCGGGTACCGAGAGGCACCCCTCCCAGCCCAGTTCCTCCTCGTCGGTCAATGGCGTGATCACCGGGTTGATCAGGATGGTTTGTGGTACCGGCCGCGCATCGGGATAACGTTCGCTTTTGTCGAATCCGAAGATCACCACCTGTAGGCCAACGCCAATCTGCGGGGCGGCCAGCCCCACTCCACCGGCTGCCTCCATGGTGTCGAACATATCCTGGATCAGGTTGTGAATCGCGTGATCTGAGATATTGGTAACCGGATGCGCCTTTTCGAGGAGTTTTGGATCGCCCATGCGAAGGATGGATTTGACGGCCATGTTTGAATTTTTTTATGTGAGTAGCTAGGAGCGAAATAGTCCTGCCGCAATCTCTTGAGCTATTTTTTGTAACCGGTTTCTTTTAGATAAATTTGTCTCGACTTGAGATCGATCACAGCAGCGAATCGTAACACCTCACCAGATCCATTACTTCGGTGCGATAGCTCCTCTGATGGCATAGCCCTGAGTAAACTGTCCTTCGTTACATTGGGCGGATTGAAGCATCGATAATGGCGCTACTTGTTAATTTTCCGAATGAATTACACAAATATCCTCTCTTCCCTTAGTCAGGCGTCAGCCTTTGATCTGTTTCGTCTGCGCGCAGCAATCGACCGCGTTCTGGATCAACCGGGTTGGATGACTGCCGTGCAGGCAAGGTTGCGTGTCGGCCAGACAGTTGAGTATTTCGACCCACAGGCGAATCGTTCCTTCAAAGGCCAGTTGCTGGAGATGCGCCGCAAGCAGGCCGTCATTCTTGATCTAGCAACCCAGAAACGTTGGCTTATCTCCTACGCAGCAATCAACCTGGACGGCGCCGATGTCGAGATCCGCGAGCAACCCAAGCAGGGGCTGAGCCGGCAATCGATTGCCATCGGCGATGTCGTCGGCTTTGTCGATCGCGACCAGCAGCAACGCAGCGGGAAAATCCTGCGCCTTAACGACAAGACGGTCACGCTTCAGGTTGGTCATCAGCAATGGCGCGTCGCCTATGCCCTGCTGCACCGGGTTGTGGAATCGAGCGCCAGCGACGGCAATCTTCCAGAGTTGGGCATCTTCGACGGCGAAGCCGAAATCGTGATCGAACAGGATTCACCCCGTGGCTAAAACCGCCACTGCTGCGATCGGGTCATCGGCCCCACCACCCAGGGGAGTGGTCGATCCGCTGATCACTGAACGAACCGTCTTCAACGAAGACAGGACGCATCGCTTCACGCTTTTCAGGTATTGGGGCAACCATGACGATTTCGCTTGCGGGATCAGCATGAACCCCTCTGGGGCGGCGGAAGATGTGGGCGATCCCACCGTAGACGGCATGGCCCGTCGAGCCCGGGAACACTGGGGCGTCGGCGCCTATTACCAGCTCAACGTGATGTCGATCCGCGGCACCTACTCCGCAGATCTTGCGAAAACGGCAATCATCAACCTTCCGGAAAACGATGCATGGATCCGACGGATCGCAGCCAAGGCCCGATTTGTCGTGGTCAGTTGGGGAAATCCGGGTCACGCGTCAGGGCGCGGCCCCGCCGTGGAGGCCATTCTGCGCGAGGTGTGCGAACCAGCGAAGATCCTGTGCTTCGGGAAAAACAAGAATGGCTCCCCGGTTCATCCGCTCTACCAACGACTGGATGCGCCGCTGGTGCCCTACTTTGTGGAATGAAGAATTCAAAGTCATGAGCAAAACCGCCACCCCAAAGCACACCTGGACGTTTGCCCCACGATTCCGTGCCGGCGCTTTCGGCTGGCGGTCCGAACCCGCAATCACCCGCATCAAGGAAGCCGTTTCGGAAATCAAGGTCGTGGCAAAGAAGGATCCGATCCTTGGTGCTGAAGGCGCGATCCTGTTTCTCCAGAAGCTGTCCCCGGCACTTCAGAACATTGACGGCTCCTCCGGCGCCATCGGTACGGCGGCCAACCGCGCCATCGAGGCCCTGGTGCCGATCATTGCGAAGGCGCCCGTGGATATTTCCCTGCGCCGAAAATGGCTCGAGAAACTCTACCAGGCTCATGCCGATGATCAGGTCCCCTACATCGAATCCCTGGCGGATTATTGGGGCGAACTGTGCGCCAGTCCAGAGATTGCCACCGAATGGGCGGATCGCCTGGCAGGAACCGTTGAAACGGTTTTTCGACGTAGCAAGGAGGAATTTGGCTATTTCCATGGAACACCGATGGCCTTCTCGGCCCTCCTGGCATCTGGGCAATATGAACGCCTGCTGGCCCTGATCGTTCTTTACCCGCGAAAATTCTGGTCATATCGCAAATGGGGTGTGGATGCACTGGTTGCCTTGGGGCGAAAGGCCGAAGCCATACGTTACGCCGAAGAATGTCGGGGCTTGAACGAGCCATCCTGGCAGATCGCTCAGACCTGCGAAGCCATTCTTCTCTCTTCCGGCATGGCAGACGAGGCCTATGAGAAATACGCTTACGAAGCCAATCAGGCCGGAGCCTACCTCGCCACATTCCGAGCCATCTGCAAGAAATATCCGGGACGGACACCGGAATCAATCCTTGCCGATCTTGTGGATCGCACTCCCGGGGAGGAAGGCAAGTGGTTTGCCGCCGCCAAGGACGCAAAGCTTTACGATCTCGCCCTCGACTTGGCGCGCAAATCCCCGGTGGATCATCGAACTTTGCTGCGCGCGGTGGATGACTTCGCCGAAAGCCAATCCGGGTTTGCT
>Ga0172375_10007589_pt1 | contig 14826 bp, 16 predicted proteins | sample LakKiv1m_FD_114537 | JGI IMG/M metagenome (GOLD analysis project Ga0172375, IMG submission 114537) | Freshwater microbial communities from Kabuno Bay, South-Kivu, Congo - kab_092012_11.1m | ecosystem: Environmental > Aquatic > Freshwater > Lake | place: Democratic Republic of the Congo... | reverse complement strand
TGTTTTTGGGCCGCTGAAGCTGATGTTATTCCTGGCTCATTTGGTTTTGACCCAACAGAGGAACAAAGACTCTCTGCGCCTGAAGAATCTTGGAACAATTATTTATATATGATTAAGCGTGTTTCGTGGCCAAAGAAGATTGTCCCAATTTATCATATGGGAGAAGATTTAAGTCACCTAAAGCGTATGCTTGAATATAGATTTCCAGATGGTGACCATATTCCTTATATTGGGATTTCACCCAGAAATGATGTTCACGTAAACGAAAAGATGAAGTGGTATGAAATGGTTTGGGGTGTTATTAAAGAAAGCTCAAATCCACATGTATTAACACATAACTTTGGAATGACAACAATTTCAATGATGGAGCAATATCCAAGTTGTAGCTCAGACTCGACGTCTTGGGTAAGAAGCGCTTCATTTGGAAATATTACGCTTGTAGTAAATGGAAAAGTTAAATCTATTTATGTAAGCGATAGAAATTTAAATAATCCGGACCACATTATGAATCAACCAAAAGCTGTTAAAGAAGCTATTGAAGCAGAATGTAAACGTATGGGTCATGGATTAACATTAAATGACTTAGTTTATAACGACCCAAAAGGTCAATATCGGGCATTATTTAATCTATTTGCCTTATATGATTGGAGCTCTAACTTTATCTATGAAGGCACAGAAGAGTTTAAAGAGTCGTTATGGGATTAAAAATAAAGAAAGAAAAGGAAAGGACATAAATTAAAAATATGTTATTAAACACAAAAGAATTCAAGAATATCTGCAACATCATCTTAAGCGCGGTCGATGGAAGTGAGTTATCAAACTTAACTGAAACGCTCGAACTTAAAACATCTGGTAGGGTGTTAACATTAGCTACAACTAATAAAGAATACTATGCAAGCGTGGCTTTCGCGCTAGAGCATGAAGAAGCATTTCATGCCGCAGTTAATGCTAATTTATTCTTAAAGTTGGTTGAAGCTATAACCTCAGAAACAATTGAATTAACAATACATGGGACAACGTTACACATCAAAGCAAATGGTAATTATAAGCTGCCAATCATAACTGAAAACGATACCATTATGGAAATTCCAGTTATAACAATTGCGAACAAAACGCTTGAAATGAACGTTTCAAGCTCAGTTCTAGATAGTATTGTTACATATAACAGCAAACAACTAGCAATTGGCTCTGTTGCTAAACCGGTTCAAAAAATGTTCTATATTGACCAACAAGGTTGCTTAACATTCACAACTGGTGCTTGCGTTAACTCATTTGAGCTGGAAAAACCTTTTGCATTACTGCTGAATAGTAGATTAGTTAATCTGTTTAAACTGTTCAAAAATACTGTAGTTAAATTCTCTCTTGGTTATGACCCGATCAGTGAAACAATTATTCAAACCAAAGTAGCGTTTGAGACAGATAATATTGCATTAACAGCGGTGACTGGTTCAGATGATAGGCTATTAAGTCAAGTTCCGGTAGAAGCTATTCGTGGTAGAGCTAATAAGGCATATGATAATGTAGTCGTAGTAAATGTTACGGCAGTTACAGAAGCTATTAATCGTTTACTGCTGTTTAGTGCAGGATATGGTAGCAAGGAAAACTTAAAACCATACAGCAGCTTTGAATTTAGTGCTGATAAGGTTACCATATATGACACAAAAAGAGAGAACACTGAAATACTAAATTATCAAAATGGTACTAGATTTGCCAGTGATTATTCAATGACACTAGATTTGATCGAGTTTAAAAAGGTTTTAGATACTTGTACAGAGCAATATATAACGATGAATTTTGGCGACCATAAAGCTTGCGTTATAGCAAGAGGTTCAATTAAAAACGTTTTGCCTGAAGTTATTACAAAAACAGTTTAAGAAAGGAGGTAATAGCAAATGATTTTTACAGAATTAAGCGTTGATAGAATAAGTGGAACAGCTTATGAATATCACATCCATGTTAGTGTTGCAGCTACAAAAAAAGAAGTCAATGAGCTATATAAGACATTTAATGACATGTCAATAAATGAACAATTTTCTACCGTCAGCAAACATGTTGATAAACCTCAGAATCCAATAGAAATTAAAAAAATTGCTTATTGCGATGAACCAGGAAATGAAAAAGTTATCGTTATTTTTAAAGACGAACAAAAAATAATTAAGAAAATGCTTCCAGGCGACAAATTTGATTTAAACATCGGTGTTGCGCTTGCGGTTATGGAGAAGATATATGGAAGCAGATCTAAGTATCACCGAGAAATTCAACAAAAGCTTTCTCAGAAGTAGTTGGGTAAATTATTATGCTTATTGATTTACTAAATTCAGCAAATTATTTAATGGTTAATATGGAAGCTATTCGCATCTTTGGTTTAAATACTGCAGTCTATTGCTCCGAATTATTAAACATTTATAAAAAAGCTGTTGTAAAAAACAAATTATATAATAGCAAATATTTTAAAATAGACCGTGAGTATATTAAGAAGCAAACCTCCATTGAAGTTGAAGATCAATTAAAATGTGACACAAACCTTCGTAAGGTAAATATTATAACTCCAGATGAAGCAGATCCAGACATAATTCATTTTGACGTAGAGGTTTACGCCTCTATATTGTCAAGTGAAGATGTTAAACTCCTAGACAAGGTGTCATCTAAAGTAAAGATCGAAAATCCTAAAAATGTTAAGCAAGCACAGAGAACAAGAATTATTGTTGCGCTGAAAGAATCAATTGAATGCAAAACAATATCGGTGTTACAAAAAATGCAAGAGTGGATTGATTCAGTCATGGCTGATCCTAAACGTTTTATGTCAAAGCAACAGATCACAGCATTTAAAAATAAATTAGATGATTACTGTAATGGTGACCTTCAAAAAGCATTAGCCATTTTAGATATTGCAACTATTCATGGTTATATTGATTGTCAATGGGCAATTAATTTATATGAAAGGGATAATAAGCCGCTTTCATCAACATCTCCCGCAAATGCTGTCAGGGTAACACAGCAAAAGAAAACTACTGAAGTAGGCGACGAGGAATTCTAATGATTAACTACAGTGTTATATTTACGAATGATCTAAAACAGATTGCTGCAGATTTAGACAAATATCTATGTTTTGATAATAAAATACATGTTAGATTCAAAGATTTTAACAAGGAAGAATTTATAATAGGTTTTGAAAAAAAATTGACCTACCTATTATCATACCTAATAAATTATTGCTATATCCCGAAATTAATTGGTGAATACAGCGATAAGGATATAAAAACGAGCTTTATTTTAGATGATGATACTTTGAAAATTATTCAACTTATTCAAAACCACATAGGAACCACACATGAATTTGCAGGGATACTTATCAAACCCAATTATAAGAGAAATGAAAATAATTATAAATATTTCGGTGACACTGATATTCGATTCTTCCCACAGCAAATAAAAAACAGTTTAACAGAAGTAGGTAACCTAGATTTATTTTTATCAACATTCAAGCTTGACCTATATGATTATCTATTTGATGATAACTACGTTATTTGGCTTCACAATAAAGAATTCAAAGTCAATGATAAATTTGATAAAAGAAAATTAAAAAGAATAAACAAAAAATATAATAAAAATATCAACATAGTTGAGCTATGGTAAGAGGAGATAAATAAAATGGCTAAGAAAACAACAATCAGATGCCCACATTGTAATGCAGAATATTTACCTGCTGAAATATACTTTCCAGATTATTTTGTAGGTAAGCCGTATAATATCATTAAAGATGCGAACGGAAATGTTTTAGGTTTTAATGGATCTGATATGGAAACAGTTGAAACATATACCTGTGACAAATGCGGTAAAAGATTTAACGTGGATGCGTCCGTCACATTTAGAACAACACCGGCAACAGATATATTTGATGAAGATGAATTTGATCTTCCGACAAAATAAAGATATCAATAAATGATTAGAATAAGGGAAGATAAATGTGTAAAGCTATCTGGTATAACATCATTGTTTATATCCTTTGATTTTAATCTACAAATAATTGAAACAATTAAACAAACTGATAAATATGTGTATGATAAAAAAACGCATATTTGGGAGACACCGCTAACATCACTTGCGCATCTTTTAGATGATCTAACATATATCGATGATATAGAGTTACAGCTGCTTAGCGAAGATACAAACAAAAAGCATTACTACCCAACATTAAAATACAAAGTCCCTCCATTTCAACATCAATTAGTAGGTGTCGAATGGGGTTTAAATGTTGAAAAAGGCTTGCTGCTTGACGCCCCAGGTGCTGGTAAAACAACTCAAATGATCTACTTAGCTGAAGAATTAAAAGCGCAAAAAGGATTAAAGCATTGTTTAATTATATGTGGCGTTAATGCATTGAAATTAAATTGGAAAAAAGAGATTCATAAATTCTCCGATTTAGATGTTAGAATTCTTGGTGAGATAATAAATTCTAAGGGTCGAATATCTTATGCATCCATTGATAATAGAGCTAATGAATTAATGTCTCCAATAGAAGCATTTTATGTGATAACCAACGTTGAGACTCTACGTTACGATGAAATTATTGAAGCGCTTAAGCGGGGTCCTAACAAGTTTGGTATGATTGTTCTTGATGAGGCGCATAAATGTTTTGTTGGTGATACTTTAATATCGACTGATGGGGGTGAGTTGCTAATAAAAGATATAGTTGAAAACAAATTAGATGTTAAAGTTAAATCATATAATCATCGGACAGAAAAAGTTGAATACAAAAAAATTGATTCATATTTTAAATCTGATAAACAAGAATCTATTTATGAATTAGAGATTATTGACGATAAAGAAAATATTCACATTATAAAATGCAGTGCAGACCACCCCATATTTACGGCAAATAGAGGATATGTTAGCGCTGAAGATTTAGATGAAAATGATGATATTTTAATAGATAATTAATTGCTAAATTAAGTGTAAAAATGATACACACTAACAAGGAGTTAATTATATGAAAAAAATATATAAAATAATCAATATGGTAAACAATAAGATCTATATTGGTAAAACCACAAAATCTCTAGAAAGAAGATTTGCTGAACATATATCTGAAGCTAAAAGATATCAAAAGTGTATATTGGAAGACATAGATTTTGGTTATACTAGTAAGTTATATCCAGCTATGATAAAATACGGTACAGATAATTTTAAAATAGAGCTATTAGCTCGGTTTGATGCTTCAGTAGATTTAGAGCTTAAGGAAATAGAATTTATAGATAATTATAGTTCTTGCAATGATGAAGTTGGTTATAATATAAGCCCCGGTGGATTAGGTGGACCACTATTTAAAGGACATAAGCACTCTGACAAGACCAAGCAATTAATTAGTTTAATACATAAGGGTAAAAAGCAGTCAACCGAATTTATAAAAAAGCGAACATATATGCGTCGAAAAACATATCAAAATCTAAATACCGGTGAGATATTTCATGGATTAGCTGATGCTAATAGAGCTTATCCTAAAGGATCTGTTTCTTATGGGGTGTTATCTGAAGGTAAGGTAGATGGAAACTTCTGGACATCATTGGATGATGAGCACCAAAGCGGATATGACGAATTAGAGCGACTTTCTATTATTGAAGAACGCGAACAGCGATTATTTGAACGCAGATCATCTGCAACTATAAAAGCAAACAAAAATATTTCAATTCAACGGAAGAATGAGATAATAAAAAAACGAGTAGCCACATATAAAGAAACCGTTGCAAAAAGAACTCAAGAACAACGAGATGAAATAAATATGAAGTTATCTGCTATGCGGAAAGGTAAAAAACATTCTCCTGAGTCTATAGATAAATTAAAAAATTATTATAAAACAGCTGACGCTGAGACATTGTCTTTGCGAAACAAACGAAATGGTGATGGTCAACGTGGTAAGACTCGATATGAAAATATTAAAACCGGTAAGCATAAAATGTTTGTACTTGGGCAACAACCTGAGGGTTGGATAAAAGTAGCACAACAACCAAAACCAGTTGGTAAAAGAAAATATAAACATAAGGTGACAGGTGAGATTAAAATGTTTTTTCCTGAATATGTCGATCTAGCTTTATGGGAAAAGGTGGTAAAATGATAAAAGGGAAATTATTAAAAATAAAAAAAGTGGAAGCTAAAGATTTTATTTACAACATTGGTACTGCTGATAACGATAACTATTTTGCAAACAATATTTTAGTTCATAACTGCAAAAATTCATCTAGCCAACAAGGTCATAACCTTTTAAAGTTATCTGCTGATTACCTTATCGGACTATCTGGGACCATAATTTTAAACAGCCCACTTGATGCGTATGTTCCATTAAAATGGATAGGTGCTGAAAAATCAACTTTAACTAACTTTAAGAGCACATATTGCGTATTTGGTGGATTTGGTGGTCACCAGATCATCGGATATAAAAACCTTGAGCTGTTAAAAGAAGTTTTACAATCATGCTCGCTACGTAGAACAAAAGATCAGTTTGCTGATTTACCACCAAAAACAATCATTAAAGAAGTTTTAGAAATGGACGCTAAACATAAAAGCTTCTATGATGATGTTAAAGCTGGTGTTAAAGAAGAGTGTGATAAAATTGAATTAAAATCCAATAACATACTATCATTAACGACACGATTAAGACAAGCAACTAGCTGTCCATCGTCCTTAACTTCATCTGATATTTTATCAACAAAATTGGAAAGAGCTGTTGAATTAGTCGAAGAAATAATAGCTAACGGTGATAAAGTATTGGTTATGTCAACATTTAAAGAACCCATTAAAGAACTTGCGAAAATGCTGTCTGCCTATAAACCGCTTATTGGTACAGGCGATATTCCTGATGATGAAGTTTCAAAAAATAATGACCTTTTTCAAACAAATGATGATTACAAAGTATTCTTAGGAACGGTGCAAAAGATAGGAACAGGTTTAACATTTAATGCCGCTAATTACGCTATCTTTATCGATACACCATGGACTGAAGCATTACAAACACAAGCAGAGGACAGAATTCACCGACTTGGTAGCACAAAACCAGTATTTATATATAGATTAATTTGCCAAGATACCATTGATGAAATTGTTGACCAGATTATTGGCGTTAAAAAAGCCTTTAGTGATTTTATAGTAGATGATGTTATGGACGAATCAACAATAACAACGCTACGAAAATACATCGAAGACTTATAACGGCAAATTCGGATGCTAAATTATATGCAAATATTTGTTAACACCGATAAACGCGAAGATGAAAAACTATATATCCGTATTTATGTTTTCGTCTTCTGTTTTTATAAAAAATAGGTGTGTAAAAGGATAATAAAATGATGGTAATACTATATACAACACATTGCCCGCGCTGCAAAGTACTAGAGATGAAGCTAAAAGAAAAACATATTAAATATGTTGAATGCACTAACATAGAAGAGATGCAAAAATTGGGGATGATGTCATCTCCATATCTCAAGGTTGATGATAAACTATTTAATTTTACAGATGCTATTAATTGGACAAAGGAGCAATAAATTATGCTGATATCATTAAACCTTACGAAAGATTTTGAAAATAGCTTGGAAGATTTAAAGAAAGAATTTGGAGAAGATTTTGAATACATTAATGGTGTTCATTCCAGTCAGTTAGACTTTTCAGATTTTTTAAATAATTTTGTATCTAAAGATACTATGGCTGATGCAACTATTGACCCTAATGCAAATGCCAATCATAGAGATATTCGTTCATTTATGACAGAAAAAGCAAAATCTGAAGATAAATTATTCGGAATGAATAAAATATTTTTAACTATCAAACAAATGTGGGGATTAAAAACGGCCAGACAATGGTTAAGACAAGAGTTCAGCAAGGGATTCTATCTTAATGATGCAGCTTCGGCTTCGTACTACCCTTACTGCTGGGCAAATGACTTCACAAAATTAGCCAATGAGGGATTATTCTTTTTAAATGGATACAATAATAAGGCTCCAAAACATTTAACAACATATCTTGATGATGTTATTGAATTTGTGTCGTTTTTAAGTAATAGACAATCAGGCGCTGTTGGTATGACTAATGTATTAATTTGGGCATACTATTTCTGGAAAAAAGATGTTGAAAATGGTTATTATTTAAAGGACCCCGACACCTACCTAAAGCAGCATTTCCAAAAGCTTATCTATAGATTAAACCAACCATTCCTTAGAATTGACCAATGCGCTTTTACAAATGTATCAATTTTTGATAGACGCTATTTAGAGTCATTGTTTGGTGGAACTATTTTCCCTGATGGAACATATGCTATTGATTGTATCGAAGACCTAATTAAAGTGCAGAAGATATTTATGGAAGTAGTGAGTGAAACAAGGGAAGACCAAATGTTTACATTCCCAGTCTTAACAACATCCCTTCTTAGAAAAGATGGTAAATTTCAAGACGAAGAATTTGCTAGGTGGGCAAGCGCACATAATATGAAATGGTCAGATAGCAATTTTTTCATCAGTGATAATGTCGGAATTTTATCTAACTGCTGTCGCTTACTAAGTGACACAAAAAAGCTTGAAGGTTTCGTAAATAGTATTGGTGGAACAGCCTTATCAATTGGTTCAGCACGTGTCTCTACAATTAACCTAGTTCGAATAGCGTATGAAGCTTTAGGCTATGCTACCAATAAGAAAAACCTTGATCCTACAACAGAAAAAGCTAAGGAAAGCTATTTATCTATATTACGTGAACGAACGCTGTTAAACTGTAAAGCTCTTGCTTCTATGAGACATATTCTTAAACGAAATATTGAAAAAGGTCTTCTTCCAAATTATCGTGAAGGCGCTGTTGAATTAGATAAGCAGTATTGCACTATCGGCATTCTTGGTATGTATGAAGTTATGGAATTATATGGACTCATCAGTATCGATGAATTTGGTAACAAGTATTATAAAGACGAGGGTATTGAATTTGCTTCTAAGATATTTGAGGTATTGAACGACGTTAAAGATAATTTTGAAGGTGATTTTACTTTTAATATAGAGGCTATTCCAGGAGAGAACTGCGCGGGTGTTATTTGCGCAGCTGATAATATGATATATGAGCAAAACAAATATTTCATTTATAGCAATCAATGGATTCCATTAATGGAAAAATGCACCATTCAAGAAAAATGTAGGGTAAGCGCTATTCTCGATAATAAATGTTCTGGTGGAGCCATAGCACATATTAATATTGAAAGCAGATTTGCAACAGAAAAGCAAGCGTGGGATATGTTAAACTATGTTGCAAACACTGGGGTTATTTACTTTGCTTTTACAACAAAGATTAATGTCTGTAAACATAAACATGCATTTATCGGTTCAAAAATTTGCCCACATTGCGGTGAACCAGTTGCTGACCAATTCTCTAGGGTGGTCGGCTTCTATGTTCCAGTTTCTAATTATCAAAAAATTCGTAAACGTGAATTTAATGTACGCAAATGGTATGATATTCTAAATAGCCCTGAGGTTATATAATAATGATTTTGAAAAATATTGTTGCAGAAGATTTTACAAACTACCATAAAGCAAATATGTTCTTAATTTTTCCATATTGCACATTTAAATGTGAGGTTGAATGCGGAAAGAAGATATGTCAAAATAACCCACTAATTAAACAACCTAATATCAATATATCAATAGATAATGTAATCAAAACATATTTAACTAATAATATAACCAGCGCTATTGTATTAGGTGGACTAGAACCTTTAGACAGCTTTGATGATGTTTTAGAACTAATCACAAAATTAAGATGTGATTATAGTTGCGAAGATGATGTGGTCATTTATACCGGATTCAATAAAGATGAGATATTAGATAAAATTAATCAGTTAGCGAAGTTTAAAAATATTATTGTTAAGTTTGGAAGATATGTTCCAGACCAAAAACCACACATTGACCCAATATTAGAAGTCTATCTTGCTAGTGATAATCAATACGCAGAAAAATTGTAGATATAGCTATTTAATATTGTATTATGTATTAGAGGTAATTATTATGAACAGTTCAGATACAATGCTTAAGATTTATATAAAACAAAATAGCAGAGAAGAATTATTTAAAAACCTATATGAAAATGAGGGTGATACATCATTTTTTAAATATCTGTGGTCAGCAGATAATCTAGAAAGATATTGCTTAGGTAAAACAGGAAGCGATGACTATGCTTACTCACAGATTAGCGCAATGTTAAAAAAAGAATACAAAGAATGGAAAACTCAAAAACAGCTGTAAATCTTCAGTCTTTTTATTAAAAATAATTTATTAATAAGTTGAACTAAGCTTAACAAGCTATTTTCCAACTTGTGTTTAGAATGAAAAAATTGTATAATATAAGGTAAGACTATATTTTTGCAGGAGGCAATCAATGTCAAATTATACTGCTGATAATATTAAAATATTATCAGATATAGATCATATTAAATTAAGACGCGGAATTTATATTGGGGAAGCACATGACCCTAGACAGCTGCTTTCTGAAATATTTGATAATGCTATAGACGAAGTTCAATCAGGATACAGTACAAAGCTGCAAATAAACGTCGACACAAAATTAAATAAATATATTGTTAGAGACTGGGGAAGAGGAATTCCGCATGGTCAAAAAACATTAGATAATGGAGAAAAGAAAGACGTTCTTGAAGTATTAATTACCAAAGCGAACAGCGGTGGTAAGTTCGATAATTCAAGTTATAATTACAGCAGTGGTTTAAATGGTTTAGGATTAACTATTACAAACGCCCTATCTACTTTTATGTCTATTACATCATATAGAAATAACAAGTTTGTTAAGGTAGAAGCTAGCAACTCATATAAAATTGATTTAACAAAAGGTGATACGAAGGAACCAAACGGAACACTAGTAGAATTTATTCCAGACAAAACAATGTTTAAATCTGTTGTTATTCCGCAAGATTTTATAGTTAACAGATGCAAAATAGCTTCTGCGTTAGGTTTTCAGGCAGACCTATTTGTTGATGATGTTGCTGTTGATACAAAAAGTGATATATTTGGATTAATTACAGAAGAAGATGATAAAATTGTTTCATATGTTGATATTCCCGAACTTAATGCCACAAATAAAAATAAAGAGCTGCTTAAGGTTGCTTTGCGATATTCATCTGACACCAAAGATAGATATTTTGGTTACACAAATCTACTTTCAAATTATTTAGGTGGTACACACATTACAGTTCTATCTAAAACACTCTGTACCTGCTGGGAAACATTCATCAGTAAGCACAAGAATTTAACTCCAGCAGTTGATTTAAAATCATCTGATTATTTAGTTGGACTAAGAGCTGTTTGTGCAGTATTCATAAGTGCTCCTGAATTCTCATCGCAAACAAAAGAAAAATTAGTTGTTGCTAAATCATATTTTGATGAAATAATGGAAAACTTTTCAAAGTTATTCCTAAAATACCTTGAAGATAATATACTAATTGCGCAGCAGTTGATCAAACGTTTTGAAGAATATAGAACAGCCCAAAACGCTCTTTTAGCTAGAAAAGAAATAAGCAGCTTAATCAAAATTAATGACGACAGCTCTGATAATATTCGCAGAAGGTCTGTTGTTAGTAAATTGGTTGAGTGCACATCTAAAAAACGTGATAACACCGAATTGTTTATCGTTGAGGGTGATAGTGCTATGGGACCTTATTTATATGTTCGAAATAAAGAAACTCAAGCTGTTCTTCCTATCCGCGGTAAAATTCTAAATACAACATTTAAAGATTTGAAGGAAGTTATAAAGAATAAAGAAGTATGTGATATTGCAAACAGTATTGGTTGCGGAATTGGTGCAAATTGTGATGCCAATAAATCTAGATATGATAAAATAATTATTTCTGCTGATGCTGACCCAGATGGTTTACAAATTAACTGTCTAGTCTTGGCACTGTTTGTAAACATGTTTCCAGATATGATTAAACAAGGAAGAGTTTATGTTTCATTGCCTCCTTTGTATAGCTGGGGAGATAGCGCTAAAAATTATGGTTGGTCCAATAAGGTTGAAAATATTCCAAAGGACGTTAAAAATATGCACCGCTTCAAAGGTCTTGGAGCCATGAATCCAGATCAGTTAGACTTCTTTTTAGTTGATCCAAAAACGCGAAATGTTATACAAATTGAATACCCATCAGATATTGAAGAATTTAACAGAATTTTGGGAACATCTCAAGGTAAAGGAGATCTTATGCGAGAATTGGGGATTGTTATAAATGGCTAAGAAAAATGTTATAACTGAAAAAGTTGAAGTGGTTGATTTATTTAATGATGTTGAACCAAGACAACTTCCACCAGTAGAATCTGTTAAAGATGAGCATAAAACAAAAATACGAAACACCAAGGTGAGAAAAGAAGAAGCCTTTGATGATTATAAAACAAAAGATGCGTTAGAACTTGCTCGTGAGAATTATAAAGAATATGGTTTATATGTTAGTTCTGGACGTGCTTATCCACAATTATTAGATGGAACAAAATCAAGCTATAAAAGAGCTATCTATGGTATGTGGAAAGAAGCTCCACGGAGTGTAGTTAAGGTTGCCGAATTAGCTGCAACTGCTTTACCATACCATCCGCACCCAACATCTGTTGCTAACGTCATCGTGCAATTAGGTGAAAATGGTAACAAGTTTAAGTTTATGAAAACACAGGGAAACTGGGGCGATTCAACTAAAGGAATTCAAGCATCAGCTGAACGATATATTGGTGGAATGATTTCTGACCTATCTTTAAATTTGTTATGTGATAGCATAGAATATTGTAATTATATCACTGGTGAAATCGATAAGCCTGAACCTGAAGCTTTACCGACATTGTTACCAATTTGCTTTATTAATGGTCAACAAGGTATTCCCTCTGGTTTACCAAAATTAAATATTCCACCGCTAGATGTAGCAGGAATGTTCGATTATTATATTGATATTTTAACACATAAAGACCTGAATTATGTCCCAACAAAATTACCTATTCCAAATTTAAATGTTAATATTTTATCTTCAAAAACAGAATGGGAAGCTATATTGAATAATGGACACGGCGGTATTAGAATTGCACCTATTATGAAATTATCAGATAATAATGTTATAACTATTACAAGCTTGCCTAGCTCAAAAGATGTTGAAAGTGTTCGTAAGATTATTGATAAAGAAATATTGCTAGATAAGTTAGATTTACGAGATGAATCAACTTATGAAACTCGAATTGTTATTGAGAAGGTATATAAGAAGCAGTGCGATATGAAAGAAATATTTAAGCGTATATATAAAAAGCTACAAACTACTGAAACATATAACTTAGCATTCTTTGATAGTGAACATATTTACGTTCCCTGCAGCTTTGACAAAGTTATTAAAAGTAATATTCAATATTTAATTGACACGCATCGCAACAGGTTAGCACACCAGTTAATTGATAATAAAAGGCGTTTAAGCGTTTTAGATATTATTGAAAAATTAAAGAAAACAAATAACTGGAAAGATATGTTTGATTTATCATATAAGGATGCCGTAAAGTATTTAGTTATATCATTTAAGTGTGATATTTATGTTGCTGAAGAGGTGTTAAAAAAACCAATATCATACCTAACGCGAGGTCATGAAAAAGAAATTGATGATTTAAAAAATTTAATTAAAGAGCTAAATGCGGATGAATCTGATATATACGAGATGTTATTAAAGAAGTACAAAACTCTTAAACCAAAAATGCTAAAAGAAATGGTTAAGAATACAACAGCATTTGTGAAACAAAAAGAAGTCTTTAATTAGGCTTCTTTTTTATCGTTCACATGCTAAATTATATATAATAGGAGATATGATAACATGGCTGTTTTCACAATACCCAAACACAAGTTCGACGAATTAGAAAAGAAAATTGAAAAAATAAGAAGAAAAGGTGTCAATGTTGTTTTTGATGTAGTTAATCATGATGTAAACCATATTTACCGAGACCCACAATGAGGAATAACCCTTAACATTCCCTGTTTTGATGTTGAAGTTAGTGGACAATACATCATAAACGGATGGGCATTTGTCGGAACAATTGAACACAGTTCTCCTGAAAATATTATAAGAATAGCGGACCAAAGATTTTATGGAAGAGTTCCAGAGAAATACAGAACAGTCCCTAGAGATTGCGAACATTGTCATATTAAACGAGATAGAAATGATACATATCTGATTTATAAAGAAGATGACGATGAATGGAAGCAAGTTGGTAGAACGTGTTTAAAGAATTACACACAAGGTTTAGATGCTGAAGTTTGCGCTTCTATGGTAGATATTTTTGCAGAAATCGCTAGACTGTCTACTGATGCTCGTATGGGATCGTTTGATATAGATTTACACAACCCAGCGCACCATGAAGCATTTTTATTGCCTAGAGAAAACACTAGAAAACAGCTTCTTCAATTCGTTAAAGAAAACGGATATATACCAATGCAAACAGTTCGCGAATTTAAAGATAAATTATTTAAATATGAACATCTAAGAAAAGCGACCGATGATGAGGTTCAAGAAATAACCGATGCAGCAGAAAAACTAGGTAACTCTGATTGGAGCAGAAATGCAAAAGCAGCGTGAAATAAGGAATATATTGAAATTAGAGATTTAGCCTTAATGGCATCGCTTTGCTCTATATGTCTACAAAACATTACAAAGGAAAAAGCTCGCAAAAATATACAAGCAACACTGTCTAATGTTTTTGCAGGAAACGTTGGTGATATAGTTGAATTCACAATAGCTTCAGCAATGGTATCACATTATAGAACACCAGACATCTATGGCGCATCATCTTA
>Ga0172375_10007588_pt1 | contig 14827 bp, 12 predicted proteins | sample LakKiv1m_FD_114537 | JGI IMG/M metagenome (GOLD analysis project Ga0172375, IMG submission 114537) | Freshwater microbial communities from Kabuno Bay, South-Kivu, Congo - kab_092012_11.1m | ecosystem: Environmental > Aquatic > Freshwater > Lake | place: Democratic Republic of the Congo... | reverse complement strand
CATAAATCCATTCCAAAACCTCGAAGTTTCCACTGCTGCGGTTTTTCCGCAGTTCCCTACGCTGAAATCCTTGATTATCCAAAATACCGAGACATCCAAACCTCTAAGCCAGAATAAAATCCTTCGGGCCATAAATCCATTCCAAAAACATGAATTTCCAGCCATTGGAAAAACTATTCAACATCCCATAATTAAAGAAAAACATCCCTTTGAATTACCAATCACGACGTCATCAAATGTATCCAGGGATGAACCAATAAAGGTGGATGTATTATTAATACATGAAGGCAAAAAACCAGTCCGGAAAGGAAATGCTCAAAATACGGATCTAAGAAACAAAGACATATCACCAAAAATCGGTGTCTTAAATCCCGTCATCCGAAGATATGATGATTTATCATATGGAATTTTGGTAAGAAGAAAATCCAATAGACATCTGATAGGTGGGGACGATACTTTTACCAGGAGGATATTGAACCCACAAAAGACAAAAGTACAGGTTATAAAAAGAGATAGAGATGCACCTTTAAAAACAGTATTTCCTTCGGATGGCAATAACCTGCAGTTTGCATTTGCCAGGCAGGCAACGCCTGCGGACGATTCAGTAAATAATGCGGCCGGGTTGTCTTCTAATCATATTTTCAGGAAGCTCCCTATTCACGCGGAGAGTAATGATATCACGAACCATGATCATGAAAAAAGTTCTACAAACATGAAAACTACAAATATGAAAGAGAATGTTTCAAAAAACAGTTTTGGTGAAATCAATATTATTGCAGATAAAATCTATAAACTCCTTGAAACAAGACTAATAATTGAGAAGGAGAGGAGAGGACTCAGGTAAATGGAGAAGGCTATAATAAAAATTTTAGAAGGGCAGAACAAGAATGATATTCTTGAAGTCATGTATAATCCTACAGAATATGAAAGCAGTGTAACTGCAAACTGGGACGGTCAGGGGGACAACGAAAATATTACGAAATTACATCGCCCCCGGAATGTTATGCCCAGTTTTGGCGGATCGGAATTCGGTTCATTGACCTTAAAATTGCTTTTTGATTCATATGAACAGCGCGTTGATGTGCGGGAAGATCATGAGGTCACCCAGGCTGGAAAAGTTAAAAAAATTATCGGGACAAAAAAAATTGTAGAACTTGGAATTCCAACTGTAGAAGGGAAAGAAGCCAAAAGACCACCCATGTGTTTGTTCAGCTGGGGCAAATTTAATTTTAGTGGCGTTATTGAAAAAGTGGAACAGAAATTTATTATGTTCTTATCAAATGGTACTCCTGTCAGGGCAAATGTGACTATCACGATGAGACGCATCATCACATCAAAACGGGAAATGGTAAAAATGATGGGTCGTGAGGCATGCAGGAAATTTAGGGTTGTTAAGGAAGGAGAAAGACTCGACATCCTGGCGGAAGAGGAAATGAAAAACCCATCGTCATGGCGAAAGATAGCAGAAGCGAACAATATTGCCGATCCGCTTAATTTTCCCGGTTCTGAGGATATTGGAAGAGTAATAATAATACCTGATTAGGAGTTTTCGCTTGCCTGCAGAAGCGCTTATAACAATTCCGATCTTCAAGATCGAGATCGATGGCAGTGAAATCCCGACTGATGTTGTAGCTGATGTTGAAAGTGTCAGATTTGAAGAAGATCTCAACACGGCATCTATGTTTGATATCGTGCTCCTGGCGTATGATTTTGAAAAGGGCACCTGGAGATTTATTGACTTAAAGACATTCTCTTTAGGAAGTGAGGTAAAAGTCTATATGGGAATGGATGATGCTAAACTTATGATGACTGGTGAGATCACTTCTATCAAACCATCTTTTAATGGAAATATATCGACCATCGAAATTAGAGGTTATGACCGATTGCACAGGCTTCGCTTTGGGACGAAAAGGCGTACATTCATGGACATGAAGGACAGCGATGTAGCATCTAAGATCGCCGGTGACTGGGGACTCAGGGCCAGTGTGGAAAATACCATCACTGTCCATAAATATTTGTGCCAGAATAACCAGAGCGACCTTGAATTCATATTGCACAGAGCAGGACTTATCAGGTACGAGATTTTTGTCAATGATAAGACACTATATTTCAGGCAGCCAAAAGAGAACGAATCAGCATCCATGACTCTTGAATTCATGTCGGATTTCAGTGAATTTTCGGCGGAACTGAGTGCCCGGTACGAAGGGGACGAAATTAAGGTTCAGGGATGGGATTTCAAGAAAAAAGAGCAAATATCGGGAAAGGCGACAGAGGGGAATAAGGTATCAAAAATGTCCGCTAAAGATACTGGTACGGGTATGACCAAATCAGCATTTGGCGCTTCTTCCTCATATATCGTGGATGAATATTTAGTAGATGCCTCCCATGCGGAAAAGCTTGCAATTGCCCGGTATAACGCACATCTTGTAGAATCTGTCATGGGGGATGGTAGTTGTGCAGGTAACCCTGGATTGAGGGCAGGAAAGACGATTGAGATAAAGGGCATCGGGCGTTTTAGTGGTACTTATTACGTAACCTCAACGGCCCACACTATCGATAGAAATGGTTATAATACTTCATTCAAGGTGCGGAGAGTGGGTGTATGAGTTTATTAGATCTTGTAGAAGACACCAAAATCAAATCGAAAATATATGGCAGTGTTATAGGGATTGTAACGAATAATAAAGATCCTGAAAAGCTGGGAAGGGTTAAAGTGAAATTTCCGTGGTTAAGCAATGATGATGAGTCAAACTGGGCAAGGATTGTATCGCTCATGGCGGGAAAGGAACGCGGGATTTTTTTTCTGCCGGAGATCGATGATGAAGTGCTTGTGCTTTTTGAGCATGGGGATATAAACACCCCGTTCGTGATCGGTTCACTGTGGAATGGAAAGGACCTGCCTCCTGAAACTAATAGCGATGGTAAGAATAATATACGGATTATCAAGTCCCGGAGCGGACATATAATAAAAATTGACGATACCGATGGCAGCGAAAAAATCGAAATAGTGGATAAAACTGGGAAAAACATGATCAATATCGATTCTAAAGCAAATAAAATATTGTTAAAATCCGATAAGGATATTGAAATTTCCGCAGCAAATGGAAATGTTACAATTAATGCAAAAGATTTTGTGGTAAAGTCATTAGCTTCAGCAAAGATCGAGTCATCAGCAGGTATGGATCTGAAGGCATCCGCGACTATGAATATTAAAGGGGCAATGGTGAATATCAATTAATTATGGGAGTTCCGGCAGCTAAAAAAGGAGACCAGGTTATTGGTGGAGATATTCATATAGTCCTGGTGCCCGCTCCACCGGGTTCTCCTGTACCTACACCTTTGCCTCATCCTTTTATAGGCATTATTGACAATAACCTCAGTTCGGATGTCAAGATTATGGGAATGCCTGCGGCGACAGTCGATTCAACGGCTTCAAATACGCCGCCCCATATCCCAACACCGCCGGGGACGGCATTTCAGAATCCCCCCTCAAATAAAGCAACAATCAAGCTGGGAAGTTTTACCGTAAAGATAAATGGAAAGATGGCGGCGAGAACTGGGGATATGGCAATGACGTGTAATGATCCTTCGGACATGCCGGTAGGTACGGTCATAGCAGTAGGGACAGTATTCATCGGGTGAGAAAAGATGGAAAAAGATTTTCTTGGGATTGGGTTAAGCTTTCCGCTCAGGGTCGAAAAAGGAAAGATTTCCTGGTCAAGATATGAGAATTCCATTAAGGAATCTATTATGCTGATCCTAAATACGGCGAAAGGAGAAAGGATCATGAGGCCAGATTTCGGGTGCGGGCTCAATGAACTTGTATATTCGATAAACAACACCACCACAGCATCCATTGCATTATTTCATGTTGAAGAAGCTTTAAAAAAATGGGAACCAAGAATTGAACTGATAAAGGTTGATGTCAATGCTGATGCCAAAGATGGGGACCGTTTGATCATCAGCATCGAATACAGGATTATTTCAACAAACACAAGGCATAACCTTGTTTATCCTTTTTATCTTGGGAGAGGATAGGATGGGCACAAAAACACCTGTCCTGGATAGCCGGACATCCGGGGATATTTATAAACAGACATTGGAACTTGCCAGAAGTTATTGTCCTGAATTAGCTATTCCTGATGATGAGAAGTATTTTAATCCAGACGATCCCGGCCTGATAATATTCAAGATATTCTCAAAGAGGACGGAGTTCCTGATAAACCAGTTCAACAAGATACCTGACAAACACTGTCTCGCTTTCCTTGACTTTATGGGAATAGACCTTTTGCCAGCCAGGCCATCAAGGGTTCCTTTAACTTTTTATCTTGCAGAGGGGGCGTCAGGTACATTTGTTCCTTCTTCTACCGGGGTAGCTTCATCGGAAAAACCGGAAGTGATATTTGAAACGATCCAGGGCCTGAGTGTTATGCCTGCAAAATTTGATGCCGTTTTTTCTCTCAATCCCTGGGAAGATAAATATACGGATCATTCAGGCGTCGTTTCGGGTAAAGAAGATGGTTTCTATGTCTTTGGGAAAAATGCTGATGAAAAGCCTCTTGGGCATACACTCTATCTGGGGGATGATATTTTATTCGATCTGAAAAGACCACCTTTAGAGATGAAGATACATTTTGAAGGAGGAAATCTATCAAAAGAATATTTTGGCCGATGGTGTGATGGCAACAATAATCCTTTAAATCCGGAGATATCATTTAACAAGGAAACCAATAAACTTGATATAACTTTTAATGATAAATCACATGATCTTCAAAACGTCCAAACGGTAAATAGATTATCGGTTAGTGGAACAGAGAGTTTCTGGTTGCTGGTAAGACCGGAAGCGAACATAATAGTAAAGGGGGCAAAACTGCCCAAAATTTCCAGGATATCCGCGGATATAACCGTTGATGGTATAATACCTGAAACTGCACTCTCCAATAATACACCGGCGGATGTAAAAGCAGGATTTTTCCCTTTTGGAGTGCAGCCGAAGAAAGGCGATATACTGTACATTAGTTCTGAGGAAGCATTTTCAAAGGAGGGAGCTATAATAACGCTCGCCATTGAACTTGAAAAACAAATTGACATTGTCGTAGATCTCAGATGGGAATACTGGGACGGGGGCGGATGGAAGCAATTAATGGTCACGGATAACACCCGGGCCTTTATAAAATCCGACCATGTCATCATAGAAACCTGTCCTTTAATACTGCCTGTAGATATTAGCGGGCTTTCAAACAGGTGGATAAGAGTAAGGATCTTATCAGAGGATGCTTACGGGAGCCCTGGTAAATTCAAATCCAGGAAACCTGAAACGGTCGTCGAAAAACTATCGGATAAATTAAAAATTTCCCTGGATGAGATCAAGGGTGCCCTGGAAAATATACTCAAACCCAAAAAGGATGATAAGTCCGAAGGGGAACCGAAGAAACCAGGGGATACAAAAAGAGACGAACCAACTTTTACCCCGCCTTTCATACAATCGATAAAACTTTCATACACCTACAGGGAAAAACAGCTTTGCCGGGTTAAGAAATATAACAATTTTCAATATAAAGATGCAATGAATCCGGATGAACCTTATGAATTATCCCCGGAGACGAAGCCCGTGTTGTTCCTTGGCTTCAAAAATAAAATAGCAAGTACCCCGATGACACTATTTTTTGCAATTAAAGAAATGCTTTATAGTGAAGTCCCGATGAAAATCAAAGATCCCGATTATAAAGAAGAATATAAATTCGCCGATAAAGCCACCAGTTTTTTATGGAAATACTACAATGGCATTTCCTGGGAAGAATTAAGTGTGGAAGATGAAACCAATTCTTTCAGGAATTTGGGCATCGTGCGGTTTCTTGTTCCACATGAGATAAAAACCACATTCGAATTCGGGATGGAACTGCAATGGATCAAAGTGGAAATCAAAGATGGAATGTGGGTATCCTGCCCCAAATTAAAAGGTATTTTCACAAATACGGTCTGGGCTTTAAACCATATTACCCAGAAGGATGAAATCCTTGGTTCCGGAAACGGGGAACCTGATCTTACACTCACTTTTTCAAACAAGCCTTTGCTTGAAGGCGAGGTAATTGAGGTAAAGGAGATAGAGGTTCCTTCCAGAGACGAGTTGAAATCCATGGAATCCAGGGAAGGCAAGGGGGCTTTCAGGATAATCGAGGAATCGGGTGAAATAAAAGAAGTATGGTTCAGGTGGGATGAAGTGGAGAACTTTGCTCTCTCAGATTCATTAAGCAGGCATTACATCCTGGACAGGGTCAACGGGAATATAATTTTTGGGGACGGGGCTAGAGGAATGATACCCCCGAAAGGAATGAACAATATCATCGCACGGCAATATAGGAGCGGGGGAGGCACAAAAGGTGATGTGGCATCATATACTGTCACGGCTTTAAAGAAGACAATCCCGAACATTGAAAAAGTAATCAATCATGTCCCCTCATCAGGAGGGATGGACTATGAGAGTCCTGAAAATGCCATAAATCGCGGTGCCCATACGATCAAAAACATGAACCGTGCGGTCACGAAGGAAGATTTTGAATGGCTTGCCAAAGAAGCTTCACAATATGTAGTGAGGGCAAGGTGCTTGATAAAAAACGGAACTATAACGATTATTATTGTTCCAAAATATGAGGATGATACCCCTCTTCCCGATGCAAGTCTCCTGGCTTCGGTTAAGATGTATATAAAGGATCAGGCTTTTTTTGCAATCGGTAATAAAATAAGCGTAGTTGGTCCCGATTATGTAAGAATCAACGCAGATGTTCAAGTAAAGCCAACATCATTAGGGGAAAGCACTATTGTTTCAGACAGGATAAAAGAACGAATTGAAACGTTTCTGCATCCTTTAAAAGGCGGAATGGCGGGTGATGGATGGGATTTTGGACAGTCAATATTAATCTCACAGATGGCTTCGGTAATAGAGGACCTTGAAGGAGTGGATTATGTAAAAGAAATTAAGCTGGAAAAAATGAAAAAGGAAAATATAATGGAGGTTTCAGTTACAGGACAGGTATTAATCGGACCAAATAAACTGCCCTGTCCCGGCGACATAAGCATAGAAATAGAAGAATAAATATGTCAATCAAATTACCCAACCTTGATATCAAAACATATCAGGAAATCTCAGATGAGATGATCGCATCCATCCCGAAATATACAGACAAATGGACAAACCACAATCCATCTGATCCCGGCATCACTATCATCGAGCTGCTTTCCTGGATCGCAGAGACAACACTATACAGGATAAACAGGGTTCCTGATGAGTCGTATGTTAATTTTTTACGGCTGGTCGCAGGTGCCTCAAGCGCCCAGGATGTGGATCATTTATTGGAAATTCCTGGCCTGGATAAATCCCATAGAATGATCCTTGAATTTTTGAAAAATATAGATAAGAAACCTGTTGAAGAGATGAAGGGAGCTGCCCTGCGGTTCTTAATGTCACATTACAGGGCAGTAACCGAAGAGGACTTTCGCCAGCTTGCCATTGAAGCCACATCAGACGAAATTGGAAAAAAAACAACCAGTGCAAAAGTCAAAAGAGCTATTGTCCGGAAGGCGGAAAGTGAAGAAAAGATCGAAATTATCATCGTATCCGATATCGAGGAAAGCTATAATGAACTTATCGTCCGGGTGAAGAATTACCTGGACCCAAGAAAGCTAATAGGAACGAAAATCGAGGTCAAAAAACCTGTTTATACGGATGTTTCAATCGATATAAAAGTTAAATGCCATCATTACGCCACACCGCGAAAAGTGGAGGAGAACATAAAAGCTAATATCTTAGAACATCTTGACCCTTTTGTGGGTGGCGAGGAGAAATCCGGATGGCCATACAGAAGACCACTTTCAGTATATGAGATGGCTCATGTCATCGAGGATACGGAAGGCGTTAAACAAACAGAGTATATAAAATTTGATAAGAAGGAACAGGCAATTAAAGTAATAGATGGGCTTATTAAAATTTCTTCGATCGACGTGGAGGTCGAAAAGGAGGAGAAATGAATGAGGTGGAACCCGGAAGAAAATATATGCAATTTCTTCCATCAGTATTTCATGAACGAGAAAAAGATGATACAAGACCGTTCATCGAACGATATTTAAAAATTTTCGAAAGGATCATAAGTGGAATTGAGGATGGCGAACTGAAAGGGAAAAAAGGGATCGCCCAGACGCTTGATATAATTCCAGATATTTTCCATCCACGATTTTCATTCCTGTTCGATGAGACTGAAAAGAAGTCCCTGCCTCCTTTAAAAACGAATGAAAAAATCATTTTCAAAAATTATTTCAGGGATGACGTTGATGTAGATGAGTTCCTGAATGAATTCTTAAGATGGTTGGCAAGCTGGATGGCTCTTGTTTTGAAAGAGGACTGGGACCTTGAAAAAAAGAGAGAAGTCATTGCCAGGATAATTCCTATTTACAGGATGCGTGGAACAAAGAGGGGGCTGGAAGAATACCTGAAAATATATGTTGGTAAACATATAACGATCATTGATGAAGTGGAGCCATTTAAGATAGGGATCACATCTCATGTTGGAAAAAAAGGCAGGATAGGAGGACTTCCCCCATATTTCTTTATTGTTGAAGTAGATGTGACGTATATGTTCAGGTGGGACAGGGTCCCCGGGAAAGATGGCGAGAGACTCTTAAATTATCTGAGGGATGATTTCGGGATTGACTGGGCAGATAGTGCAAAAATCCACAAATGCGATGATGACAGAACGATCGAGATAAGCATAGGGAAAAACTCGGCTGAAATAGTAATGGACGAGAATAAGGAAAAAGCCATCTTAACGATCAACGGCGGCAAAACCCTTGAACTTAAAGTTAGAAAAGAGAACAGGACGCTCACATTATACAATGTAAAAAATATCCGGGCATCTGATATAAAGAAATGGAAGGCCAAGAAAAAGGCTATTGAAGAAATAATAAACTCAGAGAAACCGGCGCATACTGAGTACTGGCTGGATATAAAACATCCAAGGATGATATTGGGAGTAAGGTCGATGGTGGGAGAAAACACTTTATTATAATAATGAAAGGAGGAAATTTATGGTTGATATAAGTGGTAACAAAAGGTTAAATTATTTTACAGGACAGTTATTAAACGAGAATGATTTTAAAGACGAGCAGCGGTATCATGTTGATGAGCTTAGGTCGCATAATAAGAACCTTCATACATGGGGTATTGCACAGGGTTTGAATATTGAAAAAATCGGCAAAAAAAATGTAACGGTCAGTATTGGTATGGCAATTGATAGCCTGGGCAGGCAGGTCATACTTGATCATATTGAAGAGATCGATCTTTCTACATCCACAGCGACAGAACTTTACCTGACCATATCGTATGCAGAACGTGAGACAGAATTTAAAGAGGAAGACGGGGAAAAAGGTTATACCCGCATCACTGAAGAACCTGTTATCGAATATGACCAGAACAAGCCTGATGAGCCATCCAAGAAGATCATTCTGGCAAAGCTCGTTTTCGATCGTGAAAAAGATGTGCTGAAATCCATCGATTTAGAGGACCGCAAACATTCAGGGAACGTTGGGGGTGATGTGGAAGCCAAAAACCTGGTTTTTTCACTTCCCGTTGAGGTGGAACCTGATAAAAAGCCAAGAATCCGTGGGGTCAATGGGTCGAGTCCGGGCATGGAGATAATTTCTGAAAATACTTTAATAAAAGGGAATTTGAATATTTCCGGCACATTAACCGGAAAACTCGACCGGGATATGGTGGGAACAGACCAGCTTGCTAAAGGTTCTATCACGATTTCAAGACTGAAAACATTAGAAAACAAAGGTTCAGGCGAAATAGGAGCAAAATCTACAGCGAAAGTTGAATTTACAGAACCTTCCACAAAACACCGTTTTTTTATAACGAGCGTGATACCGAAAACACCGGATTCATCTATTCGATGGTGGTGGGAAGTAGAGAGGGAAAAAGATCAAATCTCCTATGTACTGGTAGTGAAGAACCTGTCGGATAATAAAATCGATATTGAATTCAAGTATTTTGAACTTTTGGAGCAATGAGATATGATGAGACTTTCTGGCACAATTCAAAGTTCAAAGAATAATGAACCTGTAGTATATGCAAAGATCAAGATCAGTGTCCAGGATAAAGAGATAGCTACGGTTTTTACTGACGAGCACGGCGAATATGAATACAAGACAGAAGAAGTCTATACCGGACAGAACCTGATCTATAATATTGAAAAAGATGGTTTTGAAACTAAAACATTCTGTTGTGTGATCGAAGACGCCCAAATCCAGAAAAAATTTTTATTGAGACAGCATGAAATTATTGAAAAAGGACGAACCGGGTATCTTATTGCTGGAATTCTCATATCTGCTGTGATCATTCTCGTAATTTACTTCATCCAGCCAAGGTTCACCGTAAATGAAAAATCTCTTGATTTTGGCGATATGAAGTTAAATGATAAAAATACTAAAGAATTTATGATATCGAAAACAGGAGTCGGAGGGGTGATATGGGATGCATGGACAGATAAAGAATGGATATCATTCAGTCCGGTCAGCGGAACTAATAACGGTAATGTAAGCGTTACGATATATACTCCTGATAATGGGTTCAGTCCAGGGGCAAGGTTCAATGCGACTTTTTATGTGGATAGCATCGGATGGTTCGGAAAGAAGGAAGAAAGTATAGATGTATCATTCAAAGCGCTGGAAGATAAATACGAACCATTCCTTTCAGTTGAACCATCTTTTACCAAAATTACTGTTTTTGATGACGCTCTTCCTGAAAATAAATTGAGCTCTCACACAATGACAATAAAAAATGAGGGAAATGGGACATTGTACTGGAGCGTCCGGGTTGACAAGGCATGGATAAGGCTGGGTAGTGCTGATAAACCTAAAATACGAGTTACCGGGATTGATAATGAAACTGTGAAGTTTTTCATTGATTTTTCCGGCCTGGTGCTGGGACAGGACCAGCCGGTGGGAGGTATAATTACCGTGGAATCTAATTATGATGGGAAAGTAAAGATCTATATAACGCTGACCAGAATAGATGATACGCATATTGCAATAGAAGCAAGGAATGAAGAATGGTTCCTGCCCAGATTGTTTTCCAACCTCAGGGAAGAAGCAATACTAAACGCATCACAGGCGCCGCCGGGGCACTGACCACTTCTATACAATTTGGCTTTTATAGGAGAGATAAAAGATGGGAGAAAAGGCAAATCTTAATATCAGGACGCCAAAAACCGCAAGGGGCAAATCGGATTCCCGAATTCGGAAAGCTGAAATACCCCAGCCTGCGAAATCTCCGGCTGATCACATCCTGTTCCTTCAGGGAACTATAGGCAACCGGGCTGTTCAGCGGCTGATCGAATCAGGGGCTTTCCAGGCAAAATCCAACGTCGGAGATATTTTCGATCAGAAAAATGACCTTTCAGCCGGGGAGATTATGAACAATAATAACCAGATGAGCATTCCTTCAAACCAGGGGCAGTATGTCCAGTGCCGCGAAGAACTCAAAGAAGATGAAGATTTCAGGGAGCATGTCGATTGTATCCGGTGTCATGAACCGGAAGAAAAACCAGGACTCTTTGAAGGTAATATCGACGAAAGTTTCCGGCAAAAGACGCAACCTGCCGTTGAAGGAAAAATGTATTCTCCAGCCAATGCAGATATAATGCACCCGGTATTACAAAGAATGGCTGAATACAAATTCCCAAAATATGATCCCGTGGGAATAAAATTGGGCAATAAAAATGGAACTAAAAATATTACGATCAGCGGTCAAGGAAGTGGAGATGTAAATATCTACGAAATAAGTCTGGGAACAAAAGATACCAGGAAGGAAGCAATTGAAATAGTAGCAGATAAAGCTGCTACTATCGGCGCGGTCAAAAAAGATTTAACAAATAATGACTGGAAAGCAGTTAGAAAGGAAAAACTAGTAAAAAGCTTTCCGTTAGGATGGACAAAAAAACCGGATAAATTAAACAAGGACGTAGAATCGACTGTTGATCCTTTTGTATTCAGGGCAAAATCAAAACATAAGGAAGAAACTGGCAGCACTTCGACCGAAAGGGAACTTGAAATGGATTACCAGATGGCTGATTTCCTGGAAGGATATGTCATAAGGATCAAAGACGGGGCACGCGAATCCAATATAGTTGTCAAGAATCCTGTGGAACATCAATCATCATCAGTAACTGGAAGTACGACCACATACAGCCAGAGTCATTATGAAAATGTTACAAGCGGATTAACCGGGATTTTAAGTGATACAGAACACGGCACAAAAACTAAGGAAGAAAGTGAGAAAAGCTGGGATGCATATACAAAGCTGGCCGGGGAAGGAGCCCGATTCCATTGCGTAAAGGCTCATATAAATAATATACAGGATGATTCTTTATTTTATACAGAAAAAGATACGACCACTGTTTATGCAATTAGTTTTGTGACTTTGTGGAAGAAATGGCAAAATATATTTGGAAGCAAATATAATATACCAGACATTGACGTAAAAACTGCAATAACAACCGGTGGCCTTGTTGGGCTTCGCCAGGAGGTCCTAAAAACAGCACTTAAAACCAAGGATTATAATTTAGGATAAGTAATAATTACTAATTTGACCAGGAAATGCCCCTCTATATTGTATCAAATTTGGGAAAATCATGTCCCTTCATCAGCAGGTACAGAATAAAAAAGCAAATGGTGTTGCCCGCCAGGCCATTTACAAAACCTCTTCTCACCAAAACAGGCAATACCTTCCTGCGATCATCCAGCGCGCACGGACAAGCCCCGACTCACTCACACCAGGCGATGTATTGCAGCTCCAGCGCACTATAGGTAACAAAGCGGTTGGGAGAGTGCTTTTTGGAAAACGCCCGAAGATATCTCATCCTGCCCATTTTAGTTCTTCCCAGGTAATACAGGGCGATTTTCTCGATTATGTCAGGGCGGTCGGGAGCGGGCTTAAGGATGGCTCCATTATCGTCCTGAACAACCTGACCGTGGGGCTTCTTTTTCCTGAAGAGAGCAAACGTGTAATACGCAAACATAAAGAATTCGGGAAGGCATCAGATATAAGCGCCAAGATCGGGAGCCTGTCTGCGTGGATGGCCACAGGAGGATGGGTGATGAAATTCGTTTTGCGTGGACCCATTGCCATCAATCCGCCATTGACATCGAGCATAATCTCTTCCGGAAGCCAGGTTACGGGTAGTATCTCAAGTGGATTTTTGTATTTGGGTGGGCAGAGCCTTTCATCGGATAATCCTCAAATGGCTTTGCAGTGCATGGACAATGCCATTATGATGGTCGGCCCATTACCAGTTAATCCCGGCAGGAATCAATATTTCGATCCATATAAAACTTTTGAGTTCAATGAAAATGTAATAAAAAGAAGGGAAACGGAGAAACCTGATATTGTTTTAATGCGGGGAGGCAAAGAGCACGCCAATTACACACCACTACAGATAGCGATGCTTGAGAAAATCATGAAGGCTGAAAAAGTGGAGATGATCCTCTGGGATAAAGAGGATAATGGGCAATTCAGGATCATATATGAAGATTTCATGGAACCGGACAAAGAGGTTGCGGGGTATAAGGAAGTATTGACACTTCCCCAAAGCGGCAGAAAGCACGTTTTCCAATCAGAGCTATTTCACCTTTATCACTGGAGGAACTTCAAAAATAAATGGGTTGAAATCAACCAGAAAGCCTTTTCGAACAGGACTATTTCTGATTATTCGAAATACATGCCGGTAATAGAAATAATGGAGAAAATATGGCTCAGGAAGGTCGGCAAAGGCGAATTTACCGAAGCGGACTGGCGGGATGCGATGGCTGGTCTTGAAGACTACCGCATCATGCTTGACACATGGCTTGAACATCGTATCCGCGATGAAACAAAAGGGCCGGAGGATCTGAAAAAATATCTGGAGGAATTTCAAAAAAAGCATAATATCAAATGATGACTTGAAATTCATAAAGAATCTCAGAATAAGAAACAGACAGGTGATACTGGATGGGCGAAATACGAACTTTACATGATAAAAAATCACAGGCAAAGAAGGTTAGTTCAGCTCAAATGCAGAAAGCTGAAATCTCCAACCATGTGAAATCCCCTGCTGCGCACTCCTTCGATCTCCCTCGCCCCGCTTTCTCGCATGGGAACTCTCACAGCGCCGCAAATTTATTAATCGAGTACAGATAATCAACCACGGAGCCAGCTATGAACCCAGCAGTTCGTAGATGAACATGTATCGGTAGCCTACTTTTACATACCAGTTATTAAAGATATATCGAATGAAACGCAAGAAATAATCAGGTGATAACTATGTCGGAAATGGCAAATCTTCAGGCAAAAAAACCTGAAGTAAATATAAAAAATTCAGCGTCCCGGATACAAAATAGCAAGAAATCTCAAACACCAATATCCTCAGCAGAACATATCCTGTTCCTTCAGAGAACAATAGGTAACCAGGCTGTTTCGCATCTGATCAAATCGGGGACTTTGCAGGCGAAACTCACAGTAAACCCGCCCGGGGATATTTACGAACGGGAAGCTGATAGTGTGGCAAAGCATGTTGTAAGCCAGATCAACCAGTCCGAAAACCAATCGCGGAATGTCCAGCGACAGGAAATGCCGAAAGAGGAAGAAGAAATGATGATGAAAAAGGCTGAGTCTGGCTCAATCCAGCGCCAGGAGATGCCGAAAGAGGAAGAGGAAAAGCTGATGAAGAAGCCTGAAGCAGGTTCAATCCAGCGCCAGGAGATGCCGAAAGAGGAAGAGGAAAAGCTGATGAAGAAGCCT
>Ga0172375_10007587_pt1 | contig 14828 bp, 14 predicted proteins | sample LakKiv1m_FD_114537 | JGI IMG/M metagenome (GOLD analysis project Ga0172375, IMG submission 114537) | Freshwater microbial communities from Kabuno Bay, South-Kivu, Congo - kab_092012_11.1m | ecosystem: Environmental > Aquatic > Freshwater > Lake | place: Democratic Republic of the Congo... | reverse complement strand
CTGTGATAATAGGCGGAAGCGGTGACCCTGCACAAAGGGGAGTTGTGTCAACCGCATCCTACGAGGCGAGAAAGTTCGGGATTCATTCTGCCATGCCCTTAAGAACAGCCTATAAACTCTGTCGTCAGGGAATATTCCTTCCGGTTGACTATGGAGAATACTCAAGGGTCTCAAAACGGGTAAAGGATATTCTCAGGGAGTTCAGTTCTGTAATGGAAGATGTCGGGATTGATGAGGCGTTTCTTGATATTTCGGAGAGCTCTGAATCATCGGAAGAGATAGCGCAAAGGATTAAAGAGAGGATTAAATCAGAGCTTGAACTTACATGCTCCATAGGAATCGCAGAGAATAAGCTCCTTGCAAAGATGGGATCGGATTTAAAAAAGCCTGACGGCCTTACAATAATCGGGCGCGGGGATATTGAGAGGCTGATATGGCCTTTGTCTGTGAGAAAGCTCTGGGGAGTGGGGCCTAAAACAGAGGCGCATTTAAAAAGCATTGGAATTAATACAATCGGAGAGCTTGCAGAAATAGCGTTGGAGAGATTGAAAGAATATTTTGGAGAATCTTACGGCAATTATTTATATGAGGCATCGAGAGGCCTGGATGAAAGTCCGCTGATAACATACTGGACGCCGAAATCATCGAGCAGGGAAATAACTTTTCAGAGAGATACGAATGACTGGCAGGCGATTGCAAGGACGCTGGCAGGACTTACAAAAGAAGTAGCTGAGGACATCAGGCATTCAGGATATCTGTGCAAGACCATTACTCTTAAAATAAGGTTCGAAGATTTCACGACTCATACAAGGGCAAAGACACTCAGTGAATTCACGGATTCGAATGAGCTTATGAGGAAGGCCGCCTTTGAAGCATTGGGCAGGATTAAGCTGGAAAAGAAGGTAAGGCTTATCGGAGTGAGGGCAAGCGGATTAAAACAGAAACAAGGGGAGGCATAGTAAACCGTTCAAACACTATGCCTCCCCTTAATACGCGCTCCAATTTCCGTATTGCCGAAACAGAAACCGGTGAGCTATACTTTAGTAATCAAAAAAGGTTTCAAGGGTTCAAGGTTTCAAGTATCTTGGACTCAAAAATTGGAGATTAAGATGCCGTTTTTTGGTGAACTTTTTGCCAGCGAAATACTAAAAAAACCCGTGCTTGACCCAAAGGGCGAGGAGCTCGGAAAGGTGAAAGACATAGTGATTGTGAAGGGCGAACCTTTGCCAAGAGTATTTGCGCTGATTATCGAGAGAAAGAGGAAACTCTTTAATCTTCCGTGGACCGACCTGAATATATTTAATAAGCGGATAATCTCTGCGAGTATTTACAGCGATAGCCTTCAACAGTGCGAACTCAGAGAAGAAGATCTTCTTTTAGTCAGGGATATTTTTGATAAACAGATAGTTGATGCAAACGGCGCAAAGGTTGTTAGGGTGAATGATGTTAAACTCGAAGGGCTTAACACAGAGGCTGTGCTTGTGGCTGCTGATGTGGGCATGAGAGGGATAATGAGGAGGCTCGGGGTTGAAAGAGGCGGCGAAGACCTTATGAGGCTTCTCAGGGCGCAGCTGCCGTATAACCTGATAGGCTGGAACTATATTCAGCCGTTAGAGCCTAAACTCACTGCAATATCCCTTACAGTTCCGAGGCAGATGGTTTCTGAACTTCATCCTGCGGATCTGGCTGCAATAATAAGCCAGGTCTCCCATAAAGACGGCGCTATGTTTTTTAAAGACCTTGATGTTGAGACTGCTGCTGAGGCGCTTTCAGAACTTGAACCGGATGCGCAGGCGGCAATAATAACCGGCATGGACACTGAAAAAGCCGCTGATATTATAGAAGAGATGCACCCTGATGAAGCTGCTGATATATTGAGCGATCTGCCTGCTGAGAAAGCGCAGGAAATCCTTGGCAGCCTTGAAAAAGAGGACGCGGAGGACATTCAGGAACTCCTGGAACACGAGGAAGATACAGCAGGCGGTATTATGACGAATGAGTTTATAGCATACCGGCCTGAAATAACTGTAAAAGAGGCTATAGAGAAATTCAGGCAGGACGCGGAAGAAGTCGAAACAGTGTATTACATATATATCACGGATGCGGATGAAAAACTCAAAGGCGTTGTATCTCTCAGGGAACTGTTGCTCTCCTCGCCTGAGATAAAACTCTCTGATATTATGGAGACCAAGCTTAAGAAAGTAACCCCTGAGACCGACGAGATGAGAGTTGCGGGAATTATATCAAAGTATAACCTTGTTGCCATTCCTGTAGTTGACAGCGAGGGTTTTATGCTCGGCATTGTGGATATAGACGATATTATAGACACGATCCTGCCTCCGGCTGCAAAGCGCAAGAGGAGGAAGGTATAAATAGAAATTCAAAGTTTAAAGCGAGAAGTTAAAAGTTAGAAACTAACAACTAAATACTGATAGAGGTATTAATGACACTGACGAAGAAAATAGGCCTGTTTGTTGCCGTGATGGGCCCCGGGATAATTACCGCAAATATAGATAATGATGCAAGCGGCATAACAACCTATTCTGTGGCCGGGGCAAGATTCGGGTATACACTCCTCTGGACTCTGATACCGACAACCCTTGCACTTGTCGTTATACAGGAGATGATTGCGAGAATGGGCGTTGTTACAGGCAAGGGACTTTCCGATTTGATAAGAGAAAACTATGGCGTGAAATCAACCTTCTATATGATGGCAGCTTTGCTTATCGCAAACTTCGGCACAACCATTGCTAATTTTGCCGGATGGGCAGCCTCTATGGAGATCCTTGGATTGAGCAAATACATTATGGTTCCAATCGGAGCTGTATCAGTCTGGATGCTGGTTACAAAGGGAAGCTATAGAGCTGTCGAGAGGGTTTTGCTTTTTGCGTGTCTTTTATACTTCGGATATGTTATCGCAGGGGTTATGGCGAAGCCGGAATGGTCTGAGGTTCTAAAGAGCACTTTTGTGCCGCAGGTCAAAATGGATACAGAATTCATCGTCTTAAGCATTGCAATTATAGGCACAACAATAACCCCGTGGATGCAGTTTTATCTTCAGTCGTCTATAGCGGAAAAAGGCATAAACAAAGAAGATTACAAGGCATCGAGACTTGATGTCATATTAGGTTGTTCCATAACAGATATAATCGCTTTTTTCATTATAGTTACATGCGCTGCTACGCTGTTCCCGTTAGGCATAAAGATAAACGAGGCGTCAGAGGCGGCTATTGCGCTAAGGCCACTGGCAGGAGGATATGCATCTTTTATATTTGCTCTTTGCCTTGCAAACGGCTCGCTGCTGGGAGCAATAATAGTTCCATTGGCAACAGCATACTATATATGCGAGGCCATGGGCTGGGAGGCAGGCGTTAATAAAACATTTAAAGAGGCTCCTCAATTTATGTGGATATATACGGCGCTGATAGTTGTTTCTTCTGTGCTTATATTAATTCCCGGCGCCCCGTTAATTTCTCTGATGATCTTAGCGTCGGTAGTGAACGGGATGCTTCTTCCCTTTGTTTTGATATATGCGCTGTCTTTAGTGAATAATAAAAGGATAATGGGAGAATATGTAAACCCGAAAAGTTATAATTACATATCGTGGGGCACGGTTGTTGTGATAATATGCCTTACGGTGTTTCTTATATTTACGAATATTATTCCATCCGGAGGAAATATCTAATGGTTAAAGCAATAGAATGGAAAGACGGCAAGGTAATCATGCTGGACCAGAGCAGATTGCCGTTAGATGTTGTGTTTATAGACTGCGCGAATTATCACATCATTGCCGAGGGCATAAAAAAACTCTGGATAAGGGGAGCTCCGGCGATAGGCATAGCTGCGGCGATGGGAATTGCGCTGGGAGCACAGGACATAAAGGCAAAGAATTATAAGGCATTTCTGAAAGGCCTTAAACCTATATTCGATACACTGCTTTTAACGAGGCCAACCGCAGTAAATATTAAATGGGCGGTTGAAAGGATAAAAAGGTTTTTGAAAGAGAAGAAGGGGGAACCGGTGAGCCGGTTAAAAGAACTCCTTATCGAAGAGGCCCAGAGGATACATGAAGAAGACATCGAGGTTAATAGGGCAATAGGGAAATGGGGCGCCCAATTCATAAAAGACGGAGATACGGTCTTAACTCACTGCAATGCGGGTGCTCTTGCCACAGGCGGATACGGAACTGCAACCGCTCCTATTCTTGTTGCGATAGAGCAGGGGAAAAGGATACAGGTCATTGCCGACGAGACAAGGCCTGTGCTTCAGGGCGCGAGGCTTACCGCATGGGAATTGATGCAGGCAGGAGTCCCTGTTACGCTCATAACGGATAACTCTGCAGGCGCGCTTATGAAAAAAGGCGAGATCAACCTTGCGATTGTCGGCACTGACAGGACTGTAAGGAACGGGGATGTGGCAAATAAAATCGGAACGTATTCTGTGGCAGTCCTTTGCAAAGAACATAAGATACCTTTCTATGTAGCAGCGCCTTTGAGCAGCATAGATTTTTCCATTTCAACAGGCGACAAAATTCCTATAGAGGAGAGGGGATCTGAAGAGGTTACCCATATATTCGGTACATGCCGGATTGCTCCTGACAGCGTAAAGGTCAGGAACATGGCATTTGACGTTACTCCGGCAAAATACATTAGCGCAATTATCACGGAAAAGGGCGCATTCCGGCCGAAAGACCTGAGAAAATTAAAGGGGAATAATGTTAACCTTAATGAAATTCGTTTGTGATTTGATCAACGACCCATTGAGCAGGCCATGATTAATTATCAGACAGCAGACATCAAGAGAGTATTTGACATCCACGAAAAAGAACTGCGCCTTGTCGAAGAAAAACTAAAGGAATTGTTTAAGAGCGATGCTCCTCTCATCCCGCTTGTAGGAAAATATCTGCTTGACAGCGGCGGCAAGAGGATGAGGCCGCTGTTTTTGCTTGCAAGCGCAAGGCTTGCGGGATATAAAGGCAGCGACCATATAATGCTTGCAGGCATCATAGAGCTGATACACATGGCATCGCTTCTCCATGATGACGTTGTTGACGGCGCGCAGATGAGAAGGGGAAAACCTGCCGCGCACTCTTTATGGGGAAATCAGATCGTCATTCTGGTGGGCGATTTTCTCTATTCCAATGCCTTGAAGAAATCCGTATCTTTCCAAAATCAGAGGATAATGGAAGCGCTTTCCGAGGCTACAACAAACATGACGGAGGGAGAGATATTACAGCTCCAGAAAACTGCCGATATCAGAATTACAGAGGAAGATTATATAAAAATAATATCTGCCAAGACAGGCATACTTATATCAGCCGCGTGCCGTATCGGCGCTATATTGGGACAGATGCCGCAGGACAAGGAAACTGCGCTTGCAAGGTTCGGCCTTAAATCAGGCACAGCCTTTCAGATGGCAGATGACATACTGGACTATATGGCAGAGGAGAGCGAGCTCGGCAAGAGGCTCGGGAAGGATATAGGAGAGGGAAAAATCACATTGCCGCTTATTTATCTTTTTAAGAATGCGTCGGATGTCGAGAAAGAGGAAATTAAGCATATAATAGAGACTTTTTCAGAAGACGGCCTTCAGAGGATTCTTGAACTTTTCAGCCGGTACAGCGTATTGCAGGAGTCTCTTAACAGGGCGCACAGCATTATCGATGAGGCAAAGGCTGAGCTTTCCATGTTCAAAGATTCTCCTGGAAAGGATGCCTTGTTAAGCATTGCCGAGTATGCCATTTCCAGAGAGAAATGAGATGCACCCATTGGTGAAACTTGCAAAAGAGGCGATAGAGACGTATATCGGAAAAAAATGCGTGATAAGGCCTCCCGTTGATCTTACTCCCGAGATGAAGGGAAAAGCAGGGGTTTTTGTCTGCCTGAAAAAACAAGGAGAGCTGAGGGGATGCATAGGAACATTTATGCCTGTTTGTGAAAACGTCGCGATGGAAATAATAAAAAATGCCATATGCGCTGCAACGCAGGATCCGAGGTTTTGCTGCCTTCAGCCTGAGGAACTGGCTGAAGTGGAATATTCGATTGATGTCCTTTCCCCGCCCGAGGAAATCAAAGAATTGAATGAGCTTAATCCCAAAAAATATGGGATAATAGTTTCAAAAGGGCAGAGGAAAGGGCTTCTTCTCCCTGACCTTGAAGGCGTTGATACTGTTGAAGAGCAGCTTCATATAGCAAAGATGAAGGCGGGAATCCATGATGAGGATGTCAGGATTTTCAGGTTTGAGGTAAAAAGATACAACTGACGACAATGGGCATAGAATTTAACGGTAGTCTCAGCGACTACAGTCTCTCTAAGATACTGGTTAATCTTAACAGGAAACGGGCCACAGGCACCCTCTCAGTCAGCACACCTGCGTTTACAAAAAAAATATACCTCATAAAAGGCGACGCTGTATTTGCCTCATCCTCGTATGCGGATGACAGGCTCGGAGAGATGCTGCTAAAGGCAGGCAAGATTTCTGTGGAACAGTATGACAGGTCTGTCGAAATATTAAAGGCAACGAAAAAGCGGCAGGGAGCCATACTCGTTGAACTTGGGTATCTTGCGCCCAAGGACCTTTTCTGGGGCGTTAAGTATCAGGTAATGGAGATAATCTACGGCCTTTTCCAGTTAGAAGAAGGAGAGTGCGAATTCATAGAGGGAGATGTTCCGGCAGATGAGGTTATAACCCTTAAGATGAGCATGGGGAATCTTATATACGAGGGCGTGAAAAAGATAGATAACTGGACAAAGATAAGAAGGGAGATGCCAAATACAGGAGCGGTGTTAAAACTCTCTCAGGATCCTATAAGCCTGTTTCAGGGCGTGGAATTGACTCCTCAGGACAAGAAGATGCTCCCGTTGATAGACGGGAAAAAGACAATCAAGGAGATTGTTGACAGTTCATGGATGAACTCATTTGAGGCGATGAAAACGATCTATGTTCTATGGTCTATCGGGATCCTTGAAGAGGAAACTCAGAGGCATGAGGAAGCTAAAGAAGCTAAAGAAGCAGTAGAGACAATATCTTTGGAGGATGTGCTGCAGCCCTTTGCAGAAGAGGAAGATGAATTTGTCATGCGAGCGCATGAGATATATTCCAATCTTGATAAATTAGGATTGCACGAACTTCTCGAAATTGATGAAAATTCGGATACGGAGACAGTAAAAAAGAATTATTATCGTCTGGCCCGGGAATTTCATCCTGACAGGTATTTTGCCGCTTCAGACGATACCCTGAAAGAAAAACTTACCGCAATCTTCGATGCAATTACGGCAGCGTATGCAGCGCTCAAAGACGAATCAAAGAGGAAAAAATATTTTTCTGCTCCTGCTAAACCTGAAGAGCGCGCGGATAGATATGACTGGAAGGTTGAAGAAAAAGAAGAAGCCGGGAAAGGGAAAGAAGAAGGGCATGACTGGCGTGAAGCCTTAGACCGTCTTGCGACTTCGGCTCAGGCAGACGTCACAGAGCGGGTTGATGAATATAAGGTTGAAGAACAGGCCGAAGAAAAAGTTGAAGAGCAGAATCCGCCTAAGGCGGAAGATGTCGCCGCTGAAGAGCCTCCAAAAGAAAAAATCGTCGAAGATAAGGCTGAAGAGCAGTTCAAGAAAGGGAAAGAAGAATTAGAAAAAGGCAATTATTCAGAATCTGTCGGGCTGTTAAATGAAGCTGTAAAGATAAATCCTGAAAGGGCTCACTACTGGGGTTCTCTATCTTCAGCGCTGTCAAATCTTCCCAAGAAACTAAAAGAGGCAGAAAAAGCATTGCAAGAGGCAATAAAACTTGAGCCGTTGAATGGAGATTACTATACGGACCTTGGTTTTTTGTATCTGAGGGCAGGTCTTGGCAAGAGGGCCTCAGGCCAGTTTGAAAAGGCGCTTAAATTTGATTCGGGGAATACGAGGGCTAAAGAGGGCCTGGCGCAGGCAAAAGGGAATAAAGGCAGGGCATAGTATTTTAGCTCATTCTCGTCCCGATAAATCGGAACTCCGAGGTGAATTCTGTCCCGCCTAAAGGCTGGCAGAATTCAAAACCGCTAAAATACCATGCCCTGCCTTTAGGTAAAGACTATTTTTATTTTCTCTTAAATACTCCGCTTTTGCCGCCGCTTTTTTCCATGAGCATTATGTCGGAGATAACCATTCCTTTGTCCACGGCCTTGCACATATCATAGATTGTGAGCGCTGCGGCGGACACGGCAGTGAGCGCTTCCATTTCAACGCCTGTCTGGCCTGTAACCTTTACTCGGGATTCTATCTCAACCTTGCTTTTTTTCGCGTCAAGCCTGAAGTCAATGTCAACAGACGTGATATTCAGGGGATGGCAGAGGGGGATAATCTCGGAAGTCCTTTTCGCTGCCATAATTCCGGCAAGCTTTGCGACATTAAGCACGTCGCCTTTGGCTGCCTTCCCCGCCTTGATTAAGTTGAAGGTTTCTTTTTTCATATAGACAGAGCCCCTTGCAATGGCAATCCTTTCGGTTGACGGCTTTGAGCCGACATCAACCATCTTGGGCCTGCCTTTTTTATCTATGTGCGAGAGCTTTTTTCGCCCCGGCGAATCTTTGATCACGGGTTTAATATATCATTTTGAATAACATGTAAGCAATGCCGTTTTTTTAAATCCATTTTTTATGCGAAGGCTGAATCTGCCTTTCGGCGATATTAAACTACCTTTGTAATTTACAGGCGAAATGCGATAGATAAGCTTGTCTCAAACTGTTATGCGGGGCTATCCGCTCCACTTCGTGTCGTCTGCAGCCCCTATTCTGATAGACCCGTGAATCTCGCCTTAATTCAGACACAGCCTTCCTTTTAGTTTGCTCAAAGCTGCTTGACAACAACTTCGTTTAAATCTCCGTTTACATTGTGCTTGAGATATTCCATTATGGTAGAATGTTTAGCATGAATGTAAGAGTTGATGAGGATAAATGTATTGGTTGTGGGACGTGTCAGGAAATATGCCCTGCTGTTTTTCATATTAATGAGGTGACCGGAAAATCTGAGATTGTGGACCCTGACGGGTGCGATTACGCGGGCTGCTGCGAGGCAGCCGAAGAAAACTGCCCCGTAGAAGCGATTATATTGGAAGAATAGTAGTAATATATACTCTGCTACTGTGTTTTAATGTCCCTTAATTTTTATGCCTGTTACTCTGGTGCCCCAATCGTCCGAACCTGACATTGAAAGCCCGTCTTTTGATAAGGTCATGATATGCGTCCATTTGTCACTAAAACGAAAGACAATTTTTTTGCCATTATTCTGGGAATTCCAGGTGCAGGATAAACCATCGCTGAGATTGCATGTGCCATCGGCATTTACTGTATTGACACGGTCCGGCACAAATATGGATTTCACCGACCAATGCCATTTACCGGCAATATCCGGTTCAGCAGGTTTTTCCAAAGCTTTTATTGTTATTGGTGCCTCGTGTATCGTTTCGCCCATTAATTTCTTTGCAAGTCGCTTGCTTGATTTTATCAGCTCATCAATTTCACATTTGCATACATCTTCTGACTGGCCTTCTATCTTCCCTGTCGCAACATCTACAAGCATAAGTGATAAGTAATAAGTCTTTCCGACCATGCTTATAGACCCCGTAATGATTTTTCCAACGCCGAGCAGTTGTCCAACCTCAACTATACATTGCCCTGAGACGCATAGAGACATCTGAAACTTCTGCTCGCCGAGTATTTTATCCATGTTGCCTCTGTCAATAACCTCATATTTGCCGGATGTTACAATTTCTTTTCTTATGCTTTCTGTAATAGGATACGAAATATCCCTATCAACCTTGCCTTTTGCTTCAAGGTCAAGAACGGCAATAAGGGTATCGATGCGTTTTATCGGGGGTTCAGCAGAAAGGGATACAGCTGAAAATATTAGAATAGAACAGACTGAGAAAATTATGCTTTTTTTTGTCAACGACATTTTAAATCAGCCCGTAATCTTTCAATACTTTTTTGAGCTTGTCTTTATTGGCGTCTGCCATCTCGCAGAGAGGAAGCCTGAATTCTTCTTTAATCTTTCCCATCATCGCAAGCGCTGTCTTCGCAGGTATCGGATTTGTCTCGATGAACATTGAAGCATTTAACGGCTCTAATTTATAATGAAGCTTTCTTGCCTTCTCGATATCACCCTGATGCCACGCGGCGCACATATCAGAAACATCTTTAGGCGCAACATTAGCAGAAACAGATATGACGCCTGCCCCGCCGAGCGCAAGGAGAGTGAGTGTTGTAAAATCATCTCCTGAAATAACTGAAATTCTGTCACCACATAACCTTATAACCTCGCTCGCCTGTTTCATGTCGCCTGTCGCTTCTTTTATCGCGGCAATGTTTTTAATCTCCGCAAGCCGCGCGACTGTGGAAGGAAGTATATTTGAAGCAGTCCTTCCAGGCACGTTATAAAGAACCAATGGAAGGCCGGTTGATTTTGCCACTGCCTTATAATGCCTGTAAATACCCTCCTGAGTGGGTTTGTTATAGTAAGGAGAAACAAGGAGCGCTGCATCCGCGCCTGCCTTTTCCGCCTTTTTAGTTATCATTATTGTTTCATCTGTCGCGTTTGCGCCGGTTCCGGCGATTACAGGGACTCGTTTATTGACAGTCTTAACCGTAAGTTCAATTACCCTTATATGCTCGTCATAATCAAGGGTTGCAGATTCGCCTGTTGTCCCGCACGGAACGATTGCATTTGTCCCCTGCTCTATGTGCCACTCTATTAAGCTGCAAAAAGCCTTTTCATCAACTTTCCCTTTTTTGAAAGGAGTAACTATCGCAACTATTGACCCCTTAAACATACATCCCTCCTTATGCCGTTTATAAGAACTTAACCCCGATCCTGTAGCCGCCATTCTCATTGGCAGGGATACCCCACTTGACAAGCCCTACCTTATGTTTTATTCCATCATAGAATCTGAGCACATGGCCGGGTTCAAGCGGATAGTCTGCCTTGATGCCTACACCTACATCAGTGATGTCAACAGCCATTGCTTTCAGATTTAATACCTTTAACTCCCTGGTATCGAGGACGTTCACAGCATAAAAGATTGGTTCTGTGAATGGTGTTCTTTGGGCTTGCCTTCTCTCCTGCATAATCTATGCTCCTTAAGAATTGATATTTATTTTACCTGAAAAAACTTCAACTGCCGGTCCTGTCATATAAACATGATTATCTATTCTCATGTCTATGAATAAATCCCCACCTGCAAGATGAATGGTGACGCTTTTGTCTGCTAACCCTTTCAGATTGGCTGCGACTGCCGCAGCGGAAGCCCCTGTGCCGCATGCCATTGTCTCGCCCGAACCTCTTTCCCATACCCTCATCTTTATCTCGGAACGGTTTAATATTTCTATGAACTCCACATTGATCCTTTTGGGGAAGAGCTTATGTCTTTCAATCAAAGAACCGTAATAAATTACAGGGAATTCATCAACATTGTCAACAACTATAACGGCATGAGGATTGCCCATGGAAACACAGGTAATTTTAAATTCCCTATCTTCAATCTGCAATGGGTAGTCAACGATTGGCTTGGATGCATGATGCACGATGCCCGATGACCCCCCTTTAATTCCCCCCTTGTTAAGGGGGGACTGTGGGGGGTGTATTTTTACCGGTATTCTCTCAGGCTCAAAAATCGGCTCTCCCATGTCAACCCTTACCATTTTGCCCCTTTTCTCAGGCCGTATTATGCCTGCCTGAGTTTCTATGCTGAGGGTATTTCCCCCGGATAATTTTCTGCTCCAGATATATTTAGCGAGGCATCTGATGCCGTTGCCGCACATCTCAACCTCACTGCCGTCGGAATTAAATATCTTCATTTTAAAGTCGGCTTTATCTGAGGGGTAAAGCAGGAGGAGTTGATCGGCGCCGATTCCAAATCTTCTATTACAAAGTTTTTGGCTTAAAAGCTTTAACTTTTCACTTTTAATTTTGAACTTTGCGGAAGCGCAGTCAATGAGGATGAAATCATTGCCCGTGCCCTGCATCTTTGTAAAATTAATGTTCACTTAAGACTGACCTGACTTTTTTTGTTATTGCCGAACTCACGGTTCAGCAGCATGAAACTCCTCAGCCTCCGCCGGAGCTTCTGTGCGGGACCGATGGAGAAAAGCTGTTCCCGTCCGCACTTGAGCATGAAAAAGACGACAACAGTTTTTTCACATTTTTAGAGCCGCACGTCGAGCAGGCGGTATCTTTTTCCTCAGTCCCTACTTTTTGCAGGACAGCGAACGGCTTATTGCATTTTTTGCATATATATTCGTAAATCGGCATTCTTAACCTCCATCATTATATTAATTTATTTTGCATATCTGCGCCTTTTAAGTCAAACAATACCTTGCTATAATTGAACTATGAAAGAGGCGATGCTGTATGAAAAACTTGAAGACAAAAAGGTCAGGTGTTTTTTATGCGCCCACGGCTGTCATATCTCAGAAGGCAAAAGAGGCATCTGCGCAGTCAGGGAGAACATTGACGGCACGCTGCACAGCCTTGTCTACGGCAAGGTTATCTCTGCAAATATAGACCCTATCGAGAAAAAGCCGCTTTTCCATTTTCTCCCCGGCTCGGCATCTTTTTCTATCGCAACTGCGGGCTGCAATTTCAGGTGCGAACACTGCCAGAATTATGAGATCTCGCAGTTCCCGAAGGCAAGGCCTGACGTTCCCATCCCGGGCACAGATATGACGCCCGGGGAGGTAGTAAATCTGGCTGAAAAAAATAAATGTGAAAGCATTTCTTATACATATACGGAGCCGACGATCTTTTTGGAATTTGCATATGACTGCGCGAAACTTGCGAGAGAGAGAGGCATTAAAAATGTATTCGTGAGCAACGGCTTTATGACCCCGGAGAGCGTAAGGCTTATCGCGCCGTATCTTGACGGAAATAATATTGACCTCAAAGGAAGCGATGAATTCTATAAAAAAATCTGCCACGCAAGGGTTGAACCCGTTAAGGAGACGATAAGATTGATGAAAGAACTCGGGGTGTGGGTTGAGGTTACTACATTGATAATTTCAGGGTACAACGATTCGGAAGAAGATCTTCGCAGTATTGCAGAGTTTATAAAATCGGTTGACCCTGCAATCCCGTGGCATGTAAGCCAGTTCTATCCGACATATAAATTAACAGATGCACCCCGCACGCCTGTGAAGACGCTCAGGTGGGCGCGGCAGATGGGGCTTGATATCGGGCTTAAATATGTCTATGAGGGAAACGTCCCGGGCGAGGGCGGGGAGAATACATACTGTTCGAATTGCAAGGGAGTGCTGGTCAACAGATTCGGGTTTAGCATTGGCAAGAATAAAATAAAAGACGGCAAATGCGCTGATTGCGGCATGCAGATAGACGGCGTATGGAAATGACGCGATATTGAACTTTTTAAGGCATTCTGTTAAGCTTTTTCAGATATAACATGGCTCCGGACGATATTGAGAAATTAAAAGAAAAGGTTGCAAAAGACCCTAACTCAAAGCTCTTTGTGCCTCTTGCCGAGGAATATAAAAAAAGAGGGATGATTGATGAGGCTGTTTCTGTCCTGACAGAGGGCCTTAATAGCCAGCCCGGATATATGAGCGCAAGAGTAGCCCTCGGTAAGATATACCTTGAAAAAAATATGACGGCCGAAGCCAAAGAAGAATTCGAGAAGGTAGTGTCGGCAGTGCAGGATAACCTGTTTGCGCACAAAAAATTAGCCGAGATATACAGAGATATGGGGGATAAAGCAAGGGCTATTACAGCATACAAGACTGTGCTTAAATTAAACTCTCTTGATGAAGACGCTGTGTCGAATCTTGAAGTGCTTCAGAGTTCCGATAGAAGCGCAGCTTCGCACGGGATTGAAGATAAAAAAGAGGCTCCGCAATACGGTTTTGGGGAAATCCCGGGAATGGGAGTTGTCCCTCCGCTTGAGGCGGATCAGGCAGAGGAAGCGTCAGAAGCAGAAGAAGTAGAAATTGTTGCCCCTGAAGAGCCGCCTTTGACTGCTCATGAGGATGAGTTTGAGAAATTCAAGCAATCAATTTCAGGGCGTGATGAAGGGATAAAAGAATCCGCATTAGTCGAAGCAGGGGAGGATATCCCTGAAGAAGAAGCTGTCGGAGAAGCTGTAATCTCTGAGGACGAGATTCAAGAGGCGGAAAAGGAAATTTTATCTTATGTGGATAAAGCTGCGTCCTCCTCGGGCGGGGCGGATGTAGCGACACCCCAAAAAGAGAAACCTCTAAGACAAGAAGAAAAATCTGCGTCTGCATCAAATGAAGCAGACACATTCGTAGCCGAGGGCAATTACTTAAAGGCAATGATGATATATAAAAAAATGTTATCCGCAAATCCGCAAGATAAACACCTGCTGCAAAAAGTTGAGGAATTAAAAATGCTGCTCAAAATGCTCGGCAAAGGAGAGGATATGGTTATCTCAAGGCTGGAGGCATTTAGAGAGGGGATTAGAAAGAGGGAAAATGAGCTTCTCAGAAGTGCTTAAAGAAACAATAGAAAGGGTTGACGGCGCGGTCTCTGCCATGATAATAGGCGCTGACGGTATGCCTGTCGAGGAATATGCCAGTGAAAAGCTTCTTAATATTGACGACCTCAGCGCAGAGGCGTCTCAGATGATAAAAGACATCGGCAATGCGGCAGAGACGCTCGGGCTTGGCGAGGCAAAAGAGTTCTCGATAATCTCCGACAAATGCGGGATAATAATGAGAAAGATAAATTCGGATTATTACCTCGCGCTTATAATAAGGCCGGAAGGCAATTACGGCAAGGGCAGGTTTGTTCTGAAATCTACTGTTCCAAGGATAGAGAAGGAATTT
>Ga0172375_10007586_pt1 | contig 14828 bp, 16 predicted proteins | sample LakKiv1m_FD_114537 | JGI IMG/M metagenome (GOLD analysis project Ga0172375, IMG submission 114537) | Freshwater microbial communities from Kabuno Bay, South-Kivu, Congo - kab_092012_11.1m | ecosystem: Environmental > Aquatic > Freshwater > Lake | place: Democratic Republic of the Congo... | reverse complement strand
GAAATGGAAGAGCAGCGCGTTCACGAGCGTGCCGTCATAATTGCCCGGGGCGGGATGGACGACCATCCCGGCCGGCTTGTCGACGACGACGACGTCGGAATCCTCGTAGACGATCGCGAGCGGAATGTCCTCGGGCTTCGCGTCGATTTCGGTGATCGGGATTTCGACGATCTCGATGAGATCGCCCGGGACGACGATCCGGCTCGGTTTCGCCGCGGCGCCGTCGACGAGGAGGTCGCCGTCCCGGATCAGGCGCTGGATCAGCGTGCGCGAATACTGCGGGAAGACGCCCGCGACGAAGCGGTCGAGGCGAGCCGGGGAATCGGTTTCGGCGACGACGTAGGCGAGCGCCTCGTCGAACTCACGGGGCATCGTCGGTGACCGCCTTGTCCCGGTTCGCGATGCATTCTTCGACGTAGGCGCGGTGTTTGTCCTCCTTGACCCGGCGCGGATCGAGGAAGAACTGGTCGAAGACGTAGAGGGCGATCCCGACCGTCAGGCACATGTCGGCGAAATTGAAGACGTAGTCCCAGATGCCGCGGAAATCGAGGTAGTCGACGACCCTGTGGTCGGGCTGGAAGACGCGGTCGATCAGGTTGCCGAGCGCGCCGGCGACGAGCAGCGAGAGCGCGAGCGCGTAGAAGAACCGCCGGCGGTCCCGGTAGTCGTTCTTCGCGATCATGATCCCGAAGATGGCGAGGGCGACGAGTCCGACGGCGAGGAAGAAAGCGAGCGGGATTCCCGATTCGTCGCCGCCGATGCCGAAGACGGCGCCGGGATTGCGCACGTAGGTGAGATGGAAAAAGCCGTCGATCACCGGGACGGTGTCGCCGACGCTGTCGAACCGCGCGACCACGAGCGCCTTCGCGACCTGGTCGGCGATCACGAGGACCGCGGAAAGCAGAAGCCAGATGAGCATGGGAACCTCCGGGGATTCAGGCCGTCATGGCCGGAATGAAGACGATGAGGAACAGCAGTCCGACGACGAGGACGACCGTCATCCAGGCGTAGGCGTGGAGGCGGAACAGGCCCGCCGCGTCGGATTCGTGCGCCGGGCGCTTCAGTTTCAGGGCGTAGGCGGCGAGCCGGTTCGCGACGTAGACGAACGCGAGCGCGGCGAGGATGAGGAGCACCGTGAAGGTGTAGAGGCGGTGCATCGCGAGGAGCATCAGTTCGACGAGGACGAGGAAGAGCGGAAAGAACGCGAGCGTGGCGTAGACGCAGCCCGCACAGAGCGCGTCGAAGAGGGCGCGGATCCCGAATTCGGTCCGTACGCTCTCCCATTTGATGCGGAGGGCGAAAAGCCGGCGTTTGAGGTCCATCGTCAGTCCCCCCGCGCCGCGAGCCAGTCGACGACGTCCTGGAAGGAATCGACGCCGACGAGCCAGCCTTCGTAATCGATCCCCGCGGCTTCGCAGACGCGGACGGCTTCCATGTAGTTGTCGGCGGAATAGCCCGCATCGAGATAGGGGATGAAGAAGACGTCGACGCCGGCGAAGTACGCCGTCATGATCTTCTGCTTCACGCCGCCGATGTAGCCGACGGATCCGTCGTAGTCGATCGTGCCGGTGCCGGCGATGCGGAGGCCGCGGGTGATGTCCTCCGCGATCAGGATGTTGTACACGTAGAGCGTCTGGAGGAGGCCGCCGGAGGGGCCGCCGATGTTGGACTGCGGATTCTCGTAGAGCGGGTAGGTGACGCTGCGGTCGACGAGATGGTAGGTCCTGAAGGTGAGTCCGAACTTGCCGGTTTCGGCGTCTTTGGCGAGGGATAGGGTGTACGTCTCGCCGTCCGCATTCCGGAGCGTGAAGTCGTACGCCGTCGCGAGCACGGTTGCGGCGGCGATGTCCGCGATCGCGGTGACGACTTGATCCCCGTCGCCCGCGACCGCGACGAATTCGTCGCCGAAGTCGATCTCGTCGTAGTGGGAGAGATACGTCGCCTTCCCGAACACGAGCGTCTTGATCTCGTAGCCGATTTCGATCTCGTCGTTCACGGCGGACGCCGCCTGGTAGGCGACGATGATCGAAGCGTCGACCGAGGTCGCCTTGTCGAGGAAGGAGATCTCCCTGAGTTCGTTGTTGGTGTAGGAGGTCGATGTCGCCGACATCTTCGTGATCGTCGCGTAGGGGCTGAAATAGCCGGCGATGAACATGAAGAACGTCGGCCGCGGGATCGCCATGATGAAGGTGGTCGAGATCGTGCCTTCGATCACCTTGTCCTCGTTGTACGCGATCTCGATCGTCCGCGAGACTTCGGTGAGCCCGCCGGGGGCGTCGATCTCGTAGTCGATCTGGAAGAAGAGCAGGAACAGGAACGCGAGGTAGGGGACGAGGAGGAGCCGGACGACCGGCCAGGCCTTGTTCGTCAGCTCATTCATCGAAGTTCACCCGGATCCGGAACCCCTCCAGCTTGCGGCAGGCGACGCCGGCGGCGGCGAAGAGCCGCTTCGCGGCGACGTCCGGATCGGTGCCCGCGTATTTGTCGGACAGATAGATGAGCTCGCGGATGCCCGCCTGGATGATCAGTTTGGCGCATTCGTTGCAGGGGAAGAGCGTGACGTACATCCGCGATCCGTCGAGGGGCACGGTCGCGTTGAGGATCGCGTTGGGTTCGGCGTGGACGACGTAGGGATACTTCGTGTCGAGGAACGCCCCCTCGCGCTCCCACGGGAACTCGGTGTCCCGGCACCCGATCGGGAGGCCGTTGTAGCCGATGCCGACGATGCGGTTCTTCTGATTGACGATGCACGCGCCGACCTGGCTCGACTCGTCCTTCGAACGCATGGCGGAGAGGAAGGCGACGCCCATGAAATACTGGTCCCAGCTGATGTAGTTTTTGCGCATCGGTCCTTACCTCCCGCCGTCCGCATAGGCGACGGCGATCCGCGCCGCGACGGCGCAGTTGTTCATCACGAGCGCGATGTTCGTCTGGAGCGACCGTCCGCCCGTGAGTTCGCCGATGCGCTTGAGCAGGAAGGGGGTCTGTTCCTTCCCGCGCACGCCGGCGCGATCCATGTCGGACAGGGCCGCCGCGATCGCGGCGTCGATTTCTTCCTTGTCGTAGGCGGACGCGGGCGGAACCGGGTTGGCGACGAGCACGCCGCCTTCCAGTCCGAGATCCCATTTCGCCTTCAGGAAGCGGGCGACGGCGTCCGGCGTGTCGAGCCGGCAGTCGACCGGCAGGCCGGACGACCGCGAATAGAACGCCGGCAGTTCGGAGGTGCCGTAGCCGACGACGGGAACGCCTTTCGTCTCGAGAAATTCGAGGGTCGCGGGCAGGTCGAGGATCGCCTTCGCGCCGGCGGCGACGACGCAGACCGGGGCGGACGCGAATTCCTCGAGGTCCGCGGAGATGTCGAGGGTCTTCTCCCAGCCGCGGTGGACGCCGCCGATCCCGCCGGTGGCGAAGAACCGGATGCCGGCGAGCCGGCAGGCGACCATCGTGGCGGCGACGGTCGTCGCGCCGGTCTTGCCTTGGGACAGGACGAAGGGGAGGTCGCGGCGGGAGGTCTTGAGGACGTCGCGGGGATCTTTCGCGATCCGCTCGAGTTCGCTTGGTTCGAGGCCGACGCAAAGCACGCCGTCGATGACGGCGACGCAGGCGGGGACGGCGCCTTCCGCGCGGATGACGGCCTCGCAGGCGAGCGCGGTCTCCAGGTTCTGCGGCCACGGCATGCCGTGGCTCACGATCGTCGATTCGAGCGCGACGACGGCGCCGCCCTTCGCGAGGGTTTCGGCGACTTCGGATTTGACGCGCAGACGGGCGTTCATCGCGGGCGCTCCTTCTTCTCCTCGGGACGGAGGAGCGCCATGTTCACGTGGCAGTATCCTCCGGGGTTCTTGAAGAGATAGTCCTGGTGGTAGTCCTCCGCGGCGTAGAACGGCGCGGCGGCGCGGACGTAAGTGTGGATCGGCCTGCGGTGCCGGGCGGCGACCGCCGCCACGGCGGCCTCGATCTCGGCGCGGTCGGACGGATCGACGTAATAGATGCCGTTGCGGTACTGCACGCCGCGGTCGTGGCCCTGCGCGTCCTTCTGGGTCGGATCGACGATGCGGAAGAAGTGTTCGAGCACCTTCGCGAGCGGCAGGACGGCTTCGTCATAGACGATCCGGCACGCTTCGGCGTGGCCGGAACCGGCGCAGACCTCGCGGTAGGACGGATTTTCCCCGGGGGCGTCGGTGTAGCCGACTTCGGAGTCGACGACGCCCTTCAGGCGGGAATAGTATGCTTCGACGCCCCAGAAGCAGCCGCCGGCGAGAATGATGGTTTTCATGGATGTCCTTCCTCCTTGACGAGTTCGTTGATGACTTGGGATGCGGCGAAGAGTCCGGCGACGGACGGGACGAAGGCGCACGAGCCGAGCTTCACGCCGGGCACGGCGGGAACCGCCGGGGGTTCGGTCGAGAAGACGACGGGAACCTTCGCATCGATTCCCATCCTGCGGAGCCGGAGCCGGACCGTCTTCGCGAGCGGGCAGACGGAGGTCGCCTGGATCGTCGACAGCATCACGCGTTCCGGATGGAGCTTGTTGGCGAATCCCATCGCGGCCACGACCGGGATCCCCTCCGCGACGCAGCGTGCGATCAGCGCGACCTTGGCGCCGACGTCGTCGATCGCGTCGACGACATAGTCGGGACGGACGGCGAAGAGCGGGTCGAGGGCATCGGGCGCGATCGGTTCGGCATGCAGGACGACGTCGATCGCGGGATCGATGTCGAAGATCCGCGCCTTCATCACGTCCACCTTCCGTTGTCCGAGGGTGGAGCGGAGGGCGATGAGCTGGCGGTTCAGGTCGGTGGGTTCGACGACGTCGAAATCGGCGAGGACGAGCCGCCCGAGGCCGCTGCGGGCGAGCGCTTCGCAGGCGTAGGAACCGACGCCGCCGAGGCCGCAGACGAGGACCGTCCGGGTGCGGAGCCTGTTGACCTGGTCCGGCCCGACGAGGGCCGCGAAACGGGATAGCGACATGGGTGCCTCCAACAAGAAAGGCTGCGCGACGCAGCCTTCACTTCTTCATATAGTCGAACTTGAAAAATTTCCGGCCGAGATGGATGAGGATGTAGACGAGACCGGCCGCAATCACGACGAGGATGTTCGCGATGTACGCGCGGTCGCCGCCGAGATAGTCGTAGAACACGACGAAGCCGAGGATCGCGAACGCGGCGATGAACATCAGGTAGATGAATTCGGTGCGGTACGCCGGTTTGACGCGCCGTCGGAGGACGTCCTTCCGGAAAAGCAGGATGACCGTGCCCGCGACGCCGGCGACCAAGTCGGCGACGACGAGCCAGAAGAGGAAGACGTCGACGTTGACGGCGCGGTCGACGTCGAAGAGGTAGGTGACGACGAGGACGAACGGGACGAGGGCGATCACCGAGGCGTAGAACAGGATGACCGCGATTTCGTAGAGGGAATAGATCCTGCCTTTGGCGCCGGCGGTGATCATTACGGAACGACCGCCTTTTCGGCGGCTTCCCCGGACTCGCGGAGCGCGCGCCGTTCTTGGAAGAACTCGATGAAGACGCGGATCGAGGCGGCCATCGGAGAGGCGAAGATGACGCCGATGGCGCCGAAGAGGGAGCCGAAGAACAGGATCGAGATGATGATGAGGAGCGGATGCATCTCGAGCTGGCGGCCCATGATGATCGGCTGGAAGATGTTGCCCTCGATCGTCTGGAGGCCGATGTTCACGCCGAGCACGAGCAGGGGTCCGGGGCCGGCGGGGGCGGCGATGAAGGCGAACAGGATGGGCGGGATCGCGGACATGATCGAGCCGAAGTACGGGATGATGTTGAAGAGGCCGACGAGCAGACCGAAGAGATAGAAGTACTGGAGCCCGATCAATTTGTAGATGATCGTCGCGACGGTGCCGATCGTGATCATCAGGATCAGCTGGCCGCGCAGGTAGGCGCCGACGGTGGCGTTGAGGCGGCCGCCGAGTTCGGCGACGGCCTTCTCGTGCTTGGGCGGGACGATCGCGCGCAGGCGTTCCCCGATCATCTCGTAATCGAGGAGATAGAAGATCAGGAGCATCGGCAGGATCGCGACCGTGGTCAGGATCGGCATCAGGATGTTCGAGAGCGCGGCGAGCAGGTTCGGCACGGCGTTCCCGACGAGGTTGTCGATGACGTCGGTTTCGGCGAGGTAGGCGGCGATCTGGTCGTAGATGTCGGTGCCGAGGATGAAGTCCTCCCGCAGGTCGACGGTGACGTAGCGGACGATCTTGTTCCAGTCGTCGGCGAAGAAGCCGCTGATTTCGTCGAGCAGGAGCGGGACGAGGAAGTAGAACGCCCCGAAGACGAGTCCGACGGCGAGGATGAAGACGATCGCGAGCGACAGCCAACGCGGTCCGATGCCTTTTTTCTCGAGGTATTTGATGAGCGGGAAGAGGATGAGCGCGATCAGGTATCCGACCGCGACCGGGACGATCACGGCCTTGACGGCGTCGGTGATCCAGGTCCACAGGTCGACGAACTGCGTGGCCATGAAGAAAACGGCGAGCACCAGCAGGATGATGACCAGGAATTTGATGATCCGCGTCAGGTTTTCGTCGGAAAAGAGTTTCTTTTTCAAAGAAATCACGCCCCGTCTTTTTTGATTATAGCATACCGGCGGCCAAAAATACACCCTTTCGGGAAATTAATGGCATTCGTCCCCGCACGCTTCGCAGGATCCGTCGCATGCATGCTCCAGGGCGCGTAAGTGCTCCACGAGGTACCGGTAGAGCTCCGTCTGCGGGACCGTTTCCTGCTCGCCGGTGCGGACGTTCTTGACATTCACGGTACCGGCTTCCGCCTCGGCTTCGCCCAAAATGACGGTGAAGGCCGCGCCGAGCCGCTCGGCCTGCTTGAACTGGCCCTTGAGCGGACGGTCCATGAAGTCGGCATCGACGACGAGGCCGCCGTGGCGGAGCCCCGTCATCAGCTCCATCGCCTTCGGCCGCACGGCGTCGCCGAGCGCGATCACGAAGCAGTGCACCGATTCGTCGCGGGGGGAAGCCGATACCGATTCCATCGCGAGCAGGAGGCGCTCCATCCCGAAGGCGAAGCCGACCGCCGGAAATGCCGGTCCGTCGAGCGTCTCGACGAGGTCGTTGTAGCGGCCGCCGCCGCCGAGGGTGGCCTGCGCGCCGAGCGTCGGGAGGTTGGCTTCGAGTTCGAAGACGGTGTGGGTGTAGTAGTCGAGCCCGCGGACGAGCGTGCGGTCGACCGCGTACTCGACGTGCATCGCGTCAAGATACCCGAGCACCGATTCGAAATGCTTCCGGTCGGCTTCGGAGAGGTCGTCGAGCGGTTTGGGGGCGTCGACGAGGATCCTGTTCTCGCGATCGGCCTTGCAGTCGAGGACGCGCAGGGGATTGTCGCGGAAGCGCTGCTGGCAGTCCGGGCAGAGGCCGCCGATGACCGGTTCGAGATACCTGAGGAGCCGCTCGCGGTAGGCGAGCTTCGACTCCTTCGCGCCGAGCGAGTTGATCTTGACCTTGACGTTCGGCAGCCGCAGGGCGCGCAGGGTCGTCACCGCATAGGCGATGAGTTCGGCGTCGGTCTGGGGTAAGAGCGAGCCCATCGCCTCGGCGCCGAACTGGTGGAACTGGCGGTAGCGGCCCTTCTGCGGACGCTCGTAGCGGAACATCGGTCCCACGTAATAGTACTTGAGTGGAAGCGAAGGATCGGCATAGAGCTTGTTCTCGATCACCGCGCGGACGACGCCGGCGGTGCCTTCGGGCCGGAGCGTGACCATGCGGTCGCCGCGGTCCCTGAAGTCGTAGGTCTCCTTCTTCACGATGTCGGTCGTGTCGCCGACGCCGCGGTGGTAAAGCTCGCTCGCCTCGAAGACCGGCGTGCGGATCTCCCTGAAGTTGTACAGGGCCGAGACGTTCGCGATGACCCTCTCGAGATCCTGCCACTTCGACGTGTCGGCGGGCAGGAAATCCTGCGTTCCCTTGATTTTCGCGATCATGATATGCTCCTTTTTATGAAAAAGTCGTCCTCTGTGCAAGGACGACATCCTCCGGTGAGAGGTTTTCTGCAGTATGTTGGATTATCCGAAGTACTTGGCGTTGACGTGTTCGAGGACGTAGTCGACGAGATCGGAGACATCCTTCATCTTCGTCGCCGCTTCGTCCGAGATCGAGACGAGGAACTCGCTTTCGATCTGGTTGAAGAGTTCGAGGGCGTCGAGGGAGTCGGCGCCGAAGTCGTCCGCGAGGGCGGCCGTGATGACGACCTTCTCCGGCTTCACGCCGAGTTCCTGGATGATGATTTCCTTGATCTTTTCGAAGACGATCTGCTTCTTGTCCATATCGTTTCCTCCGGGGATGGTTTATGCTTACGCATATATACAGATATTATAATCGCTTTGAAGTTCATAGTCAACCACATTCATTCGGCGGCGATCTCGACGACGATCGTGACCGGTCCGTCGTTCACGAGTTCGACGTCCATGTGCGCGCCGAAGACGCCGGTGGCCACGACGAGTCCGTGGGTGCGGGCGAGTTCGAAGTTGAACGCGTCGAACAGCGGCTCGGCGGCGGGACCGGGCATCGCCCGGGTGAAGGACGGGCGGTTGCCGCCCGAGACGTCGCCCAGGAGCGTGAACTGGGAGATCGAAAGGACGCTCCCGCCCGCTTCCGCGACGTTTCTGTTCATCTTCCCGTCGGCGTCGGCGAAAATCCGGAGGAGGGCGATCTTCTTGGCGGCCCGGACCATTTCGGCCGGAGTGTCGGTTACGGCGATGCCGACGAGGAGCAGGAGGCCGGGGCCGATCGCGGCGACTTCACGGCCGTCGACGGCGACGGCGGCGCGCTTGACGCGCTGGACGACGATCCTCATCCTAGCAGATCCTTTCGATCGAATAGACGTCGCGGATGCGCCCGATCGCGGTGACGACGTTGTCGAGTTCGAGCAGGTTCCCGATTTCGATCTTGAGCTTGATGATGCCTTCCTTGGAGCGGTTCACCTGCGCCGACACCTGGTTGATCTTGCCCTTGTTGGAGGTCGCGGTGTTGATGATCTCGGCGAGGATGTTGTCGCGGTTCTGGACCGTGATCTTGATCAGGGTGTCGTACTTGCGGAGGGTGTTGTCGCCCCAGAAGACGTCGAGCAGGCGGGCGTTCTCGAACTTGGCGACGTTCTTGCAGCCGCGGCGGTGCACGGCGATGCCGGTGCCCTTCGTGACGTAGCCGACGATGTCGTCGCCGAGGACCGGCAGGCAGCAGTTCGCCAGTTTCACGGACGGGTTGGTGAGGCCCTCGACGACGATGTTCACGTCGTTGTGGACGGTGCGCAGCTTCGCCGCGCGCTTCGTGTCCGGAACCTTGTTGATGGCTTCGATCAGCTTTTCCTCGGTGATCACGTCGCGGCCGGCGAGGGCGTTGATCGCGGAGATCGGGGACAGGATGTTCTTGCCGATCTCGAAGTACATGTCCTCGACCGTCTTGACGCCCTTGAGTTCGAAGAGCTTTTCGCAGAGCTCGTCGGTGAGTTCGACCTTGATCCTGCGGGCGTCGAGTTCGGCCTCGAAGTCTTCCCTGCCCTTGGCGACGAGGTAATCGCGCTTCTGCTTGTTGAGGAAGTTCTTGATCTTCGCGCGGGCGTTGGACGTCTTCGCGATCTTGAGCCAGTTGTCGTTCGGGCCGACGGCGTTCTGCGACGTCTTGATCTCGACCACGTCGCCGGTCTTGAGGGTGTATTCGAGCGGCACGATCTTGCCGTTCACGATCGCGCCGACCGTCTTTTCGCCGAGCTTCGTGTGGATCCGGAAGGCGAAGTCGAGCGGCGTCGCCCCGGCGGAGAGGTCGATGATGTCGCCGTTCGGGGTGAAGACGTAGACGTTGGCGTTCAGGATGTCGTCGGTGAAGATGTTCAGGATTTCCTCGTCGGAGTTGGACTCCTCGGTGAAGCGGATCAGTTCGGAATACCAGCGCAGCTTCGAGGAGACGATGTCCTCGATGTTCTTGCGGCTGGCGCCCTGGCCCTGCGATTCCTTGTACGCCCAGTGGGCGGCGACGCCCTTCTCGGCGATCTCGTCCATCTCCTTGGTGCGGATCTGGATCTCGTAGATCTTGCCGTGGAAGACGACCGTGGTGTGGAGCGACTGGTACATGTTGGGCTTGGGCATCGCGATGTAGTCCTTGAAGCGCCCCGGGACCGGGACGAACTTCGAGTGGACGATGCCGATCGCGCGGTAGCAGTCCGAGATCGTGTCGACGATGATGCGGAGCGCGAGGAGGTCGTTGATGTCCTCGAACTCGAGGTTCTTGACGGTCATCTTGCGGTAGACGGAATAGATGTTCTTGATCCGGCCGTTGATCGTGAAATGGAAGTTCTCGCTGGCGAGCAGGTTCTCGAGCTCGGCGTTCATCGCCTTCACGTCCGCTTCGCGGTTGCCCTTCTTGTCGCGGATCAGGTGGGCGATGTTCTGGTATTCCTCGGGATAGAGGTACTTGAAGCCGAGGTCCTCGAGCTCGGCCTTGAGGCGGTACATGCCGAGGCGGTGGGCGATCGGGGCGAAGATGTCGAGCGTCTCGCGGCTGATGCGGATCTGCCGTTCGGTGTCGAGATGGGAGAGCGTCCGCATGTTGTTGAGGCGGTCCGACAGCTTCACGAAGATGACGCGGATGTCCTTCGCCATCGCGAGCACCATCTTCTGGTGGTTCTTCACCTGCTCCGCGGCCTTCAATCCCTCGTAATGCAGGAGATGCAGTTTCGTCAGGCCTTCGACGATGTCGGCGACGTCCTCGCCGAACAGGGTCTTGAGTTCATCGTATCGGGTGTCGGTGTCTTCGAGCAGGTCGTGCATCAGGCCGCTGGCGAGCGTGATCGGGTCGACCTGGTATTCGGCGAGGGTGGCCGCGACCTGGACCGGATGGACGATGTAGGGTTCGCCGGACTTGCGCATCTGTCCGGCGTGCTTGTCATAGGCAAAATCGAACGCCCGGCGGATGAATCCGAGGTGTTCGGCGTTCAACAGGTATCCGCCGATGGCGTCCAGCAGCGGCTGGTAGATCTCTTCCTTCGTCATGCCGGCACCTCCTTCCCCTTCGGGTCTTCCGGATCAGTACCGGATGAGCGACTTGATCGGCAGGTCCTTGAGCCGGGCGCGGCCGCCGAGATCGGTAAGCTCGATCAGAAAGCCGAGTCCGGCGACGATGCCCCCGGCCGTTTCGATCAGCTTGATCGTCGCGCCCATCGTGCCGCCGGTGGCGAGGAGGTCGTCGATGATGACGACCCGTTCGCCCGGACGGACGGCGTCCCTGTGCATGCACAGCGTGTTCTTCCCGTACTCGAGGTCGTAGTCGTACGAGATCGTCGCGCGCGGAAGCTTGCCCGGCTTGCGGACCGGCACGAAGCCGACGCCGACGGCGTAGGCGACCGGCGAGCCGATGATGAAGCCGCGGGCGTCCGGACCGACGATGAGGTCGGCCTTGCATTCGCGCGCGAAAGCGGCGAGCTCGTCGACTGCGGCGCGATAGGCGGCGCCGTCGCCGATCAGCGACGTGATGTCCTTGAACTGGATGCCCGGAATCGGGAAATCCGGCACGTTCTTGATGTAGTCTTCATACTTCATGATGTCAAGCCTCCTGGGGCGCGGCGATGCGCCGGATGTCGTCCGGGGTCATGCGGGCGAGGAGGGAGATCTCCTCCGCGGCCGCGGCGAGTGCGTGAAACAGGGGGGAATCGGCGAGATTCCTTTTTTCGGCGTTCCGGTCGACGCGGAAGCCGTCGGCGTCCGCGACGACGAACCCGAGTCCGGCGAAGATCCCGAGGGCCGCGTCGGCGACCCAGGCGGGTGCCGCGACGAGTCCGCGGAATTCGTCCGGCGTCGTCGTCCCGCGCTTCTGGAGGATCCGGAACCAGTTGCCGAGCGACTCCTTCGAGAGCATCTGCCGGAGTTCGGCCGGATCGGGCAGGGGCGCCAGCACGACGGTTCCCGGACGCCGCTTCGCGAGCGTCTCGCGGAACGGACGGCTGGCGTAGACGTAACGGTCGTCGACGACGACCGACTCGGCGCCGTCCCGCAGGTACGGGAACGCTTCCTCGTACAGGGCGCGGTCGCGGAGGTCGAGGCACTGGACATGGCCGCAGGCCAGATCGCGGATCATGATCTGGATCGAGTCCTTGTTCCGCCAGGAGTTGACGGCGAGTCCGCCGACGATGTCGACCGTGTCTCCCGGTTCGACGTTGTAGTAGAGGTCGAGATCGTTGAACACGACCGCTTCGACCGTCTTGGCGCCGTCGGCGACGACGAATTTCGCATGTTTCCCGCCCATCTTCGTCTTCGCGACGATCCGAAGTCCGGAAAACAGGAAGGTGACGGTGAAGAAGGAGTATTTCTCGAGGCGCTTCACGGTCGGGAGCGACACGGTCGCGAGTCGCACCGCCATGTCGTACTCGAGCCGGGGGGGAACGCCGGCGTCCCCGGCGAGCCCAAGGCGACGCTTCAGTTCGGGAACGTTCGCTTCGGGGACGGTCAGTCCGGCGGCCTGCGAATGTCCGCCGTATTTGACCAGGAGGTCGGCGACGCCGTCGAGGAGCGAAAGCACGTTGTCTTCCCCGAACGCGCGCATCGAGCCTTTCCCGATGCCGTCTTCGAGATTGATGACGACGGTGGTCTTCTGGTACTTCTCGGCGATCTTCTGCGCGCAGATGCCGATGATGCCTTCGTGGAGGCCGCGCGAAGCGAGCACCTGCACGTTCATCGCCGGATCGACCAGGCGCTCGCAGGTGAGGTAGGTGTCTTCGGTCAGGTCCTTGCGGAGGGTGTGGCTCGCCTCGACTTCGGCGATCAGGCGGACGACTTCGTCCTCGCGATCGGAGACGAGGAGGCTGACGGCGTCGTGGGCTTTCCCGAGGCGGCCGGAGCTGTTGATCTTGGGGGCGATCTTGAAGGCGATCGCGGTCTCGTTCAGCTGGTCGAGATGGGAGTACTGGATCAGTTTGCGCAGGCCGGGGATCTTCGTGTCCTTCATCTGCCGGAGGCCGAGGTTCACGAGCGCCTGGTTCTCGTCGTCGAGCGGCATCAGGTCGGCGATCGTGCCGATCATGACGAGGTCGAGCAGGTCGTCGAGGGAAGAGCCGGTGACGGCGGAGGCGAGCTTGTACGCGACGGCGACGCCCGCGAGTTCCTTCCAGGGATAGCCGGGGGAGAGTTTCGCGTGGACGATCGCCTTCGCGGCCGGAATCGGCCCTTTAGGTTCATGATGGTCGGTGACGATCGTGTCGATCCCGGCCGCGGAAAGCTTCGCGATCTCGCGGTCGCACGTGATCCCGTTGTCAACGGTGACGACGAGGCCATAGCCGCCGGCGATGATCTGGTCGACGGCGTTCATGTTGAGGCCGTAGCCTTCGCTGAAGCGGTCGGGCAGATCCCAGGAGACCTGCGCCCCGGCCGTCCGGAGGGCGCGGTAGAGGACGCTGATGGCGGTGATGCCGTCGCAGTCGTAGTCGCCGTAGATCATGATCGGTTCGCGGGCCGCGATCGCCTGGCGGACGCGCGCGACGGCGTCCTTCATCCCGGACAGGAGGAAGGGGTCGTGGAGCGCTTCCTTGCCCATGCTGAAAAAGCGGTCGGCATCGGTGATGCCCCGGTTGTTCAGGATGTGTTCGTAGATGTGCTCGTCCGCGATGATCCCGGGGACGCGCGCATGCCATGCGTACTTGGCTTTCAGCACTTCAAACCACCATTTTCTAAAGACACTTCATTATACAAAAATCGTCTTCCGTTGACTAGGGGAAAAGCGCTTTTTTTTCATTGAAAGCGAAGCGAGACGTCGAGCGCTTCGACGGAGTGCGTGAGCGCTCCGGCGGAGATGTAGTCGACGCCCGTCGCGGCGACTTCCGCGATCCGCCCGAGGGTCATGTTCCCCGAGGCTTCGAGCTTTTTCCCGCCCTTGTTGAGGCTGACGCACCGGGCCATCGTCGCGGTGTCCATGTTGTCGAGCATGATGATGTCGGCGGCGGTCTCGGCGGCTTCGAGGAACTGCGCGAGCGTCTCCACCTCGACCTCGATCGGGATCCCGCAGGGAACCCTGCTCTTGACGATCGCGACCGCGGCGGCGATCGAGCCGGCGGCCTTGATGTGGTTGTCCTTGATCATCGCCATGTCGGAGAGGCCCATGCGGTGGTTCGTGCCGCCGCCGTCGCGGACGGCCTGTTTCTCGAGGAAGCGGAGCGTCGGCGTGGTCTTGCGGGTGTCGAGGATCTTCGCCGCGGTGCCTGCCGTCTGCGCGACGAAGGCGGCCGTCTTGGTGGCGATGCCGGACATCCGCTGCAGGAAGTTGAGGGCGATCCGCTCCGCCTTCAGGAGCGAGGCGGTGCGCCCGTAGACGATCGCGATCACGTCGCCCCTGCGGACGGGAGCGCCGTCGGCGGCATGCGCCTCGAAGGTCGCGTCCGGATCGACGATCGCGAAGACGCGGCGGGCGACGTCGATGCCGGAAAGGACGCCGTCCTGCTTGGCGATGAAGTGGGCTTTGGACGTCTGGTCGGTAAAAAGCGCGTCGGTGGTGACGTCGCCTTCGGGCATGTCCTCGCGGATCGCTTCCAGAATCAGCCGGTCGAGTTTTTCCATGGTCATTCCTCCAGGTCGAAATTGAGTTGCTTGAGCGAAGGCTTCTTGACTTCCTTCTTGTAGAGCTTGATCCACTTGGCGCTGCGGCCGGTGCCGAGCGGGCGGATCTTGTTCTCCTCCTGCATCCGCTTGAGGGTGCGGTTGATCGTCGAATCGGAAATCAGCGGATGCCGGAGGCGGATGTCCTCCTTGGAGAAGATCTCCGGGAGCTTGTCGATCGTGTTTTCGACATAGTCGGACTTGCGGATTTCGAG
>Ga0172375_10007584_pt1 | contig 14828 bp, 18 predicted proteins | sample LakKiv1m_FD_114537 | JGI IMG/M metagenome (GOLD analysis project Ga0172375, IMG submission 114537) | Freshwater microbial communities from Kabuno Bay, South-Kivu, Congo - kab_092012_11.1m | ecosystem: Environmental > Aquatic > Freshwater > Lake | place: Democratic Republic of the Congo... | reverse complement strand
GTGCCGAACCGGCAGCCTGCAGGCGTCGTGGTCAGGCGCTGCCATCGTCAAGTTGAGTTTCGCAGAGAAGGAACGCGCGGTTATAGCACGGCTGGTCGACGACGCGCAGGTTACGTGGTCATTTCCCCCCGACAATCCCACTACCCCCGACGGAGCCAGCTACTGGTACACCACCAAGGGCAGAATCGGACCGGGGGGCAAGGAGGACACGGTTTGGATCGAGGAACGCCAGCGCCTGTCCGCTGTTACAGCCACAGAATTCATCCCTGCCCCAGGGAAGCCGCGCCTGGCAGTGCGCGACCGATTGCCTGAACAGGAGTTGCAGTTCACCTATCACGCCTACAACAAGGAAGGGCGCGAGATACTGGATTGGTCGCTTATCTTCGCCGATCCTGAAGATATCCCCACGCCCTTCACCCTGCCCATCGGCATACCGACGCTGGTGTACATTCCGAACAAGCAGACAAACGGCGACTGGCGTGGGGAAAGCGATTACACTCTTTCGCTGCAGTCCATACAGGCGGCGATTAACAACAGGTACTCCCTCAATCAGCATATTCTCGACGCGCACAGCAAGCCGACCCTGCTCATTCCAGAGGCGCTGATTGTAGACGGCATGGTCCCGGTGACCAATATCGAATGGGTTGCCGACAACGGGCAGCCGGGGGCAAAAACAGGTTATGTGGAGTGGAGTGGTGAATTGGGGGCCAGTTTTCAGCAGTGCGACAACCTGTGGAGCCAGTTCAACGCTTGCGCGGGCTTGACGACGGCGATTTCACAGCCCAGCCAGGCAGAGACAGGCCGAGCGAAGGAACTGGAGATGGTGGGGCCTGTCGCTGAAGTACGTGCTCGGCGTCCCTTCTGGGAAGATGCCTTGCAGCGAATTATTTACATTGCCATGAAGCTGGAGCAGCACTTTGGGCTGTCCGACCTTGAGCCGGTGCGCTACGCCAGAGTGGTGTGGCCGGTGGTGTTGCCTGATTCGCGCACGGAGACGGCGTCGGTTACGCAGCAACTGCGAGGGGCAAAGGCGCTGTCGGTAGAGACGGCAATTCGCCTGAACTTCCCCACGTGGACGGATGGCGAAGTGGCTGCCGAGGTGAAGCGCATCAAGGAGGAGGCGCAGGTGGAAGCCATGCAGCAGGCTGCCGTCAAGGCAGGGGGACAGGCTCAGGTGGCGTAACCACGTGGTATTTTCTGGCAATATGCTGGTGAAGGATTCGTGCTCGGTGTTCAGTGTTTGAGGATTGTCGTTCGATTACCCGCGACTGGCAGAGCAGGTCTTTCACCACGGTGGTGAAGCCTCCCCCACCCCCGGTGGTTTCGATGACCCAGTGTCGATCTTCATCGCGCAAGTACAGGTTAGCCATTGCTTGCTAGTTTAACTATCGCTTTATCCCCTGTCAAGCCACAGGCACAGGTCACAATATATATAGGGGAAGAATATTCTTTCCCTATATATATATTGGTACTCATGTGCGTCGTGATTTTTCCCCACGCTGTGCCGACCTTTCACGCCTGACCAGCCCCACGAAAATAATGCGCTGATGGGTATTGACACGCAGCCCTGTGCCTGCGACAATAAAGGTGTTAAAGGGCGCAGCCCCTTAACTAACCTGACTGAAGGAGACCGACCATGACACACGGTAAACTGACTAAAGTATTGGAGCAGCATACAAAATGGCTGCTCAACGAGGGTGGGAAGAGGGCGAACCTCTCCGGGGCGAACCTCTCCGGGGCGAACCTCTCCGGGGCGAACCTCTCCGGGGCGAACCTCTCTAGGGCGAACATCATTGAGGCGAACCTCTCCAGGGCGAACCTCTACGGGGCGAACCTCATTGAGGCGAACCTCTCCAGGGCGAACCTCATCGAGGCGAACCTCTACAGGGCGAACCTCTCTAGGGCGAACTTCTCCAGGGCGAACCTCTCCGGGGCGAACCTCTCCGGGGCGAATATCATTGAGGCGAAACTCTACGGGGCGAATATCATTGAGGCGAACCTCTCCAGGGCGAAACTACAAACCGTGACGGGCGAGCCGTTAGAGTTGGTTGATAGACGTCCGATCATAACCATCGGTCCAATCGGTGCTGATAATGACATGTTATTGGCGTTTAATACCGACAAGGGCATTTATATTCGCTATGGGTATTTCTGGGACACGCTTGGCGTGTTTGAGGACACCGTCCAAAAGACGCACGGTGATAACCAGCACGGAAGAGATTGTCAAACCGTGATTGTTCTATTGAGGGGGATGTGGGCCAGTGCCAAATAACCCATTGAAAGGTAAGTTAATCCTAACCTGACTGAAGGAGACCGACCATGCCAGTACCTGTAAGCCTGCGCAGCCTGCGCTTCGGCGTCGAGATTGAAACGGTGGGCTGTTCCAAAAGCCGATTGGCGCAAGCCATCCTCAGTGTTGTGGGGGGCCGGTTGGAAAACCGGCACACCGTGTGCGACCCCCAGGGCCGTTTGTGGCAAGTGAAGTACGACGGCAGCCTCGCTGGGATGGAAAACGGCGAGATTGCCACCCCCCCCCTGGAATACACCGATATTGATACTTTGCAGCGCGTTATTCGCGCCGTGCGCCATGCCGGGGCACGTGCAGACGCTTCGTGTGGGTTGCATATCCACGTGGACGCTGCGCTGTTCGACGGCACGGCGTTATGCAACCTGACCAAGCTGGTATACGCCAACGAGAGCTATATCATGCAGGCGCTGGCAGTAAGCGACCGGCGACGTCGGCGGTACACCAAGCCCTGCAACGAGGCCGTGGTGAAGGCTGTGAAAGAGCTCCATCCAGCCACCAAGGAGGCGTTTCGGCAGGTATGGTGTGGGCAGGTCCCCAGCCAGTATCGGGAAGGCCATCACGATGGCGACAGATACCATGGGCTGAATATGGCCAGCCTGGGCAGCCACGGCACGGTGGAATTCAGGTACTTCAATGGCTCCGTCCATTCCGGGGTGATTAAGGCTTGCATCCAACTGGTGTTGGCGCTGGCAGCCTATGCCTTGAATGCCCGACGCATTGTGGGCGACAAGAAGGAATACAACGCGCCCAGCGCAAAGTACGACTTCCGTGTAGTGTTGCTGAGGCTGGGCATGATAGGCCCGGAGTTCGAGACGGCGCGTGAGCACCTGTTGAAGTTGCTGCCGGGAAGCGCCGAGCGCAAGACGCGCACCACGGCAGGCGCAGCGCGATAACAAACCCTGGGGGCTGGGCAACTGGCCCCCTTTGTTTGTTTAGGGCGTTGACTTATCGGGCAACGTATGCGATAATAAAGGTGTTGAAGGGGTCCCCTTCACAATCTGACTGAGGAGACCGACCATGACATTGAAGCAGAAGAAACTGAGGGCATACGGGCTGAGCGCATTGCGCAGGACCTATGCCGAGATGGCGCGTGAGATCGAGCGCATTCAGAATGCCATCGATACGAACGACCCCGTTGTTGCCGACCTGAACACCACGGACGCCATGCAGGATATGCAGGATATTCGGGGTGCGCTGGCCCGGTTGCAGGCTTGCCTGCCGACAGCGTAAGGAGGGCATTATGTACCACAACACACCAGAGCGCCCCATTGTGGTCACTTGCACGAAGTGCAAGACGACTTCAGATGAGCGTGACGTGACCTTTGTTGACATCGAAGAGGATATGCAAGGGCGCGACCTGCTGACTTTCGTATGCCCCTCCTGTGGGCAGACAGTAACGGCATATCGGCGAGGAGGCTGACAATGGATAACCCTACCCGACAGCAGATGCAAGTGGTACTGACCGGCTTTGTTGTGGCTCGGTTGCTGCTGCAGCCGGAAGCTGAAAGAACGGCGCAGGTGGCTGCAGGCGTCCTGCGTAACATGCTGCAGCGTATCAATTACACCCTTTCTGTCTTTGAGTTCAACGCCATCATCGGCGACGCCATCAGTACGGCGAAAGCACCCCCCGACGACCCCACGGATGAATAACAGCCTTTTTGTGCCTCACTGGCCTCCTGCCACTATAGCAGGGGGCCTTTTTTTGGCGCTGTGATGCCCACCACGGCTCCAATCCCCCTGGTGTAGCCCGTTAGGTCAACCGTCGGTATACGGTTTCCCCTGCGAGCCTGTACGGTTTTAGCCCTTCCCCGACCAGTTTCCTTGCCCAGCCCCCCGGTGCCCTCGGTAAGCTACTTGCGACGCATCCGGGGGAATCGTCACCCCCACCGTGAACCGGCGAAAACTACACGCCCAACGCCGGGGGCGAGAAAGCAGGCAATCACATGCCCACCACTATTCAGGTAGATGGCACGGACGTCGAGGTATTCACTGCCGAGGAGCTTGAAGCTGCCAAGGCAGAGGCGCTGAAAAGCGCAACGGCAGCTGCCGAGGCTGAAAAGGCCAAGGCTGACAAGGCAGCCGAGCTGGAGCAGCGACTGGCTGAAGCTGACAAGGCGCGAACGGTTGCCGAGAGCAAGCTGACTGACTTGCAGAAGCAACTGGAAGAACTGAAGGATTCCGGCGCAGCAGCATCCAGGGTGCTGACCATCGAAAAAAAGATGGCTGAACTGCTGAAGGAGATCGAAACCACGGCAGGTGACTCGAAGGCGCTGGGTTCCGAGGAAGGCATGAAGAAAAAGCTGTCTGAAGTTGCGGCAGCGGCAAGGCGCGAGGCTGAAAAAAAGGCCGACGACCTGCAGAAGCTGCTGGATGAAAAGACCGAGACGACCGGCAAGGAGTTGCGCGAACTGAAGGATCGGATCGAGGCAGCCGAGAAGCGCGAAGCCGCATCTGAACAGAAAGCCAGGAGTGCCGAAGCGCTGGTGGTACTGAAGGACGCCGGGCTCCAGGCAACGGCAGTCGCACTGGCGAAAAAGGTGCTGCCGGATGTTCTGACTGATGAAATGGACCTGACGACCGAGGAAGGTCGGAAGGCGTTGACCGATAAGGCCAAAGCCGACTATGCCGTGCTGTTTGCGTCCGTGGGCGAGACGGATGGGAGGGGCAAGGGCAAAGGGGCAGGGGTGGCTGGCAAGACCGGGGAAACGCAAGGCACCGGCCCCAGCCAGATGGATCGAGCGATTCGTCAAGCAGCCGGGCAGACGGTGTAAAGAGCCGCGCCTCGGCATGATTTTAATCTAAGGAGGATACGGTAGTGCCGTATGATTCTCAAGTAACCCGCACGAATGTATCTGCGTTGATCCCGGAGGACGTGGCGCGTGTCATCATCGACACCGTGCCCCAGAATTCGGCTGTGATGGGCATGGCGCAGCGAATGCCGAACATGCCGACCAACCAGCAGCGCATTCCCGTGCTCAGCGTTCTGCCCCACGCCTACTTCGTGAACGGTGATACCGGGCTGAAGCAGACCAGTAACGTGGCGTGGGAAAACAAGTATTTCAACGCCGAAGAGATCGCTGTCATCGTCCCGATTGCGCAAGCCATCCTGGACGACCTGAACTACAACCTGTGGGATAACATTCGCCCTCGCATCGAGGCCGAGATGGGCAAGGTGTTCGACCAGGCTGTGCTGTTCGGGACCAGCGCACCATCTTCGTGGCCGTCCAGCATTGCCACCGGCGCAACGGCAGCCAGTCACAAGGTTGTGCTGGGCACCGGCACCGACATTTACAGCGACCTGCTGGGTGTCAGTGGCTGCTACGACCTGGTGAACTCCGACGGCTTCAACGTAACCGGCGCACTGGCAGGCTTGGGTGTGAGAGCCAGACTTCGCGACCTGCGCGACGGCAACGGCGTCCCCATCTTCAACCGGATTCCGGTGCAGGATGCCACGCGCTATGAACTGGACGGCGTTCCCTTGACCTTCCCCCTGAACGGGTGCATGGAAGGTGAGACGGTGTACATGGTCATGGGCGACTTCCGGCAGTTGCTGTGGACGATCCGCGAAGATATCACCTATCGCGTGTTCACCGAGGGCGTGGTGACCGACAATACCGGCGCTGTGGTGTACAACCTCATGCAGCAGGACATGGTCGCCTTGCGCGTGGTGTTCCGGGTAGCGTGGCAGTTGCCGAACCCCGTGAACATGGTGAACTCCAGCAGCGTCACGCGCTATCCCTTCGCAACCCTGACCTCTGCCTAACAGCGCTGGCACAGGGTGACCTTGAGACGCCTGGCCTTCGGGAACACGTATCGAAGGCCAGGGGATGATAAGTACCTCGCAATTGCGGGGGAGAGGAGTCCGATATGGGACTGCATCTCAAGTATTTTTTAGGGCAGGTGTATATCGCGAAAGACGACGGCACCCTGCTCGAGATCACCGACCAGCTTCAGGCGTTGGAAAACCTCGCCGATGAGCTGGCTGCGCTGAATGGCTTGACGGCTTCCGTCACTGAATTGAACTACCTGGATAACGCCACGGTAGGGGGGCTGGTGGCCAGCAAGGCCGTGGTTCGCGATGCTGCCGCAGGCATTCCCTTGAAGACGCTGGCAGTAGCTGCTGCTGGTAACAGTCAGGGCACGGCTGCAGCGCTGACTGCCGACGTGAACATCATCACCGGCGCTGACAACACCACGGCAGTGAAACTTCCCGTCGCCGTCATTGGGCAGGCCATCACGGTGGTCAACTCCGTTGCGAATAAGACGCTGCCGGTGTACCCGGCAACAGGCGCACAGATCAACGGTGGAGGCGCTAACGCTGCTTTCACGCTGGGGCCGGGGCAGGCTGCCACCTTCCACTGCACGGCGCTGCTGACCTGGTACGCCAGGGGGCAAGCCGCTGCTACCCCGACCACCACTGAACTGGCGTTTCTCGCCGGGGCGACTGTCGGGACGCAGGTGGCCAGCAAGGCTATCATCGCCGACACGAATATCAACCAGGGCATTGCCAAGGTCACCGCACTGCACATCGGCGCTACGGGCACCGAGACGCAGGTAACGGCAACCGGCGCTGAACTGAACCTGGTCGACAATCAGGTCGCTGCTGCCGTCATGACAGTGGGGGCCGAGAATGGTGGTAACACCATCGTCGTCGGCATTCAGTTGAATGACGCTGCCGGGGCAGCCATGGCAACGCGCTCCAGTGTATTCGCCTATCTGTCCGACGATGCAAACGGCGATAGCGTGGCTGCAACGGCCCCCAACGGTGGGGTGGTTGCCGGAACCGACGGGGAATTGCTGGGCAATATCCCGGCGCTGTCCAATGCCGTGATTGTTCACGGCAACCTGGCCATCGACGCCGTGCCCGAAAAGTTCAAAACCACGCAGGCCATGGCCTACGCGCTGAATGGCGTATTGCGCACGAAGGCAGCGTCTATCGAGCAGGTATTTTCGGCTGCGCACGTGATCACGGCCAGCAAGTTCGGGATTATCGCCGTGCAGATCGATGCAGCCGGTAATATCTCGACCAAGGTTCCGGCCAGCCCCCAGGCGTATGATGACGCACCGGCAGCGCTGGCGGCCCTTCCTGCAGCCGACGCCGGGAATGTTCGCATCGGCTATATCGCCATTGAGAACAATGCCGGTGACTGGACGGCGAACACCGACGACATGACCAACGCCAGCGACTTAACCACTGCGGCTTTTACCGACACCACTGAAGTGGTGCCGACCACCGTGCCGAAGTCCTTCTGGCTGACCAGCGAGGCAGACGGCGATATCGACGTGGCCATCACCGACAGTGGGGCACCGACCTACTACCTCGCCGTGGTGTTGCCGAACGGCAAGCTCAACGTATCCGGGGCCATTACCTTCGCGTAAACCCGGCCTGTGAACCCTGGGGGCTGTAGAAAGGCCCCCAGGCTGGACCCATAGCCCATGTGGGCTGATTAAGAACAAGGAGACCTATTATGGCACAAGAAGGTTTTTACCCCCTCTCCCCGGCAGCCGGGTCGGTCCTGCAGGCCGATGCGACCTCCACGGTGGAGCAGGCTTATGTGGCGCATTATCACGCCGATGACGTGGCTGCGCCTTCTGCCACGGCTGTTATGGCTGCCGTAGCGCTGGCAGCAGCCACGCAGACTATCACTACCGGCATCACCAGTCCGGTATGCCCCCGGAACGTTACCGTCAAGGGCAACGCCGGTGGCATGGCTGGCGCGGTCGTTATCACCGGCACCGACATGGCCGACGAGGTGCTCACCGAGTCCATCGCGCTGAACGCTACCACCGAGGTGGCCGGATTGAAGGCATTCAAAACCGTCACGCAGGTCGAACTGCCGGTGCTCACCAATGCCGTTACCGACACCGTGAGCGTCGGCATCGGCGAGTTGCTGGGGCTGCCCTACAAGCTGACCCACAACACGGTGATTGCCACCTACCTGAACAACGTGCTGGAAGGCACAGCGCCCACGGTGGCCACTTCGACTACTGTGCTGGCCAGCAACACTGCCGACCTGAACAGCGCCAACAACGCAACCGACGTGGATATTTACCTGCTCATCTAAACGAGGTGGGATGGGCCACGGATGGCCCTTTTAATAACCGAGAGGAGAACCCGCTCATGGCTGCAACGCCAACTGCCGTGCAGACAATAAACCAAGACGGCGTCGATCCGACCTATGCTGCGATAGACAAAACGGAAGGAAACATCTTCGTCAACAACGGCAAGACGTTCTTTCACGTCGTCGTCGCTGACGATGCTGCCGGAACGCTGACCTGCACTTTCAATTGCGTGAATCCGTGCAACTACGGATTCGATCACGACATCATCGAAACCATCGGCGTGGGCGATGAGGTGATGATCGGCCCATTCCAAACGGCGAGATACAATGACTCTGTCGGGAAGGTCACCGTTACCTATACCGGCGACTGTGAGGAAGCAAAGGCCACCCACGCCGTGCTGAGCCTGAACCTGTAATCAGAGAAAGCCTGATTGAAAGGAGACTATTATGCCTGCCACGCCACTAGCTGTGCAGACAATCAACCAGGACGCCGTGGACCCGACCTATACGGCTGTGGACAAGACAAACGGCAATATCTTCACGAACAACGGCAAGACGTTCGTGCATATTGTCGCGGCTGCTGATGCCGGGGCCACCGTGACGGCGACCTTCAACTGCGTCAACCCGTGCAACTACGGCACCGATCACGACGTGGTCGAGGATATCACCGTCGGCACCGATAAGATGATCGGGCCGTTTCAGACGGCGAGATACAACGACACCGATGGCAAGGTGACCATTACCTATGCCGGGGGATTCACGGCTGCCAAGGTAACGCAAGCTGCGCTGTCCCTGAACGTGTAAGGAGGGCCACATGGCCGAGCTATTAGTACGACTGAAGGTGCAAACGGTTTACGGGAGCACGGTTTACCCTGGGCAGGAAGTCATGGTGCCCGATTATGTAGCCAGGCGCTGGAGCAGATACGGCATTGCCGATACTGTCGAGACGCCTGCGCCTGCTGAAGAGGCTCCCTTGCCTGCTGTAACGGAAGCAACGCCGTTGGCAGCACTGCTGGAGGCTGCGCCCCTTCCAGAGCCTGAAACTGACGAGGTGGGGGGTAAGGCTATTGAAACTCCCGTCGAGGGCACAGAGGGCATCACAGCGCCGGCAATAGCGCCAGAAGATGCTTCGCACTTCGCCGACAGCACGGCACCGTCCCTGCAGGTGAAGAAACCCAAGCGACAGTCGAAGGCAGTAACGAAAACGACCCGCGAATAAAGGTGAGGTCGCCACATGGCGCTAACGCTGTACACGAATACTTACATAGCCTCTCTTGCTGCTGCCCAGGCGATCTTCGACGAGCGCCTGGGCGCTACGGCATGGATTAACGCCGGGGATACCGAGCGCACCCAGGCGTTGATCATGGCGTTTCGCAAACTGGAGGCCATTAAGTGCTGGCAGGGGGTGCCCACGACCATGACGCAATCGGCGAACTGGCCACGCTCGTATGTGCCCGAACCCGGCAGCATGGTCAACGCCGAGGTGGTGATTAACGTCAACTACGGGGCCACTGTGCCTGTTTACCTGGATGGGGCCACCGTGCCCACCTTCATCACGCAGGCGCAAGCCGAGGAGGCGCTGGCGATACTCGATCATGAGGGTTACACCACGTCGGCGACGCCTGCCTCGAATCCCAGGGCCTTACTGCAGGCGCAGGGGGTAAGGAATGTCAGCATCGATGGGGTGAGCGAATCCTACAGTGGCAACGGCGCTGTTACTTACGGGGGAAACGCCCGACTGTTCAGCAGTGATGCGTGGGCGCTGATACGGCCCTACCTGGTACTTTACGGGCAACTGAGCAGCGACCCGGCAAAGCTGGAGGCGTGATGAGCATCCTGCCTGATAAGCTGAATCAGACCTGCACAATTCTCACAGCCACCACCGTCGCCAGTCACGCCGCGTTTGTGGTGGCTCCTGAGCCTACTGAACCCGGAACCACGGTCGCCTGTCGCGCTGTGCACACTCGACGCCTGGTCCGGGGGCCTAACGGGGAGCAACTCACGGCAACCATCACGCTTCGGCTCGCCCCCGATGTAACGATTGCCGAGGGCGACTTTGTAAGAATCACCGGGGTGACTTACCGAGTCATCGACGTTTCACAATCCGTCGACCTGCTGGGTGGGTTGATGGGTTATCGCGTGGGGTTGGCATGAGTACGCATTTCGATACCCGACAGGTGGCTGCCACTTTCGACCGGATGGAACGCCGGTCGCCGGTTGCACAGGCCATGCTACTGGCGCAGGGGCAGCAGATGGTGATTGAAGCTGCACAGCCCCTCACGCCGGTGGATACCGGCTTGCTGGTGAATTCTTACCAAGCGCCAACGCCGGTAGGGGAATTCGGGGTGGTGGTCAACTCCTGCCCTTACGCATTGTATGTGCATGAACGCACCGGCGACAAGCACGATGACGGCATCGATCACTTTCTACTCACTGCCGTCATCCTGGTTACACCGGCATGGCACCAGATGGTCGCTGCCCGGTGGTTGCCGGAAGTGACCTGAGAGGAAAAGCGTCACTCGCCCTGCGCTTTTGTACTGTACGCAATAAGAAGGAGGTCGCATTATGGCGGCTGCGAAGTTTCTTGGATGGGACGTCAATGTTTATGTCAAGGATATGGATACGTCCAGCGCCACCTATAACACGTTTGTGCAGGTGGACTATGATACGCTGGGGGTGTCGTTTACCAAGGCAGACGCCGACGTCACCACGCAAATCGACGCCGGGTGGGAGTCGCATGTACCGGCACGGAGGGGGGCGACCTTCACGTTGGCCGGTCGCACCATGATCGATGAAACCACCGGCGACTGGAATGGGGGCCAGGCTGCACTGAAGTACCTGAGCAATCAGATTTCCACCGATGGCCTGGCTGAATTCAAGTTTGTCATCCTCGCCAAGGTGCAACTGCTTTTCACTGGCTCGTGCAACGTTTCCCAGCCCTTTGGGGGAAGTGGCACGGAGGGTTCGCCCTTCCAGACGGAAGTGAAAATGACCGGGGCACCGGCATGGTCTGTCCTCTAATATCGGAGAGGGTTGCCTGACAGGGCAACACTTTCCCTTGTTAGTATATGCGCACCATCTATACGCTAGGCTCGGTAAGGGAGCAATCCTTTGCCGAGCCTTTTCATATGGAGGAAAGAATGCCCACCACATTACCAAGATTCGATTGGGACGCCCACTGGGCCGAATCCAACGCCGAGCCTGTTCCCGTGAAGGCCGCAGGGAAAATCTGGATGGTCAATCCGGCTATCCCTGCCAGTCTGGTGCTCGACTTCCTGGCCAGTACCAGGGGGGGCGCACCCCTGCTCCCTGATGGTACGCCCGACCCCACGGCGCTGGCAGAAGCAGGGCGCATGATGAGTCGGGAGAACCTGGGACGCTTCTTCGACGCCACCTTCGGGAAGGAAGCCTTTCCCGTGCTGATTGAAAAGCTCACCATGCAGCAACTGGCCGACCTGATGGGTTACGTGATGAACAGCTTCACCCCCCCCGACAAGATGCCCGCCGAGGTGAAGGCAGGCCCTTTGGCACAGGAGGGTTCAACCCCATCGAGCACTGGTTGATTATCGAGGCTGACTTCATGCGCGAATACCGGATAGACACCGGGCAGGCGCTGCGAGAAGGCATGAGCTGGCGCAGATTTCAGGTATTGCTGCTGGGCCTCAGTGGCGAATCACGGCTGGCTGCCCTGTGTGCGCAGATGACGGAGGACAAGCCCACACGACCGGGATCGCGCCCAGCTACCCGGCAGGAGGCGCAGGAAGCCGATGGCAAGGTGCTGCGTGGTGACGACGCGCTGCGCTTCTTTGTGAATTCCATGGGAGCGCCAGCGTCGGTGCTTGCAGACGTGAAGAAGGAAGCAACAAACCCGCAAGGGGAGACGGCTCATGTTTAACGCTGGGACAATTCAAGCCTATCTAACGCTGCAGACGCAGAACTTCACCAACGCGCTGGAGGCTGCCAATGCGAACATGAAGGCAGCCGAGGGGCAGTATGAACAGTCCTTCGGCAAGATAGCTGCAGCAGCAAACAGGGCCGGAAACGCTGTCGGCATTGCCTTCGCCGCTGCTGCAGCCGTAGTAGGCAAATCCGTTAACGACGCCATGCGGGCCGTCGAATCGGAAAACCTGGCGCAGGTAAGTTTTGGCGAGGAGGGCATGAAGGCTGCCGTCGAGTGGTCGCAAAAGCTGTCGGCTGAATTGGGCCTGAATCAGTACGAAATGCGCAAATCTGCTGCCACCATTGCCGTGATGACCAACAGTATGGGGCTGGCACAGGATGATGCCAATAAAATGGGCATGGAGATGGCCATGCTGTCGGCTGATATGGCGTCGTTCTACGACCTGTCCAACAGTGAAGCATTCCAGAAGATTCAGGCTGGCTTATCGGGTGAAACGGAACCCCTGAAGCGCCTCGGCATCATTGTTAACGAAAATATGTCGAAGCAGGCAGCTTACCGGCACGGCATCGCCAAGGAGGGCGAGGCGCTGACAGAAGTGCAAAAGGTGTGGGGGCGCTACCACGCCATCATGGATCAAACAACGAAGGCGCAAGGCGACCTGAAGCGTACCCTTGATAGCCCCGTCAACCAGATGCGCATGTTTCAATCCCGATTGCAGGAATTGTCCATCACCTTTGGTAATGCATTCATGCCGGTAATGGGCAAGCTGTCCTCGATCATTCCGAACGTCACCGACTTATTGAGCAAGGTGACTCCTCAAATGGCGCTGCTCGCCGTGGGAACGCTGGGGGTTTCCGCTGCCGTGCTGAAGCTGACCCCCGGTTTCCTGAAGCTGCTGGCCGGGTTTCGCGAGGCGCAGGCCATCAAGGCTGCCGGGGACGCGCTGTCCATCTTCCAGAAGGGGCTGCTGGGGGTAGTATCCCCCACTTTCCTGCTGGTTGCAGCCCTTGCAGCGCTGGTGATATACGCCGCCAAAACCGACGAGAAGTTTCGTGGCATGCTCATTTCGCTGGGGCAATCGCTGTTTGAGGTAGTGAAGGCCCTCGGCGAAGTGGTGGCTGTGCTGGGCACCATGCTGGCCGGGCTGGTGAAGCTGGCTGTCGCCGTGCTCATGCCGATAGTGTTGCCCATCCTGAAGGTGTTGGTAACGGTGTTGACGGCTGTGCTGAATGTCATCAAGGCCATTATCGCCAACCCGGTCGGCAAGATATTCCTGGTAATGATTGCATCGGTTATCGGGTTGGTTGTTGCCGTCGATAAGCTGGCTGGACCCTTCCGGGAAGCCGTGAAGTGGGCCACTACGCTGAGCGATGTAATCAGGAAGCTGGTGGTCAAAAAGATTGCCGTGGATGTGACTGCCAACGTGGTGGGGGGCGCTGCAGCAGGTACAGCGCAGGCAGCCGCCGCAGGAGCCGCTGGTGGAATGATGGGCAGGATGGTGGGGTGGCTTTCTGCCGGGGTGTGGGCGCTGCGAATGGTGCTCACCGGCGCTGCTGCTGCGTTGGCAGTTCCGGCTACAGTCCTTGCAACAGCCGTTGCTGCAGTGGCGGCGATACTTTTGGAGATTGTCGGTTTCTGGATTGCCATTAAGATACAGCAGAATCGTGAAAAAGCTGCAGCCGATGAACTTGACAAAAGCCTGAGCACCCCCGGCATTACTCCCAAGGATTTTCAGACCAAGTACGCCGGGCTGCGCAAAGACATGAGGGGACGGGCTGCAGAATTCGGGGTACTGGACCCGGAAGCCAAGCACGATTCAGCCGTGCGTCTCGATCAACTGGTGAGACGATATGCTGCTGCGCAGAAACTGGCTACTGCCGACGTGTGGGAACAACTGCGCACCGGCGATTTGGTGTTGGAAAAGGCCGTTAACGGGTGGGCTGAAAAGATCACTACTGTGGCTGCAGCAGCGGCCAAGGTTCCCCTGCTCACCGGTAAGGCGCTGGTTGCCCAATACGAAGCGCTGGAAGCAAAGAAGGCCGAGCTCGAGGAGCTTATCGCCAGCCAGGGCGACGAGCCGAGCGCCGAGACACAAAAGGAACTGAAAAATGTAGAAGCGCAACTGAAGCGCATGGCACCGGCATACAAAAGGGTCACGAAAGAACTGGAAGATGCGAAGAAGGCTGCCGATGACCTGACCGATACCATGAAGAAACTGGCTGCTGCCCAGGCCGATGCCGAAAGGACATCGCGCACCCTGGCAGCCGGTTTCGGCAGGCTGGCGTTTCAGTATCGCAACGCCTTTACCCCGGAGGCAGGGGCGAATATCCTGCAGCAGATGATCGAGCAATCCTTCGAGATACAGGCACAGGCTGAAAAGGGGCGATGGATACTGGAGCGCAACGCGCTGATGGCAGCAGCCATGCTGCAGGGCAACAAGGAACTGCGCAACGCCATTGAAGAACACTACAATAACACCGTGCTGGCGAATATCGATGAGGCGCACGAATTGCGCATGGAAAACTTCAGGGTAGAGGCGCAGGTGGCGCTGGAGGGG
>Ga0172375_10007583_pt1 | contig 14829 bp, 7 predicted proteins | sample LakKiv1m_FD_114537 | JGI IMG/M metagenome (GOLD analysis project Ga0172375, IMG submission 114537) | Freshwater microbial communities from Kabuno Bay, South-Kivu, Congo - kab_092012_11.1m | ecosystem: Environmental > Aquatic > Freshwater > Lake | place: Democratic Republic of the Congo... | reverse complement strand
TTCGAGAAATATTTCATGTATCGCGGTGTAATCCTTTCAACTTCGGAAGCGATTGAGAATGAAAAAGTCGCGGTTGCGGATCGTTTCGAGTTATATCCGAACTATCCTAATCCGTTCAATCCAAGTACTATGATTTCTTTCTCGACCCCGACAAACGGTAAGGTTCGCCTGGATATTTACAATATTCTTGGCCAGAAAATCCGTACTCTGGTTAACAGCGAATTGCCTTTCGGTTATCATCAATTTGAATGGAACGGTTTGACTGAAAACGGTTTGCCGGCACCCACCGGTTTATATCTGTATAAGGTCAGTTATGGCAATAATTTCAAAGTTGCCAAAATGGTTCTATCCAAGTAAATTGTTCTGCGGCAGCTCCCCGGTCTCGGGGAGCTGCCGTTTAAAACCGAGCGGAATACAGAACATGATAAAACGCATGTTTAAGACCCTTGTCATAGCAGAATTATTCGCTTTTTTACCGTTTTATCTGTGGGCTGGTACCGCCGGTAAAATCACCGGCTCCATTACCGATAAACAAAGTGGCGCTCCGCTGATTGGCGTCAATGTCATTCTCGTGGGAACCAGTTTGGGAGCCGCCACCGATCCGAACGGCTACTATGTCATTCTCAATATTTCGCCCGGTGAATATGCCGTGAAAGTTTCCATGATCGGTTATCAGGCAATCCAGTTAAACAACGTACCGGTGCACGCCGATTTTACCACCGTTCAGGATTTTAGTCTGACCCAGACCGTTCTCGAAAGTGCCGAAGAACTGATCGTGCTGGGGCGACGCCCGGAAATTCAGCGCGACCGGACTTCGACTATGTCTGTGATTGGTTCCGACGAGATTGCCAGAATGCCGGTGACGGACTTTCAGGAATTAATCAACCTGCAGGCCGGGGTCGTCGACGGCCATTTTCGGGGTGGCCGGGCCGGTGAAGTAACGTATATGGTCGATGGCATTTCCGTTTCCGATCCGTACGATCGCAGTCTGGCGGTGGAAATTGAAAACAGTTCGATCCAGGAAGTCAAGGTGATCAGCGGAACTTTCAGCGCCGAATACGGCCAGGCGATGTCCGGCGTCGTCAATGTAATTACCAAAACCGGCGACGAGGATTATCACGTCAACGCCGAACTCTACAGCGGCGACTTTATCAGCAGGCATACAACCCCATTTTATAATATCGACGATGTCAATCTTTTAGCCATTAATAGTCTGGAATTAAGTCTCGCCGGACCTTTGCCATTGATTCCGAAAACCTCGTTTTATTTGTCGGGGCGCCGGGCGGTCTCGGACGGTTATTTATATGGTAACCAGGAATTTTTACCGTCGGATTCTTCGAACACGGACGACACGGATTCGGACAATTGGACTATCGAACGCAGCGGAGACGGCCGGGCCCGGGCCATGAACCCCAATGAAAAAATCAGTTTCACGGGAAAAATTGCGACTCAACTTACCAGTCGCCTGACCCTGGATTTGCAGGGCAGTTATTCGGATCGTAACTACAAGGATTACGATCATTATTTCAAATACAATCCCGATGGAATCGCGACCAAATATCAGAATCGTTATCAATATTCCCTCGGGCTGACCCATGTGGTCAGAAAGAATCTTTTCTATACTTTGAAATACAATTATCTCTATAATAATTACGAATCCTACGTTTACGATGATCCGTACGATGAAAACTATGTCAGTTCGCAATTACTACGCCGTCTCGGATATGGATTTTATACCGGCGGCATGGACATGAGTCATTTCTATCGCACCACCCGGACCAATACCCTGAAGTGGAACCTGATCACCCAGATCGATCAAAGGAACGAGATCAAGGCCGGCTGGGAATACACTCACAGCAATCTTTGGCTGCATGAATACAGCCTGTTTCTGGACCGGACAACCGACTGGAAACCGCAGATTTATCCGGCCGAGAGCGTGAACAATAACGAATATCGCCACAAACCGCAGGAAATTGCGGCCTGGCTGGAAGATAAAATTGAATTCCAGCGGATCAACCTGACCTTCGGTTTACGCTGGGACTATTTTCAGCCCGACGGCGTTGTGCCAAAGGACTTACGCGACCCGGACGGCAGTTATTACGGAACAGATGAGCCATATACGAAAGCGTCCGCCAAACAGCAATTGAGTCCGCGTCTGGGCATGTCTTTTCCGATCACCGATCAGGGCGCGATCCACATTTCCTATGGCAATTTTTTTCAGATTCCAAACTATGAGTACCTGTATTACAATTCGGAATTTGAAGTCGAGGGCGGCGGTCTGAATACCATCATGGGCAACGCCGACCTGGAACCGATGAAGACCACTATTTATCAGATTGGCTTGCAGCAGATGATCGGCCCCGGCCTGGTCGTGGAACTAACCGGCTACTACAAGGACATTCGCGATCTGGTCGGTACCGAAATCAAAGAATTGTATATAATCGGCGACAGCTATGCGCGTTATGTGAATCAGGATTACGGCAACGTACGCGGAATTGCCGTTTCGCTGACCCAAAATCAGATCGGGATTCTGTCGGCTGCGCTGGACTACACTTATCAGGTTGCGGAAGGCAATGCGTCTGACCCCCGGGCTGTATTTTACGACCAGCAGTCCGATCCGCCGCGCGCCAGCGAGATTCAGACCGTACCGCTGGACTGGGATCAGACCCATACTCTGAATCTGTCTTTGAATCTGACGGACAAAAGGTGGAGCACCGGAATCATCGCCGGTTTCGGCAGCGGTCTGCCTTATACTCCCGAGTATCAGAACCAGCGCACCTCATTCGAGAATTCCGAGCGTAAACCGTACACGTTTAATGTCGATCTGAATGCCGAGTATTTTATATCGTTGAAAAAGGCCCGTTTGATTGTATTTGCGCAGGTAAAGAATCTTTTTGACCGCCTGAATGCCGTCAATGTTTACACCGATACCGGCGATCCGGCAACCTCCCTCATACCGACCTACGTGCCCGAGCAGCCGATTCATACCCTGGAGGATTTCCTGACGCGGCCGGATTACTACACGGCCCCCCGGCAGATTACGATTGGTTTGAAGGTGAGTTTATGAGAAGCGGAAGAGTTGTTATATTGATGCTTACGGCTTGTGCCGCGTGGATGCTGGCGCAGGATAACATAAATGAATTACATGGCGACCGGAAATACCGGAAACAGGGCCTTCATAACGGTAATCTGGTTGAAACCCTCTTCTGGAATTTTGGCGAAGTCGCCTGGTGGGGCAAAGAGCCGTCCGGCGTTTGGCCGCGCGGCAGTCAGCATTCGTATATGGATGGCATTTACCCGATCGTCGCCGCCGAAGTAAACCTGACCAACGGCGACACAATTCACATTGTCGAGGGCGGTTACCGTGAACATTATGAATCGGGTTCGACCGGCATTGAATTTGGCTGGCAGCCTTTACCGGGCTTTACCAATCCGAATCAGGATTACATCGCGATGAGCGACGATCCCAATACTTGGCCGGAATACTGGCCGGATCAGTCCGCGGCCTGGCGCAATGTCTGGAACGGTTATTTCGGGCAGCACACCAATGCCGACCAGGAAAGTTATTTCGTGGTTGATGATTACCAGGATCACGGCCGGGATTTTGACGGACTGTTCTATTGCGACGAGGCCGACAGTTCGCGCGGCGGCTTGGGAATGCGCATGGCCGTGCGCGGTTTTCAATGGTCGAACGTATTGGCCGAGGACATTATCTTCTGGCATTATGATATCACGAATGTCAGCACCACTCATTACAACAAGGCGGTTTTCGGGATGTATATTGACGCCGGCGTGGGCGGACAAAACGACTCGAATGACGATAACGCCTATTATAGTCTGGACTACGATCTGGCCTATACCTGGGACGGCAACGGCCTGGGCGATGATAACTGGGAAACCGGCTATTGTGGTTATGCATTTCTGGAAAGCCCCGGCAATCCTTACGATGGTATTGATAATGACGGCGATGGCAGTGCGGGCACCGGCCCGACCTTCAGCTCCGGCGATTTCCAGCCGCGTATGATTACCGGCGACCTTGTGGTAATCGATTACGACAATCTTGATCCAGATAATAATTGGGGCCGAAAGGTGGTCAACTTCGAAACCGCCGGTGCGGGCACCTTTTACCGTTTCGTCGATGATACTTTATTCGTTACCGTGGGCAGCGGAGAACATTTTTTTATCCGCAATCAGACTGTCAGCGAAACGCCTTTCAACGGGATAGACGACGATCTCGACGGTATCATCGATGAAAACGAAAGCGTCCATATCGGCCTGAAATACCGCGATTGGATCAGTGGAACCGGTTTCGATAATTATCTGATCGATGAAGACCGTTCCGACGGCATCGATAATGACGGCGACTGGGATTCCGAACTGGATGATGTCGGTGAGGATGGCGTCGCCGGAACCGGTGATTATGGCGAAGGGGATGGCCAGCCGACCGCCGGCGAACCGAATTTCGATGAAACCGACAAGGATGAATCGGACCAGATCGGATTGACAGCCTTCGATTCGTTTTATATCGGGCAGGGCGTCGAATTTCAGTACGACGAAACCGTCTGGGAGCGCATTTCTAATTATCATTTCGATACCGGCAGCCAGAATGGCAACATTGCCTTTTTGTTCGGATCGGGGCCATTCATTATGCCGCCGGGACATTCCGAGCGCTTCTCTCTGGCGCTCGTTTTCGGCGAGACCCTCGACGACCTGAAGCGCAACAAAGAGGTAGTCCAGGATATTTACAATGCCAATTATAATTTCGCCACCCCGCCCGCCAAGCCGACCTTAACCGCCGTTCCCGGCGATGGCAAGGTTACGCTTTACTGGGATGACGCCGCCGAGGATTCCTATGACACTTTTGCCGATCCGGCGACCGGCGGCTACGACTTTGAAGGCTACCGGATTTACCGGGCCAGTGATAAGGCCTTCAACGACGATTATATCATCACCAACGGCTACGGCGAGGCGACTTTTTACGAGCCGCTGGCTCATTTCGATCTCGTGGACAGCGTCAGGGACTTTTTCGATATCGACGTGGACGGCGTGAAATATTATCTCGGGTCCGACAACGGGCTGAAACATTCCTATGTGGACACCGATGTCCTGAACGGCAAAACTTATTATTACGCCGTGGTTTCCTACGACCAGGGCTGGGCGGCGAAGTATATTCTGCCATCGGAATGCACCAAGACGATTTTTAAGGACACCTACGGCACTGTCAAGACTGATAAAAACACCGCCGTCGTGGTGCCCAATGCGCCGGCCGCCGGATATGTCGCGCCGCAGACGGCTGACGGCATTGTGAAAATCACGGGGTGGGGCAGCGGCGATGTCCTGCTGGATTTTCTCGATCCGGCCATGGTGACCGACAGCGAATATTTAATCAGTTTCGACGATACGACTCGTCCCGATACGATTACCTATTCCCTGTTTGAAGTGACCATGGATTACGACACTGTGGCGGTTTTTGAAGAATCGACGGCACTGAACGGCGAAGATACCAATCCCATGTTCAATGGGATGCGGCTGCGCGTGATCAATGACGCCGTGGCCTATAATGATACTTTTTCAGTCTGGAAAGACGGCGCGCAGTCCAATTTAATTTATTATGCGACCTTAAACAGCTACTGGGACGATAAGCTGACCGAACGCATCGCAAATTTTCCGACCCGCTATGAAATTCAGTTCGGGGTGACCGACAGCTCGTATTTAAAGTCGGTTTTTAAACACGAAACCAATTTCCGGGTCTGGGACGTGATTGCCAATCAGAAAGTCCGCGCCTATCTCTGGGAACCGGCCGATCAAAAAGACAGCGTACTGTCAGCGGGTGATTATATCCAGCTGCATTTTCAGGAAGGACGATATACCCGCGAAACCTGGAAGATATATTTTGTGGCGCCCGATGATGCCGATCCGATTCTGCCCGGCATTGGCGATACGGCGGTGATCGCGATTGACCTGCCTTTCCGGAGCGGCGATATTTATACTTTCAAGACCTTCGCGGCTGTCGATGAGGTCGTCCAGGCCAAGCAGAATATCAATAAAATTGCGGTGGTTCCCAATCCCTATGTGGCGGCCGCGCCGTGGGAACCGAGACGGACTCTGGCTTCCGGACGCGGAGAGCGTCTGATTTATTTCATCCATTTGCCGAGTCATTGTACCATCCGGATTTATACGATGAACGGCGACCATGTAAAAACACTGCATCACAACAATGCGGCCGATGACGGCGCCGAGCCGTGGAATCTGACCACCAAGGATGGACTGGATCTGGCGGCCGGGGTTTATTTCTTTCATGTGGCGGCCGGTGAATCCGGGGAGTTTACCGGCAAATTTGCGATTATCAAATAGGGCAGGCGGCGATGATCAAGATAAAAAATATTCAGCGATATTGTACGGTGATCGGCCTGATCGGTCTGCTGTCACTGCCCTGTTTTGGTAAAATCACCAAGGTCGGCACGACCATGGGTCAGTTTCTCAAGATCGGTCTGGGAGCCCGCAGTATCGGGATGGGCGGCGCCGTGGCGGCCTCGGTCAATGACGCCTCGGCGTTTTACTGGAATCCGGCCGCGATTGCCGATTTTCAAAAGCGGAAAGCCCTGGCGTCCTACACCAACTGGTTTCTCGACACGGAAATCGCTTACACCGGCGTGGCCCTTCCGCTGGGCAATCTCGGAACCTTCGGCTTTTTCTTCAATTCGCTGTCGATGGGCATGATGGATGTACGCACCGTGGCCTTGCCCGAGGGAACCGGCGAACAGTTTACGGCCGGCGATCTGGCGATTGGCGTTTCTTACGCGAAAAAACTGACCAATTTTTTCAACGTCGGTTTCAACGCCAAATATATTCGCGAAAGCATCTGGCATTGCGACGCCACCAGCCTGGCCTTCGATTTCGGCAGTCTGTACCGCACCGACAATAACCGGCTACTGATCGGCGCCTCGGTTTCCAATTTTGGCAGTGAAATGCAGTTTACAGGCCGGGATTTGCGCATTTATTACGATCAGAGCTCCGGCGAGACCGGCGACAACGAATCCATTCCGGCCTATTATGAAACCGATAAATGGGACTTGCCGCTGACCTTCCGCATCGGACTCGCGGTCAATTTGCCGGAATTTCCGGTCGGTGATATAGTGGCCGAAATCGACGCGATTCACCCTAATGACAACAATGAACAGGTGAATCTGGGTCTCGAATGGGATTTGAGTAAAGCTCTCTTCCTGCGTACCGGCTATCAGGCGCTTTTCCAGCAGAATGCCGAACAGGGTTTGACGGCCGGCGTCGGCCTGCGGTGCAAAATGTTAAACTCGTTTTTAAAAGTGAATTATGCTTATGCGGATTACGGCCGTCTGGCCGGAGTCCAGCAATTTGAAATGGAGATAGAGTTTTAGTGATAAAGGAACGGCCGGTCAGCCGGCGCAAATTTGAAACGAAGTACGGTTATTTTTCGGAAACTGGCGACGAATACGTGACCAAAACACCCCGGACGCCAAAGCCCTGGATCAATGTCATTTCCAACGGTCGTTACGGATTGACAATTTCCCAGGCAGGCGGCGGATTCAGCTGGCTGGATCACTCCGAGTTCAACCGCCTGAACCGCTGGCATCAGGATTTGGTGCGGGACGACTGGGGGAAATATATTTATCTGAAAGATACGGAAACCGGCGCGGTCTGGAATCCGGCCTGGTCCCCGTTGCGCTCCGAGCTCGATGCGTTTCAATGCGCCCACGGCTTCGGTTACACCAGCTTTACGACGGAAAACAAAGGCATCCGAACCACCCTGACCATTTTTGTCCCGCTGGGAAAAACGCTGGAAGTCTGGGATATTAACATCGAAAATATTTCCGGCCGGGCCCGCCACATCGAACTGATCACCTATTTTGAATGGTGTCTCGGTTCCAGCGCCGATCATCATCGCGAATTTCATAAGACCTTCATCGGAACCCGCCTGGACCGCGAGCGGAATGCCGTCCTGGCGACCAAACGACTCTGGGACATCGGCATTCCGGGGCGCGGACACTGGAATAAAAGTTATCCGTATACCGGATTCCTGACCGCCAGCCGACCCATCACAGATTTTGAATTTGACAAGGATACCTTTATCGGCCAGTTCGGAACCCTGCAGAGCCCGGCCTTTCTGAACGACTCGACGAGGCAATATAGTCAGGGCACTTCTTACGATGCGGTCGCCGGATCAGCGGTGCGGCTGACGGTTGAAGCCCGTCAAAGCGCCCGGATGCATTATTTATGCGGCCTGGCCGAGAACCTGGAAAATCTGGACCGGTTCCGCGCGGCGTTGAGCGATTCGGCTTCCGTAGATAAGGCTTTACAGGAAGTGCGCGCTTTCTGGGCGGATATGCTCAGCCGGAGCGCAGTGGAAACGCCGGACGAATCGCTGAATTTATTGACCAATAAATGGCTGAGATATCAGGCCGTTTCCGGCCGGCTCTGGGCCCGCACGGCTTATTACCAGCAAAGCGGAGCTTATGGCTTTCGCGATCAATTGCAGGATAGTCAGATATTTCTGGACACCGACCCGGCTCTGACTGCCCGCCAGATCGGCCTGCACGCCGAACATCAGTTTCAAGACGGACATGTTTTACACTGGTGGCACCCGATCACGGAAACCGGAATGGATTCGAATTTCTCGGACGATTTTCTGTGGCTGCCGTTTGTAACGCTGAGTTACCTCGAAGAGACCAACGACAGTGATTTTCTGAAAAAATCGTTCGGTTATTATGACGATCCCGTTGGTGGTTCTGTCCTCGAACACTGTACCCGGGCGATCGACTTTGCCCTGAAGCGTCTGAGCGCAAGAGGTGTCCCATTAATTGGCTGCGGCGACTGGAATGACGGTCTCAGCGCCGCCGGAATCGACATGAAGGGCGAATCGTTCTGGGTCATTCATTTTCTATATTATATCCTGATTCGTTTTGCAGATTGGCTAAAGAAAACGGGTGACGAGCAGAAAGCCGAATATTATCTATCTGAAGCAACTCGCCTGAGTAAAAAACTGCTGGAGTCCGGCTGGGACGGCGGCTGGTTCCGCCAGGGAACGAAGGACAATGGTGAATTGATTGGCAGTCAGACCAATCCGGAGGGGAAGATTTACCTGAATGTCCAGACCTGGAGTGTCATTGCTGACAGCGCGCCGCCGGCTTTTCAGCACAAAGCCATGGCGGCAGTCGCCGAACAACTGATGAAATCAAACGGACCGCTATTGTTGTATCCCGGCTATCATGAGCCGGACGAATACATTGGCTACCTGTCCCGCTATGCCGCCGGAATCCGGGAGAACGGCGGCGTCTATACCCACGCCGCGACCTGGGCAATCCAGGCGTTTGCCCGGTTGAACCAGGACGATTTGGCCTATCGGACATTTATGGGCATTAATCCGGTTCAGAATGGTATGGAACCCGATCGCTATAAAGCCGAGCCTTATGTCACCCCCGGGAATATTGACGGCCCGGATTCGGAACATTACGGCCGGGGCGGGTGGACCTGGTACACTGGTTCGGCCGCCTGGCTGCAAAAAAGTCTGATGGAGTGGATTCTGGGGATCCGGGCTGGTTTGACCGGTTTAATCGTCGATCCGCATGTTCCCCCGGAATGGCCGGCTTACCGGGTGAAAAGATTGTTTCGCGGGACGTTGTACGACATTCATATCACAAACGAATCCGGAAAAGCCGGTGGGGTAAAACGCCTGATCGTTGACGGGAAAACGACTCCCGGCAACGTCATTCCGCCGGCTTGTAAGAAATCCTGTCGGGTGGAAGTGACCCTGTAAACCCAAACAAATGCAGGAGATTGTCGGTAAAAATGAACAATCACCAAGAGGAGCGATCATGAAGCAACTCTGTCGTTTAACAATGACGATAATTATTTTTTTGTCGGTCTCACTGCTGGCGGACGACTTTATTTTTTTCGATGACAGTCCGTCGAATGATTCTTACGATCCCAGCTGGGGATACGTTACCTCACCCAGTGTACTGGCGCGGGTCGGTGAGAAATTTCCCGTCAGCACGGAGCATTATTTCCAGGGACAAAACAGTTTGGTATTGAGCTGGACGTCTAAAAGTGGCGGCGACTGGGGTTTGGCCGTGGCCGAAATCGGCTGGCCGGGACACGATATCAGTGAAAAGGACACCCTGTCTTTCTGGGTTTATTCGGATACCGTCGCGTCCTCCGGTTGTTTACCGCTTTTATATCTGGAAGATTTATCCAGCCGCAAGACCGGCAGAGTCAGCCTGTCTGACTACCTCGGCGCTATTCCGGCAACCGTCTGGTATAATGTCCGCATCCCGCTCCAGCCTTTTAAAGACAATCCCGGCACTGCCGATCTGACCAATATTAAAACGATTTTTTTCGGGCAGGATTCGGCCGATGGCAATCCGCATATCCTGTATCTGGATGAAATCCGGATGGTTTTGGGGCAGAGCGTCGATCTTACTCCGCCGGCGGTTCCGACCGATGTTACCGTCAAGGGTTATGAAAAACATTGCACGATAAAATGGGATCTGGTCAGCGATGAAGACGTCGCCGGATACAACATTTACCGGGCATCTCCGGGTGGTTCCTATAAAAAGGTCGGCGCAGTTACTGAGAGCCTGCCGGTCTATTCGGATTATCATGGTTTGGTCGGACGAAGTTATTATTATAAGGTGAGCGCCTATGACGAGAGTTATAATGAGTCCGATTTATCGGAATCGGCCTTTACCGTGACGGCCACCCTGGACGATGAGGGTTTACTGAATATGGTTCAGGAAATGACTTTCAGCTATTTTTGGGAATACGCCCACCCGGTTTCGGGTCTGGCCCGGGAACGTTATCCGGACGGCCCGGAAACAGTGACCTCCGGCGGTTCGGGAATGGGCCTGATGGCGATTCCGGTCGGGATCGAACGTGGATTTATAACCCGCGCAACCGGCGCCGCGCATGTCCTTAAAATGCTGAATTTCTTCCGGGATGCCGACCGTTTTCATGGCGCCTGGTCGCACTGGATTGACGGAAGCACCGGCAGCGCCATACCATTCAGCAGTAAAGATGACGGCGGCGATCTGGTTGAGACGGCCTATGTCGCGCAGGCCCTGTTGACGGTGCGACAGTACTTCGATCAGGATAATACCGATGAAACCCAGATCCGCTCACTGGCAACGGAACTCTGGGAAGCGATTGAGTGGGATTGGTACCGCCGTTATACCGACGGCAATGCGCTTTACTGGCACTGGTCGCCAAACTACGCCTGGGAAATGAATATGCCGATTTATGGTTATAACGAATGTATGATCGTCTATTTGCTGGCAATCGCGTCTCCGACGCACGGCGTTCCCGCCAGTTTATGGGAGAACGGCTGGGCTTCGCAATCCTATTATGACAACGGCGATACTTTTTACGGCATAAAACAGGATGTCGGCTGGGATAAAGGCGGGCCGCTGTTTTTCACGCATTATTCGTTCCTGGGATTCGATCCGCGCCACAAGAAAGACAACCACACGAATTATTATTTAAATAACCGCAACATTTCGCTGATCAACCAGGCCTGGTGCATTGAAAATTCGGGCGGCTATACCGGTTATGGTGAAAATTGCTGGGGTTTGACCGCCAGCGACGATCCGCTGGTCGGGTATAAGGCGCACGAACCGACGACCAGCGGGGATAACGGTACGATTACGCCCTCGGCGGCCATGTCGGCTTTTCCTTATACGCCGGAGGAATCGATGAATGCGCTGAAGCATTTTTATCGCGATCTCGGCGCGGATATTATCGGCCCGCTGGGCTTTAAGGACGCCTTTAATGAAACCCAGGACTGGGTGGCCGGGACTTATATTGCCATCGATCAGGGCCCGATTGTCTGTATGATCGAAAATTACCGCAGCGGGCTGCTCTGGGACAATTTCATGGCCAATCCGGAGATTCAAACCATGCTTACCGCGATTGGTTTTGTAACCGACTCGACCGACGCCATTGCCCCGGAAAATCATAACGTGATCCATAAATTTGCCGTATACGGTAATTACCCAAATCCGTTCAATCCCGGTACAAACATCCGGTTTAGCCTCGATAAGCCCGGTCCGGTTACCCTTTCGATTTATAATCTCGAAGGCCAGCTGGTGACCCGGAAAAAATTACATTATACCCAGAGTGGAAATCAGGAATTCTACTGGAACGGAACCGACCGTTTTAAAAAATCGCTTCCCAGTGGCATTTATTTCTTTAAATTGGAACATGCGTCCGGCACACTTACGGGAAAAATGGTGCTTTCGAAATGAAACCGGTTTAGTGAAAAAGGTCTCCTTTCTTAAAACCATACAAAAGACCGGCCGATTACTTTTTGTCATCCTGCCGGTCTTTATTTTAGGGCTGAGCGCCTGCCCCTCGGGTCGGGAAAGCGCAACGGTCATCGAATTCTGGGCGATGGGGGTGGAGGCCCAGCATCTCGGACAACTGACAAGCGGATTTGAAAAGGAAAATCCCGGTCTGCGGGTGCACATTCAGGCGATTCCCTGGTCGGCAGCGCATGAAAAATTGCTCACGGCTTACGCCGGTCGCTCGACTCCCGACCTGTGTCAGCTGGGCAATACCTGGATTCCGGAATTTGTCACGCTGAATGCACTTGAGCCGCTGCACGATTACGTAAAAAGTACGCAAACAATCGACCCGGCGGATTATTTCGCGGGCATTTGGGCGACGAACGAAATCGGAGAATCGCTTTTCGGAATTCCCTGGTATGTCGACACCCGGCTCCTGTATTACCGCAAAGATATTTTTGCGGAATTCGGTTATGCCACCGCACCCAAAGCCTGGACGGAGTTGTTCGATCTGGCGCTGAAAATTCAGAAAGCGCACAAGACCGACTATGCCTTTTATCTGCCGCTGAATGGTTGGCATGAGGTCGTGGCCATGGCCATGCAAAACGGCTCGGGCTTATTGAGAGACAATGATTCATACGGCGATTTTTCCGCGCCGGAGTTTCAAAACGCCCTGCGTTTTTTCCTGAAATGGTACGACAATAAACTATGTCCTCTCGGTATGAACACGATCTCGAATCTGTACCAGAGTTTCGCCGAGAATTACTTTGCGATTTACATCAGCGGCCCCTGGAATCTGGGTGAATTCCAGAAGCGTTTGCCCGCCAACATGCAGGCTAAATGGGCCGTGGCTCCCATGCCGTCATTCAGCAGTGAATATCCCGGCATTTCAACCGCCGGCGGTTCCAGTATCGTCATGTTCAGAAATTCCGCAAACAGGACGGCGGCCTGGAAACTGATCGAATTTCTGTCCAGACCGGAAAACCAGGCGCGTTTTTACGAACTCAGCGGCGATCTGCCGGCCAATAAAAAAGCCTGGGATCGCACAAATTTGCATGCAAACGAAAAAACGGAGGCTTTTTACCGGCAATTGCAGCGGGTTCAGCCGGCGCCGCGAATCCCGGAGTGGGAGCAAATCGCCTTGAAAATTCAGCAGCACGTCGAGATCATGGCCTATGGTAAAATGAGTCCCGTAGAGGTTGGAGAACGTTTGAATTCCGAGATTGACCGGCTGCTTGAAAAGCGGCGCTGGCTATTGCAGAAGGAACAGCCATGAAATCCGCTAACCGGTACACTTCGGCCGCTTACCTGTTTTTAACGCCGGCGATGACCGCGATATTCGTGTTTTTCTTCCTGCCGGTGCTGGCGGCGCTGCTGATGAGTTTAACGGATTTCGACATCTATTCGCTGGGCGATATTAGCCGGGCGCGTTTTGTCGGCTTCGCCAATTATCTCGACCTGTTTCACAATCCGTTGTTCTGGAAAGCCCTGCGCAATACCGCGTATTTCGTGTTGGTCGGGGTGCCGCTGTCGATCCTGGCATCCATGCTGGCGGCTACGGCGATCAATTCGAAATTACTGCGCTTCAAATCGTTTTTTCGCCTGTCGTTTTTCCTGCCAGTGGTAACGACGCTCGTGGCGGTCGCCGTCATCTGGCGCTACATTTACCACACCCGGTTCGGTTTGCTGAATTATCTGCTGGGATGCGCCGGAATGAGTCCCAAAGACTGGCTGGGCGATCCACGCTGGGCGCTGCCGGCTCTGATCATCATGGCGGTCTGGAAAGGCTTTGGATACAATATGATCATCTTTATCGCCGGGCTCCAGAACATTCCGGAAACGCTTTACGAGGCCGCCCGGTTGGACGGAGCCAACGGCTGGCAGGAATTTCGCAGCATCACCCTGCCGATGCTGGCGCAAACCACCGGTTTTATCACGATCACGACCCTGATCGGTTATTGTCAGTTTTTTGCCGAACCCTACGTAATGACCGACGGCGGACCGCTGAACAGCACCCTTAGCATCGTCCTGATGATGTACAAAGAGGGATTTAAGTTCTGGCGGATGGGATATTCGGCCGCGATCGCGTTTATTTTATTCGGCATCATTTTAATTATCACCCTGATTCAGTTGCGGGTCCAGAAAAGGCATGAATATTAAAAAAACTTCTCAAAAAGGCAGTTTGTACCTGTTGATGATACCGGCCGTGATCCTGACCCTGGCGCCTTTCATCTGGATGGTTTCGGTGTCGCTGATGCCGGAAGGTCACGCCAATCAGTTTCCGCCCCGCTTTTTTCCAAAAGAAATCACCTGGGAACATTACCGGCGCCTGTTCGGCCAGATGAATATCGTTCGCTATTTTATCAACAGTATCATCGTCTCGGCGTCGGTCACGGCCATTTCTTTGATATTTAATTCCATGGCGGGGTATGCCTTTGCCAAGTACCGTTTTCCGGGAAAGAGTAAGCTGTTCAGCCTGTTGCTGTCGGCGATGGTGATTCCTGGCCAGGTGACGATG
>Ga0172375_10007582_pt1 | contig 14830 bp, 13 predicted proteins | sample LakKiv1m_FD_114537 | JGI IMG/M metagenome (GOLD analysis project Ga0172375, IMG submission 114537) | Freshwater microbial communities from Kabuno Bay, South-Kivu, Congo - kab_092012_11.1m | ecosystem: Environmental > Aquatic > Freshwater > Lake | place: Democratic Republic of the Congo... | reverse complement strand
TCGGAAAACCAGGGGCCGAGGGCGGAGGCGCTCGCGAGGAAGGTCAGATAGTCCATATCTTCATGGGCTCCTCGCGAGAGAGGATCGACGAGACCTGGCTTGGGGGCGGCGGCCGCTTCGTAGAGCGTCGCGGTGAGGGCAAGACGGCCGATCGTTGAAGCGAGGGCTAGGTCAATCTTTCCCGACGCGAGGAGTATTTCATTGACGCGCGCCTCGATGACCGCCTTTTCATGGCTCTGAGCGGCGGAGCATACGGCGGCCTCGTTTTCGCAGATCAAGCATTTCCTGGGAGGGAGGTTTAGATCGGCTCGCGTTATGGGTTTCGCCTTGGCATCCATGACATCAAGGTCGGCCAGCTCGCCCAAGGGATGCGTGGACTCCCACTCCACCGCCAAGCGCTTGAGTTCCAGGGGATCGAGTGATACCGAAATGTAAGATTCAGGCCCATCGCCACTCGTCCTGAACTCCTCGCGAAGAATTCCGATTCCCTTTTTTCGGAGCTCCGCGGCGAAAGAAGCATGCATCGAGAACGCGTTCGAGGAAAATCGCCCAGAAGTGCGGAGGAAAGCTGGCATGCGCAAGGTAAGCACGGCCAGCGATGCTGGCCTACCGGAGGCGCCGGCGACCAGATCCCGCGCGAGGGCGATTTTTTTTGCCCAGCGTTCCTCTCTCGCCTCGAGGACGGAATTACTCATGCGCTCTCGGCGGCGCGGGCGATCGCTGTCTCCAGCCTCGCCCTGAGCGTGCATTCAAGAGCTCCCCTGTCCTGCACCTGTATGGTGGCGTTTTGGACTCCGGTCGCGGCGATCACTTCTTCCGTAACGCTGCGGATCCTTTTGCCGAATTGCTTTATCACGATGCTTTCAACCTTGAACTCCACCCCTGGCCCCGGGCCTGGAGCGACCGTCACGAGAACATCGCTCGACTCGAGGGAGCCTGCCATGGCAGATTTCGTAATTTCCATTGAAAGATCCTCCTCTGTTTGCTTTATCTATGCTGCCCGCGTCAATGACGGGAATCGCTGTTCCTTATCTTTTCCAGAATTGGGGCCGCTTCCCGTGACCTGAGCCATTCCCAGGTCGCGCGAGGTACCAGTTCTTTTACGGTATCCAGGTCGCCGCCGCGTATGAGCGCCCTGACCTTGGAAGCGCTCACCGGCTCTCCATTCTTCTCCAGGCGAGGCATCTCGTGAACACGCAGCACTGGACCGTCGCCATCGCGGTCCTGCAACAGTTCTTCCATCATCCTGTTGTAGATGGAAGTGGTCGCGCAATAGGGCTCCGTGCCCACGAAGCGGTCGGTGATACAAAGCGCCGGCGCGATATGACGCCTAAAAAGGGCCAAATCGAGCGCGGCGTGCAATTCCACGGCCCGCGCCGACGCGTCGCCGCCCACCGCGGCCGGACGGATAAAATAGGTTGGGAAGGTGGCCGAGGATATGATATAAGGCCCACCTTCCAAGACGGTGACATTCCGCAGATCGGCGGTCCCCCGCCTTACGAGATCGATTCGAACCTTGAAGGGAAAGAGCGAACGATCCTCCTCCACGACGAAGACATAGAGCCAAGGGGCCTTGGACGCGGCGTACTCGATGAGGGCTCGGTGACCGAGCGTGAACGGATTGCAGTTGACGACGACGGCGGCCGCATTACCGGGTTTCCCGTGGGTGCGGGTTTTCAGTCCCGCGAGCCAGCGCTCGATGCCATTCATGCCCCACTCGAGGAGAGCCACCCCTTTCGATCCCGTCGAAGCGAGGAAAGAAAAACCCATCGTTTCGAATCGGCCGGCTTCTTGCGATGTGGTGAAGAGAAAGAGCTGCCTCATGCCGCGGCCGACGGCTTGCTTTATAAGCGATGAAACGATGGTTACTGCCGCGCCCTCCCCTTCGACACCTTCAGCTACGGCGATGCCTTCCAGCACCGAACCGACGAGAGCGCCGGTCGCGACGAGCTGCTCTCCATCGAAGAGGCCAAGGATGAGATCCTCATCGCCCGGTTCGGTGAGACCCCGCGAATGGAGCAGCGCCGCGCGCGCCGCCAGCTCGGCGCGGCCCGCGAGAGTTTTCTCTTCCCAGCCAAAGGCTTCACCGCCCATGGACCCTCCTCGTCCGGCCCTACTTGCCGGCCAGTTCGCGGCGCGCGGCGTTGAGCGCCCCGCCCGCGAGGAGAAGCTCGACCTGCCGCCCCGAAAGCCCATGCCTCGCGAAGAAAACGGCGCCTGTGGTCTCATTCCTCACTTCGAACCTGTCCTTCGCGAGACCATCCCCGATATCGGCAATGGAAAGTCTATCGCCCTGGGAAACCATTTTGAAGTTCTCGGCCTTCTCGAAAACAAGAGGCAATATGCCCGCGTTCACGAGATTTTGCCGGTGGATCCGCGCATAGGAAAGAACGATAACCGCGCGTACGCCCAGGAATCGCGGCGACAAGGCGGCATGTTCCCTGCTTGACCCTTGCCCATAGTTCTCGCCGCCCACGACGATTCCTCCTCCCGCGGCCCGCGCTCTTGACGCGAAATGGGGATCGATAGCCGAGAAACAGTACTCGGAAATCGCCGGGAGATTCGAACGCAGCGACATGATCTTGCTTCCCGCGGGCAGGATGTGGTCGGTCGTGATGTTGTCGCCCATGGCGAGAAGTACTTCGCCTTCGATTGTATCGGCAAGGGGGGCGAAGACAGGCAGGGGCGCGATGTTCGGTCCACGCCTGACGGCGACTTCGGCACTCGAAGTCCGCGGAAAGACGAACATCCCATCGTCGGCCATGAAGCGCTCGGGCACGCCCACCGATACGCTCCCCGCGAATTCCCTGGGGTCGGTGATGAGGCCGCGGACGGCGGAAGCCGCCGCCGTCTCGGCGCTGACCAAGTGCACCCGCGCCGACTTCGTACCCGACCGTCCCTCGAAATTCCGGTTCGAGGTGCGCAGGGAAACCGCGTCGGTCCTCGGCGCCTGCCCTATCCCGATACATGGTCCGCAGGCACATTCGAGAATCCGCGCCCCTGCCTTCACCATATCCGAGAGAATCCCGTCCTTTGCTATCATGAGGAAGGTCTGGCGCGATCCCGGACCAACCACAAGGCTTGTTTTCTCCGCCACGCGACGCCCCCTGAGGATGGCGGCGCTCACGGCCAGATCATAATAGGAAGAATTCGTGCAGCTCCCGATAAAACACTGATCCACGGGCAAGCCCGCCACCTCGCGCACGGGCACAACCCTATCGGGCATATGGGGCAACGCTATGAGGGGTTCAAGCGAGGAAAGATCGATAACGAGTTCCTCGTCGTAGACGGCGCCCGGATCGGCCGATAGTGGCACGAAATCAACGCCCCGCCCCTGAGCTTCCAGAAACCGCTTCGTCACCTCATCGCTGGGGAACACCGACGTCGTCGCGCCCAATTCGGCGCCCATGTTCGTTATGGTTCCGCGCTGGGGCACGCTGAGCGTGGCCACGCCCTCGCCCGCGTATTCCAGGATCTTGCCGACGCCTCCCTTTACGCTGAGCCTGCGCAGCACCTCAAGCACCACATCCTTCGCGCTCACCATGGGTGAAAGCTTCCCTCTAAGTTCCACCCGAAGAACCTTGGGCTCAGGGAAGGAAAAGGGAAATCCAGCCATCGCCAAGGCGACATCGAGCCCGCCCGCCCCTATAGCGAGCATCCCAAGGGCTCCAGCCGTCGGCGTATGACTATCCGCGCCGAGGAGGGTCTTGCCGGGAACACCGAAACGCTCGAGGTGGACCTGGTGGCAAATCCCGTTCCCGGGCCTTGAGAAGATGATTCCATACTTGGCCGCTATATCCTGGAGAAAATTGTGGTCGTCGGCATTCTCAAAGCCCACCTGGAGGACATTGTGATCGACATAGCTGACCGACCGCTCGGTCTTCACCCTGTCCACCCCCAGCGCCTCGAATTGAAGATAGGCCATGGTCCCGGTCGTATCCTGAGTCAGCGTCTGGTCGATCTTAATGAGCGCTTCCCCGCGGCCGCCCGAGCCATCGCCGCTTTGCGCCCTATGCGAGTCGATCAATTTCCCGACAACGTTTTTCCCCGCCACCCCATCCTCCTCGCGCCCATCGATTTGTACTTTACAGATTGGAAGTCTGGGTCTATTATACACCTTGTATACGGAATACGGAATACGGAATCCTGAATATTTTTAAAGCTTAGCACCCTTCCTCGCGGGGAAGGAATGCTTGGAGGCTGCCGTGAGCTTGCTGAAACAAGTGCCCGATCTCCGCGCCCAACCGATGCGGGAAATCATCTATGAGCATCTAAGGAAAGCCATCGTCTACGGAGAACTCAAGGCCGACGCCATGTTCACGGACGCCGAAATCGCCGAGGAATTCGGCGTAAGCAGAACACCGGCCCGGGAAGCACTTCAAAAACTCGAAAGCAACGGCTACATACAGCGTATTCCAATGAAAGGGAACAGGGTATTGGGCATCTCCCCCTATGAGCTTGCCCATTCCTTCACCATCAGGAAGGCGCTTGAAACGCTCGCCGTAAAGTACTCGGCCCTCAGGGCGACTGAAGGCGAGCTGGCGCAAATGGCTGACGTTCTCAATCAGCTCGATAAAGCATATGCATCCATGAGCGGCGACAAGCTGCTCGAAACGCTCTTTCCCCTCATCAAGCAATTCAACGAGATCGCCTTCGCCGCGTGCAAATCATCGAGGATTCTCGAGGGTGTATGGGCTCAACGTGAAATCTTCGACCGTTACCGCGTCATGCGTCTCGTTCTCCCCAACCGCATCGAACGGAGCATCAAACGCCGTCACGCTCTCTACAATGCCTTCAAGGCACACGACCCGGAGCGTGCCAGCGCTATATGGTCCGAGCATCTCGACGAGTCCTTCAGCATCTGGCGCGAAAAATCCGGCTTCGCCGAAGAATTGAAGGATTTCCGCTTTTTTTAGGCTTTCCCCGCGTCGGCTTCAGGCTCGCGAAAGAACGCATATATTTTTAAAGGAGGAGACTGTATGAAGAAACTGTCTTCACTGATTCTCATCATCGCCCTGGTCGGCGTCGTCTCGACCGTGGCGGCGGCTCCCAGCTGGAAGCCCACCAAGACCATCGAGATCGTGGCTCCCGCCAACCCGGGCGGCGGCTGGGACATGTTGGCCCGCGTGGTACAGAAATCGCTCATGGACGAGAAGCTCGTCGACAAAAACGTCATCGTCGTGAACAAGCCGGGCGGGAGCGGCGCCGTGGGCTGGACCTACCTCGAAGGCAAGAAAGGCCAAGGCGAATACCTCGCCGCGACCTCCTCTCTTCTCATGCTCAACAACCTTACCGGACTCAGCCAGCTCACCTACAAGAATTTCACCCCGATCGCCATGCTCCAGAGCGAGTGGGAAGCCATCGCCGTCAAGGCCGACTCCCCCTACAAGACCCTCCCCGAGCTGATGCAGGCGATGAAAGCCGATCCCACCGCCATCGCTATCGGTATCGGCCCCTCCCTCGCGAACGATGACCACATCACCATTCTCAAGGTCGGCAAGCAGTTTGGCGTCGACCCCGCCAAGATCAAGTTCATGGTTTATCCCGGCGCCGGCGGCGAAATCGTTCCCGCCCTCCTCGGCGGACATATCCAGGCGACCGTCATCGGCCTCGCCGAAGTCCTCGAGCAGCACAAAGCCGGCAAAATGCGCATCCTTGGCGTGAGCTCCCCCGAGCGACTTTCTTTCCTCCCCGACGTCGCGACCTTCAAGGAGCAGGGAATTGACGTGGTGTTCCCGCACTGGAGAGGTCTCATCGCCGCTCCCGGGCTCAAGCCCGAACAGATCGCCTACTGGGACGGCGTTTTTGGCAAGATGGTGCAGACCAAGACCTGGAAAGACCAGATCGCCAACCTCGGCTGGACGAACTTCTACCAGAATTCCGCCGAACACGCGAAGTATCTTGGTGAACAAACCATCGCCTTCGACGAGCTGCTCACCGCGGTCGGACTCAAGAAATAGCCTATAGCAATTCCCGGCTTTTGGGGGAGGCGTCTCATCGCGCCTCCCTCTCATCATGAATCATTCATTTCGGCGCGTACGCAGGAGGTGCTAACGTGACCATGAATCTTATGACTGGTATCATCGCCATCGTCATCGGTGGCATCTATCTCGTCACCGCGATGTTGCTCCCACAGATGACCATGGGCGACCGGCTCGGTCCAAAGCTTTTCCCCTCGATTATTGGGGTTGTGGCGATTGTCGCGGGAGCGGTTCTCGCTTTTCGCGAGAGGAACCCCGAAAAGCGATCCAAGAAGACAGACTTCGGCTTTGTAAAACATAAGTCGGTATGGATCAAAATCCTTCTCACCACAATTGTTGGCATCGCCTATGGCCTCGTGATGGATTCGCTCGGATTTCTCATTCCCACGACGCTTTTCATGTTGTTCATCACGACTCTCATCAATAAAGGCCGAGTTGTCCAAAACTTGATCATCGCCATCGCCTTTGCGGTGCTCACGTATGGAGTGTTCGCGGTGGCTCTCAAGCTCAGCCTTCCTCGCGGCTTTCTTGAGCAGATGCTGCCCTTTTAAAAGGAGAAAAACGCGATGCAAGCGATATTCAGCAATCTAGCGCTCGGGATGCAAACCGCGATGACCTGGACCAATATCCTCTGGGTAATCGTGGGCGGCTCGCTCGGAACGATTATCGGCATGCTTCCCGGCCTGGGGCCGGCGACAGGTGTGGCCATCCTCATTCCCATCACTTTCGGCATGAATCCCGCCACCGCCCTCATCACCATGTGCGCCGTGTATTACGGAGCCATGTTCGGCGGCTCCCGCGCTTCGATTATGATCAACGTCCCCGGCGACGCCTCAGCCATCGTTTCTTGCTTTGACGGCTACCCGATGACTAAGCAGGGCCGAGCCGGACCAGCGCTCGCCATTTCCGCGATCGCCTCCTTCATCGGCGGTACGATAGGCATGCTCTTTCTCATATTCCTAACACAGCCGATAGCTTCGGCCGCGCTGAAATTCGGTCCCGCCGAAATGTTCTCTCTTCTCTTTTTCGCCCTTGTCGCGACAATCACGCTTTCCGAAGGCGACCTGCTTAAAGGCCTTATTGCCATCGCTTTCGGACTCATGCTTTCGACGATAGGCATTGACGCCATGACGGGCCTGGTCCGTTTCACCTATGGCATGGGCAGCCTGAATGACGGTATCGACTTTCTTGCCATCATCATCGGCGTTTACGCGGTGACGGAAGTCTACAAAAACTTCAAGGATATCAACGCGGTCTACAAGCTTGACTCCAAGACGATCGGCAAAGTCTGGATTTCCAAGGAAGACTGGAAGCGCACCTGGAAGCCAATGTTGCGCAACTCGCCGCTCGGCTTTCTCATCGGCGTCCTCCCTGGCATGGGCGGCTCGATCGCTACCTTCATGTCCTACGCCCTTGAGAAAAACCTGAGCAAACACCCCGAAGAGTTCGGCAAAGGAGCCATCGAAGGGCTCGCGGCCCCCGAGGCTTCGAATAACGCCTGTTCTTGCGGCGCCATGGTTCCACTCCTCACGCTTGGTATTCCCGGTTCAGGCACCACGGCTGTCATGCTCGGCGCCCTCATGATGCTCGGCGTGCGACCAGGCCCAACCCTCTTTACCGATCATCCCGAGATAGCCTGGGGCGTCATCGCCTCCATGCTGCTGGGCAATATAATCCTCGTCATTATCAACCTGCCGCTCGCCATCCCCCTCGTCCAGCTGCTCAGGGTCCCCACGAGGATCATGCTTCCCATCATCATGGGATTAGCCCTCATCGGCACCTATTTCCTTAATTACAGCTCCGCCGACTTCATCATCGTGATGATCGCCGGCGTTATTGGCTACATTTTCTCGAAACTGGAAATTCCCCTACCACCGCTCGTTCTTGCCCTTATATTGGGCGGAGCGGCGGAACAGAACCTCAGGAACTCCATTGTTCTTTCGAACGGGAGCCCCCTCATTTTCCTGCAGAAGCCCATTTCCGCGGTATTCCTCGTCCTTGCCGTGGCCACACTTGCCTATGCGATCTTGAAGAGGAAGAAGCAAGCAGCATGAACTCAACGCGCAGAAAGGATCGCCCCCGGCGATCCCTGCTCTACATCCCGGGCAATAGTCCCGGGATGCTGCAGAATTGTTCCATCTATGGTTCGGACGGTGTCCTTCTCGATCTGGAGGACGCCATTTCGATTTCCGAGAAAGATTCGGCCAGGAAACTGGTCAAGTACGCGCTCTTGAGCCTCGATTTCGGGGAAGTGGAGCGCGTCGTCCGCATCAATGGGCGGGATACGCCCTTTTTCGAGGCTGATCTGGCCGAGATAATTCCCGCCGCGCCCGACGCGATACGGCTTCCCAAGGTCGATTCGGCAGAGGACGTGATCGAGGCCGACCGGATCATCAGCCGAATCGAAGCCGAGCGAGGCCTCAAGCCAGGCTCGGTTGGCATACAAGCCATGCTGGAAACGGCCCGCGCCATCGTCAACGTCAATTCGATCGCGGCCGCTTCGCCCCGGCTCGTGGGCCTCACCCTCGGCGGCCAGGACCTGGCCGCCGATCTCGGCATCAAGGCGACAAAAGTTGGCCTGGAATTGCTGTACGCGAAGAGCGCCGTCGTGATCGCCGCCAAAGCTTTCGGCCTGGACGCCTTCGATACGGTCTATACCGATGTAGCCGATCTGGAAGGGCTCGCCGAAGCGGCGGCTATCAGCGTTTCTTTGGGCTTCAGCGGCAAGGCCGCTATCCATCCATCGCAGATTCCCGTCATCCACGCCGCCTTCGCCCCTAGCGAAAAAGAAGTGGCCAAGGCCGCCCGCGTCGTGGCCGCCGCGAAAGACGCCGCGGCGAGGGGTCTGGGCGTGATTTCCGTGGACGGGCGAATGGTGGACGCCCCCGTCGTGGCCCAGGCGGCCCGGACGCTCGAACTAGCCGTCCTGGCTGGAATGGAGGTGCCCGAACTATGAACTTCGAGTGCGTAAAGAACTCATTGGGCCGACTGGTGCCCCGCGAAGTTCCCGGACTGGGCGCGATGGCTCCCTACGCGGGAGCCTATTCCCGATTGGACGGCTCCTATGTATGGACATCGACCGCCCAGCCTCACCGGGTTTCCGCCCCCAGCGCCGATAAAATCGCTTCCAGCCTCCGGGCAGCCATCGAGCGCTCGGGCCTGCGGAACGGTATGACGATCTCCTTCCATCACCACCTCCGCAATGGCGACGCGGTGGTCGGTCTCGTCCTGGCCGAACTCGAACGCATGGGATATCACGACCTCACCCTCGCGCCCAGCTCCCTCGGCGACTCCCACGACTGTGTCGCCGACGCGATCAGGAAAGGCGTCGTCACCAGACTCAACACTTCCGGGGTCCGCGGGGAAGTGGGCAAAGCTATCACGAACGGCTTGCTGGATACACCGGCGGTCATCCGCAGCCATGGAGGAAGGGCCCGCGCCATCGAGGAAGGCAGTCTCCATATCGATGTGGCCTTTCTCGCCGCTCCCGCCTGCGACCGTCTCGGCAATATGACAGGTTCCGCCGGCAAGACCGCCTGCGGCTCCATGGGCTATGCCATCCACGACGCCAAGTACGCGGCGCATGTTATAGCGGTAACGGACAATCTGGTCGATTATCCACTGGCGCCGAGGATATCGGTTCCCCAGTACCTTGTGGATCAGGTTGTCCTCGTCGACTCAATCGGCGACCCTAGCCAGATCGCCACGGGCGCGACAAGAATCACCCGCGACCCGATACAGCTGAGAATCGCCGAACTCGCCTTCAAACTCATTCGATCCTCGGGATATATCAGGGAAAACTGCTCCTTCCAAACGGGAGGCGGCGGCCCGAGCCTCGCCGTGGCGCGCTTTGTCAGGGACTACATGAAGGACAACGCCATCACGGGCAGCTACTGCATAGGCGGCATCACGGGCTACATGGCCGACATGCTCAAGGATGGCCTCTTCAGGAGCCTCTTCGACGTGCAAAGCTTCGACGCGGCCGTGACGAGCTCGCTCGCGAACAACCCCTATCATATGGAAGCCGACGTCTCCTGGTACGCGAACCCCTTCAACAAGGGCTGCCTCGTGAACGACCTGGACGTCGTCGTTCTCGCCGCCCTCGATGTGGATGTCGATTTCAACGTCGATGTGCTCACCGGCCACGACGGGGTCCTGCGCGGCGCCTCGGGCGGCCATTGCGACACGGCGGCGGGCGCCAAGCTCTCCGTCATCACCATCCCCTCGATGAGGAATGGCGTGCCCTCAATACGGGAAAAAGTCCAGACCATCGTGACGCCGGGCGAAACCGTGGACGTCATCGTCACGGAAAAAGGCATCGCGATAAACCCCCTGCGCGAGGATCTCCTCAAGAAAGCGCGGGACGCGCGGCTGCCGGTAAAGGATATACGACAGCTCAAGGCCGAGATTGAGCGAACGACGGGCATCCCCGACGAAGTCGCTTTCTCGGACGATATCGTTGGCCTTGTTGAATACCGCGATGGGACAATCATCGATTCGATCCGAAAACTGAAATAAGACGATGCCCGGCCTAAGCCGGGCAAATTTTCGCGAGGGGTACGCCATGAAGGAGAAAGGGATAATCATCATCGCCGCGATTCTCGTCGGCGCCTGGCTCGGCCACAAACTCAAGCTTCCTTCGGGCTATCTCACGGGCGGCATGATCTTGGGCCTTATCGCGAAGGGATTGCTTTCCGCGAATGTCCCCGCGGGCAACGCCCTCTCGATCATCTCCCAGCTCCTCGTCGCCTATGTCGTCGTCTCCAACTCCGATGTCGCCATCATACGCCAACATCCTGAAGTCGTGCCCGTCGCCCTCGGCTACATAGCCGTTCTCAGCCTTTTCTGCTTCGGCCTCGCTGTCGTGTTGAACAAGGTATTCCATTTCGACATCAAGACGGCCATCTTCGCGACGGCGCCGGGCGGGCTCTCCGGCATGGCGCTCTCGATGACGGACGCGGGGGCCGAAACCCCCATCTCCATGACCTTCCATCTCTTCAGGATGGTTCTCGTCCTCATACTGACGCCCCTCCTCGCGTCCTTCTTCGCCAAATGAGGGCCCGGGCCATGAAAACAGCCCTGACCCCGGGCGGCGCCTTCCGCCTCGCCCTTCGCGATGAAAGGCCCCTGCAGATAATGGGCACCGTCAACGCCTACGCGGCCATGATGGCGGCGCGCGTCGGCTACCGCGCCATCTATCTCTCGGGCGCCGGCGTCGCCAACTATTCCTACGGCCTGCCCGACCTGGGCATGACTTCCCTCGACGACGTGCTGACCGACGCGCGCCGCGTAACCTCCGCCGTGGACCTGCCTCTCCTCGTCGACATCGACACGGGCTGGGGCGGGGCCTTCAACATCGCCCGCTCGATCAGGCAGATGATCGCCGCCGGCGTCGCGGCCGTCCATATCGAGGACCAGGTTGCCCAAAAGCGCTGCGGACACCGGCCCAACAAGGCGATCGTTCCCGCGCCCGAGATGGTCGACAGGGTGAAGGCCGCGGCCGACGCCAAGACCGACCCCGATTTCGTCCTCATGGCGCGCACCGACGCCCTGCAGAGCGAGGGGCTTTCAGGCGTGATCGACAGGGCCTGCGCCTATGTCGAGGCGGGCGCCGACGCCATCTTCGCCGAAGCGATGACCGACCTGGAAATGTACGGAAAGGTCTGCGCGGCGGTAAAGGTGCCCGTCCTGGCCAACATGACCGAATTCGGGGCCACCCCTTACTACAAGGCCGAAGCCCTCGGTCGCCAGGGTGTCGCCATGGTCCTCTACCCACTCTCCGCCACCCGCGCCATGCAGCGCGCCGCCCTCGAGGTTATGCGCGCCACCCGCGCCGAAGGCACCCAGGAAAGCGCCATCGGACTCATGCAAACTCGCGCCGAGCTCTATGATTTTCTGGGCTACAAAGCCTACGAGGAAAAGCTCGACCGCCTCTTCGCCGACGAAAAGCGATAGCATCCGGCCTTTCCCTATTGTAGGATGGGGAAGGAGGCGGGCATGGACGGCAATTACCCCGGTATCTATGACGAATTCCCGATCGAGGTTCTTTCGCGGCTCATGGCGGATGGGGAGCTGAGTTCAGCCGCCCTCGTCGACTACTATATCGACAGGATCGGGAAGATTGACGGCTCGCCCGCCGCGCGCCAAGGCGGGGCGCCGGCCGATACATCCCGCCATGGACCTTGCCTCAGCGCCATCCTCCATCTGAACGAGGCCGCCCGCGAAATCGCCGAAAGCCTCGACGCGGAGCGGGCGCGCGGCTGTATCCGCGGCCCGCTGCACGGCATCCCCCTCCTTCTCAAGGGCAACATCGACACGGGCGATTCCATGCCCACGACCGCAGGGTCCCTGGCCCTCAAGGGCCGCCTCGCCGCGGAGGATGCTCCCCTCGTCGCCCGGTTGCGAGCGGCCGGAGCCGTCATTCTCGGCAAAACCAACTTGAGCGAGTGGGCCAATTTCCGCTCGATGCGTTCCTCGTCGGGCTGGAGCGGCGAGGGTGGCCAGACAAAAAATCCCTATGCCCTCGACCGCAATCCCTCGGGCTCCAGCTCGGGCTCTGCCGTCGCGGTGTCGGCCAACCTCTGCGCGGCGGCCGTCGGCACGGAAACCGATGGCTCCATTATTTCGCCGTCTTCGGTGAACGGCATCGTGGGCGTGAAACCGACGGTCGGCGTGGTGAGCGCCAAAGGCATCGTTCCCCTCTCCTTCAGCCAGGACACGGCCGGCCCCATGGCCAGGACCGTGCGCGACGCGGCCCTCCTTCTTGCCGCGATGGCGGAACCGGGGACCATATCGGGCCTTCTCCCTCCTGCGGGCGCTGAGTCACGCGATCTGCGCGGCATCCGCCTCGGCGTCGCGCGCAATTTCTGCGGGGTGCTTCCCGATGTGGACAAAGTATTCGAGGAAGCGCTTCGGGCCTTGAGCGATTCAGGCGCGGAAACGGTGGAGATGAGGCTCGAGACGGAAGCGGGTTTCGAGGAAGCCGAACTTGAGGTGATGTTGTATGAATTCCGGCACGAGATCGACGAATACCTCGCTCGCGGTTACCGCGAGGCGGGCGTTTACGCGATTCGCGATCTCGCGGATCTCATCGCCTTCAACAAGGCGCACGCGGCTGAAGCGATGCCCTGGTTCGGCCAGGAGATTTTCGAAATGGCGGCGGCCAAGGGCGGACTCGACGATGAAGCCTACCTCAAGGCAAGAGCCTTGTGCGCCTCCGCCTCCAGGGAGCGCGGCATAGACGCCGCGATGGCGCGCGGTAGGCTGGACGCCATACTCGCCCCATCGGGAAGCCCCGCCTGGAAAACCGACCATGTTCTCGGGGATCACTACCTGGGAGGAGGTTGCACCTCACTCCCCGCGGCCGCTGGCTATCCCCATCTCACCCTGCCCTCAGGCTTCATCCACGGGCTCCCCCTCGGCCTTTCGATGTTCGGCGCTAGATACGGCGAGGCGACCCTTTTCAGGATCGCCTCGGCATTCGAGCGAGCGACGCGGGTCCGGCGTCCTCCCCTTTTCAAGCTTACCGCGGATTAGGCCGACTGTCTCAGCGCGCCTTCTGGGGCACGATATAGAGCTTGGAAAGATCGTAGCCCTGGGAGCTCGCGATTGCCTTCATCTGTTCCAAGAGCGCGGGATCCACCTCGGGCGTCCGGGAAAGGAACCAGAGATACTTTCGATTGTTCTCGCCGACAAGCGCCCATTGGTAATTTTCCTGGTCGAGGCCGAACACCAGATAATCCGAGGTGAAAAGCCCGAAAAATTTGACTTTCAGGGCGCCGGGAACCGCCGAATCGGGGATCCAGGCCACGGCCTTCACATCGGTGTATTTCCCCTCGAGCGTCTTCTTGAATCCTGAATTCAAGACGGAAATCTTCCCGTCTTCCCTGAGCGCGTACTCGGCGGTGGCGCCCACGAGGGTTTTCTCGAAGCCATGCTGGTAGCGGGCGATCTCATACCAGCGCCCCAGATAGCGCTGAGGGTCGAGGGAAGGCACGAGGGCGAGCGGCTCGCGGGGAGCCGCGCCGACGGCGTTCGCGCCGAGCACCAGAGCTACGACGATCAATGATTGGGCTAATCGTTTCACGTTATTCTCCTAACGTATGTTGTAAGGCCGCGAAAAGCGGCCTATCGGGGCAAGATCCCGGGTCGCCCCCTCCCCTCAGCCGGCGGCGACCCTCTCGGCGAACTTTTTCCCGTATTCCCGGGCGGCGGCGAGGCCGGCCTCGTCGGCGTTCCACAGGGTCTTGAAGCCCTCGTCCAGGACATCGAAGCCACCCGATCTTAGGGACTCGGCCAAGAGCTTGTTGCCTTCGCCCGACCAGCCGTAGCAGCCGAAGACGCCGGCCTTTTTCCCCTTGAACTTGAGGCCGCGGATTTCCTCGAGGATTCCCGCCATGGCCGAGAGAATGCCGGCGTTCACCGTGGGCGACCCCACGAGAATCGCCTTGGAGCGAAACACGTCGGTGATGCTGTCGTTCTTGTCCGACCTGCCCACGTTGTGGACCCGCACTTCCAGGGAGGGCGAAGCTTCCGCGACACCCTTCGCCAACTCCTCGGCCAGCCTTCTCGTCCCGCCCCACATCGAATCGTAGAGAATCGTGATCCTGTTCTCCTGATAATTCTGCGCCCATTCGTAATATTTCTTGACGATCTGGAGGGGATCCTTCCGCCAGATGACGCCGTGGCTTGTCGCGATGATGTCGACCGGCAGGTTGAGGCCCACTACCTCGTCGATTTTGGCCTTCACGAGGGGGCTGAAGGGCGTGAGGATGTTCGCGTAATATTTGACGCACTCGTCGTAGAGCTCGTCCTGGTCCACGAGATCGTTGAACATCAGCTCGGAGGCG
>Ga0172375_10007580_pt1 | contig 14831 bp, 11 predicted proteins | sample LakKiv1m_FD_114537 | JGI IMG/M metagenome (GOLD analysis project Ga0172375, IMG submission 114537) | Freshwater microbial communities from Kabuno Bay, South-Kivu, Congo - kab_092012_11.1m | ecosystem: Environmental > Aquatic > Freshwater > Lake | place: Democratic Republic of the Congo... | reverse complement strand
CGCCAGTGCCGGGCTGATCATGTCCGACACCATCGAGCACGTCGGGGCGAACCCGTCTCAGCTGGCGATCTCCGGGTGCTTCATGCGGTCGGCGCCGGTCTTCGTCACCAGCGGCGTCGACTCGATCCGGGTCTACGACGTCAGCGACCCGCTGAGCCCCACGCTCACGGGTGTCCTGCCGCAGGCGCTCTTCGAGAACGAGGCGATGACCTGCGGTGAGCGACGCACCCCCGAGGGGGTCCGCCGCTTCGTGCTGGTCGGCGTCGACCTCGTGGCCGTTGCCCCCACCCAGCCCGAGCACGTGAACGCGGGCGGCGGCCAGCTGAGCATCGTCGACGTCACCGACCCCACCGCCCCGACCATCACGGCCAGCGCGCCCGGCATCACGAGCACCCACACCGTGGCGTGCGTCGACGGCGCCCAGTGCCGCTACGCCTACTCCGCGGGTGACTCCGGCAGCGGCACCTTCTCGGTCTTCGACCTGCGCGACCTCGACGCGCCGCGGGAGGTCGACAGCGACAAGGAGGCCGACGGCCTGCAGGCCTTCGCCTCGCCGACCGCGGGCCACAAGTGGAACTTCGACGCCGCCGGGGTCGGCACCCACACCGGCTTCGACGGCTCCTCGATGTGGTCGACCCGCAAGCCCGCCCGGCCGCGGCTGCTCGCCACCACGGGCCTCGCCGGCCAGGGCGAGGACCCGGACTTCGAGGGCTACAACGACTTCATCCACCACAACTCCTTCCGACCCCACGCCAAGCGCTTCGAGCCGGGTGCCAAGCCGTCGCTGCGCAACGGGAACGTCCTGCTGGTCACCGAGGAGGACTACGAGCAGACCGACTGCGCCCTCGCCGGCTCCTTCCAGACCTGGTGGGTCAAGCGGCTGGACGGCAAGCCGGGCAGCATCGTGCCGCTCGACAAGGTCGAGCTCGCCGATCTCGGGAACTTCCCGCTGCCGCGTGGCGTCTTCTGCTCCTCGCACTGGTTCGACTACCGCGCCGGCGGCCTGGTGGCGGTCGGCTTCTACGGCGGCGGCCTGCAGGTCCTCGACGTCACCGACCCGCGCGACATCCGTTCCTATGCCCACGCGATCTGGGGCGCCTCGGAGGTCTGGGACGCCATGTGGGTCCCGGTCTACGAGGACGGCGAGCAGACCCAGCGGCGCACCAACGTCGTCTACGCCATCGACCTGCTGCGCGGGCTGGACGTCTACACCGTCGACGTCACCGGAACGGGCGGCGGTGGTCTGCGGCTGACCTCGGCCGCGAGCCCCCAGGAGCGGCTCGAGGCCGGCAGCACCCCGCTGGTCCTCGTCGGCGGTGCTGCGCTCCTGGCGCTCGGCCTGGGCCGGGTACGGCGCCGGGTCGCCGTCGTGCGCGGCTGAGTCCTCGACCCAGCGGGCGGAAACTCCCGCGCGCCGACGTACCTCCTCGCACTAGCCTCCCCTCCTCGTGAGCATGGGGTGGGCGAGGAGCGTCGGCGAGGTCGTCGCAGGGCCTGCTGGTGCTGGCGGCCATCGCGACCATCGCGCGCGTGCGGCTGCCGGAGCACGGCCGTGACCCGGAGACCTCCACGCACGTGCTGCACGACGTCGTCGAGGGCTTCCGGTGGGTGTGGCACCACGCGGCCGTGCGGACGCTAGTCCTGACGCTCACGGTCTTCAACCTGACCTTCGGTGCCGCCTGGTCGGTGCTGGTGCTCTACGCCACCGAGCGGCTCGGGATGGGCGAGGTCGGCTTCGGCCTCATCACCACGGTCGGCGCGGTCGGGGGACTGGCCGGCACCGCGGCGTACGGCTGGATCACGCGGCGGGTGAGCCTCGGCGACCTGATGCGCATCGGCCTGGTCCTGGAGACCCTCACCCACCTCGGGCTCGCCCTCACGACCTCGCCGGCGGTGGCGCTGGCGATCTTCTTCGTCTTCGGTGCCCACGCCTTCATCTGGGGCACCACCTCGATCACCATCCAGCAACGGGCCGTACCGACGACGCTCCAGGGTCGGGTGGGTGGCGTCTACCTGCTGGGCTGCTTCGCCGGACTGGTCACGGGCGGACTGCTGGGCGGGGCGCTGGCCCAGGCGTACGGCGTCACCGCACCGTTCTGGTTCGCCTTCGTCGGCTCCGCGCTGCTGGTCGTGCTCATCTGGGGCCAGCTCTCCCACGTCGCCCACGCCGACGCCCACGAGCCGGAGGCCCCCGACACCTCCGTCGCCGGCGTCGTGGCCGACCCGGTGGCGCCCCGGCCGCACCCGGACACCGAACAGCCGGGCGCCGGAACCGCCACGCAGTAGGGTGAGCGCCGCGCGCGCCCCGAAGGCCCGCGCCATCGAGCCGGCCCCGGGAGCGTGCGTTGTACCTGAAGAGCCTGACCCTCAAGGGGTTCAAGTCCTTCGCGTCCTCCACGACGCTGCAGCTCGAGCCCGGCATCACCTGCATCGTCGGGCCCAACGGCTCGGGCAAGTCCAACGTCGTCGACGCCCTGGCCTGGGTCATGGGCGAGGCCAGCGCCAAGAGCCTGCGCGGCGGCAAGATGGACGACGTCATCTTCGCCGGCACCTCCGGCCGCCCGCCCCTGGGTCGGGCCGAGGTGCTGCTGACCATCGACAACTCCGACGGCGCGCTCCCGATCGAGTACGCCGAGGTGACGATCAGCCGCACGATGTTCCGCTCGGGCGGCTCGGAGTACGCCATCAACGGCAGCCCCTGCCGGCTGCTGGACGTCCAGGAGCTGTTGAGCGACTCCGGCATCGGTCGCGAGATGCACGTGATCGTCGGCCAGGGCCAGCTCGACTCGATCCTGCACGCCACCCCGGAGGACCGCCGCGGCTTCATCGAGGAGGCCGCAGGCGTCCTGAAGCACCGCAAGCGCAAGGAGAAGGCGCTGCGGAAGCTGGACGCGTGCGAGGGCAACCTCACCCGCCTCAACGACCTGCTGTCGGAGATCCGTCGCCAGCTCAAGCCGCTGGGCCGCCAGGCCGAGGTGGCCCGCCGCGCCGCCACCGTCCAGGCCGACGTCCGCGACGCCCGCGCGCGACTGCTCGCCGACGACCTGGTCAAGGCCCGCACGGCGCTGGAGCAGGAGATGGCCGACGAGTCGCTGCTCGTGGCCCGGCGCGAGGAGGTCGAGCAGGCGATCGCCGCCGCCCGCGAGGCCGAGGCTGCCCTGGAGGCCGCCCTGCGCGAGGACCTGCCGGCGCTCTCGGCCGCCCAGGACACCTGGTACTCCCTGTCCGGGCTGCGCGAGCGCCTGCGCGGCACCCAGTCGCTGGCCGCGGAGCGCATCCGCAACGCCTCCGGCAGCGCGGTCGTCGAGACCGCCTCGGGGCGCGACCCCGACCAGCTCGAGGCCGAGGCCGACCGGGTCGCGGAGCAGGAGCGGCTGATCGCCATCGAGGTCGACACCAGCCGCGCCGCCCTCGACGCCGCCGTGACGGCCCGCAAGAGCGCCGAGGACGCCGCGGCCGAGGAGGAGCGGCGCATCTCCGGTCTCCAGCGGGCTGCGGCCGACCGCCGCGAGGGGCTGGCCCGCCTCCACGGACAGGTCAACGCGCTGAAGTCGCGCGCCGCCGGTGCCGACGAGGAGGTCGCGCGGTTGCGGCACGCCCGCGAGGAGGCCCTGGCCCGCGCCGAGCGCGCGCAGATGGCCTTCACCGCGCTGGAGACCAAGGTCGCCGGGCTCGACGCGGGCGAGGAGGGCCTGGACGCCGAGCACGAGGAGGCGGCAGCACTGCTCGACGACGTCGAGGAGCGCCTGGCCGTCGTGCGCGACCAGGCGCAGCAGGCCGATCGTGACCGGCACACGCTCACCGCCCGCAAGGACGCCCTCGAGCTCGGCCTGGCCCGCAAGGACGGCGCCGGCGCGCTGCTGGCCGCCGGCGACGAGCTGCCCGGCGTCCTGGGCTCGATCGCCGCCCTGCTCTCGGTGCGGCACGGCCACGAGGCCGCGGTCGCCGCCGCCCTCGGGTCGGCCGCCGACGCCGTCGCCGTGCGCGACCCCGAGGCCGCACTGGCCGCGCTGGGCCACCTCAAGGGCAACGACCTGGGGCGCGCCGCGCTGCTCCTGGCCGACGGCCCCGACCTGCCCGACCCCGGTGACTGGCCGGCCCTGCCCGACGGCGCCACGTGGGCCGTCGACGTGGTGGAGTGCAGCGCCGAGCTGCAGCCGGCCGTCTCGGCCCTGCTCGACCGGGTCGCCGTCGTCGAGGACCTCGCGGCCGCCCGCGCGCTCGTCGCAGCACAGCCGTCGGTCACCGCCGTCACGACCGAGGGCGACGTGCTGGGCGCACGCTTCGTCTCCGGCGGCTCCAGCGACCAGCCGAGCCTGCTGGAGATCCAGGCCGCCGTCGAGGAGGCCGAGGCCGCGCTCGCCGAGGCGGTCGCCGCGGGGGAGCGGGCCGCGTTCGAGACCAGCCGGCTCGAGGCCGAACGGCACGAGGCGACCAAGCGGGTCGACGTGGCCCTGGCCCGTCTCCACGAGTCCGACGCCACGCTGGCCGCGGTCGCCGAGGAGCTGGGCCAGCACGGCTCGCAGGCACGCGCCGCGCGGGGCGAGGCCGAGCGGCTCGAGCAGGCCATCGCCAAAGCCGAGGACGCGCGCGAGCAGGCCGTGGCGGGGCTCGCGGAGCTCGAGGAGCGGCTCGCGGCCGCGGAGCAGACGCCCGAGGAGGAGCCGGACACCGGCGTACGCGAGGAGCTCGCGGAGGCCGCGCGCACCGCTCGTCAGGCCGAGATGGACGCCCGGCTCGCGCTGCGCACCTCCGAGGAGCGGGCCCGCGCCCTGCACGGTCGCGCCGACGGGCTGCGCCGCAGTGCCGCCAAGGAGCGCGACGCCCGGGCCCAGGCCGCGGCCCGGCGCGCCCAGGTGATCCGCGAGGGGCGTGCCGCCGAGGCGGTCGCCGCCGCCACCACCTACGTCCTGCACCGGCTCGAGGTCTCCGTCCAGGCCGCCGCCGACGCCCGCGCCGCCGTCGAGGAGGCCCGCCGCGGCCGCGAGGAGGAGCTGCGCGAGGTCCGCGCCCGCCTGCGCGAGCTCGCCAAGGAGCACGAGGAGCTCGTGTCCTCGGTCCATCGCGACGAGGTCGCCCGCACCCAGCAGCGGATGCGGATCGAGCAGCTGGAGAACCGCACCCTCGAGGAGCTCGGGCTCGAGCCCGACGCCCTCGTCGCCGACTACGGTCCCGACCAGCTGGTGCCGCTCCTCGACGCCGAGGGTGCCGAGGGCGCCGCGGACGAGGGCCCCGGGGACGGTGACGTGGCTCCGCGCACGGTGCCGTTCGTGCGCGAGGAACAGGTCAAGCGGCTCAAGGCCGCCGAGCGTGCCCTGTCGATGCTCGGCAAGGTCAACCCGCTGGCGCTGGAGGAGTTCTCGGCGCTCGAGGAGCGTCACCAGTTCCTCTCCGAGCAGCTCGAGGACCTGCGTCGCACCCGCAAGGACCTCCTCGACATCGTCAAGGACGTCGACGACCGGGTCGAGCAGGTCTTCCGCGAGGCCTACGCCGACGTCGAGAAGGCCTTCGACGCCACCTTCGCGCGGCTCTTCCCCGGCGGCGAGGGCCGGCTCGTGCTGACCGACCCTGACAACATGCTCTCGACGGGCGTCGAGGTCGAGGCCCGGCCGCCGGGCAAGAAGGTCAAGCGGCTCTCGCTGCTCTCCGGCGGCGAGCGCTCGCTCGTGGCCGTGGCGTTCCTGGTGGCCCTCTTCAAGGCCCGGCCCAGCCCCTTCTACATCCTCGACGAGGTCGAGGCCGCGCTCGACGACACCAACCTCGGCCGCCTGCTCCAGATCTACGAGGAGCTGCGGGAGAACTCCCAGCTGCTCGTCATCACCCACCAGAAGCGCACGATGGAGGTCGGCGACGCGCTCTACGGCGTCACCATGCGCGGCGACGGTGTCTCGGCCGTCATCAGCCAGCGCCTCCGCGAGCCCGAGCCCGCATGAGGAGGGAGGGCTGATGCCCCGCACCCGCCCCACCCGCGACCAGTACGTCGCGTGGCGCACCGTCACCACCCGGTGGCGCGACGACGACGCCTATGGGCACCTCAACAACGCCACCTACTACGAGCTCTTCGACACCGCGGTCAACGCCCACCTCTACGAGGCGACCGGCGCGGACGTGCGGAAGCTGCCGCAGATCGGCGTGGTGGCCGAGACCTCCTGCCAGTACTTCACCGAGATCGGCTTCCCGGAGCCGATCGAGATGGGGCTGGTGTGCGACAAGGTCGGCACCTCCTCGGCGATCTACCGCATCGGCCTCTTCCAGGGCCCGGGCGAGGAGGCGGCGGCCGAGGGTCGCTTCGTCCACGTGTACGTCGACAACACCGACCCCGCCCGGCCGGTCACGCCGATGCCGGACGTGATCCGCGCCGCAGTCACCCCCCTCCTGCGCGCGCCCGACTCCTCGTCCTGACGGGGCTGTGGCACGGTGGCGACGTGCTCCCCATCCTGATCGCCATGCTCCTGGTCGTCCTGGTCGCGGGACTCGTCCTCTTCTACGTCGCCTTCCCGCACCGCGGCGAGAAGCCCGCCCAGGCGGAGTGGCTCGGCGAGGCCATGAGCAAGGCCGTCAACCGGTTCGAGACCCTCGACGAGACCGACGGCGACGCGGCCGTGCGCCCGCGGCCCGACGAGCCGCGCACCCACGCCTGACCCCGCAGCCGACCTCGCTTCCCCCGTGCCCGCTCTCCGGGACGCGGGTGGTTGGATGAGTCGGTGGACTCGCTCGCGCTGCTGATCCTGCTCATCGCCGTCGTCGGCGTCGCCCTGGTGGCGCTGGTCGCCGGCCTGGTCGTCAGCGGTCGCCGCAAGCCGCGGCCGCTCCCGGACACCCACACCGACGTCCTCGGCACCCCACCGGCCGACCAGGACGTCCCGACCGAGCTCAGCGCCCCACCGGCGACGATCGACGTCCTCGAGCCGCCGGTGCCAGTGGCGGAGGAGCCGGTCCTCGAGCGCCCGGAGGGCACCGCCTCCCGGCTGGTGCGGCTGCGCCAGCGCCTCGCGGGCTCCCAGGGCGCCCTGGGCCGGGGCCTGCTCGCACTGCTCTCGCGCGACAAGCTCGACGAGGACACCTGGGAGTCGATCGAGGACACGCTGCTCACCGCCGACATCGGCGTGGTGCCCACCCAGGAGCTGGTCGAGCGGCTGCGCACCCGGCTGCGGGTCGAGGGCGAGGGCGACGCTCGCACGGTCCTGCGCGAGGAGCTCGTGGCACTGGTCGGCCCCGACATGGACCGCCGCCTGCAGGTCACCGGAGCCGACGGCCAGCCAGGCGTGGTCCTGGTGGTCGGTGTCAACGGCGCCGGCAAGACGACCACCGTCGGCAAGATCGCGCGCATCCTGGTCGCCGAGGACCTCCGGGTCGTCCTCGGGGCGGCCGACACCTTCCGGGCCGCCGCCGTCGACCAGCTGGCGACCTGGGGCGAACGCGTGGGCGTCGAGGTCGTGCGCGGCGAGGAGGCCGCCGACCCCGCCAGCGTGGCGTTCCGTGCGGTCGAGACCGGCACCACCGCCGGCGTCGACACCGTCATCGTCGACACCGCCGGCCGCCTGCAGAACAAGCAGGGCCTCATGGACGAGCTCGGCAAGGTCAAGCGGGTCATCGAGAAGCAGGCGCCGGTCACCGAGGTCCTCCTCGTCCTCGACGCGACCACGGGCCAGAACGGCCTGATCCAGGCCCGGGTCTTCTCCGAGGCCGTGGCGGTGACCGGCATCGTGCTGACCAAGCTCGACGGCTCGGCCAAGGGCGGCATCGTCGTCCAGGTCCAGCGCGAGCTCGGCGTGCCGGTCAAGCTCGTGGGCCTGGGTGAGGGACCGGACGACCTGGCCCCGTTCGACGCGGGCGCCTTCGTCGACGCGCTCCTGGGCTGAGTCCGAAACGCAGTCGTAACACCCGGCCCGGACCTGTTTCGTGACCGAAACACTCGCGGGCTGGTGAGGAAACCTGCGCGCTGGAAGGTCGTCCACGAAACGGGGCGGACCTCCACCTGACAGCGCTGTCGGTAGCTGCGGGGGCCGTCTGACGGACAGATCCCCTGGAGGTTTCATGGACGGCTATTACGCCTTCATGCTCGTGGCCACCGCGCTGGTGCTCATGATGACCGTGCCCGCGCTCGCACTCTTCTACGGCGGCATGTCGCGGTCGAAGTCTGTGCTCAACATGATGATGATGTCGTTCTCGGCCGCAGCCATCGTCGGCATCCTGTACGTCGCCGTCGGCTGGTCGATGGGCTTCGGTGGCGACGGCACGTTCTTCGCCAACCCCTTCGAGCTCTTCTGGCTCGACGGCGTGACCACCGACAGCTACATCTTCGTGATGTTCCAGATGACCTTCGCGATCATCACCGTCGCCCTGATCAGCGGCGCGGTCGAGGGCCGGATGAAGTTCGCGGCGTGGCTGGCCTTCGTGCCGGTCTGGGCGCTCGTCGTCTACTTCCCGCTCGCGCACATGGTCTTCAGCTGCACCGACGACTCGCTCATCTGCGGCCGGATCGGCGCGCAGGACTACGCCGGTGGCACCGCGGTCCACATCAACGCCGGTGTCGCGGGCCTGGTGCTGGCCATCATGGTGGGCAAGCGTCTCGGCTTCGGCAAGGAGCCGATGCGGCCCCACAACCTGACCCTGACCATGCTCGGTGCGGGCATGCTGTGGCTGGGCTGGTACGGCTTCAACGTCGGCTCGATCGTCTTCGGCGGCACCACCGACGAGGAGAACCTCGCGCAGTTCTACGCCGAGACCGGTCGTACCTTCGCCAACACCACGCTGGCCACGTTCGCCGCGATCCTCGCCTGGCTCCTGGTCGAGCGCCTGCTGCACGGCAAGGCCACCTCGCTGGGTGCTGCCTCGGGCATCGTCGCGGGCCTGGTCGCCATCACCCCGGCCGCCGGCGCCGTCGACATCGAGGGTGCCGTCGCGATCGGCGCGATCAGCGGTGCCATCTGCGCCTGGGCCGTGGGCCTGAAGTTCAAGCTCGGCTACGACGACTCCCTCGACGTCGTCGGCGTGCACCTGGTCGGCGGCATCGTCGGCACCGTGCTCATCGGGCTCTTCTCGACCGCCGACGGCGCGGGCGGTGTCGACGGCCTCTTCTACGGCGGCGGCTTCGGCTCCCTGGGCGACCAGACCCTCGGCGCTCTCGTGGCGATCGTGTACTCCGGTGTCCTCACCGCACTGATCGCGCTGGCCATCAAGTTCACCATCGGCCTGCGGATCGACGACGAAGCTGAGGTGGAGGGCATCGACGGTGCCGCGCACGGCGAGTCGGCGTACGACCTCCACACCAGCCTCTCCAGCGGCAAGGGCAGTGCCTTCGGCAGCTCCCTCGCGGCACCCAGCCCCAGCAAGTCGGAAGGAGCCTCGGCATGAAGCTCGTCACCGCTGTCATCAAGCCGCACAAGTGGGAGGACGTCCGCGAGGCCCTCGAGACCTTCGGCGTCACCGGGATGACCGTCTCGGAGGTCTCCGGCTACGGCCGGCAGAAGGGCCACACCGAGGTCTACCGCGGGGCGGAGTACGACATCGCGCTCGTCCCCAAGATCCGGATCGAGATCGTGGTCGAGGACGACGACGCCGAGGACGTGCTCGGCATCATCGTCAAGACCGCCCAGACCGGTCGGATCGGTGACGGCAAGGTCTGGCTCAGCCCGGTCGAGAGCGTGGTCCGCGTCCGGACCGGCGACCGGGACGCCGCGGCCATCTGAGGCACGGCTCCACGCAGTCCGTCCCGGGCCTCGGTGACCACCTCGCGGTGGTCGCCGGGGCCCGGTGCCGCGTCCGGCGGCAGGTCCGCAGCACGTCCGGCGCAGGTCCGGCCCAGGTCCGGCCCAGGTCCGGTGAGGGGCCCGCGCGTGGCCGCGCAGCGGAGGGGCGAGCCGAGCCCGCCGCGGTTCGGGCATGCTGGCCCCGCTCCGGCCGGGACGCAGCAGCCGGCAGGAGGCAGGCTGCACCCATCCGCTCCACCGCCAGCACCACGACAGGGGAGACATGAAGCTCGTGACCGCGGTGATCAAGCCGCACAGGTGGGAGGACGTCCGGGTCGCGCTCGAGGCGGCCGGCGTCACCGGGATGACGGTCTCGGAGGTCTCCGGCTACGGCCGGCAGAAGGGCCACACGGAGGTCTACCGCGGCGCGGAGTACGACATCGCGCTGGTCCCGAAGATCCGGATCGAGATCGTCGTCGACGACGAGGAGGCGGACACCGTGGTGGACACGATCGTCGCCAGCGCTGCCTCGGGCCGGATCGGCGACGGCAAGGTGTGGGTCACCCCTGTCGAGACCGTGGTGCGGGTCCGCACCGGCGACCGGGACTCCGCGGCCCTGTGACCAGCGAGGAGCGCGCCCGGCGCACGGCCGAGGCCGACGCGCTGTGCGCTGCGGCGTACGACGCTGCCGGAGGTTCCGCGAGCGGCTGCGCCCTCGTCGCGGTCGGCGGGTACGGCCGCGGGGAGCTCGCGCCGCACTCCGACCTCGACGTGGTGCTGGTCCACGACGACGACGTCGACCCGGGCGAGACCGCGGGGCAGGTGTGGTACCCGCTCTGGGACTCCGGGAAGACCATCGACCACTCGGTGCGCCGCCTGGGCGAGATGGTGGCTGCGGCCGATGCCGACCTCAAGGTCGCGCTCGGGCTGCTCGACGTGCGGCACCTCGCCGGTGACCCGCACCTGACGCTGCGTCTGCGCACCACGATGCTCGCCCACTGGCGCCGCCACGCCGCGGAGCGGCTCCCGGCCCTCCAGTCGCTGGTGCGCGCGCGCCACGAGCTGATGGGGGAGCTGGCCCACCGCTCGGTGCCGGACCTCAAGGAGTCCGAGGGCGGGCTGCGCGACACCACGGTGCTCCGGGCGCTGGCCGCGACCTGGCTGGTCGACGTGCCGGGCCCCGAGCTGGAGCCCAGCCGGCTGGCGCTGCTGGACGTGCGCGACCTCGTGCAGGGCGCTGCCGGTCGCGCCACCGACCGGATCCAGCCCGAGGCGTGGAGCGAGCTGGCCACCGGCCTGGGGCTGCCCGACGCCCGCAGCGCCCAGGTCCACGTGCGCACCCTCGGCCGCCGTACGACCCACCTCTCGCGACTGACCTGGCGCCGCGTCGAGGACTACCTCAAGCGCCCGGAGTCCGCGCGGACCGCCCGTCGCCCCCAGCTGCTCCCCGTGGCACCGGGCGTGGCCTTGTCGCGGCGCGAGGTCGTCCTGGACGCCCGGGCCCGTCCTGCCGAGGACCCGGTGCTGCTGCTGCGTGCGGCGGCAGCGGCCTCGGAGCTGGACGCCGTGCTCGCCCCGCCCACCGCAGCACGGTTGGCGCGGGACTCCGCACCGCTCCCGCAGCCGTGGCCCGACGAGGCGCGGCAGCAGCTGGTGCGGATGCTCGCCGGCCCGGGGCTGCTGCACGTCTGGGAGACCCTCGAGGAGACCGGGGCGGTCGACCGGCTGCTCCCCGAGTGGCAGCGCATCCGCCTGCTGCCGCACGCCTCGGCCATCCACCGCTTCACCGTGGACCGGCACGTCGTCGAGACCTGCCTGGAGGCGGCCTCGCTGATCCGGCGGGTGGCGCGTCCCGACGTCCTCATGGTGGCGGCCCTCCTGCACGACATCGGCAAGGGCAGCCTCACCGAGCACAGCGTCGCCGGTGAGCCGATCGCCCGCGACATCGCTACCCGGATGGGCTTCGAGGACGAGGCAGTGGAGCTGGTGGCCCGGCTGGTCCGCTGGCACCTCCTGCTGTCCGAGACCGCGACCACCCGCGACCCCGACGACCCGGCCACCGTGGAGCGGGTCGCCTCGCGGGTGGGCTCGGTCGAGGCGCTGGAGCTGTTGACGGTGCTCACCGAGGCCGACGCCCGGGCGGCCTCGCCGCAGGCGTGGTCGACGTGGCGGGCCAGCCTCGTCCACGACCTCGCACGCCGCGTGCGTGCGTCGCTCGACTCCGGTGCCGGTGCGCCGGCGCTGCTGGCCGAGGAGGTCGAGGTTCCGCGCGAGGTCCGCAACGGCGAGGTGTCGGTGCGGGTCGAGCAGGTCGGGGACGGGTCGCGGGTCACCGTGGTCGCCCCCGACCGGGTCGGGCTGCTCGCCGACCTCGCCGGGGTGCTCGCCCTGCAGCGCATCCCCGTCCGTGCGGCCAGGGCCTGGGCACAGGAGGCCGTCGGGGTCTCGGTGTGGGAGGTCGGCGAGCCCCAGCTGGACGCCGGGGTGCTGCGCGAGAAGCTCGACGCCATCGTGGAGGGCCGGGTCGACCCGGTCCGCCGGCTGCGGCCGGCGGCCCGGCAGGAGCTGGCGCCCATCGTGGAGGTCCGCCCGGAGGCCTCGAGCACCTCGACGGTGCTGGAGGTCCGCGCTGCCGACCGCCCAGGGGTCATCTACCTCGTGTGCGCCGCGCTCGCCCACCTCGACGTCGCCGTCCGCTCCGCGCACGTCGCAACCCTCGGACCCCAGGCCGTGGACGTCTTCTACCTCCAGGAGGCCGGGGCCGGGGCGCTGTCGGAGACCCGGGCCGCCGAGGCGGCGCACGCGGTCCGGGCAGCCCTCACCGGGGAGCCGGTCGACGAGCCGGTCGACCGGGGTCGCTGAGCGCCGGCGGCACGTCGTTAGGCTGGGCAGGTGTTCGCCACCCTCTCCGACCGTCTCGCCGACACCTTCAAGAACCTCCGGGGGAAGGGTCGTCTCTCCGAGGCCGACATCGACGCCACCGCACGCGAGATCCGGATCGCGCTGCTCGAGGCCGACGTCGCCCTGCCGGTGGTCAAGGAGTTCGTGGCCGCGGTCAAGGAGCGGGCACGCGGCGAGGAGGTCAGCGGTGCGCTGAACCCGGCCCAGCAGGTCGTCAAGATCGTCCACGAGGAGCTCGTGGACATCCTCGGCGGCGAGACCCGGCGGCTGCGCTACGCCAAGACCGGGCCGACCGTCATCATGCTGGCCGGCCTCCAGGGCGCGGGCAAGACGACGCTGGCGGCCAAGCTCGCGCTGTGGCTCAAGGAGCAGGGCAAGACCCCGCTGCTGGTGGCCTGCGACCTCCAGCGCCCCAATGCCGTCAACCAGCTCCAGGTCAACGGCGAGCGCGTCGGCGTACCCGTCTTCGCCCCCGAGCCCGGCAACGCCGGTGGCATCGAGCACGGCGGTGACCCGGTCTCCGTCGCGCGCGCCTCGATCGAGGAGGCCAAGCGCAAGCTGCACGACGTCGTCATCGTCGACACCGCCGGCCGCCTCGGTGTCGACGCCGAGCTGATGCAGCAGGCCGCCGACATCCGCGACGCCGTGCAGCCCGACGAGGTGCTGTTCGTCGTCGACGCGATGATCGGCCAGGACGCCGTGACCACGGCCCAGGCCTTCCTCGAGGGGGTCGGGTACGACGCCGTCGTGCTCACCAAGCTCGACGGTGACGCCCGCGGTGGTGCCGCGCTGTCGATCGCCTCGATCACCGGCAAGCCGGTCATGTTCGCCTCCAACGGCGAGAAGCTCACCGACTTCGACCTCTTCCACCCCGACCGGATGGCCTCGCGCATCCTCGACATGGGTGACGTGCTCACCCTGATCGAGCAGGCCGAGAAGGCCTTCGACGCCGAGCAGGCGATGAAGGCGGCCGACAAGCTCTCCGGCAAGGGCGGGGAGTTCACGCTGGTCGACTTCCTCGAGCAGATGCAGCAGGTCCGCAAGCTCGGCTCGATGTCGAAGATCATGGGGATGCTGCCCGGGATGGGGCAGTTCCGCGACCAGCTCGAGAACTTCGACGAGCGCGAGATCGACCGGATCCAGGCGATCATCTACTCGATGACCCCCGCTGAGCGGGAGAACCCGAAGATGATCGACGGCTCGCGCCGCCAGCGCATCGCCAAGGGCTGCGGCCGCACCGTCACCGACGTCAACCAGCTCGTCGACCGCTTCTTCGAGGCCCGCAAGATGATGACCCAGCTGGCCCGCGGCGGTGGCATGCCCGGGATGCCCGGCATGCCGGGGATGCCCGGCATGGGCGGCGGCAAGGGCCGCAAGCCCAAGCAGCAGCAGAAGAAGGGCAAGGGCGGCAAGCGGGTCTCCGGCAACCCGGCCAAGGCCGCGCAGGAGAAGGAGGCCGCCAAGGAGAGGGCGGCCGCCGGTGGCAACCCGTTCGGCAACCCCGGCGCGGAGCCGGTGGACTACGAGAAGGCCGCCGCCGAGCTCAACCTGCCCAAGGACTTCTCCAAGTTCCTGAAGTGATCCACCGCCGAACCGTCACCTGTGAACCATCGAGCTGTCAGTTCTGCACGCCTGGTGGTCCCCGAGTGACGGCTCGAGGGTTCGGAACTGACGGTTCGGCGGTCGCGTGAGGACGACCCTTGTCGTGGATGCCGCCAACGTCGTGGGCGCCCGGCACGACGGCTGGTGGAAGGACCGCGCCGGTGCCGCGCGGCGCCTGCACGAGGCGCTGCTCGTCGCCGACGTGCCCGGGGACGAGGTCGTCCTGGTCCTCGAGGGCGGCGCCAAGGGCGGGGTGAAGCCGGGTCGGGACGCGCACGTGCGCACCGTCCACGCCCTCAAGGACGGCGACTCCACGATCCTGGCCGAGGCCCGACGTGCCGCCGAGAAGGGGCGCGAGGTCACCGTGGTCACGGCCGACCGGGCGCTGGCGGCCAACGTCGGCGGCGTCGGCGCGCGGGTCGTCGGGCCGTCCTGGCTGCTGGACCGGCTCGGCTGAGGCTGCGGGCGGCGCCGATGCCCTAGCGTCATCCCCATGAGTGCGCTCAGGTTCTCGGGTCCGGTGCTGTCCGAGGCGGGGGAGGAGCACCGCGACCTCTACGTCGTGGACGGCCGGATCACCTTCGAGCCCCAGTCCGGCGCCGAGACCGTCGCCAGCGGCTGGATCGTGCCCGGCCT
>Ga0172375_10007577_pt1 | contig 14837 bp, 21 predicted proteins | sample LakKiv1m_FD_114537 | JGI IMG/M metagenome (GOLD analysis project Ga0172375, IMG submission 114537) | Freshwater microbial communities from Kabuno Bay, South-Kivu, Congo - kab_092012_11.1m | ecosystem: Environmental > Aquatic > Freshwater > Lake | place: Democratic Republic of the Congo... | reverse complement strand
ACTTCTTAGCAAATTCAAAATCTCTCTGATCATGTGCAGGCACAGCCATAACCATTCCAGAACCATAATCTGCAACTACAAAGTTACCAGCATAAACTGGAATCTTCTCGTTAGTTACAGGATTAACTGCATAACTTCCAGTGAAAACTCCCTCTTTCTCCATATCAGCCATTTCCTTTTCAGAAACAGATTTTAATTTCTTCAAAAACTCCTCAACTTTCTTCTTCTGTTCTTTTGTAACCAATTCCATCAATCTTTTATGTTGAGCACTAACAACAACAAACGTAACTCCAAATATAGTATCAGGCCTTGTTGTAAATATAGGCCATTTTTCATTTATATTATTTGAAATAAACTCCTTTAACGAATTAATATCTTTCTTGTCTTTATCATAATAAAATGTTTTAATACCTACAGATTCAGCACTTTTCACAGCCTCTTTATTATGTTCAAAATAAATAACATCTTCAGCATTCAAATTAAACTGCTTCAACATCTTTTTATAATATTCTGGACTAATTTTATCAGGATTATGCTTCAAAGTGAATAACTCGTAAGGAAGATTATTAAGATTAAACTTTTTCTTCTCTTCATCATTAGCATTTGTTAATATTATCTTTCTATTTGGAAAATCATCTAATAATTTATACATTTCATTAAAAATTCCTTTCTCTTTGATAACGAAAGTATTTATTGCATCAACTAATATAACCTTATTATTATTTTGAACTTCAAAATCAATCTCAGTTCCATGACTTTTCCCAATCCAATTCTTCTGCATAGCAATTGTCTTTTCAGGCCAATTCAATTTCTCATGTCCTTTAAGCAATCTATCAGCATAATCAGTAATTTTCAAATACCACTGATTCATTTGCTTTATCTCAACTTGAGTATCATCATGCCTCCAACAATTACCATTCACCACTTGTTCATTTGCCAAAATAGTATTACATTTAGGACACCAATTAACTGGAGATTCTTTCTGATAAACCAATCCCTTCTCAAACATCTTCAAAAATATCCATTGATCCCATCTATAGTATTCTGGATCAGCAGTATTAACCATCCTAGTCCAATCATACGTCAATCCCAATTCCTTCTGCTGTTTCATGAAATGCTTTATTGAATTATTTGTGTATTCTTCAGGATGCATTCCCTCTTTTATCGCAGCATTCTCTGCTGGAAGTCCAAGTGCATCATAACCCATCGGATGTAAAACATTAAACCCATTCATTATCTTAAATCTTGCAAATATATCTCCTATAGAATAATTCCACGCATGCCCCATATGCAATCCACTTCCTGAGGGATAAGGAAACATCTCAAGAACATAATATTTCTTTTTCTTCTTATCTTCCTTAACCTCAAATATCTTTTTCTCTTCCCATTTCTTCTGCCATTTTTTCTCTATTTTAGCAAAATCAATATTATCATCAGCCATGAATAGCCTAAAAATCAAATAGATTTAAACCTTTTTATTAAAGAAAATAAACATATCCTTTCTTTAATGGGGCAGGAATAGCTGAATAAAGTTGAGGTTCACGTTCAAAACAGGTTCGTAAAAACCTACGAACTTGAGATGTCGCCTGCTCATTGAAACAATGGTCAGTTATTAACACTCTTCCTTGATCAACCATATCAACATAATTTCCAATATTGGCATTATCGACAATTCTATCCCCTGCAAAAGTTGCACAAGTTAATCCAAGTATAGCACTTTGTAAATTCAAAAATAAAGCACGCTACACACTCGAATCTCCCTTTTTAATTGCCTGAACACTTTGCCCTAATTCATCAAACCTCTCCTCAAGTTCTATTTGCATATTAACTACTATTTTACCAACAATTTAAAGCTTTTCCTAATGATAGTCCTTAAAAAACCAAGGATCTTTTCTTGGTCGCATAAACATGCTCCAATCTCTCTTAAACCTCTCTCGGGGATTTGTTCCGGGAAAGCTCTCAACTCTAAATTTAGGATCCTTAACATTATAACCTAAAAATTCAGTTAAATCCTCATCAACCATAACCCTCCTCCCTCGCTCATATGCTCTCCGAGCAAACTTACTAACGCAATCCCAAATATGAAAACCAGAAACCCATAAGTTCCGTTCAGAAATTTGCCCCAAAAGATATTCTTGATCCGGATAAGGATATTTTCCATCTTTTCCTTTTGTCCTATGGGTCTTAGAATCCATCCCGGCACGTATAATTTTATCTCCCTCCCTAAGCTCAATCAAAGGAGATAGCTCGCCATCATCAAGAAGAACAAAATAAAATTGATATCCTTTTGCTCTATATCTAAGATCAAAACTTAAATTCAAAACGCTCCTAAGTCTTTCCCTAAAAAACTCTCTCTGCTTCATAATCCACAACTCTCCCAATCTATCTCTTTCACTGCCCTTCGCATTTATCCATTCCTTATCCATCTCCTCTGAACCAGGAAAATCAAATCCAGGCGAATTCCTCTGAATCTCAAAATCAAATATATCTTTTTGAGGATATAAATAAACGAAGCCTTTATCCATTAAAATCTCCCAACTAACGCCCTTAAAAACCTATCGAAGAATACGGAAAACATTATCATAAAAGAAGCAATGTTGAGTCTAGAAATCACAGCAAGAAAGCAATTCATGGAGATAAAGTTTATTCTCGTCTTCCTTCAGCTAGAATAAACGAAGAATTTCTTAGATGGATTAACCACAACATTAATGTTTTGAACAGAGCAAAACATCAATGGAAGATTATACCAAAATTTATGGCTTGATTTTTACACATAGCCTAGAACTCCCTCTTCAAATTATTCAAAAATCCCTAAACTCCCTGTCTCAAAACCCAGAAGCCCAACCTTTATATACTTAACACTCTAATGTGTTATATGCAAAATAACGAAAATCCTCTCGCAATACTAACAAGAAGAGAAAGAGAAGTAATTCATAAGAAACTTAATAATCATAGATTGAACCAGCAGGATTCTAATTACCTAAGCAGGTTTGTCCGCCCGAAATTAAAAAAAATAAGAGAGATAAATGCAGATTATCTTTTGGATAGGTTAAATTATAATCCAAAATCCTTATCCATAAATAAAAAAATAATAAAGATAATTCTAAAAAATGTTTTCAATGTAGACTCCATTATATTGGTAGGCTCAGTTGTACAAACTAATTACACCAAATATAATGATATAGATGTGATTATAATAGTAAAAGAAAAGTTTTGGAGTAGAGAAATAGAAAAGATAGAATTATGCAAAAAAATCGAAGATGAAGCAAAAAAATCAGGTTTAAAATTAGATATCCAATTGATTTCAAAAAAGGCATTTCTAACTAGTTACTCAACCAGCCCCTCATTAATCTATCAATTAAAAGACCATAAAATAATTTACGGAAAGATAAGAATTCCGAAAATAATAAATCTTTCAAAGTTAGATTTAAGGATGAAATTAGACTGGAGCGACATCGAAAATAAATACTCAAAGTCAAAAGATATTTACAATGCAATTAGAAATACATTTTTAGTAAGATTATTGATGAATAAAATTATAGATAACTATCAATTATCACAATATTTAGTAAATGAATTGGGAAATCGCTTAATAACTCAATTAAAAAACAACACCGCATCTAAATTAGAAAGAAGATTAGCATTAAGGTATCTTGATTATATTACTGAAAAAACAAGAAAGGAAGTTATAAACGCAAAATGGGAAAAACTCACGATATAGAAAACATAAGTAACCTTATAGCACAGGCAACAGTTCATAAAATTGTTCCAGACTACACAAACAAGCCTGAATCAATCGAACACATGAAAAAGGAAGAAATAGAATACAAAAGTCAGTCATTTAAAAGATTGTCTCGTACAAAATACAATGAAGAAGACAAAAAAGAGATAAAAGAAAAAGTAATTAGAAAGGTTCAAAACATCATTAACTCGAAATACCTCGATATAGCCATCAAAGAAGAAGAGTTGTTGGAAAAAATAAATCAAGAATTGTTTGAATATATCAGATAAGTTACCTCGTTAAAAACCTATCTAGAACTCATCCTTCAAATTATTCAACAATCCTCTCTTCCTTAATTGATTCAAAGCCCCTTGTGATTTATAATGAAATACAACGTCTGCCTTATTATCATCATCTGGCCAAGGCTCAACAAGAATAATATCATTTACTCTTAACCACATTGTTCTCTTAAATCTCCCAGGAACTCTGCAATTTCTCGTCTTGCCATCGGTACATTTAACTTCCATCTTATTTCCTCCAAATCTCTGCACAACAATACCTATTTTCTGATTATCTCTTGGCAATTTAACTCTCACAGGCATCATCTGCCCGGGAACTTGCCCATTACCCCCATTAGAGTTATCCTGTCCTTCTTCTACTACTTCCTCAAAATCCCCATATTCGTCCATGTAAAATTCTATTTCCTTTTGTTTTTAAACCTATTGCGTGACAAGACAGCAATACCTTGCTTTGCCGAGGACTTTTTCAAAGGCTCTTTTAAACCTATTCAAAACCCTTAAATAACCTCTTCAACTAATAACCTAATGATAACAGCACATCTATCGGGAACTAAAATATCTTCAAATGAGAAAGACGCATTTTCGTTATACGATAAATCTTCTTTTGGAGAAAAAGAATCAGGAAAGATAATCTATTCGGGAATAGAATCCCTCTATTTAGTCGAACAAGGAAAAATGCAAGTTTTATCAAATAAGAAACCCTTAGATTTCGAACAATTATTAAAAAAACTAAGAAAACATGATAAAAAAGTAGATATTAAATTGGTTGCATTCAAAGATTTAAGAAAAAAAGGTTATATCCTAAAAACCGCACTAAAATTCGGAGCAGATTTCAGAGTTTATGATAAAGGAATAAAACCCGGACAAGATCATGCACTCTGGCTTCTCCAAGTTTTCAAAGAAAACTCTCAATTACTATGGCCAGATTTCGCAGCAAAAGCAAGAGTTGCACATTCAACAAACAAAAAGCTCCTTTTAGCCATCGTAGATGAAGAATCTGATGTCTCTTACTATCAAGTCTCTTGGTCTCGACCATAAATATAATTTTTTGTTTTAGTTAACTTTATATATCAATAGATAGCCAAAATTTTATGATGCCCAATTATACCTACCTAGAAGGAGGACAGTATACTGAAATAACAGATTTAGTTAGAGATATCTCAAATAGATTAAAAAGAGAACAAAAAAGAACCCCTTGGAGCATAGTAAGTGAACGCGTTAGAGGATTAAGACATGATGCCTCAAACAAAGATAAATTATTTAGAAAAAGAACCGCATCTGAAATATTACAATCAGGTTTCACAACTGGATGCACCGATACGGCGATTGCTTTTCTAGCTCTTGTAAGGGCATTAGGAACTCCTGCCAGATATGTAGAAACATTTGAAAAACAATGGATGGATAAACCCGATTTTAACAATATCCAAGGACACGTGTTTGTAGATATCTTTAATGGGCAAGGAAGAAGAGGATATGAACCCTTGAGAGGATTTGTAAATGTTGACAATTACGAACTAAACGGAAAAAGTTATTTCCCCGTAGCAGAAGGTCTAGATTTTGGCAGATTACATGTTCTAAAGGACGGCATATATAGGCCGAGACCGATAAAACTTCAAACAATTTCGGATATTAGGAAACTCGCAAGAAGACTTACAACTTAACTTCCAAATACAATAATATTTATATTCCCTTGTCTTCATAAAAAATCATGCCAGCAGATTTACAAAAAATAAACGAGGTGAAAGAAAGAATATTAAATACTATTAAACTGAGAGGTCCAAGCCTCCCAGTTCACATATCTAAAACAATAAACACCAGCCCAATCTTTGCCTCGGCATTCCTATCGGAGTTATACGCAGAAGGCAGAATTAAAATAAGTAACATGAAGGTAGGCTCATCCCCCTTATATTTCATACCTGGACAGGAAAATCTTCTTGAAAACTTTTCAGAATATCTTAATCAGAGGGAGAAAGAGGCATTTCATTTACTAAAAAAAGAAAAAATACTTTTCGATGAAACCCAAACGCCAGTGGTAAGAGTAGCACTTAGAGCAATAAAGGATTTTGCAATCCCAATTAAGACAATAATTAGGGGAGAACCAAAAGGAGTATGGAAATACCATTTAATTTCAGATGAAGAATTCAGAGATTTAGTAGAACACTCAATCAGTCATCCCCAAAGACACGAATTCAAACCAACTCAAGAAATTCCAAAAACAGCCCCGGTATTAATGCCTCCGGAAATTAGAGAAATAAAAGAAAGTGTAATTGAAACAATTAAACAAACAATTCCAGATGTTCCAAAAATAACCCCTCCACCAATTAAACAATCATTAGAACAACCGGCAGAAATCACAATTGAAAAACCAATAAAGAAAATGAAAGCCAAGGATTTCGAATTCTCAAATAAAATAAAAGAATACCTCCAAGCTAAGGACATAGAACTCCTATCCATAATTGAAGAAAAGAAGAAGGACTTTTCAGCAAAGATAAGAATTGATATGCCATTCGGAAAACAAGAGTATTTCTTAGTAGCTAAAGATAAAAAGAAAATCTCGGAAATAGATTTAACCATGGCACATCAAAGAGCCCAATCTGAAAAAATCCTCTCATTAATCATAAGCCCAGGCGACTTAGACAAAAAAGCCCTAGAATACATAAGAACCTGGAGAAACTTAGTTAAATTCGAGAAAATAAGATTATAGATAATTGCTATTTTTACTATATAAATCGCTAAACCAAACGTTTAAAAATGCTATTTCCAACTCATTAAAATGGGAAGAATAAAATCCAAGATGATTAAGAGGGCTGCAAAACAGCTCATTGAGAAGGACAAGAGATTCATAGATAAATTTGAAGATAACAAGAAAGTCTTAGCACAATCTATGCCCTCAAAACCAATAAGGAACAAAATTGCGGGATACATCGCAAGATTAAAGAGAATGGAACAAAAAGTCAGAATTCCAAAAGTTAAAGTTTCTGAAGAGGAAGAAGAAGTTCCTCAATATATGAAGTATTAATTCTCAGAATATAATTTTTATACTGCCTTAACTATAAAATAAAGTGAATATTATAAAAACGGCAGAAATTCTTGCAAGAAAAGCACATAAAGGACAAAAGCAGGCAAACGGAAAGTCTTACATTAAACATCCATTAAAAGTAGCAGAAATACTTAAAAAATGGAATCAAGATGATGAAATCATTGCAGCAGGACTATTACACGATGTTGTCGAAGACAGTGATATTACACTAAGAGATATAAAAAAGAAATTTGGCAAAAGAATAGCTAATTTAGTTGATGCAATGAGCGTTATTTTAGTAAAAGAAAATGGGAAAACTAAAAAGGACATGCCTGCAACATATAGAAAATTCATAAAATATGCAAAAAAAGAACCTTCTTTAATTTTGATAAAAACTGCAGACATGATTTCGAATATACCGAATATGAAAGTTACAAGCCATAGAGATTTTGTTATAAATAAATCATATCCAAGACTAAAGATGTTCTGGTTACCTCTAATAACAGAAGCAGGAATGAAAAATGAAGCAAAACAAATAGAAAAAGAGTTTCACAAATATACGAAAAGAAGGATAAAGTCAGTTTTATGGAATTACGTTACAAGAGAAGAAATAAAAAAGATAAAGGGCGGAATAATAAGGTAATCATCTCTTCTTCAATATTAAGTCGAGCTTTCCTTCCATTCTTTTCATGTCTTCCTTAATCTTATAAATCCCTTTTGCCCTACTTCTCTCAAAAAAGAAATGAATTATCTGGAAAGCAACCCATAATATTACAATTATTCCAACAGTTTGAACCCAAAGCCCTATTGCACCTATCTTAGTTAATACTTCCGTAAGAACCACCACTCCTGCATCTACTACCATTCCCAAACCAATTAACTAAACTTTAAAAACCCTTTTCATTTTCTAAACTCGGCGACATAGCTCAGTTGGTAGCAGCGCGGCTCTCATGAGGCCGAGGTCCCGGGTTCGACCCCCGGTGTCGCCATTAATCTCTCAAAACGACCATTAACTTCACTACTTACGGATTTTACTAATTTAGTACTAACTGCTTTTGAGCTATACTCTTCTGAATACTTCATAAATTGTTCAAATTTATAATTATATTTCGGATTAGAGAATCCTATAAGTTTATTAAACAAAATTAGATTTTTAATTCCATTAAACTGAAACCTGTACTTTTTAAACACCTCATTGAAACCACCATTAACTTTTTGTCTTCTGCACTCATAAAAACCATTTCCCTGTAACCCTTTAGTCTTAAGGTATTCATAAATTTGTTTAAGCAGTCTATTACAAATAGCATGAGCTTCAAGCCTCGGATAATACTTATTGGGATTCTTTGTCAAAACTAAACTTCCATCAGTAGCAAAAAATCCACTAATTATCTGCTCTACCAAATGATTTTCATAGAATATCTGAGGAATAAATATATCTGAACCTTTTTTACCAATAGGAAATCCCAATGAAACAATAAAATCAAACAATTTCTCATCTGTAACCTGTATCTCAATCGCATTGCAATTCCTTTTGAATTTTATCTTAGTTTCCTTTCCTCTAATTTTAAAAAATATTGGATTTACTACATCTCTAAAAAAAGGCAAATCATCTAGTGATGAACCTGTTATAACTATCATCTTACGATAAGAATTTTTATCACTCCTTCTGAATTGACTGAGACATCCGTCTCCTAACATTATCCCATACAACAAAGCAAAGTCTTTATCTATCTCGAAAGCCATAACGAGCTAAAGTATAAGAACTTTTTATATTATTATTTTCATTTTAAAGTAGTTTATGAAAATTCTCCCCAACGCCATATATTTATACCCTAAAAACTAACTATCAATATGAAAAAGAGAAGAGGGATTCTAGAAATACTGGGAATTAAAGCCCAATTAGTTCCAAAAAAATACTCCTTTGCAAGAAACTTAATAGCTACATTAGACGTCCTATTAGCATTATTAATAATATTCTTAGCCCCAAGATTAACTGAAATAAGTTCAGGGAAATTAGGTCTTACATTCGGATTAATTATGCTCGCAATAACAACAGTCTTAAAGATATTCAATTATTGGTAACTAAGAGATGTTCAAACCATCCCCTTCTTTTCTAGGAATTACATGCAAATGAGCATGCATAACCACTTGTCCCGCACAAGACAAATTATTCATAACTACATTAAACCCATCTCCCAATTTATCATCCATTAGTTTAGAAGAAACTTTTTTAATAATCTCAAGCAACTCATTTCCAAGTTTATTGGGAATATCTAACAATGTAGCAAAATGCTGTTTTGGAATAACTAATGCATGTCCTTTCGCCTTAGGATTAATGTCTCTTATTGCAAAAAAGCTCGCACTTTCACACACCCTCTCACTTTTTATCTCATTCTTAGCAATCTTACAAAAAATACAATTATCATTTTCTTTAGACATTTCTATATAATAAGCTAATAGTATTTATAGTTTTAGCAATAACTATACAACAAAGATAATTATCTCGCACTATAACTTAATTTCATCATTAACCCATATAATCTTTCATTATGGGATATCGATTAAATATAATAAATCAATCCTCAAACACTCTCGTATAAAAACTTTCCTTCAATGTCTGCCTGTTAACCTCTTCCTTGCTAAAACTATAAGGAAGAATTTGTTTCCAAAAGTTTGGCTTTTCATTCTTCCCCGATATAGCCCTGCCTAATTTATTTATTTCCTTAGCAAATTTAGATTTAGGATTGTAAAGAGACATAGGCACTCTTGTAAATAATGCCCTTACATGTTCCTTCTCATCAGGAATTTTAGCAACTACTGGCGCCTCAACAAACTTTTCTATATCATCCAATTTTAATTCATAATTTGGGTCTCTAATTTTATTTATAATTATCCCATCAACCTTTTTCCCTTTATTCTTAGCAAACTGCACAGCCTTAAGTGAACAACTTAAGGTAGAAAAATCAGGGGTTGTAACAACAAACAAATTATCTGAAGCTAAAAGTGTAGATAAAGCGTCCTCATTCATTCCAGGCGCAGAATCAACAATAATAAAATCATAATCCTCCTTAACACCTTGCAGTTTATCCTTTAACTTTAATTGATTAAAATGTCTCTGCATAACAAAGCTTCCAGGAACAACATCTACCCCATAACTTTTATGAACTGCCAATTTTATTGAAGAATTATCTGCCAAAACATCATGAACTGTCTTTTCAGGCTTCACAATATCCATATGCAGCCCAACATTAGGGGCATGGTAGTTCGCATCAACTAACAAAACTTTTTTCCCCTGATTATTAGCTAAATCGGCAGCAAGAGACGAAGCAACCGAAGTCTTTCCTACTCCCCCTTTTACAGCAACCACCCCTATTATTTTACCCATATTTTTACTAGTCTAGAGTGATTTAAAATACTTTCTAATCTATATACTACAGTATATAAGTATTAAACTATCTGCCCTTTATCATCAGTCGAATAAAGATAAACCTTCAATCTCTCATCTAAATCTGGATTATATAATCTAACAGAAGCATTTGCTGGTAAAAAATGATCTGGAACTCTTCCACTCTCAGCAGAAGAAGTAGAGCCATGTTCCCTACAATCCTCACACCAATAATTAGCCCATAAAACATCTCCTATCTGTGCATTTTTCTCGGCTCTTTTCACATCAACAACGAGATAGAGGTGCCTACAGTTAGGATCCTCTCCAGGATAAATCCGTGTACCATTATTATTATCGCTCATAGAACCCTCTTATAATTATGCTTTTTAAACGTTGTCAATATTTATGGACCCGCCGACTAACATCCCCTATCGACCAACTCCAGAGAAGTTGTGTAATATTAATTCTCCTTACCTTTCCCAAAAGTGCCTTTAGTTTATAAATATTGAGAATTATCAATTCTCCGGACAGAGAATTTGGAACAAAACGTAACTTTCCAAAATTCTCTGTATTGTCGAGATTGAATGGATAGGTTTAGAATCCTAACTTAGCGCCAACTTTAATTACACCCATCTTTATCGGATTTAATAGTCCCTCTGGAAAAAATGTTAATCTGTAATCTTTCAAAATTAAATCTGCACTATATTCTTCTATTATATCCGAGAAGTTATTTCGTATATCCTTTACCAAAGCATTAAATTCTAATGGGTTTTTTGATATGTGATAAGTCAAAAAAGTGTATTCGCTATCAACAGCTCTGGCTGCGAAAGCAGTATATTCAGAATCTCGAAGGTATTGTTCAAAATCATCAACCCTATTGTTTTTTGCTTTTTTTGATATTTTAAAATAACTGACATATCCATGAAAGTTTAAAAACGATAAATTGATAATCCCTCTAAAAGCTAAAATCACATTTTTTTTGATTAATAAAGTAATAATATTCTTTACGCTATCTCTCTGTATTCCTGTCTTTTCGGATATTTCTTGCATAGAAATATTTGCACGATTTGATATTTCCTTTAAGACTAATATCTCTCTCATATTCAAATTTATTCTGGGTTCATAGATAGTAGAATAAGGTTTTTTCAGTATCGACTGAAAAGAATAATCTCTTTTCATTTCAGGAAGATTAATATCCAATTCACTTTGCATTTTAATGGGAATAGTTTCACAATTATAAAACTTTGAAAGATTTAATATTTTTAACTCCTTTAAATCACTTCCAATTTCATTTTTTATTTCTTTTATTAACTTGTCAAAATGATTTAGACTTTTTGCAGTCATAGAAATATTAAAATCATAACTTCCATGAGTCTCTCCAAACCAAATAATAAATGGATGATTTCTGAGGTAATTTATTATCTTGTTTTCTTTATCGCTCGAGATATTTTTTAATTTAATGAGAACAACTCTTACTGGAAATCCAAATATAAATGGGTTAATTATTGTGATGTTTTTTCTATAAACTTGTTTCTTTATCAGCTCTAAAATTCTATAATTTACAGACCCCTTGCTAGAATGAACTGCTTTTCCGATAGTAGTAGAAGGAATTCTGCAGTTTTTCCCCAAGATGGACAAAATCTTTTTATCTTTTATGTCCAAGTTTATATCTTGCCCATAGTCAAGTTCTAGGAATATTCCTTCATCGTGTTCGGTCATATACTAAATACAAATACCCCCTATAAAAGCTTTTCGTATTTTGACTAAAAATACCATAGATTATTTTAAATATATGGAGTATTCTAAAGTAGTAACATGATAGACTATAAAGAAAAATATGAACAGATGATGAAAAGGACAGCAAGTTATAGCATGGGCATTTGTGCTATGATTAGAAAAGTGGGCGGAGAATCATTACTAAGAAGCATACTTGACTTGTCCGCAGAAAACTCAGGAACAAGAAGAGCTACGGCATTAATGGAAGAGGCAAATCCTCAAAATGCTCTTGCAAACGACTTAATGGCCATGCTTGAAGAATTTAACACTCTAGGAAATGTCATAACAATAGAAGGAAACTCGGTAAAAGTTACTAATCCCTCTTGTGGTTGCTTACCTCCATTTACTTCTCAAGCTGAAAAATTTGGATTTACAGATGAAGAAGCAAGACTTTATGCCTGCAGAAGATGCATGCCCTCTTACAAAGAAACCGTAGAGAGAATTGGACTAAAGTTTGAAGGAAGATTGATTGGTGGCGTAAATGGGGGATGTTGGATGCAATTCTCCAAGAAACATGACTGATAAATATCCGGTTGTAATTGTTGGGGCGGGACCAGCTGGCTCTTCCACAGCATATTTCTTAAGTAAATCTGGAATAAAGACTCTACTTTTAGATAAATCTGACTTTCCAAGAGATAAACTTTGTGGAGGAGCAATTTCTCCAGCCTCTCTTTCCATATTAGAAGAAATGAATTTAAGTAAAAATATTGAAAGTTACCAAAGAATCACAGGCGTGAAGTTTATCTCTCCGACAGGAGAGTCTGTAGTTGGAAATGTTCCAAAAATCGGACAATTCAGAGATTTTGGATATGTTATTCCGAGAATTTCCTTAGATTATATGCTTAGAACTCATGCCATATCTAGTGGAGCAAAATTTGATAGAAAAGAAGTTATGGATGTAGACTACAATAAACGAGAACTAACAACAAGAAACGGAAATAAGATATCTTCAGATTTTATTATTTTGGCTGATGGAGCAGTTTCTAGATTAAGTAAAAAATACTCGTCTAGAGATATTTCAATGCCTGCTTTAGAAGCAAGATTTGAAGGTGTGGAGATGGATGATAAGTTGTTTATCTATTTTCATAAAGATATACTTCCAGGATATTTCTGGATTTTTCCTGAAGGAAATGGAAAAGCAAATGTTGGTTTAGGAATGTCTAATCCATTAAGAAAAGTTAATCTTGTTCAAATTTATAATGGGATAGTAAACCATGATAAAAGGGTAAGAGAGATTTTGCATGGTGCTAAAGAGATAAGCTCTCCTAAAAGATGGATTATCGGCTCAAGAAGTAAGCCTTATAATTCAAGGGAAGGAGTTATTAGCATAGGTGATAGCGGAGGGTTTGCAAATCAATTTACAGGAGAGGGAATTTATTATGCTCTTAAATCTGGAAAGTTAGTAGCACAATGTATAGCGACAGGAGCAGAACCAGCAAAAGAATTTGAGCAAACATCAAAAGAGTTCAATGAAGACATTAAACTTAGTTATATGTTAAGACAATTTTTTCAAGAACCCAAAAATATAGGGTATGTTTTAAAAAAGGCAAGAGAGAGCCAAGAGTTTAACAGCTTGCTTCAAGGAATAGTAACAAATGTTTTACCAAAGAAAGAAATTCAAAAGTTTTTGATTTAGGGCAAACAGCACCCTGCCAGATAGACCTATATTCATGGAGGGTGCTTTTGGGTGCTTGAGATGCAAAATAGAAAAACAAATGAGCTAGGCAATCAAGGGACTTACATATTCAGACTTTCTTAAAGGAGGCATAGCCTGACGAATTATTTTATTTCCAGATTTGAGAACCAGCATAATAAACCACATATTCCTAAATTCCTTAAATTCTAAATAAGCATTTTCCAAATGCCCTAAGAAAGATTTATTGAGCTCTTTATTAAACGCCGATAAAAACTCGCTAGCATAAAATACCTCAACTCCAACAACACTTCCCCGATAATCCAAATCAAGGATTATATCTTCTGAAAACTCAACGCTCTCGCTAATCTTTTGACTCCTATCCGATATAGCCAAAATATCATTCTCCTCATCATAATCAAATCTAAATACCATGTTTATCATAGGATGTTTTATTTTATAAACTTTCTTCTTTTATATTTAGAAAGAGTCTTTCTTCCAAGAGGATATACTGTAACAGTAGTCATTTTTTCATCAAAATGAACGATGTAGACTCTTCCCCTCTTCCTACTGTAAATAAAATATAAGGCATATCTAGTTTCTCCACCCCTAAATTGCTTATACGCAAACTCTAAATCCTTCAATGAGAACAATTCTTCTTCCATCTCCTCTTTAATAGCATTATTCCTCCAGACAAGATAATCAAGAGGTTTAGCAAATCGTAAATCCTCTTTCCGATACTTCTTTATGAGATTTTTCACCTCGTCTGAACAGTCCTCTTCCATACTTTTTAGTGGCTTTTGACATTTATAATTCCTTTCAATTTTTCCTCTATAAATGGTCAAAAAGATGAAGTGGACCTGCCGAGAATCGAACTCGAATCCCTCGAATGCCATTCGAATGTATTACCACTATACTACGGGCCCTTAACTAAAACCAAGAAATAGACATTATAAACTTAATCATTACAATCCGCAAAATAAAAAATAAAAAATAAAAGATTT
>Ga0172375_10007575_pt1 | contig 14839 bp, 14 predicted proteins | sample LakKiv1m_FD_114537 | JGI IMG/M metagenome (GOLD analysis project Ga0172375, IMG submission 114537) | Freshwater microbial communities from Kabuno Bay, South-Kivu, Congo - kab_092012_11.1m | ecosystem: Environmental > Aquatic > Freshwater > Lake | place: Democratic Republic of the Congo... | reverse complement strand
GCACCCTTCCAAGGTACTGTCGATCGGCCAGTTCGTTAAGGTCATGATTCTGGATATCAATATCGAAACAAAGCGCATATCGCTGGGGCTGAAGCAGACCACCGCCAACCCCTGGGAAATGCTGAAGATAAAGTATCCGGAAGGAAGCGTTATCAGGGGGATCATCAGAAACATCACCAATTTCGGGATTTTCGTGGGTGTGGAAGAAGGGATTGACGGCCTCATCCACATGTCGGACATTTCCTGGAAGCAACGGGTGAAACATCCGTCCGAGATGTTCAAGAAGGGTCAGGAAATTGAGGTGATGGTCCTGAACATCGACGTCGAACATGAAAAGTTTTCCCTGGGGCTCAAACAGATCGAAAAGAACCCGTGGGAGGAATTGAGCGTGCGATATCCGGCCGGATCGATCGTTTCGGGGAAAGTCACCAATATAACCGATTTCGGGATCTTTGTTGAAATAGAAGAGGGAATAGAGGGGCTTGTTCATATCTCCGAATTGAGTTCGCGGCGCGTCAAATCTTCCTCTGAATTGTTTGCCGTGGGCGATTCCGTATCCGCCGTCGTCAAAAACGTCGATCCGAAGAGTCGGAAGATACGCCTGAGCATCAAGGATTTCGAGACAGGTACGGAAGGACACCCCGTCAATCAATATATAAACAACCGGGAGAATATTGGGTCAAGCCTGAGTAAAGCCCTGGCCGACGTGAAGATTGTGGATACGGAAAAATGACGAAGTCGTCAAAGATATTTCCCCCGAGATAGCAATATGAGAAGACACCCGGTAATTTCTGGCATCTGCCTTCTAACTTTGATCGGGATGGTCTTCTTTGCAGCGATTTACGGATTGGGCCTGTTCCGGGGAGAGAATCCATTAAACCTCGGCGAGAAGGTCGGGGTGATCCCGATAGAAGGGATTATCGGCGATGGCGGGGAGATTATCGATCAGATCAACGAATTCGCGGACAGCAATGGCATCCGGGCGGTTGTCCTGAGAATCGATACGCCGGGCGGGAGCGTAGCGCCGTCTCAGGAGATTTACCAGGCCGTCCGGGAGCTTCGCAAAAAGAAGAAGGTCGTGGTCTCGATGGGATCGGTCGCGGCGTCCGGCGGGTACTTGATTGCTGTTGCCGCAGACCGAATTGTTGCCAACCCCGGAACCATTACCGGCAGCATCTCGGCCGTCATGCATTATGCCAATATCGAAGAGCTTCTGAAGAAGGTAGGCGTCCGGTCATCCGTCATCAAGCGCGGAAAGTTCAAAGATATCGGTTCTCCTGTCCGTGAAATGACGGCGGAAGAGCGATCCCTGATCCAGGGGATCGTGGATGACATCTACGATCAATTTGTCAGAACCGTTTCCGAAAACCGCAAAATTCCCTTGTCGAAAATCGTCCAACTGGCGGATGGAAGGGTTTTCACCGGCAGACAGGCGAAGGAGTTGGGTTTGATCGATGACCTCGGAGGCCTTCAGGATGCCGTTCTTCTGGCAGGCCGGTTGTCGGGTATGAAGGAAAAACCCGAAATCGTCCACGGAATGAAGAAAAAGAAAACCCTCTGGAGGTATTTGATGGAAAATATGACGTCCGCCGTATCGGAGGAAATCAGAAGAAATTCGACTGAGTTACGGGGTGCGCAGTATCTTCTGCAATAGCAGCATGGAACCGATCCGGCAGGCATGATCCAAGGGGAGCTTATCCGTCAGGTTTACAAGGTTCAGTCATGACGTTTCGAACGATTCTTGTCGAAAAAAAACCGGCTATGCCATTGTGACTCTGCACCGTCCCGATGAAATGAACGCCCTTTCCTGTGAAATGCGGATGGAATTGGAGGATTGCTTTACCCGCCTGGAAGAGGATCATGAGGTTCGCGTCATCATCCTGACCGGAGGCGATTACGTATTCTCGGCGGGGATGGATCTCAAGGAGATGTCCGGCATTCCCGACGCGGAAATCAGGGATTACTTCCTTTCCATCACCCGGTATCTGAAGAAAATCTATGGCTGCAGAAAACCTGTCGTTGCGGCTGTAGGCGGAATTGCCCTTGGCGGTGGTTTCAATCTTGCGACCGTCTGCGATCTGATCATTGCCTCGGAGAGCGCGATTTTCGGCCATCCTGAACTGAGGTTTGGAATCAATCCTCTTTTCAATCCGCTCCGGCAGATCATCGGTATGTCCAAGGCGAAGGAGATCACCATGCTGGGGGAGCCGATCGGCGCCAGGGAGGCCTTGCGGATTGGTCTTGTGAACAAGGTGGCCCCGCCGGAGAAGCTGATGGCGGAGGCAGAATCCATGGCGCGGGAACTGGCCAAGCGCTCACCCGAAGCAATCGAAGCCGTCAAGAAGATCTCTGACATTGCCCCTCGTCTGGACAAAGACTCGGCGCTTGATTTTGAAATCGATGTGGAGGCGCTCCTTTTTTCAAGAACGGAAAGAAAGGAGCACATGGCTGAATTTATGGAAGCCCTGAAGAACCGTAAAAAGCGATAAACAGAACCACCGGCTTCATTCCGCGTGCGGATCGCTCCGCGGAATACCCGTCAAATCATATCCCATTCACTGTTCGGTGATGCAAAATCACGGAGTTGATCTCTCCTCTTCTTGTGCTGCAATTTTTTCAGCGCCTTTGCTTCGATCTGCCTGATCCGCTCACGGGTGACCCCCATCATTTCGCCGACCTCTTCCAGTGTGAAGGGTCCGAAATTGCATGCGACCCAGGTACAGTTGAAAAAGGTTTCATTCTTCAGACGCCATTCACAGGCGTCATCCTGGCAGATTTCCTTGATCGAAGAACCCTTCTTCCTGCATTTATAAAGATTTTTCAAGGCGCCCGTCTCCTTTGAAAGATTGATTTTTATGTAAGATAAGAATTCCCTTTATATTTGTCAATCACAAACAACATACGATCATCAGGATATGAACCCCGGGCAGGGCCCCGGTCTGTTCACGGCACATTCAACCTGAGATGATCAGTACCCGACCGCCTGTCCGTCTTTTCTCGGATCCGACGCGGCGCAATAGCCGTCGGGCATTCGATAGATGATCTGTGCGCCGCCGAAGACGGAGGTCGGCGCCTCTCCCGTCAGAATATGGCCGCGCTTTTTCAGCTCTTCCCGGACGTCCGGTCCGAATCCCGGCTCCAGGGAGAGACGGGATTCTTCGTCGAGATACCAGCGGGGCGCGTCCGCCGCCGCCTGCGGATTCTCATAGCCGGCAAAGATCCGGATCATCATCTGGAGGTGACCCTGCGCCTGCATGTGGGCGCCCATCACGCCGAAGCTCATCAGCGGCGCCCCCTCCTTCATCACAAACCCCGGAATGATGGTGTGGTAGGGCCGTTTTCCCCCGGCGACCCGGTTCGGATGCCCCGATTCCAGTGTAAACCCCGCGCCACGGTTCTGCAGGCTGATCCCGGCGCCCGGGATGACGATCCCCGATCCGAAACCCCTGTAATTGGATTGGATGTAGGAGACCATCATCCTCTGTTCATCGGCGGTCGTCAGATAGACCGTTCCGCCATCCTGCGGGATCGTCGCGGAGGGGAATGAGGCCAGGTCCATCCGGATCGCGTCGGCGCGTTCCTTCAGAAAATCGTCATTCAGAAGCGCGGAAGGCGGCACCTTCATCCAGGCGGGGTCGGCGATCTGCCGCCAAGCCGCGTCAAAAGCCTGTTTCATCGCCTCAATCTGGAGATGGAGGCTGTCCGGCGAATCGACCGGATATTGCTCGATGGCAATGCATTTCAGGATCCCCAGGGCAATAAGAACGGTCAGTCCCTGACCGTTCGGCGGCAGTTCCTGCAGCGTGACGCCGTTCCAGGTGTGGGACAGGGGCTTCACCCATTCCGTGTGGTGTTCCGCCAGATCTTTCTCGGAGAAACAGCCGCCGGTTTTTCGGGAACAGGAGACGATCCTCGATGCCAATTCTCCGCGGTAGAGGGATTCCCCATGGGTTTCTGCTATCATTTTCAAGGTTTCCGCAAGTCCTTGCGGCCGGAATAGCTCTCCGGGACGCGGTGCGCGGCCGCCGGGGAGGAAAGCCGCAGCGAAATCGGGAAAATCACGGTACAGATCGGGGGTCTTAGACCATTGCGCCGCCGTGACCGGTGCAACGACAAAACCCTGCGACGCATAACGAATAGCGGGTTCAAAGAGGTCGGGGAAGGGCAGTCTGCCGAACCTCCGGGAGAGGGTGGACCACATATCCACGGCGCCGGGGACGGTGACCGCATCCCAGCCGAGTTCAGGCATCCGGGCGAGACCGGCGAAGCGGTCCGGCGACCAGGCCTGCGGCGAACGACCCGAACCGTTCAGGCCGTGGAGTTCCTTCCCGTCCCACACCATGGCGAAGGCATCGCTGCCGACCCCGTTGCTCGTCGGTTCCACGACGGTTAAGGTGATCGCGGCGGCCAGGGCCGCATCCACCGCATTCCCGCCGCGGATGAGCATCCGAAGACCCGCCTGCGCCGCCAGCGGCTGCGAAGTGGCCACCACATTCCGGGCAAAAACCGGCATCCTTCGGGAAGGGTAGGGGAAATCCCAGTTCAGCGTCATATGAAATGCCTGTTAAAAGCGGATCTTCTCAGGCGGTCTTCGCTCCGGTACGCAGACGCTTTCCGTCCCGCCCTCGTTCCACGAGGACGACACATAAAGACCTCAGTAACAACGGCCGTATTCCCGGATGTCCTCGTCCCGATAGGCGCAGGGGCATATGATGTCCCGGTCCCATTCGCGATCCCCGGAGGCCAGGCGGCAGGGGCAGCACATGTAGCCATAGCGGTCGCGGTTGAGGAGAAGGGCGTTCAGGAGATCAAAGACTTTTTCCCGCTCCCGGTTGAAGAAATAACCCATCGGCTCCTGAATCTTCCGAAGCATCTCGTAGAGCTGTACGGCCGTCATAGACCGAGAGCCTCCCGGATTGCCTTCTCATTGAACCCGATAATCACCGTGTCTCCGATCAGAATGGTCGGGAAGCTGCAACCCGGATTGTATTTCCGAACCTCCTCCAGGGTGGATTTCCTCGCTTCACCGGCCAGAAGGTCCACATCGGTGAATTCATGGGCAACCGCGTGGTCTCCCATGAATTGCTTCGCCGCCTTGCAGTGGCCGCATGTGCTCAGCGTATACATCTTCACGGTCATGGTCTGCCTCCTGTCTGCTCTTTCGCTATTCACTATGAAGAAAAGGCCGTTTTGTCAAGGAAGATGTCCTCGACCGGAACGGAAAAGATCCGCGGGAAAGGTGTTGCCGTTGTAACGAACACATGATATGAGACAAAGAGGGAAATGATCCGAAAACGGGGTGGGGCCGTAACACAATCAGATAGGCTGCCGTACATAACGGTCATGTCTTTTAATAAGGAGGGGGTATGAGCGTCCATTACACATCGCTTGGCATCGTCAATACGAGGGTGATGTTTGCCGCCGCCGTACAAGGGGGCTTCGCCGTTCCGGCATACAATTTCAACAACATGGAGCAGCTCCAGGCGATCATTATGGCCTGCCTGGAAACCCAGTCGCCCGTCATCATCCAGGTTTCGAAAGGGGCCAGGGATTATGCGGACCGGACGCTGCTGAGCCATATGGCGCACGGCGCAGTCGAAATGATGAAACGGGAAGCCGGGGAGAAAGCGACCGGAGAGATCCCGATCGTCCTCCATCTGGATCACGGCGACTCTTATGACCTCTGCGTATCCTGCATCGAATCGGGATTTTCCTCCGTCATGATCGACGGTTCCCATCTTCCATATGAAGAAAATGCGGCCTTGACGCGCAAGGTTGTCGATTTTGCACATCTTCACGACGTCACGGTCGAGGGTGAACTGGGCGTCCTGGCCGGCGTGGAAGACGAGGTCGCCGCCGAAAGCCATACCTATACGCGTCCCGAAGAGGTGGAGGATTTTGTCTCGCGGACGGGGGTGGATTCCCTCGCCATTTCTATCGGAACCTCCCACGGGGCGTATAAATTCAAGGTGGGTCAATCGCCGCGCATCCGTCTGGACATCCTCCATGAAATCGAACGGCGTATTCCCGGATTCCCGATTGTCCTTCACGGCTCTTCCTCCATCCCGCAGGATGCCGTGGAGATGATCAACCGCTATGGCGGCAGCCTGAAGGATTCCGTGGGAATCCCCGAGGAGCAACTCCGGGAGGCCGCGCGTTCGGCCGTCTGCAAGATCAATATCGATTCCGACGGGAGGCTCGTCATAACGGCTAAGATCCGCGAGATCTTTTCCAGGAAGCCGGAGGAATTCGATCCGCGAAAGTATCTGGGTCCGGCCAGGGAAGCCCTCCGGGCGATGTACGGCCGCAAGAATCGGGATGTCCTGGGGAGCGCCGGACGTGCGCCGGAGATCATGACCGCCCTGAAGGGAATTCAATAAACATGTTATCAATACGGAAACTACGACGTGACAAATGCGGGAGATGCAGGAATAAAATGTTCATGCGAAAAAAAGGATCTTGAGGATAGAACAAGGGTACTCGAAAGGAGGCTGTTATGAAGATCATGGTAGGCTATAACGGATCCAATGCTTCTAAGGAGGCGCTGAAAGTCGCAAAGAAACGTGCAAAAGTTACCGACGCAAAAGTATATGTTCTCACCTCCATGGTGCAAGGATCTGAAAAGCAACTACAGGATATTGGAAAAGCCGAGCGCGAACTCGATTACGCCAAATCCATCTTTGAACGGGACAACATCCCTTGTGAAGTTCATTTGCTAATCCAAGGGCTTTCTCCGGGAGAAGACATCGTGAACTTCGCAAAAGAAAAACGTATCAACGAAATCATCATTGGGGTGGAGAAAAAATCCAAAGTCGGTAAATTCATTTTCGGCTCTACCGCCCAATATGTTATTCTCGAAGCCCCTTGTCCAGTGGTCACGGTCAAATAAATTGCCGTTCAGATATGGGGATTTTACTTGACACTGTATTTCATATTTCTTGACATTTCAACGCTCCTATTGTATCCAAGCTCCGCTTTTTGCGGGGCTTGCACCTGAGTGAGGTGGTTGCCTCGACGGGTATTTTTGAAAAATATCATCAAAATTCACATAGATGAGGATAAATATGGCACTCGCAATCTACGATCTGAATGTACCGCCTCGTCTTCTTCTCGGCCCCGGGCCCAGCGCCGTTCATCCTCGTGTCCTGCGCACGATGAGTACGGGCCTGATCGGATATCTCGATCCGGTGTGGCTCTCCCTGATGGATGAAGAGCAGGCCCTTCTCCGGGCGGTTTTTCAGACGAAGAACACCATGATCTTTCCCATGACGGGCACCGGCAGCGCCGGGATGGAAACCGCCTTCTGCAATTTCGTGGAGCCCGGCGATACGGTCGTGATCGGCTGCAACGGCTATTTCAGCGAACGGATGTGCGAGATGGCGAAGATCTACGGCGCCAATGTGAAACGGATTGAAAAACCCTGGGGCGGCATATTTACCCAGGCGGAGATCGAAGCCGCCCTTGTCGAAAACAAACCGGTCAAGATCCTGGCCCTCGTCCACGGGGAGACGTCCACCGGAGCGCTCCAGCCCCTGGAGGGGATGGCCGACATCGTTCACCGGCACGGCGCCCTCTTTCTGATCGACTGCGTCACCTCCCTGGGCGGCATTCCGCTGAACGTCGACGCCTGGGGCATCGACGTGGCATACAGCGGATCGCAAAAATGCCTCGGTTGCCCTCCCGGCCTTTCCCCCTTTACCGCGAACGATCAGGCCCGGGAGGCCCTCTACAGGCGGAAAACCCGCGTTCCCAACTGGTGCCTCGATCTGACGATGATCGAAAAATACTGGAATCAGGAGAGGGTTTATCACCACACCCCCTCCACGACCCTCCATTATGGTTTCCGCGAAGGATTAAGGCTCGTTCTCGAAGAAGGGCTGGAGGACCGCTGGTCTCGCCACAAGGCTGTTGCGGAGTATCTCTGGGACAAGATGGAAACCCTTGGATTGAAACTCTTTGTCCCTCGGGAGCACCGGCTGCCTTCCCTGAACACGGTCTGCATCCCCGATGGCGTCGATGACGCGGCCGTTCGGACGAGCCTGCGCGAGACCTATAACATCGAAATCGCCGGCGGATTCGGACCCCTGAAGGGAAAAATCTGGCGGGTCGGGCTGATGGGCTTCTCCAGCAGGCGGGAAAACGTGACCCTCCTCTCCGAGGCCATGAGGGAGATTCTCCACAAAAAGATCTGAAAAATTAGAATTATTTCTTGACAATCGCAGCGGAATCGAATACATTCGCAACCGTTACTCGACATCGTCATCCACAGTGGATCCCCCATCTGGTGTGACATCTCCCCATGGGGGATTTTTATTTCATTGCGTTGAATGACCTTCGGGTCGTTTGCAGCAGAAGGAAAAGGTATGAGCAGCACCGTCGAAAAAGTCCGGAATATCGGGATCAGCGCCCATATTGATTCGGGGAAAACCACGCTGACCGAGAGGATTCTGTTCTACACCAAGCGGATCCATGCCATTCACGACGTAAAAGGAAAAGACGGCGTCGGGGCCACGATGGACTCCATGGAGTTGGAGAAGGAGCGGGGCATCACGATCGCCTCGGCGGCCACGTTTTGTGAATGGCTGAACCATGAGATCAATATCATCGATACCCCGGGCCACGTTGATTTTACGATTGAGGTGGAACGTTCCCTCCGGGTGCTCGACGGCGCCGTGCTGGTGCTCTGCTCGGTCGGCGGGGTTCAGTCGCAGTCCATTACCGTCGATCAGCAAATGAAGCGCTACAAGGTGCCCTGCATCGCCTTCATCAATAAATGCGACCGCAGCGGCGCCGATCCTTCCCGCGTCATTGCGCAGCTCCATTCCAAGTTAGGCCACAACGCCCTGGCGATGCAACTGCCGATCGGCCTGGAAACGAATTTCCGGGGAGTCGTCGATCTGCTCACCATGAAGGCGGTCTATTTCGAGGGGGAAAACGGCGAACAGGTCCGGATCGACGAGATTCCGGCGGACCTGCTGGCCGCCGCCCAGGCAAAACGCGAAGCGATGATCGATTCCGTCTCGCTCTTCTCCGATGCGCTGACCGAGGCGATCCTCGAAGAGAGCCCGATATCGGACGCCCTGATCATTGATGCCGTCCGTAAAGGAACCCTGGCGCGGAAACTCACCCCCGTTTTCATGGGATCGGCGTACAAGAATAAAGGCGTCCAGCCGCTCTTAGACGCAGTGACCCGGTATCTTCCCTGTCCGGCGGATGTAGAGAACACCGCCCTGGATCGCGATCATGAAGAGGCCCCGGTGGTGCTCCCGTCCGATCCTTCTCTGCCGATCGTGGCTTTGGCGTTCAAGCTCGAAGACGGCGCTTACGGACAGCTGACCTACGTCCGTGTTTATCAGGGGACGCTGGCCAAGGGAGCGATGATCGTCAACACGCGGACCGGTAAAAAAACAAAGGTTGGACGCGTCGTTCGCATGCATGCCGATCAGATGGAGGACATCGAGGCCGCATCCGCCGGCTATATCGGGGCGCTTTTCGGCATCGAGTGCGCCTCCGGCGACACCTTCGTTTCCCCGGGCAAAAACCTGTCCATGACCTCCATGTTTGTTCCGAAACCTGTGATTTCGCTGGCGATCTTCCCGAAGGACAACAAATCCCAGATCAACATGTCCAAGGCCCTCAACCGTTTTACGAAGGAGGACCCGACATTCCGCACCCATGTGGATGACGAAACCAACGAGACGATCATCGAAGGAATGGGCGAGTTGCATCTGGACATCTATGTGGAGCGGATGAAAAGGGAATACGGAACCGATGTGGAAACGGGCAAGCCTCGCGTGGCCTACCGCGAAACGATCACCCAGCGGGCGGAATTCAATTACACCCACAGAAAGCAGACCGGCGGCTCCGGCCAGTACGGCCGCGTGGCGGGTTACATGGAGCCCATCACGGAAGGTGATGAGGATTTCATTTTCGACAACCAGGTCCGGGGCGGGTCGATCCCGACCCAGTACATACAGGCCTGTGAAAAGGGTTTTCAGCAGTGCATGGCCAAGGGGCCGAAGATGGAATTTCCCATCACGGGCGTGAAGATCGTCATCAACGACGGCGCGTCCCATGCGGTCGATTCCTCCGATATGGCCTTTCAGGCGGCCGCCCGCGGCGCCTTCCGCGAAGGGTACGCCAAGGCCAAGCCCGTGATTCACGAACCGATCATGAAGGTGGTTGTGGAGACGCCGACCGAGTTCCAGGGGGCGGTGATGGGTCTGCTCAATCAGAGGCGGGGGATGATCGTCGGCGCGCAGGATGAGGGGGTGATGACCGTGGTCGAATCCCAGGTCCCGCTGGCCGAAATGTTTGGCTTTTCGACGGTTCTGAGGTCCTCCACCCAGGGAAAGGCGCAGTTCACGATGGAATTTGCGCTCTATCGCCAGGTTCCGCAATCCATCGCGGAGAAGATCGCGGAAGAGGTCGCCCTCCGGAAGAAGAGCGCGGCATAGCTGCTAAGGTAGATAGGCTGAAGGCGGATAGACTGTCGGGGGCGCTTCAGCCTTCAGCCTGAACACCTGGGTAGTTGCTGCAAGACAGAATTACTAACATAAAGACAGGAAGGGCACTATGTTGAAAAAAGAACTCATCCTTCGCAACCCCTTGCGTCAACTCGGTTTTGAGACAGAGGACATCCTACCCGCCGGGGGATTCGGCGCCGTACTCGCCCATGCCGGCGTCGGGAAGACCGCCCTGCTGGTCCAACTTGCCATGAACGGCATGCTGAGAAGCCGAAATGTCCTCCACATCAGTCTGAACGATCCCGTCAACAAGGTGAACCTCTGGTACAGCGAGCTTTTTCATCATCTTGCCGGACGTTATGAAGGGGCGCAGATCAGCCGCCTGTGGGAATCGGTCCTGCCCCACCGGTTCATCATGACCTTCCGCGTCGAAAACTTCACCGTTCCGAAGCTCAGGGAACGGTTGAGCGATCTGACCGAGCAAGGGATTTTTTCTCCGGCGATGATGATCATCGACGGTCTCCATTTTGACGAATCCCTGCGGGCGGATCTGAACGACCTGAAGGCGCTGGCCGCAGGGAACGGGATGCATGTCTGGTTCACCGTCCATACCCACCGGCATGAATCGCCGGGTACGGACGGACTCCCGGTATCCTTTTCAGCGGTTGCCGGTCTGTTCGATCTCGTCCTGGAGTTGCAGCCGGAACATTCGGATGTCCACATCAAGCTGCTCCGAGGCAAAGAATCAAACCCCACCGGGCCCGTGCTGCTCCTCGATCCATCGACCATGCTGATCAAGGATAAGGAGCTTTAGGGGTTTCCCTTTTCTTCTTCAGGCCCGTATCCACAAAAGAAATCCCGCAAAATATCTCTCTGGTAAAAATATTAGGTTTGTTCGATTGAAGCATACTGCCTCCTGTTCTAGATACAGAGCATCAAGGACAGGATAATCCGGATATGCAAATGTTCAGAGCGGTTGATCGGGCCAGAGCGTTGAATGCGGTTTGAAAGTCGCATAGTTTTGACAGTCTATTTTCTGTTCTAGTACAAAACATTTGTATTTCCTGAAAGAGAACATCCGGTAATTTTGAAGGGAACCCACCCTTTCAGACGATAATCCTTGTTGACTGAAATATTTATTTAACATATCATATTAAGACTATTTACGTAGGCTTCGCACCGTAATAATTTTAATACGCTATTTAAGAAATTTAAGAGATATGGAGACTGAGCTCCTGGCATGAAGCGATTGAAAAGTGAAATTCTGAATATCATACTGATTATGATGGGTATCCTATCAGCCGGTATGGGCCTGAAGGGATTTCTATTGTCGAGCAATTTCATCGACGGTGGAGTGACGGGTGTATCCATGCTATTAGCAAAGATAACTGTCGTTCCACTATACGTGTTACTACCCGTGGTCAATCTGCCATTTGTTGCTGTCGGCTATCATCTGATGGGTTGCGCATTCGCGGTGCGCAGCGCTCTCGGAATCACGGGTCTCTCGGTCGCTCTTGCTATTATTCCCTTCCCTGACGTTACGCCAGACTTAATTCTTACTGCTGTATTTGGTGGTTTTTTTATCGGAGTTGGGATCGGGCTTGCAGTCCGCGGCGGCGCAGTACTCGATGGAACCGAGATCGCAGCGCTACTGATCAGCAAGCGAACATACCTGTTAAAAGTGGGCGATGTGATCCTAATATTCAATGTTGTACTTTTTCTGGTTGCAATGTCTGTCCTAGGCATTGATGCAGCTCTTTACTCTATCCTGACGTACATCGCCGCCACAAAAACTCTTGATTTTGTATTGCACGGAATTGACGAATATACGGCAATCACAATTGTCTCGGATCAGAATGCTACCATTCGTGAAATGATCACTAACAAGATCGGCCGGGGGGTGACAGTTTATAGGGGTTACGGCGGAATGAGCGGCATGGAAAAGGACATTCTGTACTGTGTAGTGACCCGGTTGGAGATCGGCAAGGTCAAGGCAATTGTACGAGATATTGATGAAGGTGCTTTTGTAGTTTTCCATCCACTGTCTGGTGTCGAAGGTGGTATAGTCAAGAAAATAGGACTGTAGTCGATAATCATTGATGTTATTTCTCCAAGAGATATGATATAAATAATACGGACCCAGCCCTGTGAGAGGCTTTGGCTAACGAATATATGGTTGAAACGGCATGACAACGCCGACAAATCGTGCGGTAGACAGAGAAAACAAACCTCAGATTGAAGTGTCGGGAGAAACCGGCATTCTCAACTCAAACAAAAAGGTGTATACTGCTAATGTTTAAATGGATTCGGATAACCCTTGTTCTCCTGCTCGTTGTTTCATTCGCTTCCTGTGAAAACCAAAAATCCAGAATGGAGGAGAACCCTACACCCGTTTCCTTCAATTCCGAGACTCTTAAAATACCCGACGGAGGTGTGCGAAAAGTAAGGGGGCAGGTGCTTTACATGCCAATCTACTCGAACATTCCCTACACAGAAAAGAAAAATTATGATTTGAGCGCTTTTCTTGCTGTTCATAACACGGATCTGAAACATCAAATCAAAATCACGAAAGTCACTCTTTTTAATACTGATGGCAGGGTCGTTAAGCAATATATCTCTGCAAGCCATCTGCTTGACCCCTTTGCGACTGCAATTTTTACAATTTCCAAGAAAGACCAGAGCGGAACGGGTGCCAATTTTCTTGTGGAATGGATGGCTGATCAACCGGTCAATGAACCATTGATTGAATCCATCATGAAGGATCTCTCCGGGAATTTAGGGCTTTCGTTCTTAAGTCTTGGCAGAGTCATCCGGGAAATTCAATAGTAAATTCGCTATTTTAATCCCTTACAGGTGTACACAATATCCGAATCGGGCGGCAAAAAACGTCCATTCTTCCAAAGATAGCAAGCCAACCAGGGTCTCCCCATTCCCGGAATAACTGATATCCAATTGTTATTACATACCAAAAATGAAAAATTGGATGGTGGGTGCAAAAAATCTGCAACAGGATCAGAGTCTATAGTTCAAACGGTAATCCCCACTCCAATTGCAAACTGGCCATCATTGACTCGTAGGTGTACAACAGTTCGTCATTATTAATATATCGTCAAAACAAACGTTACTGATAACAAATACAAGTGTTGATACTGAATCACTGTAGCATTTTGTTGAATAGGGATCGAAACATTGGTATATTCCGGCCGTGAAAAGCAATGCCTTATCAATTATGGTTTGAAACACAATACCGGCAACGGGAAGCTGACGGTATTGTGTTTCATGATACAATCCGGGAAGGAATCTGTCGCTATGACCCATCAGATCGTCCATCCCAACCCTCTGTTAGATGACCTCCATCCGGCCGTAGATGCCCTCATCGAGCGGTTCCGCGCCCATTACCCAGACATGAGCGGATTCACGGCCATTTCTATGACAGGCCGCGGCCGCGACTTTTTGCATCACCTCGTCCATACCCGGATCGGCGGTCTCCTCCCGCCCATCCTTTCCTTCGACGACTACAGGACCCGCCGTATCGCCGAGGCGATCGGCCGCATTGCCGTGCCGGAGGATGAGGCCTTTCTCCGTTTCCATGCCCTTCGGTGCCGTGAAGAGGGCCTCTCCCTACCACCGGCTGACACCCAGCGGCTGCTCTCGTTCCTGACCACGATTGCCGAGTTTTCGGTGAACATCGGGGAATTGCGCGCCCTGGACCGAATAGGGCACGAACAACTCGATCGGATAGATCGGTTCTTTGCGATGATGGCGGCATTCCGCGCCCGCCTTGATCGGGAGGGGCTGTTCTATCCGTCGTTCGAAGCGGCACGGTTCGCCGACCTCGCGCCGGGCGATGGCGAATTCTTCGTAGGGCTGCCCCTCATGACCCCGGTGAGCCAGCGCTTTTTCAGCCGTATCCCGCGCGATCGGCTCTTTGTCGACGCGCCGCTTTTTGGCCCTCACATGCCGGCGGAGCCGCCCGATTACGAGACGGCCTTGTCCCTCGTCCGTCGTATCAATGTCGCCGAAAGGCGCGATACAGGCGAAGGGCTTGGTTTCACCGAACTGGCAGAACGGGCCGCCCTGCCGGCGCTCCTGGCCCGGGAGATCGACACCTTTTTGCGCAGTCCCCGGGGCGATGGGGAACAACTCTTCATCGTGCCTCTGGACGAGAGGCTCTCGTTTTATCTATGGGAACTCCTCTTCAAGCCCCTCGGCGGACAGGTCAACTTTGCGCCGTGGCTCCCCTTCACCCACTTCGCGGCGGCGCAACGCCTGCGCGAGGCGATCCGCGGCGGCAAGGGGTTGGAGGCAGTGCGGCGGGATCTCGTCGCCGAGCTCACCGCCCGGTGGAACGAACTCGACGAGGCCGACCATTC
>Ga0172375_10007574_pt1 | contig 14841 bp, 11 predicted proteins | sample LakKiv1m_FD_114537 | JGI IMG/M metagenome (GOLD analysis project Ga0172375, IMG submission 114537) | Freshwater microbial communities from Kabuno Bay, South-Kivu, Congo - kab_092012_11.1m | ecosystem: Environmental > Aquatic > Freshwater > Lake | place: Democratic Republic of the Congo... | reverse complement strand
TCGAACCCCCACATCTTTCGATACTAGATCCTAAGTCTAGCGCGGCTGCCAATTACGCCACTTTCGCTTGTAAGTTGTGATAATTCTTTTTTTTATCGGAACAAATATAATTCGGAAGAAAATCTTTAGCAAATATCTTGCCAAGACATTATCTTTTAAATGTTAATTATCGCAAATAGTTGATAAACTGTGAACAAAAATTTATTACATTTGTAAAGTATTTTGTTATTTAATCCTTTAAGTTATTGTATGGTCGTAAATTATATTTTTGCCTCACATCTCGGGAAGAGGCGGTCGGTGAACGAAGATTCCGCGAAGGTTTTTAACCTTGAAGATGGTCTTCTCGCAATTGTTTGTGATGGGTTAGGCGGTAATCGCGCCGGTGATGTTGCTTCTCAAACTGCTGTTGAGGTTATTCATAAATTTTTTCTTGAAAATCCGCAGTTAGATTATTTAAATAAAATGCACGAAGCTCTTGTGCAAGCTCATAAAACTATTTTACGGGTGGGAAGCGAATCTGCGAATTACAAAGGAATGGCAACTACGGCTGTGGTTCTTTTTATTGCCGGAAATACAGTTTATTGGGGGCATATTGGCGACTCTCGCATTTATCTCTTAAAAGACGGAGAATTAGAGCAAGTAACCAAAGATCATTCTCTTGTACAAAAAATGGTGGATAATGGATTGATTACTTCAAAACAGGCAGAAAAACATCCTAATAGAAATATCATCGTTAAAGCTTTAGGTGAAGATAAAGAGTGCGAACCGGATTCCGACTATTTCTATTTGCATGATGAACAAAAATTTAAACTTTTACTTTGTACAGACGGAGTTTGCGGGGTTTTAAACAGTAATGAAATTTTTAAAATTTTATCCTCGGGTGAAAACCTTGAAGAAATCTCACAAAAGTTTTTTAATCTTATTGAAGACTACGGTTCCCCGGATAATTTTTCGTATGTAATTATTAATAATATCTAAACGATGAAATCTCTATGATCGGATCAATAATTGAAAATTATAAAGTGGTTTCCGTCCTTGGCGAAGGAGGAATGGGAATTGTTTACAAAGCATTTGATATCAAATTAGAACGCTTTGTTGCGCTGAAAGTGCTTAATCAAACAGGTTCGCTTAATTCAAACTTTGTAGAACGATTTAAACGAGAAGCAAAAAATCAAGCTAAATTGAATCATCCAAACATTGTTTCTGTGTACGGTTTCACCGAGCAAAATGGAATTCTTGGTATTGTGATGGAATACGTTGAAGGCGAAACGCTCGAAAAGATGATCAATAGAAAAAACAAATTAGAGACAAAAGAAGCACTACAAATTTTACAACAGGTGTTGGAAGGCGTCGGACACGCGCACAGTAAGAATTTTATTCATCGTGATATTAAACCTTCAAATATCATTCTTAATAAAGAAGGCGTTGTAAAAATAATGGACTTTGGAATTTCCAAAGCTTTATTCGATAAAGGGATTACTAAAACCGGAACCAAAATTGGAACGCTCCTTTACATGAGTCCTGAGCAAATACGGGCGGAAGACCCAACCAAACAAAGCGATATTTATTCTATTGGAATTACGCTTTACGAAATGCTTTCCGGTAAAACTCCTTTTGATAAAGGAACTGAATACGAGATTATGGAAGCTCACCTGAAAAAAACTCCGCCGCGTGTTTCTGTCAGCTCAAGTACAATACCCCCTGAACTGGATAAAATTGTTTTAAAAGCATTGGATAAAACAATTTATAAACGATATAAAGATTGTGAAGAATTTCTCAATGATACAAACATGGTATTGCAAAAATTAGAGAAAACAAATGTTGAAAAAACCGAAAAAGTAAAAACAAAACCAAAACCTATCGAAAAAGATTATAGCGGCAGAATAAGAAAATTGAAAATTACACTTTTTGCTTTTCCGGTATTAGCAGTTATTGTTTTAATCGCTTATTATATTTTTAACGCAATTGCGACATACTGGCCAGGGTTAACTTCAAAACCGGCGCTTCCCATTGACACTACTGCCATTTATAATACTCATCCCGCAATAACATCGTCTGTAAATTGGCTAAAGATGAACTCCGGTACAAACCATAATTTAAATGGAATTTCTTTTCCTTCGGATGAACTTGGTTTTGCTTGTGGTGAGATGGGAGTGATCTTAAAATCAACTAATTATGGCGCTGATTGGGTAGAACTTCTTCCCAAAATGGATTCTTTAGTTACCTTTACGGATATTAAATTTCTTTCGGCGGACTTAGGTTTAGTAGTTAGCAATGATGGAAGAATATTTAGAACGGAAGACGGCGGAAACAATTGGAACATTGTTCTTCAATTTAAAGGCGAAAGTTTTTTCCGCATCTACCAAAATGGAAATGAATTATTTATCTGCGGAACTAAAGGCATTATATTAAAATCGAACAATGGCGGTTATTCCTTCCGCCGGATGAATGCTAACACCGGTAATCTTCTTTTTAGTATCTTTTTTGTTAATGCGTCTACTGGTTATGCTGTTGGCTGGAATGGCACATTTTTGAAGACTACCGATCAAGGTGAAAGTTGGATTTCTGAACCGAAGTTTACCGATTCTTACTTGAGAGACATTTATTTTACCGACATCTCCAACGGAATTGCAATTGCAGGCGGCGGAGAAGTTTTTAAAACTTCAGACGGTGGCGCAACTTGGGAAAAAGTTGCTTCCGGTCTTGTTTCTGGGTTACTTTCAATTACGTTTACCGGTAAAACAAACGGGTTTATTTCTTGTAATAAAGGAGAGATACTTGTTACGCGAGATGGCGGCGCTACTTGGGAAGTGTCTTCTTCCGGCGGATTTACGGCGCTCAATCGTTTATTAGCAACTCCCTCTAAAAAAGTTTTTTCTGTCGGCGTTTATGGGTCAATATTTTCAAGCAAATAAAAAAGGATTTTGAGTGGATAAATTTGTCATATATGGCGGGAAAGAATTAACAGGTTCTGTAAATATTAGCGGCGCAAAAAATGCTACGCTGGCTTTAATGCCGGCTGCTTTGCTAGCTTCAGGCGAATCTGTTTTACTAAATACGCCAGAGTTGAATGATGTATTTACGATGAGCAAACTGCTCAAACAACTCGGCGCAGAAATTCAATTTGAAAATCAAGTCTTGAAAATAAACTCCTCCACCGTGAACAATCAAATTGCGCCTTATGAACACGTAAAAAAAATGCGGGCTTCTGTTTATGTACTTGGTCCATTGCTTGCCCGATACGGGTTTGCAAAAGTTTCATTGCCCGGCGGTTGTGCATGGGGTCCGCGCCCCATCAATCTGCATCTTGAAGGATTAAAAAAACTAGGCGCCGAAATCGAATTGGATGCCGGTTATATTATTGTTCGTTCAAAGCGTTTGCACGGAGCGAAAATTAACTTTGATAAATCTTCTGTTGGCGCAACCGGAAACATTTTAATGGCATCGGTTTTGGCAAAAGGAACTACCGTAATTAACAACGCCGCAATGGAACCCGAAATAACAAATCTTGTCAACTTTTTGTTGAAGATGGGAGCGAAAATTTCCGGCATCAATACTTCGATTTTAGAAATTGAAGGAGTTGATGAACTTCAGCCGGCTGAAATTAAAACTATCCCGGACAGAATTGAAGCCGGAACTTTTTTAGTCGCTGCTGCGATAACAAAAGGTAATATCCTTATTCACGGCGGTATTGACGCTCACTTGTACGCGGTTCTTGCAAAGTTAGAAGATACAGGAATGAACGTTGAAGTAATTGGAAATGATATCCGCATAAATGCGCAAAATATTTCCCCAAAAAGTATTGATGTGGCAACCGGAATTTTCCCCGGCTTTCCAACAGATATGCAAGCTCAATGGTTGGCGTTAATGAGCGTTGCCGATAGTGTCTCAACGGTTACGGATACAGTTTATACCGATAGATTTAGTCATGTTCCTGAATTAATAAGGCTTGGTGCGGACATTTCTGTTCAAGAGAATAATGCAGTAATTAAAGGCGTGAAAAAATTAAAAGGCGCGAAGGTGATGTCAACCGATTTACGGGCAAGCGCTTCGTTGGTACTTGCAGGTTTGGCGGCGGAAGGCGTTACAGAAGTTTTGCGTGTGTATCATTTAGACCGCGGCTATCAGCGTTTAGAAGAAAAACTTCGTTCGCTCGGCGCTGATATTGAACGGGTTTCCGGTCAAGAATTTTAGATTATGCTGGCAGCATTATTCAAAAAAAATCTTTTCCTCCAAATACTGCTTCTTCTTCATGTGGCAATTACTTTTTTGTTGCTGCTACTTCCGTTAACAAAATATTTTAGTTTTGAATTTGCTTCACTTAACGGATTTCTTCTAGTCGTTTATATCGGTTTATTTACTCTTCGCGAAGATAAGTTTAAATCATCTTCAATTGCTGTAAAAGTTTTTCAAGTAAAACTTGTAATTTTTGCGGCGTTATTTTTATTTGTCCCGATTTTTTTTGCTTTTCTGTTTCATCTTTTTAGAAACGATTGCTCCTTTCTCGATGGCTTTAAGTTTTATTTAGTGTTAACTGTTCCCGCCGTTATTATTGGCTATGCGCTCGGATTGCTTTCAGCTTTCATCAATAAAAAGTATTCTTATTTTATTTTCATCTCGCTGTTAGCGGTACTTGCTCTGATTCCGGTTGCGGAAATTTATTTTCGCCCTCAAATATTTTTTTACAATCCATTAATTCCATTCTATCCCGGAACGATGTATGACGAGGATATTGATATAACTTTTACGATTGTTTTGTACAGATTTTTTAACCTTCTTTTTTTTAGCGGCATAATTATTCTTATTCGTAAAAAAGAATTGAAAACTTTAAAGATTTCGAAGTGGGCGCTTGGTTCGCTCATCATTATCATTGCGGCGGGATTTATCTTTTTATCTCCGCTGTTGGGATTTGGCTCAACAGAATCAACGCTCCAAAATATATTGCAAACGAAAATCGAAACAACTCATTTCACCATTTATCTTCCGCAGCAAGTAAATAAAGAAGAACAAAAGTATATCGCTCAGCTTCATGAATATTATTATGAGCGGCTAACGAATTTCTTTAAAGTAAAACCTGATGAAAAAGTTACTTCGTTTATTTTTAGAACAAGCGAAGAAAAGAGGAAATATTTCGGCGCCGGAAATGCCGATGTTGCTAAGCCTTGGTTAAAACAAATATATGTATCGCTTGATTCTTATGAGCAAAGCGTGAATCACGAACTTGCTCATGTTTTTGCCGGGCAATGGAGCAATAACCTATTAAGCATTGATGCAAATTTTAATCCTGCAACAGTTGAAGGCATTGCTTCGGCGGCTGATCCGGTATATGATGAACTTGATATTCACTATGCAGCTTTTCTTGCGGCTAAAAATAATATGGGGATGGACATTCAAAATCTGTTTAGCGGATTTTCTTTCTTCGTTAATGTATCTTCGCTTTCGTACATCTACTCTGGTTCGTTCTGCAAGTTTCTAATCGAGGAATATGGGATTAATAAGTTCAAAAACTTTTATCGTTATGGCAATTTTGAAAAGTGTTACCGAAAAAAATTATCTTCTGTTGTTACTGACTATCAGAAATTTTTGAACGCTAAGCCTTATGCAAATCATGTCCACACAGCAAACTATTATTTTGGAAGACAGCCGCTTGTTCAGAAAGTTTGTCCGCGGTTTCTCGCAAATAAAACGAACGACATTTATAGATTGATCGAAGAGAAAGATTATGCCGACGCTGAAAAAGAGATTTTATCAATCAAAGATTACAATAAAAATTTTTCTTTATTTAGCGGGCTTATAGTTTGCCTTGAGGAGAAGAACCCAAACAAAGCAGAAACTTTACTTGAGAAGAATTTGTTGTATTACAAAAACACTCCTTACTTTTATTTTCTTCAATTAAAATTAGCGGATGAAAAAATGGCGAATGGAAAAGTTACTGAAGCAAAAAATATTTTAGATAGGTTAGCTCTTTGGGAACCAACAGCAAGATTAGAGGCGCGGATCAACTTGCGAAGGATATTTCTTGCAAAAAAAGACGACGCAAAAAAGTTCATCAAGGCTAAAGAGTTAGACCGTTTTATATTTCTCATAGATGAGTTCAAGATAAATCCTTCTTCGGTTTTGCTTCTTCCGGTTATAGACTTAGTTGAAAAAGGAAAGTACGACTATTCTTCTTTTAAAGATTTAGTCGCTCAAAAAAACATGCAGCCGGGAACTGAAGATTGGTTTTCGGTGCTGCAACTTGTTAGGTTTACTATTAAGCATTCCGATTTTATTTTAGCGGAACAGTTCTTAAAAATATTAGAAAATATTATTCCTGCTTATGCCGCCGAAAGTTTGCAAAACGAAAAAGATAAACTTGCATGGTTTATCAAACATGAAGAGAAAAAATAAATTTATATGATAGATATTATTCAATTAGAAAAATCATACCCCTTCCTTAAAAACATCTCGGAAGCCGCTTCAGTATTGCATGCGGAGCTTTACATCGTGGGCGGTTTTGTGCGTGATATTTTGCTTGAACGCGAAAAGAAAGAAATTGATTTCCTTCTCATCGGAGATGGAATTGCCTTCGCCGAAAAACTTTCCGCTATGCTCGGCGGCGATCAAGTTACGGTGTTCAAAAATTACGGAACAGCTCATTTTAGATATAAGGATTTTGATTTAGAATTTGTCGGCGCAAGAAAAGAATCATACGATAGAACCTCGCGCAAGCCGCTTGTTTCAAACGGCACTTTCTTCGATGATATTTCTCGGCGTGATTTTACTATTAATACTTTAGCGCTTTCACTAAATGGAAAAGATTATGGTGAGCTGATTGATACATTCGGCGGGCTTGCAGACCTTGAGCAAAAACTTTTACGCACTCCTCTTAATCCGGAAGAAACTTTTAGCGATGACCCGCTGCGTATTATGCGGGCTTATCGTTTTGCTGCGCAGCTTAATTTTATTGTCTCCGATGATATCAAAACTGCCGCCAAGGCAATGGCAATGCGGCTTAAAATTGTTTCGCAAGAAAGAATTACGGATGAGTTCTTAAAGATTCTTGCTTCTCCGAAACCATCAATCGGATTAAAACTTCTTCAAGAAACAGATGTGATGAAAATTATTTTTCCCGAAGTTGCAAATCTGCAAGGCGTTGAACAGCGAAAAGATTTTCACCATAAAGATGTTTTTTATCATACTTGTAAAGTTGTTGATAACATCTCTTTAACGACAGCTAATGTTTGGCTTAGGTTTGCAGCTCTTGTGCATGATATTGCCAAACCACAGACAAAACGTTTTGTTGAAAATATCGGATGGACTTTTCACGGACACGAAGAGCTTGGCGCAAGAAATATGAAAGGAATTTTCACGCGGCTTAAACTGCCGTTTCATCAATTAGAATACATCCGCAAACTTGTTCGGTTGCATCTGCGCCCAATTGCTTTAGCAAAAGAAGAAGTTACCGATTCAGCTATCCGCCGCTTTATTGTTGAAGCCGGTGAAGATTTACACGATCTTATTACGTTATGCCGCGCTGACATTACAAGCAAAAATATGGAAAAGGTGAGCGAGTATCTTGCCAACTACGAACGGGTAATGAACCGTGTGCTGGAAGTTGAAGAAAAAGACAAACTGCGCGCGTTTCAATCTCCCGTACGCGGCGAAGAAATTATGCAAATCTGCAATTTAAAACCATCGAAGAAAGTAGGAGAGATTAAAACGGCGATTGAAGATGCAATTCTTGATGGCATTATTCCAAATACTTATGAAGATGCGTTGAATTATTTGCATAAGATTAGAGAGGAATATTTGTAGATAAGATTGCGGCAGTTGTTTAGTTTTATTCTTCGAACTTTGCGAATCTCGAAAGAGAAGAAAGCCGCGGGAAGAAGTTTGAGAAATGCTTAATTTGAAAGCGAAACTTCCAACTTCTGAACAAATAAAATAAAAACTTTTTGCGTCGCGTGTATTTCAGTTAACTATCACTTATTTTTGTTCACCATTTTTTTTTAATTGAGGAGAAAACTTTGAGCTTATTAATTGTCGGTTCTGTTGCGTTGGATAATGTTGCCACACCGTTTGACAAAGTTGAGAATGCTTTGGGCGGTTCGGCGGTTTATATTTCACTTTCCGCAAGCTACTTTAGCGGTCCGGTTCATATTGTAGGTGTTGTTGGGGACGATTTCCCGAAAAACTACATCGCCATGCTCGAAAGCCACAATGTAAATTGCGATGGGCTGCAAATTATTCCCGATGGAAAAACTTTTCGCTGGGCTGGTAAATATCATTATGATTTGAACACGCGCGACACGCTTTTAACCGAGCTAAATGTTTTTGAAACATTCGATCCCATAATTCCCGACGCTTTAAAAAAAGCAAAATACCTTTGTCTTGGAAATATAGACCCCACATTACAGCTTAAAGTTTTAGACCAAATTGAAAAACCGCACTTTGTAGTTTGTGATACCATGAATTATTGGATAGAGGGGAAAAAAGATGAACTGATAAAAGTTTTCCCGAAAATTGATGTGTTGATTATCAATGATTCCGAAGCCAGATTATTAGCCCACGAACCGAATTTAATTAAAGCCGCGAAAGCAATTAGAGAAATGGGCGTTCCTTCTCTTATCATAAAAAAAGGAGAACATGGCGCATTACTCTTTACGGAGGATATAATTTTTTCTGCGCCGGCTTACCCGTTAGAAATGATTCACGACCCCACCGGCGCCGGGGATTCTTTTGCCGGAGGATTTGTAGGTTATTTACATAAATGCCAAGACACAAGTCCCGAATGCCTTAAACGGGCAGTTGTTTACGGAAGCACGATGGCTTCTTTTTGTGTCGAACAATTTAGTACAAAAGGATTGGAAGGATTATCTAATTTGCGTATTCAAGATCGCTTTAGAGAATTTTTAACTATCTCACGTTTTAATGAAGAAGAATAACTATTTTGCCGTAGCTTTTGAAAATCATGCGCTTACATTTTTAGACCAAACAAAACTTCCCTTTGATGAAGACTACATAAGTACCGATGATTACGAACGCATTGCCGAAGCGATAGAACGGTTAGAAGTACGCGGCGCTCCGGTAATAGGAATTGCCGCTGCTTTTGCTTTAGCTTTGGCGATGAAGACGGATTCATCGCCTGAAAAATTTACAATGGCATGTAACCGATTAGCAAGTACGCGCCCGACTGCCATTAATCTTTTCTGGGCAGTAAATCAAATGAAATGCGTGTTTGAATCGTTGCCCGATAAAAGCGATAGTTATGAAAAGCTTCTTTTGAAAGCAAAAGAAATTCAGCAAGACGACGCGTTGATGTGTAAAAAGATGGGGGAAAATGGTTTGCCTATTTTCAAAAAGAAATCAGTTGTGCTTACCCATTGCAACACCGGAGCCTTAGCCGCAGAAGGCGGAACGGCATTCAGCGTTATAAAACGCGGATACGAAAACGGAGTAGTTCTATCTGTGTTTGTAGATGAAACGAGGCCGCTTTTGCAAGGCTCTCGATTGACTGCATTTGAACTTTCAAAAAATGAAATTCCATTTGAAATAATTACCGATTCAACAGCCGCTTCGCTTTTTCTTAAAAAGAAAATTGATTTGGTAATTACCGGCGCTGATAGAATTACTGCTGCCGGCGCTGCCGCAAATAAAATCGGCACATATAACCTTGCAGCGCTTTGCAAATTTCACAATGTTCCTTTTTACATCGCCGCGCCGTCTTCTACCATTGATACTTCAATTTTGCATTACACAGAAATACCAATTGAACTCCGTTCTTCTAAAGAAATAACTTCGTTTAACGGAAAACAAATTACGCGTGAGAGTTATCCTTGCTATAACCCTTCATTTGATGTTACACCGGCAGAGTTGATTACCGGTATTATCACGGAAAAAGGGTTGTTCGCTTTCCCATATAAATTTTAATGAGCCAGATTATAAAAACCGAAGGAATCGTTTTATCAAAAATTGATTATAGCGACTCAAGTAAAATCGTTTCTATCTACTCGGAAGAATTTGGAAAAACTTCTGCGATTGTTAAAGGTGGAAGAGGGAAAAATTCAAAAGTTGGGTTAGTGGTTGACCCGCTTAATATCATCAGTTTTGTTCTTTACAACAAAGAACATCGAGAAGTTCAATTACTAAGTTCCGCAGACATTCTCTTTTATTTTGCGCATCTTCATAACGATTTTGAAAAGCTGAAATACTCCTACGCTGTTATAGAGCTGCTCAAATATCTTACCGTTGAAAATGAGTCAAACGCAAGATTGTATAAAGGTTCAAAAAAAATTTTGCAGGTAATGGATGCCTCGCAAGAACAGCCTGAAATTCTTTTTCTTAAATATTTCCTTTTTATTTTGCAAGAAACCGGTTTTGAAATTCAAATGGCAGACTGTTCAATTTGCCACAAAGCAATTCAAAAAGAAAAAATAAATGGGTTTAATTATGAGCATGGAATGCTCTGTAGTGAGTGTAAAAATTTGTACCACACATTTTTAGAAGTTCCTATGGAACTTTTTGAACAAATTTATAGTCTAAAAATAGGAACGAGGTTAAAAACATATAACCTTCCGGCAATGAAAAAACTTATCGTTGCCCTTGAAAAATTTCTAAAGTTTCATGTTCATGGTTTCAATGGAATTAAATCGTTACAAATGTAAAACAAAAAAAGAGAAGAAAATGGATACAAAAAAATTTTATGGTACCGCAGTTTTATTGACGATTGGAGTATTGTTTAGCGCGATAATAATATCCGGTTTTGGTTGGGCGTACCCCAACATGTCTGATATAAAACTCGGCGCATCAAAACCTCCGGTATCGCTTAATGCCGATGCAAGCGCGTTTAATCAAGCCTTTATTGAAGTAGCTGAAAAAGTTACTCCGTCTATTGTACAAATAAATGTTGTCGCAAAAGTAGCAAAAGAAGATCAGCAGCAAAATTTTATGTTCCCTTTTCATAACTTTGAAATGCCGGATGAACAAGAAGGTTCGGGCAGCGGAATCATCGTTAGTGAAGACGGATATATTTTAACGAATAATCACGTTGTTGAAAATGCTACCAAAGTAACGGTCGGTTTACACGACAAAAGAACAATTGAAGCCAAAGTTATTGGCACTGATCCCTTAACCGATTTGGCGGTAATAAAAATAAACGCCGATAATTTAACTGTTGCTTATCTCGGAAACTCTGACAATTTAAAAGTTGGTCAATGGGTTATGGCTATCGGAAATCCGCTTGCGCTTTCTTCAACAGTAACCGCAGGAATTGTGAGCGCGTTAAACAGAGGAAGGCTTGGCTTGCTGAAAGACCAGCAATATGGCGTAGAAAATTTCATTCAAACTGATGCGGCAATTAATCCCGGGAATTCCGGAGGCGCTTTAGTTGATCTTTCAGGCGCTGTAATTGGAATTAATTCTGCAATTGCTACAAAAACCGGGACTTATATCGGCTATGGTTTTGCAATTCCGATCAACATGGCAAAGAGTGTTGCGCAAGATTTAATTGCGCATGGAAAAATAAGCCGCGGGTATATCGGCGTACAAATTAGAGAAGTTGATGAATCGCTTGCGCTCTCGCTCGGTATGGAAAAACCAACCGGAGTTATTATAGAAAAAATAGTTGAAGACGGCGCCGCTTCTAAAGAAGATATTAAAACGGGTGATGTTATCTTAAAAATTGATAATATAAAAGTTGATCAGCCAAACCAACTGCAAAGTTATGTTGCCGGAAAATCCGCCGGATCGAAAATAAAATTATCAATTTTTAGAGATGGCAAAACTATTGAGCGCGAAATTACTCTGAAAGCAAAAGATGAAAACAAAGCAGAGGCAGCTGATAATTCTTCAAAAAAAGAAAATGAAATTGACCAATCAACTGCAAGCGAAGTTAATTTTGATGCTATCGGCTTCACGGTTAAAAATTTATCAGCAAGAGAAAAAGAAGCTTACAAAATCTCAAGCGGTATCATGATTACTAAGGTGAAAGACTACAGTATTGCTTTTAATCAAGGGTTGCAGAAAGATTTGGTTATCACGAAAGCTGACAAAAAAGAAATCAAGTCTGTCTCTGAATTCCAAAAAATTGTTGAGGGGAAGAAAGGGTCGGCAATTTTTATTGTTGTTAATGACGACAAAGGAAATGCTCGGTTTGTCGGTCTCAAAATTCCCAAATAATTTTTCAACGTAATCTTTTCTAAACCCAATTTCATGCGTGAGATTGGGTTTTTTATTTCTTTCAATTTATCTTTGCACTGCCTAAATAATTAGGAATTAGGAATTAGGAATTAGGAGTGTCGCTTATGATCAGATTTTTAACTGCCGGCGAGTCTCACGGCAAAGCGCTTTCAACCATTATCGAAGGATTTCCTTCAAATCTAAAAATTTCAAACGACTTTATTAATTTTCATCTCGCACGAAGGCAAACCGGCTATGGGCGCGGCTTGCGTATGAAAATTGAAACTGATAAAGCGGAAATTCTTTCAGGCATTCGATTTCAAAAAACTTTGGGTTCTCCTATTTCTTTGATGATTAAAAATAGCGATTGGGAAAACTGGACTGAGAAAATGTCCCCCGAAAATAAAAACGGAAAAGTTGAAAAAATTACCGTTCCAAGACCTGGGCATGCCGATCTCGTTGGTGTTTCAAAATATAATTATGACGATATCCGTAATTCAATTGAGCGATCCAGCGCAAGAGAAACCGCTGCGCGCGTTGCCGTTGGAGCAATTGCTCGCAGATTGTTAGAAGAATTCGGAATAACAATCGGAAGTTTTGTAGAAAGTATTGGCGGAATTTATCCGAAGAAAAATTTTGCCGATGAACTTTTTACTAATCCAAAAGATTTTGATGCGTGGAAACTTTCTGAATGGGCAGATAAAAGTCAGGTGCGTGTTTTAGAAACCGAGCATGAAGAAAAAATCATCAAAAAAATTAAACTCGCAAAAAAACGCGGCGATACGTTAGGCGGGACATTTTATGTAACGGCTTCAGGAGTGCCGGTTGGATTAGGTAGTTTTGTTCACTTCGATACAAAACTTGATGCCGATATTGCTCACGCTTTTATGTCAATAAATGCAATTAAAGGAGTTGAAGTAGGAACGGGCTTTAATTGTGCGGATGAATTTGGTTCGACTTCGCACGATGAAATTCTTTACAACAAAATGATTACGCGAAAAACTAATAGAGCCGGCGGAATTGAAGGCGGGGTTTCTACCGGTTTGCCGATAATCGTTCGAAGCGCAATGAAACCAATAGCTACGTTAATGAGTCCGATTGCGTCTATAGATTTATCTACTTTTAAACACGTTGACGCGCGCCGGGAACGAAGTGATTTTGTCGCCGTTCCTGCTTGTGCGGTAATTGGCGAATCAATGCTTGCGTGGGTTTTAGCAAAATATTTTTTGATAAAATTTGGCGGTGATTCACTGGAAGAAACTAAGGATAATTACAAAACTTATTGTAAAAAACTCGAACCAAGGATTCGTAAAAATTTCAGACAGTGATGATAAAAAACAAAGTTTTTATTTTTAATCCATTCTCGGAAAACACGTATCTTGTTTGGGAAGAAGAATCAAAACAAGCCGCTATTATTGATCCGGGTTGTTTGTCTGCCGACGAAGAAAATCTTTTGAAAAAATTTGTTTCAGATAATCGGCTTGTTATTAAATACTTGTTTAACACGCACTGCCACCTCGATCATATTTTTGGAAATAATTTTGTATTAAAAGAATATAAACCGGAATATTTTATCCCTGAACTTGATAAACCCTTATTGGAAAACGCTCCAATGCAGGCAAAGTTATTTGGAATGGAAATGGCGAATGTGGAATCATCAGAAAATTTTCTTAACGAGCAAGGTTTACTTTTTTTAGGAAGCGATAAGGTAAGATTTTTATTTACGCCAGGTCATACGCCCGGAGAATTTTGTATTTATTTCCCTTCCGCTTCCATTTGTTTTACAGGGGATGTGTTATTTGAAAACTCCATCGGAAGGAGTGATTTAGTTGGAGGCGATTACCAAGTTTTACTCACTTCCATCAAAGAGAAACTTTTTACTTTGCCTGAGGAGACTATTATTTATCCCGGGCATGGAAATCAATCTACCATCAGAAAAGAAAAACTAAGTAATCCATTTTTCAATTAAACAAACTTGCGCAGTAAGTGTTGATGAATATAAAAAATAGGGCATATGAGTTATTTCGAGCGGTTGTGAAGAATTCTATATTTTGACCGTTAAAAAAAGCTCGCAAAAAATACTTGACCGATATGAATGAATTACATAAGTTGCGGTCAGAAAATGAAAATACTAATTCATGTTATAACAAAAAGGAGTCCTCAATGAAAAGAACGTATAGTGTACTTGTTACTATTTTTTTAGTAGCATTCATATTTTCCGGTGTTGGTAAGAGCCAAGGTCTTCAAGAAACTTTAACAAAACTTACCGGCACAGCCGGTGAAGCGTATGTTTCACCAATCATTTCCGCTTTTGGTTCGAACCTCAATTCCGGTTGGGTTCATAAATCACCCGCTTCAAAAGTATTTGGAATTGACCTTGAAATTGGCATAGTTGCGATGGGAACTATGTTTGGCGATAACAATAAAACTTTCAATACAAGCGGAACATTTAGATTTGATAATAATCAAGCAATGTCGCTGTTGAACAATAGCGTTCAGACTAAAAACCTTCCACAATCCTACAAAGATGCATTAGCGTATGAATTGTCAAAAAAGGAATTTACCGTTGGTATTAATGGACCAACAATCGTCGGGAAAAAAGAATCAGAAGTAATGGTAGATTTTTCTGGCGCAAATGTTACATACAACAGCATAACTTATAAGGTTGATCCTCAAGCAATT
>Ga0172375_10007573_pt1 | contig 14843 bp, 12 predicted proteins | sample LakKiv1m_FD_114537 | JGI IMG/M metagenome (GOLD analysis project Ga0172375, IMG submission 114537) | Freshwater microbial communities from Kabuno Bay, South-Kivu, Congo - kab_092012_11.1m | ecosystem: Environmental > Aquatic > Freshwater > Lake | place: Democratic Republic of the Congo... | reverse complement strand
TAAATATTGCCGCGAATAAAAACAATGTAATTTTCGGTGCCAACGTTGTTGACCGTTTTGGTAATAATATTTACCATATCAGCAATATTCTGAACAGTAATCCATTTACTCATAATTCAGATAATGATAAGTATCAGTTCTCAATAAAAAATAATCTCCGACCTGGAACATACAGGTTAACCTTGTGCCTCACCATTAATGATGTGGTTCAGGATTTTTTAGTTGAGATGATTGAATTTACAATTGATGAAGGAAACCCGTATGGTTTTTCAAAGACAGGATTTATTCAGGGGATGGTGTTTCCGGGGTTTGAGATTTCAAAAATACATCCATGTGTTTCACCTCCTAAATTGTAAAATTTATTACAACTATTAACGAGTTTACATTGATTGAAATCAGAAAAATATTTCTTAATGTTTATAATATGTTTCCTTTTGTACTTATCCTGAAGTACAGGTATATGAAAGAATTAAATAAGAAAATATGGGATATTTATGATAAAATGCAGGATAAGAATGACATCCTTTATATAGGAAACAGAGATTATGTTTTAGAAAAAGAGGGGAATAAATATTTTATTAATTTCTCAGATATTTATGGATTTAATAAGAATGGATACAATCCTTGCTTTTATTTTGATTTTGAAACAAGATTATGGCACACAGAAGTGGAAGGAATGCACATTGTTTCGTTGCAAAATGTACCATTGTTTGAATTGGTTTGTGAATTAAGAGGCTATACACTTTTAGACAATATTAGTAAGGGCGATGTGATAATTGATGCAGGATGCTCCGATGCTTTCGTGGCGACTTATTTTGGGGAAAAAGTTGGCTCCGATGGTTTAGTAATAGCACTTGAACCTGATGATACACTCTATGATATTGCAAAGAATAATATAATTGCAAACAATCTTGAGAAGAATGTTCTCCTTGTCAAAAAGGCTTTTTATTATAAAAATACTACAGTTGATTTCTCAGTTAAAGACAATGGGGGTTCAAAGATTATTTCCTGTGGCAATGATGCAAAATCAGTTGAAACAACTGACCTGGGAACATTACTGAAAGATAATGACATTAATGAAGAAAGAGTAAGGTTTATTAAGTTGGATATTGAAGGGGCAGAACTGGATGTACTTGCTGATTTAGTTGATTTTGTCAGCAGGAATAAAAATTGTGTGGTGGCATTTGCATCTTATCACAAAGTAAACGGAACTTATTCATGGATGGAAGCAGAGAAGAGATATGCTGAGCATCCTGATGTTTTGCTTAAAACCACTTACCCGATTCATATTACTACCTTTATTATTAATAAAAGCAATAAGAACCTTTCAGATAAAATGGCTATTATTCCTCGTATTGAGGAGGTATATGACCGGATAAAGATTTGATGAAAGTTTGCAGGAATATTTAAATCTGTTTTCTTTGTACAAAAATCCGGCAGATAATAACTGAATACTTTTATAAGATATTGTCCTGTTATAATGTAAATTGAAATTAATTCGCTTAGAAAAATATTAGAATGAACCAATACTATAATTGATTAATGAAACTTTCGATTGTAATGCCCTGTTTGAATGAAGCTGAGACTTTGGAGATTTGCCTGAAGAAAGCAAATAAGTTCTTGTCTGAAAATAAGATTGAGGGAGAAGTGATAGTGGCGGATAATGGCAGCACAGACGGCTCTCATGAAATTGCTATTCGTAATGGGGCGCGCTTAGTCCATGTGCCTGAAAAAGGATATGGCAGCGCATTGCTCGGTGGCTCTGAAGCGGCAGCGGGAAAGTATATAATAATGGGAGATTCGGACGACAGCTATGATTTCAGCCAGCTCATGCCTTTCCTTGAAAAATTGCGCGAGGGGAATGACCTCGTGATGGGCAACCGATTTAAAGGAGGGATTATGAAGGATGCCATGCCTTTTCTTCATCGCTATCTTGGTAATCCTGTGTTGTCATTTATCGGGCGTTTGTTTTTTAATATCCCGGTTCGTGATTTTCATTGTGGTTTGCGCGGCTACAGTAAGGATGCTTTTAACCGCATGAATTTGAAAACAAAAGGAATGGAGTTTGCTTCTGAAATGGTGGTGAAGGCATCGCTTTATAAGATGAAAATTACAGAGGTGCCAACCATTCTTCATAAGGATGGAAGAAGTCGCCCGCCACACTTGCGTACTTGGCGCGATGGCTGGAGGCATCTCAGGTTTCTCCTGATTTACAGCCCGAGATGGCTGTTTCTGTATCCCGGTATTTTATTGATGTTGATTGGAATAATAGCATCCTCAATTCTTACAAGAGGAGCAGTGACTTTTGCAGGAATTGTTTTTGATGTACATACCTTGTTATATACTTCTTTATTTATAATGATCGGTTTCCAGTTCATTTCATTTTTCGTTTTTTCAAAAGTTTTTGCCATCACCAATGGACTGTTGCCTGCCAGCCCTGATTTTGAAAAAACATTTGAATATTTTAACCTTGAAAGAGGGCTTGCTGTTGGTTTCCTGCTCTTGCTTACAGGGATTATTTTAAGTGTAAATGCAGTTTTGTCCTGGAAGTATTTGCATTTCGGGGCGTTGGATCCTACAGTTATATTACGGCAAACCATCCCGGCAGTATTGTTTTTAACAATTGGTGTTCAGGCGATATTGTACAGTTTTTTTCTGAGTGTTCTTGGTTTGAAAAAATAGACAGATGAGTTCACCTATAGTAGAAAAGGAAAAGGGACTTATTGAGAAATCATTGATTTCTATTCATCAACGGACTTCGCACAATAACCGTGTGCAACTTTTGTCAACATTGCTTAATCAGAAGATTGAGTGCTTTGTCCCCCGCAATAATGAAATCAGATGTATAGACATCGGTTGTGGTGACATGACCATTGCCGAAAGCATTGGCTCGCTGAATAACAAAACATCCTGGTCTTGTATAGATATTCATAAACTGCCTGAAGAACTCAGTAACACTGAGAAGTGGAAAAAATACAAACAGTTTGATGGAACAACTATTCCTTTTGAAAACAATACTTTTGATTGCGCCTTGTTTTGTGATGTGCTCCATCATATCCCGGGAGATTTATCATTTTTGCTGAAAGAAGCTTCACGTGTATCTCCTGTAATAATAATCAAGGACCATTTTGAATACGGATTTTATAGCCGCACCATGTTAAAACTGATGGATTTTGTGGGTAACTGGGGCTATGGCATTTCAATTCCTGAATATTATTTCACGCAGCAGAGTTTTGAGAAACTATACTTACAATCAGGTTTAAAGATTGAGGAATTGAACGTGGGGGTTGACCTGTATAAGCATTTACCTGTTTTGAATATGATTCTTAAACCCCGCTGGCAGTTTATTGCTGTGCTGGAAAGAAAATAATTTCGTGAATTTGTTTTTAACCTCATTCATAGAAAGGATAAAGGAAAAATCGCTGCAACGTTTTTTTGTTTCCGTATTTTTTCTTGTCGTCTTGCGGGTTGTAGAATTTGTTATTGATTTTCTGAAAGGCGATGGCGATGGCAGTATGACCAGCCCCATCGGTTTATTATTGAATGCTGTGTACCTTGTGTTGATTTGCTTTGCGGCTTATAATTTTTCTGCCTCTGTCAAATTCTTTAACAATAAGAAAACAATTATAGCGCTTATCAGCATCAATGTAATGTTGTCCTTTACAGCCCTGAAAAAGGGACACGACTGGGGCGATGATTTTTCGCTTTACATAGCCCAGGCAAAAGTAATTTGTGAAGGCGGTTTTGAACAACTGAAAAACGAACAACTGTTTACCCAAACCAATTCTGGCTACCTGCTGGGACCTGATTTTTATCCCTGGGGCTTCCCTGCTTTGATAGCTCCCGTTTACAAATTTTTTGGTTTCAATTTCACCGCTTTAAAAATAGCGATGTTCGCCTGGTTCCCTCTCCTACTTTGGTTGTTATATGCAACTTTTAAAATGGAACTGGAGGAAAAAACTTCACTGTTTATAGCCCTTTTTGCTTTCAGTCCTGTAATATTTTCTTACAGGGATGCAATCATGGGAGATATCCCGTTTATGTTTTTTTCTGTCCTTGGTGCGCTTATGATCCGAAGGATTGTTTCGTTGCGGAGAGTTTTTGTTAACGAACAGTTCAGTTATGTGCTTCTTGGTGTGATCATATTTATGGCATACAGCATTAAAACAGCAGGGATAGTTTTACTGCCTGTCCTGCTGGCAACCCAGGTTCTTGAAGGCTTTGTTCATGGGGAAGGAAAGAAAATCATCAGCCTTAAAAATTTATTGCCTTATTTTTTGTTTGCAATATTTTTCTTTATTTATTCAAAAATAACAGGTTATTCCGATGCTTCCTATGCTAAACATCTTGACTGGACCAACCTGTATTACCACCTGCACTTTAATTTTTTCTATTACCTCAATCTTCCGTCTGAATTTTTTAATGCCCCTGTTTTAAGCAATTTTTCTTCCCTGTTCTGGGGCATTTGTTTTATTTTTATGGTGTTCGGGCTGGCTGATTTAAAAAGACGCGATATTTCATTGCTGTTCTATGTTATTTTTATGCTAAGTATTTTACTCATTGCACCTTACCAGGCAGGCTTAAGGTATATTTTTCCTGTTCTTCCCGTTATTGTTTACTTTATAATAAAAGGCATCAGTTCGTTTGAGAAGCTTATTTCTGAGCAGAATATTTCCGGTATTTTATTGTTTCCCGTATTGGTTTTCTTTGCTTACGGGATCATGCTTAATTCAGCGGATGTCTTTCTTCACCGGGATAGAATCCTGGAAGGAGCTTTTGACACGGAAGGAAAGGAACTGATGGATTTTGTGAAAAGCAACACTAAGCCCGATGAAGTAATCATCTTTTATAAACCCAGATTATTGAGGTTTCTGACTGGGAGAAACAGTTTTGTGGTGAAAACAAAACCCGAGATAACTGATGGCAGGGCAAACTATATAATAATTCACCGCAATGCCCGAAACGACCTTTTTCCTCTTAACGAAGAAATAAGCACTCTCTTTAACAGAGAGGCTCTTGTTTTTGAAAATTCTGATTTTTTTGTTTACAGAATTAAACATGATTAATTTGCAGGTATTGATTTCTCTTTACAAAAGATAACTATGGCTATCCCAATTTTTTTTGTTCATAAAACCAACAGTTCCTACCTGAAGTATGCCTTAAAACAGGCGAGGAAATATAATCCTGATTCGCCTGTTTATTTGCTTGGAGATGGTGAAAACAATAAATACCCGTTTGTAACGCATGCACAGATTTCGGATTATTCAAAATCTGCTGATGAATTTCAGAAAGTTTACCGCCACATGTCGGCTACACCTTATGATTTTGAGCTGTTCTGCTTTTTAAGATGGTTTTATATCCGTGATTTTGTAGTTAGAAACAATATAGATTCATTTATCTGTTTAGATTCTGACACTTTGATTTTTTCTGACTTAACGCAAGCTCTTAAACCATTTCAACATTTTTCTATTGCAAATACCGGGGTTGGAATGCCGGCTTTCACCTATTTTGGGAAACAAGCTGCCATTATTGATTTTTGTGATTTTATGATTAACCAATACACAGAACCACAGTATCAGAAAAGATTGGAAGAGGGCTGGGAATACCTTAAACCACAATACTGGGGTGGTATATGCGATATGGTATTTTTCGAATATTACTTTATTGATAACCCTGATAATCTTGGGAAATTAGATGCAATAGTAAATGATTCAGTTTTTGACCGTCATATCAGAAGCAGTGATGGATTTGAGGTAGAGAAAGACATTAAAAAATTCAAATGGCAGAACGGACAGCCTTATGGATTTCATTTAATAACGAAGAAATGGATAAGGTTTCATGGTCTTCACTATCACAGTCATTCAAAAAAGTTTATGTACAGGCATTACAATGCGGGCGGATTTTATTTGTCAAGATTGACAGAATTTCTCAGGGAATTAAGGGACAAATACCCTGTAAGAACTAAATTCAGGAAATTGTTGAAAGGTCAGGATTGAAAGCTATCAGAACAATAATAAAGACTATATTCCATAAGGCGCATTATTGCCCAACAGTTTTTTTAGCCGGGTTCGCAACTGGTATTTATCACGCATGTCTCTGAACCAGTCTTTAAAACGGTCTTTATAAAGTCCGCCTGCTGTATAGTAACGGTAAATCTTATCTTTTTCCACGTTGATGTGGAATGATTTCAATTTTATCCACCTGCCTGTTTCTTTTTTAAAAACAGAAGGCACTTTGTTTTTGTAGATTATTTTTTCTTTGTTTTGAAAAACATCTTGGATACAATATTCATATAGTTCATAGTTTTCAATTTTCCCTACATCACCTATTTTTTCTTTATTTTCTTCGAGGTAGAGAGCTAAGAGCAGCATATCGCAAACCCCCCCATGCTTCCTGTCCTGATAACCAGCCCAGTTAAGTTCAAGGGTATGAAACCGTTTAGGGTTGGTATAATGACTTGCAGTATATTCACAGAAATCTTCCAATGCCTTGCTGCTGCTGAAATAATTTAATCCTGCACCGCAGTTTCCCCGGATAGTAAATGAATAGGAGTTGTACTTGTCACGAACTTCATCTGCGTTGCAGAAGAGTAAAACATCCGAGTCAAGACAGAGAAATTGTTCAATATTGTTTTTCTTCACAAAGTCCAGGATAATAAACCAGCGCTCAAAACAAAACTGCTCAAACCTTTGCGGGGTAAAAGACATGTGGGCATAATGTTTTGAAAACTCCCGTGCACTTCCATAATAATCATCTATGTTCACATGAGTGATGAAGTCATATTGATTATTGCTATCATCACCAATCAGGTAAAAAGGGGAGGAAGGATTGAAATATTTTGCCTGCCTGAGCGTATATTTCAGGTAAATGCTGTTGCTGCGGTGAACAAAAATAATGGGAACACTCATGAAGCGATTACAGAATAATAGAGTAGTTAAGACAGAACCTTTTCATAAACCTTTTTTGTTTTCAGGGCTGTTTCTTCCCAGGAGAATAGTTTCTGACGTTCATAACCTTTTTTTATCATGCCGGTTCTGAGGCTCTCATTGTTTAGTACACAGATTATGGTCTGCAAAATAGAATTTAAATCTTCGGGGTCAAAATATTGTGCGGCATCGTCACCAATTTCAGGTAAAGAACTCGTATTGCTGAGAATGGCTGGGCAACCGAAACCAAAAGCTTCTAATATTGGTATTCCGAATCCTTCATACAATGAAGGGAAAATAAAAGCTGCAGCATGGGTGTATAAATAAGCCAACCCTGAATCATCAACATATTTCTGAATTATTTTATTACTTAATTCCAATTCGTTAATTAACTGTTTTTCATCTAGATTAAACTCTTTACCTGTACAGACTAAAAATAAATCCTGGTCATCACTTAAAACAGGTTTAATAGCAGAAATGAAGCGTGTGAAATTTTTGTATTTGGACCGGTTTCCAACAAACAATAAATATTTTTCTGGAAGCCCTTTTACCTGCACTGGTTTTTTATTAATAAGGGAGTTTCCATGATAAATTACAGTAATTTTTTCATCATCTATTCCGTAGTATCTTATTATATCATTCTTAGTGTTGTTTGAAACTGCGATTATAGCGGAGGCATTGTTGATCAGACTCTTTTTGCAATCTTGTAAATAGCTTATGTTGCCAGTTGACTGATCGGGAAAGGTTTCACCTATCAGATCATGTACGGTGATTACAAAAGGTTTATCTCCGATATGTTTTTCAAAATAATTATCGTAGTAAGTCGGGTGAAAAATATCAAAATCTTTCTTTGCAATTTCGCTTAAACTATATTCACGGTTCATTAAACTTATATCTCTTGATTTTGAGTCTTTATATAAAAAATTATATAGCTTCCATTTCCCGGGAAAGTCTAACCCGGACAAGAATTGATTATAATAATCCGGCTTTTTATTTGCATGCGCTTTTTCATTTAAGAGACTGCTTAAAAGATGTTCATTTGAACTGAATTTAACAGGTAGTGTACATTCCAAACCTTCCATATTACTGAGGCTGGAAATCAGTTCCTGGAAGTACCTTGATATACCTCCGTAGTTTTGGGTTTCAAATATCTGGTGGTCAAAAAGTACTTTCATTCTTTATAACTTTATTTACCATTCAGAATTCTTTCTTTTATGTACTCAAAGTCACTCTCAAGTAAGCTTTTTAGCTTTATCTTGTTTGCTGATGAATTATTCCAGGTGGATAATTTCTGTAATACTTTATGAGCGAACGAATTTGTATTCTTTTCTGAAAATGGATCACCGTTTATTTTTTTCTGGCTCAACAGATGTAGATTTTTTTTGTTAGAATAAAGGTAACAATTGTTTTTTTGCGCAATTACTCCCAGAGAAGCTAATGTGTAAAATGCTATGTGTTGCCCTGTTTCTGGTACAAAATACCACCAATCGTCCGGGGAGGAAATTGCTTCAGAAGGAACTAATACTGTTGAAAATAGTATTGAATTGCTGTATCCAAACATTTTCTTTATATCACTATGTGGTTTTTTGAGATGTTCAAAAACCTCAAAGGTAGTTAAGAGTTCAAATTCGGTGTTTTCCGCAAGATCAGTGCAGTCAAAATACTCTGCGAAAATATTTTCGCAGAAAGAGTCTTGCCTGTAAAAATCAAAGCCCTTGTCACGCATCAATCTGACAAATAGACCATACCCCCCTCCGTAATCAATGAATTTAGCATGAGGGTTGAAATGATTTATTATCAGGTTTTCAGACAGAGAACTGAATTCAAGGTTTCGGCTTACCACTCCGATATCAAGCAAGGCAATGGCACTGCTGTATGCCTCTTCAAGCCAATAAGGTTCTTCTGTCTGGATAAAACCGCAGTTAATGCATTTAAAATATTGAACGTTGTACTTGTTGAGTACAGTAGTTTTAAAGAGAATTTTCGTTTCGTTAGCACAAACTTTGCAGGTAGTGCTTGAATTATTTCCAGTTGTCAAGTATTTCTTATGTTTATTGATAAAATTCCTTTTCCTCTATAATCTGATAGAAAACAATCTTGTTTAAGTTAAAAAATGAGAAGCTTTGTTATTTTATTGTTTCTATTTGCTTCTTCCTAGTATTGTAAACTTTTAATCCTTTTATTTGATTTAGCCTGTCTTCCCCACCAATGTACGTCAGATTTCCATTTTTGTCTCTGCTCTCCCTGAATTTAGACATTACATAACCCTCCTTAGCAGTCAAACCAATAAGGTCTTTTTGTTTTTCTTTTTTTACAAAATATGCATTATTGCCATTGCTGTTGCAGCCTATAAAAGAATATCCTCTTGTTTCAGCCAAATCACATAATGCCTGAAGTGACGATCCAAAGTACAAACTACTGAAATGGGAGCCCATCCTGTTAAACTTCTCTGAATAAGGAATAGTCCATGATTCTTCATACCCTAAAACACTATTATACTCCATAATTACAATAACAGGATCCACAACCTGAATTGCTTCCCATATCCAATAATCATTCCCGTCAATATCAATATGTAACAGACCAGTTTCCCCAATTATTCCGTTTTCTTTTATCAGTTGGTTTATATTCTCCCTGGTGATAAAAGCAGTTTTAGCGATTAAATCAAACTGCCAGTAAATATCTTCTTTTTTCACAGATTCAATATTACTTGCCGTACTGTCAAATATTAATCCTTTCCAGTTTCTGTTAACGAGGAGGAAACGGGTATTCGCTTCGCGGTAGTTCTCTACACCGAATTCAATAAATGTTTTGTTTTCTAAATCAAGATAGCGCACCAAAAAATCTACTATCCCGTCATCACCCCATTGTGAGAATACCCTGAATTCTGATTCCTGAATATTTCTTAATATTTTTTCTGTTTTTTCTTCATTTAGTTTTGATAATAATGTCCCCAATAGGATTTTTTGATTGTCTATTTCTTTTAAAAATTTGTGATAAGCCAAATGTTGTTGGTTTTGCATTTTCTTTCTTTTGATATTCGTAAAAAAATTAATTAACATTTTCACTTTATTCTTTATAATTAACTTGGTTTTTTTAACTGCCAAACTGAATAACTTAATTTCTCCTATTAACAGCGTAAATATAATTTATCTTTGTTTGAAAATAAATTAATCAGTGTAAATGGATATTTAGAATTGTAATTGCACTATAGAGAATTTATGTAGTTATTATAAATCTGAATTATTTATTAATAGTCTTAACTCTGTAAATTATCAGACATTGAAGAAAAAATTATTATTCGTTTTTGGAACCCGCCCTGAAGCAATTAAAATGGCTCCATTAATTAAGAAATTCTCAGAGTTTCCTGATTTGTATAAACTTCATGTTTGCGTTACTGGTCAGCATAAGGAGATGCTTAACCAGGTTTTAGATTTTTTTAATATTATTCCTGATTCTGATTTGGAGGTTATGGAACCGAATCAATCCTTGTTTGATGTTACTGTAAAGTGTATATCGGGTTTGCAAAAGGTTATTGAGAATTGCAAACCAGACTTGCTCTTTGTTCAGGGAGATACTACTACCGCTTTTGCTGGAGCATTAGCAGGATATTATAGTCATGTGAAAGTTGCTCATATTGAAGCTGGGCTCAGAAGCTTCAATAAATGGTCTCCTTTTCCGGAAGAAATAAACCGTATTCTTACAGGACATCTTGCTGATTATCATTTTTCTCCAACAGAAAAAGCTCTTGAGAATTTAATAAAAGAAAACATAAAAGGAAATATCTGGATGACTGGTAACACAGTAATTGATGCTTTATTTCTTGCTACAGATATTATTAAAGAAAAAGGAGAAGAGGAATACAGGCAATATTTTAATTTTCTTGAAACAGATAAGAGAATTATATTGATTACCGGGCACAGGAGAGAAAGTTTTGGAAAGCCTTTTGAAAACATCTGCAAAGCAATTAAAGAACTGAGTTTAAAATATGCAGAAGTTAATTTTGTTTATCCTGTTCATCTTAATCCTAACGTACTAAGCATTGTAGGTCTATTACTCTCAGGGTTAAAAAACGTATATCTGCTAAAACCTTTAGATTATCCATACCTGGTTTGGATAATGCAAAAAAGTTTCATTGTGTTGACAGATTCCGGTGGAATTCAGGAAGAAGCACCATCTTTAGGCAAGCCTGTTCTTGTAATGAGGGATATTACTGAAAGGCAAGAGGGTGTTGATGCCGGAACAGCTATTATGGTGGGAACTGACACCAACAAAATAGTTGATACGGTAAGTACTCTTATGGAGGATGAAGATTTTTATAATCAGGTAGCTAAGTCAGTAAATCCATATGGGGATGGTAAATCTGCAGAAAGGATTGTTAATATAATAAAGTCTTTTTAGAAATATTATTCTTTGGTAGTCATCTTTATAACATTTATCCAGGCATTAGCCCAATTTTCAATATTAAAGACAGAATTAACTAATTCAGATTGACTTTTGGAGTAATAATTCATGTCCTGCAAAACGGTAGTAATACCTTTTTGCAGGTCATCCGGTGTCATATTGGATTTGTATGTTGGCAAATCTGCTAAGCCTCCTGCACGGGTGCTAACAACCGGGGTATTGCATGCCATCGATTCTAATGCACTTAACGAGGTGCCTTCTTTTTCTATTGTTGGAATAACGGTAATCGTGGCTTTGTTGTATATCTCAACCATCTTACCCCATTCAACACTTCCTGAAAAAAATATTCTCTCAGTTAAGTTCAGTTGATTAACAAGCGACTTGCACTTTTCGAAATATTCCTTATCAGATGGTAATCCTACGATTAATAACTTATAATCCTGATACCTCTCAGGAAGGATTGAAAATGCCCGGATAGCCAAATCAATTCCCCTATCTGGTCTAATGTTTCTGGGTATAAGAATTATTTTTTCTTTTTTAACTGCTGTTAATTGCATGAATTGATGACGGTCAACACAGTTCGGAATGAACCAGGAATTTGATCCGGTTTGTTCAAAATAGTTCTTACTTGTTTGAGCCTCTATTCCAATTTGTTTCAAAAAATCGGTGTCATTCGCTACGATTGTAACATTCTTAGATTTTCTTAATTTTTTTGAGAATAGAATGTGCAACATGTCAAATATGCTTCTATTGGATAGCTTGTTGCTCCATAGTACACCATGTGAAACAACAATAATTCGTTTATGCCATTTAATAAATGGGAAATGAAAAGGATAATGGCAAATCAGGACATCAAATTCCCTCAGTTTCTTTCTGTAAAAAAGAAGAGATAAGCTGAAAATATACCATTCCCAATGCTTTGATATTTTTTTAAGAAAATGGCTGTATGGAATATATCTTGTAAAAAATACGTTTTCAGGTTTATCAGCATCTAACTTCTCCGGCTGAAGAACAAATGTTATAATTCCATTTTTTTCACAAATGCTGTTCAGATTAGAAATATAGGTTTCCTGCCCCCCTAATATTGGGTGGTAATACATAGATATATGGCAGATTTTCATTTATTATAATAGCTGAAATACTTATTTCCTTAAAATAATTTTATAGGATTTATTTAAAACAATATACAACATCTTTTTTAAGGAATGAACAACATATCCTGATTTGTTTTCAAAACCGATTAAGTGCCAAAAAAAATCATAATCAACCTTATGGTTGACTTTAACAGTTCCGGGATGGACAATTTCATCAAACTCATAATTTCTGGTATTGGCAATCGAAAAATTATCTTTGGTGTGGGTTGCTGAAACACCAAAACCAATATTAATAATGAGGTTTCTTACCGGGATAATACTTAATCCATGGTTTTTCCATATAGCGTATGACCATTGATAATCCCATGTGTCTATCTCTTTGTTATAAGTCTTTTGAAGTTTAGAAAGATGAAAATCTGCAATTATCCGATCCTGGAATAATAAAAGCAGGGTGTCATTTTCTTTAAATTTTTCAAACCCGGTCATATCAAAATTATAGTTTTCCCAGGCTCTTTTCCAGGTAGCCCATCCCCAAATGTTTGAATAATTAGAAAAATAATACGATGCAGAACCTGAAATGTCCTTATTCACCAGATTTGTGCCTGTAATATGCATTATCGTTTCATTATCCCGGTATTTATGCAATAACTCATCACAAAACCGAAAGAATGTTTGGTTTGGTAGGCAATCATCTTCAAGTATGATACCTTCATCCACCTGTTCGAAAAACCACGTTATAGCAGAACTCACAGCTTTGCCACAGCCAAGATTATGTTCTCTGAATAATGTTCTTACCTCACATTTCCAATCTATAAATTCAATAATTTTTCTGGATGTTTCACATTTTTCTTTCTCACCATAAATTTTTTCCCTTGGACCATCAGCAGCTATAAATAATTTTTCAGGCTGTGCTTTTTTTATCTCCTGGAAAACTCTAATCGTTTCGTCTGGTCTGTTGAAGATGAGAAATAATACAGGACTTTTCAATCGGGTAAGTGCTTAAATTTTTAATATTGCAAAGATAAATTTATGCAAACACAACAATGAATAATTTTTTTCATCGGTCATTAGACTTTGCCGGTAAATGGTCATTACAAATTTCTATTCTCATCATTCTTTGTGCTTTTCTATTTTCACGTCTGCCATTTTTTATTTATATACCATTTGTTGGCATTTTTTCTGATTCGTTTGAATATTTTATGCTGGTTAATCAAATGAATCATGGTGTAATGCCCAGTATGGATGTTTTACCCGTTGGATTTCCCCTTTTTGTTTTCCTGATAGGGTTATTCAGCAATAAGATCATTGATGTAATTATTGTTCAGAATTTATTGTCACTTTCTGTAATGATCTGTTTTTTGTTTGCAATAAAAAAAGCTTTTGGGAATCTTTGCATGGCTGTAGCTGTCTTGTTAAGTGTTTATGTCATGGGGACTTTATCCATTTCCATTGATACATCAGTACTAACAGACTCTATTTATTGTTCATCTCTGGTATTAGTTTGCACCCTTCTAATTTATGCTATTAGCTCTGGAAAAGCATTGAACTGGATATTGTTTTCATGTAGTTTGCTATTACCGTCAATCATCAGGTCAAATGGTTTCTATATTTACTTTTTAATACCGCTTGTTATAATTTTCTTCCTTTTTAACAAGTTTCCCTTAAGGAATTACAAATGGCTACTTGTCCCTTTTATTATTCTTCATTTTATTTGGGCGGGGTTTAACTATATGGCGGGAGGGATTTTTTTTATCGGAAATCCAACCAGGATTGTGAATGCTGTTAAAGGCAATCCCAAAACAATACTTGAAATGATTAATAGGGATACAAAGAGTACTAATGTAGCTTTTGATATTTTTGTAAAACCCCTTTCACAATATGATTGCTTTATTGAATGTAATAAAAGCATACCTAGGAAGAAACCTCCTTTTTACTACACCGAACTTTCTGTAAGATATTTTGAGCATTATGGTTATGAGAAATATAAGGATAGCAGATACAAAATTTTTTATTCAAATGACCCCTACCATCACTATTTAAGTAACTATGACAAGGGAATGTATGCTAATACCCCGGATTATAAAATCCCTGAAGATTTAAAAAAACTGACCTTAAAAGAACTGTATCAAACTAATCCCTTTGAGGATAGGGAAGCAAGTATCTTCGCTTTCTATGACCCTGAAAAAGAAAGTGTAACTGCTCAGTATTCGCTAAAACAGATCAGGGAAAAAAGTTATAATTTCTGGTTTTTCCTTAGTTATGTATTGCACCTTGTTTATGAAAAAATATTCTGGAATTATTTATGGGTGGTTTCTTTTTATTTAATATTTATTTTGTCATTAGTAATTACTTTTAAGAGAAAGTTTAAGGATAAACAAGCCTTCCTGATTTTAGCATTAGCCTTGGTACATTTATTTTC
>Ga0172375_10007571_pt1 | contig 14844 bp, 15 predicted proteins | sample LakKiv1m_FD_114537 | JGI IMG/M metagenome (GOLD analysis project Ga0172375, IMG submission 114537) | Freshwater microbial communities from Kabuno Bay, South-Kivu, Congo - kab_092012_11.1m | ecosystem: Environmental > Aquatic > Freshwater > Lake | place: Democratic Republic of the Congo... | reverse complement strand
GTTCTGCTAAGAAAATCCTTCACGCAGCCCCGCATTGTCGGGGCGAGTGAGAAGCGCGGATGAAACTGCATATAATTTTCGCAGTTTCAGACGACGCTGTGTTTTTCGTGCAGAATGCTCGAGTGACTACTCTATAATAGCTAAAATATCACTTTCTGTTGCAATTAAATATTCTTTTCCATCTACCTTGATTTCGTTTGGCCCATATTTTGAAAATAAAACTTTATCGCCAGGTTTTATAGCCATGGGAATTATTTTTCCGTCGTCTGTAATTCTTCCGGGTCCTGTTGCAATAATTTTTCCTTCTTCTGATTTTTCCTTGCTGGCTGTTTCGGGCAAAAGTATACCTGCCTTTGTTTTTTCTTCTTCTTTTATTGGCTCTATCAAAATATGATCTCCTAACGGCTTAATTACCATAATTTTTAATTTTTAGTTTTTAGTTTTTGTTATACTGGCATTTTAGGAAAAATATTTATCCGTGTCAATAGCAAAAAAAACACAAGGTTTCAGCCTTGCGTATCTGTCGGGCAGAAGAATCCGTCGACTGCCTGCCTGACCTGTTCAGAAGTGGTAGCATTCTTGATGCGATCAAGAAATACTCCAACCTTCAAAAGACCTTTGGTAACATCATCATCGCGATGAAGTAATTGAAGGCCGCTGCCCAATTTGCCCACAGCCTCGAGCACCCGCATGCAAGCCTCGAGTCTAGACCCGTTGCTCTTGGCGCACGCAGTCGCGCTCTCATCTGGCGCAACTATGACCTGTGTAGGGCTTTCGTTTTCCCAAGGGTTGTGCGCAAAAATTGCGCTCCCAACAATTTTGACCACATTCTGCATTCCGGGAACAAGCATTTCAAATCTGATACCGGGAATAGCTGTTTGTTTAAACTCTAGCTTCAAATCGTCTTTGGTCAGCAACAACGTTGCCATCTTATCACCCTCCTTCTTAACTCAAAGAACCGAGTTCAAATTACCACACACAATCTCAAAAGTCAACCAAACTTCCTCCTGCTCAAACTGAATCAAACACCCATATCCGACTAATTTAGTCGGTTATGCGAATAATACGACAACAGAATATACAAAAAAATCCCGTGATAACACAGGACCAGTCCACGACCTGCGTGGATATATTCCTAATAAGAAGCACTAACTGATGGCCTTCAACTCTTCAAGCGTACAGGCTTTGATAATATCGCCGTATCGCCTGAGCAAAACATCAAATTCGCCGCCGCGCTCCAGTCTCGGGAAAGCTACCCGCATGCCAAGCAAGACATCTGCAAGCATTTCCATCTTCGCACTAAGCAATCTGATCCTATTCTCCGGATCGGTAATCTGCTCAGCCCGATGAGCTTTGCGAGCTTCGGCCTCGACTTTTTGCTCAAGCACAATCTGCCTAATACCGCGCAGCATACCCTGCCACGACCCACCCTCGTCAATCTTGGCGTCTAGTGCCTTAACAATCATGTCGTGGTTGTCATCAATCTGTGTGGCCCGCACAAGAGCCAACAAAAGCGGAACTCCACCCCCGGTGATCTCTTTGGGATCGACACACCCGATAACGGCAATCAATGAAAACCCAATGGGCAATCTTTCGCACAGAATTGGCGGAAGAGTAGAAGCATCAGCCGCGCTCAAATCAATATTTCCCGGTTTCGGATCGCTCATGTTTTCTCCTGCTAAATAAGAACTTAACTGAGCTTCTTTATCATCTCAGCAATCTTCGCCTCAAAAGGCATACCCTTAAACAAGGGTTTCACCCTGCGAAGAGCTTCTATGATTTCTTGATGATGAGACTTTACGCCTTGCATAATCACAAGAACCGCTTTCCACGACAAATCAGCTTCCAACAACACACGATTCGTGTGCTCGGCGTTATTAAGCGTAGCAAGAAGTTCTTCCTCAAAATCCAATCTATCGTCTGGCATGTTTTGCCCTCCTTGTCTCTTTTTTCAACTCAAAGAACCGAGTTCAAATTACCATATAAAAAACACGCCGTCAAGTCAACGATATTGACAAAGGGAATAATAAATGTAAACTAAAAATTAGCACACATTAACACGAAAGGAGCTGTGCCATGAGCATTAGGGGTCCAGGATGGGCTAATTATGTACGCAAAAGAGTAATCGAACGCGTACAGAGATTTATTGAAGCAGATATCAAAATGGGATTTCGTGGCAGAATCCATCACATCTGGATTCATCCAAGCAACGCAAGCTTCCTTGGCCTAGGTCTTGGCTACCATAAACACGAATTTGTGATCAATGGCTCAAAGGAAGTGTTCTGCATCATGGTTTGTCACGAAAGGCCACAAAGCCTTGCCCCCGAATCTAAGGATTATCTCAAAGCCAGTGTTGATATAGACGGCTGGGTTGTCGGAGAAAGGACACACGAAGAACTGGCTAACAGGCCAGCAGAATTCAAGGGGCCTCTCGATCTCCGCCCCGAGGCGGCCTGATAGCTCCAATTTTCATAGAATTCCCGTCAGAACGATTGTTCTCGGGATTTTTTTTACAAAAATCCTAAAAGAGCTATTTTAAATACTGACCGGTGAAACTTCCTTTAATTTTTGCAATATCGGCAGGTGTGCCTTGGCCAACTATTTGTCCGCCACCTTCCCCACCTTTCGGGCCCAAATCAATTAACCAATCAACATTGTAAATTATATCAATATCATGATATAATAAAATATTTATGCAAAAAGAAAAAATTCATATTTCAGAATCACGGCTTCGAAGCTTATATATAAATAGGCAACTTTCTATTAAGATTATTAGCAAAATATTGGACCATGACAGATCAATTATTTCTCGTGAATTGAGAAAGAAGAATATTCCTATTCGCACAAAAGCTGAAGCAATAAGGTTGGGCACAGCTGCAAGAAGAATCAAAAAATCTATTTTAGTGGATCTTTACTGTAAAAAAAATTTGACTCAAAAACAAATTGCAAAAAAACTCAACAGACATCCTGGTAATATTTGCTTGTTGATGAAATATTACGGTATCGAAACACGAAATCCAGATTTTTATCACACAAAATACAAAAAACACAATTTTTCGGGGAATCCAAGGGAAAAATCTTACATGATCGGTTTTCGAATTGGAGATTTGTACGTAAAATTATTACCGTCAGAAAGATTGATAACCGTAGGAACAACTTCCACGAAAAACGAACAAATTGCCTTATTCAGAAAACTATTTAGTAAATACGGCAATGTCTGGGTAAGCAAGAAAAGAGCTGATGGAAACAGGTATTTTAATGTCCTTTTAAACCGATCTTTCGATTTTTTATTGTACAAAAAAGATTTTATTCCGGGATGGATAACTACCAACAATAATTTTTTTTCATCATTTTTAGCTGGTTATACCGACGCCGAAGGATGTATTTTCATCGCGAAAAATAATGTCAGCGGGTTCAGAATATCATCTTATGAAAAAAATATCCTGTATCAAATTTATAAAAAGTTATTAGATATTGGTATAAATTGTAACGTACCCAAAATACATGTAAAAGCGGGGCACAAAAAAATGGACGGACTAGTATATCAAAAGGACGAGTGGAGTATTTTTATAAATAAAAAAGATCAACTTTTAAAGATTTTGTTTTTGTTAAAACCGCTTTTAAAACATTCTAAAAGATTAAGAGATCTAAAAATGGCGGAGAGAAATATTATTAGAAGAAACAAAAAGATTAAATAATTTGACCAGAGAAAACTTCTTTCAAATATTTAGCCGTATGAGATTTTTTGCTCTTAGAAATATCCTCGGGTGTACCCTCTGCAATAACCCGCCCGCCACCTTCACCTCCCTCCAAACCCATGTCTATTATGTGTTCTGCCGAAGCAATAACTGAAAGATTGTGCTCAATGACGAGCACCGTGTTCCCCTTTTCTACCAACCCTGACAAAACAGAAATAAGTTTTCTTACATCATCAAAGTGGAGCCCGGTTGTTGGTTCATCTAAAATATACAATGTTCTGCCTGTGCCCTTGCGCGATAACTCTGTTGCCAATTTTATTCTTTGCGCCTCTCCACCAGACAAAGATGTTGCCGATTGACCAAGCGCAACATAAGAAAGCCCCACCTCTTTTAAGGTTTTCATTTTTTCGTAAAGCCCCGGAATGTTTTTGAAAAATTCCATTGCCTCTTCAACTGTCATTTCCAAAACTTCGGCAATGTTTTTGTCTTTATAAGTTACCTCCAAAACTTCTTTACTATATCTTTTGCCGTGGCACTCTTCGCATTCCACATAAATATCGGGTAAAAAATACATCTCAACTTTTTTCTGACCTTGGCCTTCACAAGCCTCACATCTTCCACCTTTTACATTAAAACTAAATCTTCCGGCGGAATACCCGCGCACCCTGGCTTCTTTTGTTTTTGTGAATATATCTCTTATATATGCAAAAGCTCCTGTGTATGTTGCCGGGTTTGATCTTGGGGTTCTTCCAATTGGTGACTGATTCACCAAAACAACCTTATTTACATTTTCTATCCCCAAGATTTCTTTGTGAGCACCCGGTTCATCCTTGGCTCTATAAAACTTTTTTAACAAAGCTTTTGCAAGTATATCATTAACCAATGTAGATTTTCCTGAACCAGAAACTCCTGTTACGCAAACAAACTCGCCCAGAGGTATCTGCACATCTATATTCTTAAGATTATGCTCGCTCGCACCAACTATAGTCAAATATTTTTGAGAACTCTGGGCGCCCCGTCGAATGGCGGGGTGTTTTTTTGCTTTTCCGTCAAAAACTTTTTTCCTGCCCGACAGATATTCTCCGGTCAAAGTGTTGGCTTTTAATATTTCTTTATAAGTTCCCTCAAAAACAACTTTCCCACCGTGCTTTCCTGCCCCCGGTCCAATATCCACAATCCAATCAGAAGCCTGCATTGTTTGAGGATCGTGTTCTACTACAACAACAGTATTTCCCAATTCTTTTAACCTTACTAATGTATCAATCAATTTGTGCTGATCTCTTGCGTGTAAACCAATTGAAGGTTCATCTAAAATATACAAAACTCCGGATAATTTTGACCCAATTTGAGTTGCCAATCGTATTCTTTGCTCCTCTCCGCCTGCAAGTGTGCCAGCTTTTCTTGCCAAAGTTAAATACGCCAAACCCACATCATTTAAAAATTGCGACCTATCTACAATTTCTTTTAAAATTGGGGCAGAAACTTTTAGTTCGTGCACTGGAAGTTTTTCAGCAAGATTCTTAAAAAAATCTTTTGCTTTGCCAATTGGCATATCTACTGCTTTATCAATAGACAAATCATTTACTGTAACTGCCAAAACCTCGGGCTTTAATCTTTTACCCTGGCATTTTGGGCATATTTTCACAATCATGTACTGCTCTATTTCTTGCCTTGTCCAATCAGAGTCTGTCTCGTGGTATCTCCTTTCAAGATTTGGTATTACGCCTTCGAATTCACCTTCTCCATACAAAATTACATCAACAACTTTTTGGGGCAGATCTTTTACTTCTTCATCCAAAGAAAAATTATATTTTGCAGCAAGGTTAGACATTATTGAATAGTAATATCCCTGCCTGCCAACTTTATGGCTGGCTCTAGACCATGGCCAAATTGCTCCTTCGGCAAGAGTTAGCCTTTTGTTTGGAATAACCAGTTCCGGATCAACTTCAAGTTTCTCTCCCAAGCCCGTACATTCAGAACAAGCGCCTTGAGGATTATTAAAAGAAAAGAGTCTTGGCTCCAATTCGGGCATAGATATACCGCAAGTTTCACAAGCAAAATGTTCAGAAAAAATTATGTCTTCTTCTGGATCATTGTTTTGACCAACAATTACAATGCCCTTACCCAAACGCAAAGCCGTTTCAAGAGAATCAACCAATCTTGATCTGTCTAAGTCTTTATCAAGAATCAATCTGTCAACCACAACTTCAATACTGTGCTTTTTTTGTTTATCTAACTGTTTTGCAAGCGCCTCTTCGACCGGAAAAATTGTGCCATCAACTCTTACTCTTACAAATCCTCCTCTTTGAATTTCTTCTAAAACGCCGTGGTGCTCTCCTTTTTTGTCGCGTATTACCGGGCCCATTATTGTGAGTTCCCTCGGGCGTAGTCCTACGGACGAGCCAGCTTTTTTGGGAAGTTTAATAACTTGAGCTACAATTTGGTCTATTGTTTGGCGTGAAATTAATTTTCCGCATTTTGGGCAATGTGGTTTTCCAATTCTTGCATACAAAAGACGCAAATAATCATATATTTCTGTAATTGTGCCCACTGTTGAGCGCGGGTTGTGAGTAGATTTTCTTTGATCAATAGAAATTGCCGGTGAAATTCCTTCTATTTTATCAACATCGGGTTTGTCCATTACACCCAAAAATTGCCTGGCATAAGCTGACAAACTTTCCACATATCTGCGCTGGCCTTCTGCATAAAGAGTATCAAAAGCCAAAGATGATTTTCCCGAACCGGAAAGTCCGGTAATTACAATCAATTTATTTTTGGGCAAATCTAAATCTATATTTTTTAGATTATGAACTCTTGCCCCTTTTATTTTAATAAAATCATTTTGCATAGAAAAAACTAAGTGATTTATTATATACCTTTATTTTGCCAAGTTCAATAGTAAGCAATAAAAAAGCCCTAACAAAGTTAGGACCTACAGAAGGTCAGGTGGACGTATGCGGAGGGTTGAGCAAACCGTCAATGTAATCAACAACATCGCCAACCATTCTCCACTTGTCTTCTTCATTGTGAGGAATCTCTACCCCAAACTCCTCTTCATAATCCAAAACCAACATAACCTTGAGCGTATCATTTATACCGAGATCTTCCAAGAAACGAGTTTCTCTTTTAATTTCGACATTTCCGGGAAACTCAGTTTCAATCCATTCAATAACCCTTTTTTCAATTTCGCTTTTGTCCATGGCCGGCCCTCCTGTGCAGATTGTGAACGAACATTTATATAAAGATTAGCATTTTTGTATAAAATGTCAATTTATGATAGTCTGTATTTATGGATAAGTTGCAAAAACTTCCAAAAACTACGGGCGTTTATCTGTTTTACGAGAAAGACAAAAACCCCATATATATTGGCAAAGCCAAAAACATAAAAGAACGTGTCAGAAATCACCATGATTTTTTTATGCCCAAAGTTAAGAGAATAAAATATATTGAAACCAGTTCTGAAATTGAAGCTTTGATTTTGGAAGCAAGCTTAATAAAAAAGCACCAACCAAAATATAACGTTGCCTGGAAAGACGGAAAAAACTATTTTTACGTTGCCCTTCGCTCTGCTCAGGGTAAACTAAAAATTCCATACATCTACGTCACACACCAGTTTAAAAATTATAAAATTAAAAATTCAAAAATTCGTTATATCGGACCTTTTGTAGAAGGCACGGCGCTTAAAAAAACTTTGAGATTTTTGCGCAGGGTTTTCCCATATTATACGGGAGCAACACACCCAAAAACAAAATGCACATGGTGCCACTTGGATTTATGTCCCGGCGTTGAGCCAAATTTATTAAACTACCGGAAAAATATTAAAAAGCTCATTTTGATTCTCCAAGGAAAAAGAAGCCGAGTTTTAAGCTCAATGAAAAATGAAATGAAACAATTGTCTAAAGAAAGAAAATTTGAAGAAGCCGGAAAACTTCGCGACCGCATTTATAATTTACAACAAGTAATGGCACATATAAATGTGATATCTGAAGAAAAACATATCATCAAAAACTACGCTATAGCGTCATTTATGATGACATTCAATAGAATAGAAGCGTATGATGTATCCAATATACAGGGTCAATTTGCAACCGGCTCTATGGTGGTTTTCTCTAACGGTCAGCCAAACAAAAGTGAATATAAAAAATTTAAGATTAAAATAAAAAATAAACCCAACGATATTGCTATGCTAAAAGAGGTTCTACAAAGAAGATTTGCGCACCCCGAATGGACAAAACCAGACGCAATTTTAATTGACGGTGGCAAAGCCCAGCTTAATATTACCATTAAAAATAGCCCAAAGAATGTAAAAATTTTTTCAATTGCCAAGGGTAGGCAGGAACTTTTTTCTGACAACTGGGCAAAACCAATTCCATTAAAAAATCTTCCGCAGGAAACTCATAACCTTATAAAACGCTTAGACGACGAAGCCCACCGCTTTGCCATAAATTACCACAAAAAATTGCGCAAAACATCATTACTGCCCTAACATTGCATTTGATTAAAAAATGTGCTAATATATAGGAAGGTGAAGAAATTATTCTCTCAAATTGTTTCCGCCTCTGCCGGATTATGGCTGGCGACACTTTACGTGCCGGGCGTAGTGATTAAAGCATACGCCAATTCAAGTTTTTTTGGGTTTGCGCTAAAATATCAATGGGAGATAATTTTAGTCTTGGGAATAACACTGGGTTTGCTGAACTTTTTCTTAAAACCTCTTTTGCACATACTTTCTCTGCCATTACAGGTAATCACACTCGGCCTTTCAACCATTTTGATCAACATGGTATTTATATGGATTCTAGACATAATGTTTGAAGAGCTGTCGGTTCCAATAATATATCCCCTCCTATATACAACACTAATTATATGGGGAATAAATATAATACTAAATTTCTTTATAACAAAACACACATAAAATAATATGAATCAAATTTTATTTTATTTAGAAATCATTGTTGCAATACTCTTGATTGCACTCATAGCAATACAACAGCGCGGAGTGGCTTTGGGATCCGGATTTGGCGGAGGCGGAGAAGTATATTCTGCCAGAAGAGGCGCCCAGAAAAAAGTTTTCTATGCTACCGTTGCCTTAGCAACCATTTTTTTGGTTTTGGGGGTACTAAGCTTATTGATACAATAAATAATAGATGGAACTTCCAAGTTTCTCTCAACTAAAACAGCTTTTCTCTGTTTTAAGAGGCTTAGAAAAAAAGCTTTTCTTAATTTTCTGTGTATTAGCAGTTTTGTCTGCAATATATCTTTTGATAAATTTTTATATAATCTCCACGCGTGTTGTGCCGGCCTATGGCGGAACATATATAGAAGGAGTTGTGGGCCAACCAAGATTTATAAACCCAATATATGGCGAGACAAATGATATAGACCGCACCCTTATAGGCTTGGTATATTCCGGTTTAATGACTTACGATAACAATGGCAAAATAATCAACGACCTTGCAGAAAGCTACCAGATTTCAGAAGACGGAAAGACATATTCTTTCCAATTAAAAAATAATATTTTCTGGCAAGACGGAGAAAAACTGACTGCCGATGACATTATTTACACCATAAAAACAATACAAAACTCTGATTACAAAAGCCCACTACGAGCAGATTGGCTTAACATAGATATAGCTAAAACATCAGACACTTCTTTTGCAATGTCTTTGGGAACGCCTTATAGCTCATTTTTGGAAAACTGCACAATAAAAATAATTCCTGAACACATTTGGAAAAACGTGCCGGCAGAAGATTTTGCCTTATCAAGATACAACCTCCAGCCGGTTGGATCGGGATTTTATACGGTTTCTGGCTTGCAACAAAACAACACAGGATTCATAGAAAATATAACCCTATCAACAAACTATAAATATTTTGGAAAAGCGCCATATATATCAAGAATAATTTTTAAATTTTTTGATAATAAAGAAGATCTAATATCGTCTGCAAATCAAAAAAACATAAACGGATTTTCTCTTTCGTCGTTAGATAATGACCAGGCTTTGGCTCAAAAACAAATTCGCCAAGGATGGAACGCCAACGAAAAATTTAATATTTATTCTTTTTCACTCCCAAGATATTTTGCCGTTTTTTTTAACCAACAAAGCTCCAAAATTTTGACAGATAAAAACATTGACCAGGCTCTAAATTATGCAGTAAACACACAAGAATTGGCGCAAAAAATAAGCGAACAATTCAAAGAAAACGTTACAGTAGTTAACTCGCCCATTTTACCTAAATACTTTGGATATTCAGAACCAACAGTTTCTTATAGCTTTGATATTACTGCATCAAAAAAACTTTTAGATAAATCCGGATTCAAAGAAACAGATTCAGGAGTGCGCGCAAAACAAAATACCAAAAAACCGGCTTTTCAATTTAAAAGTTATTTGAAAATAGGATCTTCGGGATCCGAAGTCACCCAGCTACAAGGATGTCTTGCAAAGCTTGATCCAAGTTTTGCCTCGCTTATGCAAAACGAAACCAGCGGAAAATATGGTCAAGGCACAGGAGATGCAGTTACAACTTTTCAAGAAAAATATATGCCAAATACCACAAGCACCGGAGAGGTTGGAACTAGCACCAGAAAAGAATTAAACGCCCGATGCTTTACCGAACAAAATAATTTAATACCATTACAGTTTACCCTTGTTACAATAAATCAACCACAATTGGTGGCAACAGCTAATTTACTAAAAGAATACTGGCAGGCAGTTGGAGTTTCTGCTCAAATAAATGCAGTCAGTCTTTCTGATTTAAAAGACATAATAAAAAACAGAGACTATGATGCCTTGCTTTATGGCCAAGCATTGGGAAGTTTGCCGGATGTGTATCCTTTCTGGTATTCAACTCAAATAAACGACCCCGGACTAAACCTGTGCCAATATCAAAGCAAAACAGCTGACAAATTTATAAAAGACGCCAGACAAGCTCTAAATGAAGAAATAAAAATTCAAAACTACGAGAAACTTCAAAACACAATATTAACCGATGCCCCTGCCCTATTTTTGTACAATCCTGATTTTACCTATTGGCTTTCCGGAAAAGTAAAGGGCGTAGACACATTCAAAATTATTGATCCTGCAAAAAGATTTATAAACATATCAAACTGGTACATAAGTACCAAAAGAACATGGAAATAAGAAAACTAAATGATATGCGCGAAGTTTTGGCAGACAAAGAGTTTGCAAAAACTTCTCCGGACATAAATTTATATTTTATGTATCGTGGATTAAAACAAAACGGTGAATTAAGATACGACGAAACGATTGTTAAGGCACAAATGCTTGGAAATGAGTTTAACAAAACAAAAGGCCATTACCATATTGGAGCTTATGCAGAAATTTATATGGTTTTAGAAGGACAAGCAATTTATCTTTTGCAAAAACGCAACGCAAAAGGTAATATTGAAGATATTTATGCCGTTAAGGTAAACGCCGGAGAGTGTGCAATAATGCCACCATATTATGGACACGTAACAATAAACCCTTCAAAAACTCAAGACTTAAAAATGGCAAACTGGATTTCTGACAAATGCACCTCCGACTACGCACCATACGTAGAAAAACAAGGTGCCTGTTACTATTATCTGAAAAATGGCTGGGTTAAAAACGAAAATTATAAATCTGTTCCGGAATTAAGGTTTGAACAGCCGTTAAAAGAATTACCAAAAGATTTAGAATTTCTAAAATAAAATCACGCGGACGTGGCGGAATTGGCAGACGCACGGCGTTCAGGTCGCCGCGGAGGCAACTCTATGTGGGTTCAACTCCCACCGTCCGCACATAATTTAAAAATTAACTTAATAAAATATGATAGCACAAAGGCGCCCAGCCTCTGCTGGGCAAACAAATATGCCGGTTCCAAGAAAACCATGGAGACCGGACAATTCGCTTAAGATTATTCCTTTGGGCGGATGTGAAGAAGTCGGTAAAAACATGACTCTTTTTGAGTATGGCCAAGATATTGTAATTTTGGACATGGGTCTGCAATTTCCCGAAGAAGACATGCCGGGAATTGATTATGTAATTCCAAATGTAGAATATCTAAAGGGTAAAGAAAAAAATATACGCGGAGTAATATTTTCGCACGGTCACCTTGACCACATAGGCGCTTCAGCCATTCTTTTGGAAAAACTTGGCAATCCTCAAGTTATAGGCAGACCTTTAACTTTGGAAATGGTTAAACATCGTGTAGAAGACACACACCGAGGAGCTAGCAAAAAATTGAGGACTCTTTATGTAAAAGATTTAAACCAAAAAATAAGTTTAGGAGCTTTTACATTGAGCTTTTTCCAGGTTGATCACGCCATTATGGACGCTATGGGAACAATTTTGGAAACCCCGGCAGGAACCATAATACACCCGGGCGACTGGACTATAGAAAAAAATCCCGTTGGAAAAGAACCCATTAATTATCTCCACCTGTCTCAACTAAAAAAACCAACTATTTTGATGTTGGAATCTTTGGGGTCAACTAATTCAAAAGAGCCGGTCACAGAACAGGAAATGTTGAAAAATCTTTTTGATCTAATTACCGGCGCGCCCGGAAGAGTTATAATAACCACATTTTCTTCGCAAATAGAGAGAATTAGGCAAATTTTGGAGTTTGCCACAAAAATAAACAAAAAGGTGGCGCTAGACGGCTTTTCAATGAAGCTCAATATTGAACTTGCCCAAAAACTTGGATATATAAAAATACCAAAAGGTGTCATAATTTCTACAGACCATGCCCACGAATATCCCGACAACAAAGTTATTGTAGTTTGCACCGGCGGACAGGGTGAAGAAATGGCAGCACTTTCAAGAATTGTTGCCGGCAACCACAAGTTTGTAAAAATAAAAAAACAAGATACTGTTATTTTTTCTTCTTCGGTAATTCCGGGCAACGAAAGATCGGTACAAAGATTAAAAGACAATTTATACAGACTGTCTGACAATGTATATCATTCAGATATTATTGATGTGCATATTTCCGGACACAGCAATATTGATGGCATAAAACGCATGCTCAAAGAAATAAAGCCGGATTACTTTGTGCCGGTATATGCAAACCACTATTTTCTCAAAGAAGCCGCAAAAATTGCTTATGAAATTGGCTTTGCAAAAGACAGAGTTCTAGTTCCGGACAATGGTTCAGTTATAAAATTTACGCAACCTACTAATGGCCAAGGGCGAGGAGAAATATTGAAAGATAAGGTTCCTACAAGCTATGTGTTTGTTGACGGATTGGGTGTTGGAGATGTAGGAGAAATTGTTTTAAGAGACCGCCAAATGCTTGCCGAAGATGGAATGTTTGTGATTGTTACAATTATAGACAGGCTTACGGGCAGAGTGAAAGGAAGCCCAGATATTATTTCGCGCGGGTTTGTATATTTACGCGAATCAAAAGATTTATTAACTCAAACTCGCAGAAAAGTTGTGGAAATTGTTGATAAAACAGCCGGCCATGGGGGCGCTGTAAACTGGACTTACGTTAAAGACGAAATCCGCAACAAAATCGGCGACTTTTTGGCCACAAAGACTAGCAGGCACCCAATGATATTACCAGTAGTGATAGAGGTCTAGCTCAACTTGCCCCGCGTAGCCTTGGCGAAGTGGGGTGATTCTCCCCGTTGTTATTGAGGTATAATTTTCCCAAGTTAGTTACGTTTAACTTAGCGCATATCCGACTAAATTAGTCGGATATGTTTGTTAAATTTCATAAAAACAAGAAAACCCAATCTTTCGATTGGGCCTGGGCGTGCTTTAAGCGTGCCATGGGTCTTTCGACCTACAACGGGAAAGTGCTCAGCACTTCCCGGGAAGCTGTCAGGATCATCTTCTGGCCTCCACAAATTACCAACGCTACGTCGGGCGCGTTGAGCACGAAACTCGCGCTGAAATTCGTTCCACCAAAATTGTCCTCGGTCAGATCTACGTACCGGCCGTCCTCCAACTTGAGCGTTGCCACACGTCGCGGAAACTCCGCAGTCGCATAGCACCTCTTGTATAGAACGACCTCCACAACCTTGAACCTTCCTTCCGTTTTCATAACAACTCCTTGTTGTCAAAGGTGAAAACCATATTCACCTTACTATATTTAGTATACCATAGGTGTATATGGATTGTCAAGTACTTCCCCTCTTTCGGCGATAGTGCTAAAATAACTTAATAATTTAATAAACCATGGAAACTAAACAGAGAATTTTTAGCGGAATCCGACCTACGGGCGGGTTACATATAGGAAATTATTTGGGGGCCATAAAACAATGGATTGAACTGCAAGACAAAAACGAATGCGTTTTTTGCATTGTAGATTGGCACGCAATCACAACTCCATACAACCAAAAAGAACTGCAAAAAAATATATTAGACACGGCTGCAGTATATTTGGCTGCCGGAATTAATCCCGATAAGTCTATAATGTTTGTGCAGTCTGAAGTCAAAGAGCATGCAGAATTAGCTTGGCTTTTAGGCACAATTACGCCAATGGGTGAACTTTCGCGCATGACTCAATTCAAAGACAAATCAAAACAGCACAAAGACTACATAAACGCCGGACTTTTTAACTACCCTGTTTTGATGGCTTCTGACATTTTGCTTTATAAAACCCAAGCTGTTCCTGTGGGCAAAGACCAAGAACAACACGTGGAATTGGCGCGCACAATCGCCAAAAAATTCAACCAGAAATTTGGCGCTATTTTTTCAGAACCAGAATCACTTTTACCCAAAACCGGAGCCAAAATAATGAGTTTGACAGATCCTAAGAAAAAAATGTCAAAATCTGACGACCCAAAAAGTTGTATTTCTCTATTTGATATACCCGAAGAAATTACTAAAAAAATTATGTCGGCTGAAACAGATTCTGGCAAAGACGTAGTTTACAACATTACAAAAAAACCGGGTATCTCAAACCTGCTTACCATTTATAGTTTGTTGTCCGGAAAAACAATTCAAGAAATAGAAAAAGAATTCAAGGGCAAAGGCTACGGAGATTTCAAAAAATCTTTGGCGCAGGTTGTAATAAATTATTTAGAGCCTTTCCGCAGAAAGCAAGCTGAACTGCAAACCAGAGATGTGTATGTAAAAGAAATTTTGAACAAGGGCGCCAGCAGAGCAAAAATTATTGCCGAAACCACAATGAAAGAAGTGCGTGAAAAAATGGG
>Ga0172375_10007569_pt1 | contig 14846 bp, 14 predicted proteins | sample LakKiv1m_FD_114537 | JGI IMG/M metagenome (GOLD analysis project Ga0172375, IMG submission 114537) | Freshwater microbial communities from Kabuno Bay, South-Kivu, Congo - kab_092012_11.1m | ecosystem: Environmental > Aquatic > Freshwater > Lake | place: Democratic Republic of the Congo... | reverse complement strand
TTACTCTTTCTCGTCTGAAAGCTAATGATCTATTGGGATATTCTTCCGTATACACTATTGCAACTGGTCTTCTTACTTTAGTATATTTTGAACCTTTGCCAGAATTATGACGCTTTAACCGCTTATTCAAATCAGAACAAATTCCAGTATAAAAAGAACCATCGTAACATTTTAAAATATATACGTACCACATAATAAAATGCAATCGTCTCCCTCGTCGCTGAATATAATACTCTGGCGACTCGGGATGAAATTTCGCTTTGCGAAATTTCATGGGCCCACAGGGACTCGAACCCCGGACCAATTGATTATGAGTCAACTGCTCTAACCGACTGAGCTATGGGCCCTGATTATTATTTGCAAATTTGGGTAGAAAAGAATCCCCGTTAAAAATAACGCTATAGAATAGCATAGAATTTTTAACGGGGCAAGTGAAATCTGATTAATACTCTCTCTGATGAGCTATGGTCATATCGAGAAACGCCCTTAGCCTTCTTGAGCGTGTTGGATGCCTTAATTTCTTAAGAGCCTTGGCTTCAATCTGGCGCACTCTTTCGCGGGTGACCCTAAATACATTACCCACCTCTTCAAGTGTCCTTGAACATCCGTCGCTTACTCCAAAACGTAAAACTAATATTTTACGTTCGCGGTCTGTCAAAGTGCTCAACGCAGAATTCATCTCTTCTTTTAACATAGAACGCACAGTGGCATTTGCCGGTGAAACAGCTTTTTTATCCTGGATAAAATCGCCAAAATGCGTATCACCTTCATCACCGATGGGCATCTGCAAAGAAATCGGCTCCTGAGCAATCTTTAATATGCCTTTTACTTTATCCTGAGGCATACGCATTTTATGCGCAATCTCTTCAGGTGTCGGTTCACGGCCATTTTGCTGAATAAATATCCTTGAGAACCTGATTATCTTATTAATCGTTTCTGTCATATGTACGGGAATCCTGATTGTACGAGCTTGATCAGCAATAGATCGGGTAATTGCCTGCCTGATCCACCAAGTAGCATATGTCGAAAATTTATAGCCTCTTTTGTATTCAAATTTTTCAACTGCACGCATCAAACCGATATTGCCTTCCTGAATCAAATCCAGGAAAGAAAGCCCTCTGTTGGTATACTTTTTAGCAATGCTCACAACTAAACGCAAATTAGCTTCAACTAAGCGCTTCTTAGTGCGGTTAAATTTTAAAAGCGTTGACCGAATAAATTTAATATTCTCTTTAAGTTTTGCGTTTGGCTCTCTTAAAAGTTTCAATATTTCTTTTTTACGGTTCTTGTCAGGCTTGGTATGCCTTGATATCTGCTCTAGCTCCCTGACCAGGCAGTTTAAATCACGGACAGCATTCTCAATAACCGAAGTTGTAACATTAAGCTGCAATAAAAGCTCCATTGTCTTGGACTCACTTTTGGTTTTCTTTAATCCTTGTACTACTTTATTGAGCTTTTTTAAAACCGCCGTCTTATCCGCCTTAATATCTTCTTTTAGGACTTCATCAAAATTAGTCCTTTCTTCGACTACATCAACAGCAACTTTCACGATCTCTCTTTTGATAAACTCAGTTGTGAGAGCCGCACGTTTAAACTTATCTTCAGTATCCTCAATCTTTTTAGCTAATTCAATTTCGTTTTCCCTTGAAAGCAAAGATATCGACCCCATCTGTTTAAGGTACATCTTAACCGGGTCATCAAGAGGAAGAAACCTTTCTCCTGAAACCGCGCTCTCATTAAGCGCCTCTTCCTTCAAATGCTGACTTTGTTTTTCACTGGAAGATGAAGATTTCTCGTCAGAATTTTCAACTACCTGAATATCCTCATCGCTTAAAAGTTCAAATATTTTATCGATATCCTCGGAAGAAGAAACTTCCTCCGGAAGAAGGTCGTTTACTTCGTCAAAAGTAACATAACCTTTTTGTTTACCCAAAGCGACTATTTTCTCAACGTCTTTTTTTGCAAATTCCCTTTTCTTCATTTTTACTTTACCCCTTTTTTATTAAAAGATGGAACTCCTGCATCAGCCTATTAAGTTTCTCATTATCGCCTACACTTTGAGCTGCTTTGATCTCGTTATGCAGCCTCTCTCTTGTTGATTTAATTTTATCTTTTTTTAATCTTTCAATACATTCCCTGGCGATTTTATCTTTCCCTTCGGCAATCTCAGGCATAAAAGCAGATTCACAAACCACCTGCAAAATATCCGCATCCCCGAAATGGCTCATTAACACGCCTTTATCTATTGCTCTGCCCTGTTCAGCCAAAGAAAACATGGTCGCAACTATCTTGGAAGTAATCTCATCCTGAAAGTCTGCCGGATCAAGATGCTGTCTGATATCCTGAAGTAATTCAGCCTCTTCAAGCATCAGCTTAATCAAAAGCTTTTCGGTAGCATTAATATTGATTTCTTTTTTTACTACCACAGACTTCTGAAGTAAATTAACTTTATCTTCCTTAACCTTGCCCAAATCCTCCTTTAAAGCAGACTCATTTACATTTAAATCATTGGATAATTTTTTAATGTATTCAGTCCGCAAAACAGCATTAGTAAACTTCTTGATTGTTGCCAACATTTCAGCAGATATCTTAGCTTTTCCTTCAGCCTCTTTGGATGAAAAACGTAATTTAAGGATTTTTAGTTTATAATCGAAAAGGTTGTCAGCATTCTTAATTAAATCTTTAAAAGCCGCTACACCATACTTCCTCACAAACGAATCCGGATCAAAGCCTTCCGGCAGAGAAGCTACTTTTACCAGCACATCTTCCTCGATAAAAATATCCAGAGAACGTAAAGCTGCCATTTGCCCAGCAGCATCTCCATCATAAACCATAACAATATTGTGAGTATATCTTTTTAAAAGCCTCACCTGCTCTACTGTCAAAGCAGTCCCTAACGAAGCAACAATATTCTGAAAACCTTCCTGATAAGGAATAATAAAATCCAAATAACCTTCTACCACCGCCACACAATCATTATCCCTGATAGCGTCTTTTGCAAAATTAAGGCCATATAAATGCTTACCTTTTATATAAACTGGAGTCTCAGGCGAATTTATATATTTAGGCAATGAATCATCCAAAACTCTTGCGCCTGCTCCGATAACCTGTGACTTAACATCAAATATAGGGAATATCAGCCTGTTTCTAAACCTATCATAATACCCGCCTTTATCCTTAGGCAAAATCAAACCGGATTTTTCCATTAAATCTATACTAATACCCTTGGATTTTAAATATTCGATTAAACCATCCCATTTATCCAGCGCCAAACCCAGCTTAAATGCCTTAGCAGTCTCTTCCTTGATACCGCGCTTGCCAAAATAATTCCTGGCATTAAGGCCAGGCTGAGAATGCAAATTACTTTCATAATAAAGAGCTGCTAATTCATTAACCTTATAAATCTGGCTAGCAAGATTGACAGCCTGAGTATCATTTTTATGGAATTCCGGCAAAATCACTCCCGTTCTTTTAGCCAAAGCTTCTACAGCCTCGGGAAATTCCAACCTCTCATAACGCATAAGGAATTTAAAAGCATTACCGGATTCCCCGCACCCAAAACAATGATAAATCTGCCTATCAGGAGAAACCATAAAAGACGGGCTTTTCTCATGATGAAACGGACAGTTTGCTTTAAAATTGCGTCCGGCACGTTTAAGTGGGATATATCCTGAAATAATCTCAACGATATCAACCCTGCTCAAAATATCTTCCAAAATATTTTCGGGAATTAATCCTGCCATTTTAAAAATAATCCTTTTAAAATTTTAACAGTTTAACTTTAATTTTAATTATAAATGTTTAAATCCTAATTTCTGCTAAATCTGCGGAAACCAGAACAGCTGACGATTGAAAGTTTCTCTTCTTTTTCAATCCTATCCAAGAGGAGATTTAGGCCTAATGTGTCAGAAGATATGTGACCTGCTATAACCACATTGAGGTTTAATTCTTTTGCTTTTTTAAAATGCTCTTCGCTTGTATGCATAGAAACAAGCGTCCTGACTCCTGCTTTATATAATTTAGCTAATGCTTCTTTCGGCCCTTCTGTGCCGCCAGTCATTTCCAAAAGAATTTCACCAGCAGCTCCATTTGGATTACCTGCAAACACCCTGGGCCCAGTGCCATTCTTTACGGCATCTTTATATTCCGGGATTTGATTCAACAAAGCCACAACATCTTTTACTTTTTTGGGTTTTTGTTTCTTAAAAAGATCACCCAAAAATTTAGCTACCTGATTATCTGCCGGTGTATGCATACACATGAAAGGAATATCCAAAATCCTGGCAACATCAACCGAGCGCATATGATTATTAGGCAAAACTCTTCTTTCCACCTCACGCATACGCTCCAACAACATTTTTTCAGCCACGCTTCGTTTAACGCCTGCTTTAGCCAGAAGATCAACCTGCAGAACCATAACCTCATAAAAATTAGCCCAAGCTCTTCCCTCAGGATGATGTGCAACAACCAAATCAAGCCCCTGTTTCTGGCGGAGCCTGTCAGCTAAAAGTATCTCTCCAACCTCAATATCGATACCCACCAATACTTTTTTTACCTGTGTATCGGGCCTACCATGCAATATAGCCGTATCTTCATAATATACATTTCTTCCATGGCGAGGATCAGCAGCTCTGCCGTATTTCAAAACTTTATTATAAAAATCAATCAGCTTCATTAAGAAAATTCTTTTGAGCCTCAACAACTGTATTGTTAAGTTTCTCCTGAGTCATAAACTTAGAAGCAAAATTATCCCAGGTTCCGGTATAAGTAACCACGGTAATATTAAATAGCCGCTTGCCCAAAAAAGACCTCTGGGCGCTATTAAACAAATAAGGCATACAGGAAATAGCAAATATGTATATTACTAAACTAATGGTCAGGATACCCCGGCAAACACCCAACAGGAATCCAGCTATTTTACTTACAGTAGGCACAGCTTCAATTTTAACAAAATTACAAAACACGCTCCTAAGTAAAACAAAAACCAGGTAACTAACAATTAAAAGTGGAAGAAATACTATAAAATCAAAGAAATTGGTTGGAAAAGCTTCTACAGGCAGGCTTTTTCTTAGTAAATCGCTTAAATCTACATAATAATGCAAGGTAATATAAAGAGAGAAATATATTCCTAATAACTTAAATAATTCAATGATGGCCCCTGTTTTTGAAGAGATATAGATTATCCTAAAGAGCAACACGATAACAAAAATATCAACCCAATTAAATTGCTTAAGTATCTCAGGAATCATAAGTTACCTTTCTTTAAAATTGACAAAATTTTTTAAAGTATAACATATAAAATAGGGAAAGTCAAGGAAAGGGCTTTCTTTTATCTACTTCTACTTATTGAACCGAAAAAACCAGACAATTAAAGTCCCAATAAATAACCAGGGGGCAAACGGCATGGTCTTGCGGGAGGATCTTTCAGAATAAAAATTAACAATTTTATTAAACACAGGAAATAACAATATCAGAAAAACGGAATTCGCGAAGGCAGTTGCCATTTGCATCAAAAAACAGCTTAATAAAGCCTTATTTACAAAAAAGGCCGCACTAATCAATATAATTGCACCAACACAAATAATCTCAATATACTTTTTAAATAAACCAGAAATATAGCGGAATATAATCAGAAATATTAGAGTTATAAAGCTTTGTTCAAAAATAATTTTGCCGGCGAAACTGTAAAACAGATTCCTTAAAATCCCAAAAATTAAAAACAGGATAAAAAAACCAACAGTACTGGTAATAAAATTCTTCTTAAAATAAGTTGCTAGCTCCTCTTTTACAATCCCAAAAATATTATTTTTATTGAATAGTCGCCCACGTTCTCGAACCAGAAAAATAATAGATTTAATCAAGAGAAAAATTGTTGCCGATACAAAAGTCGTTACCAATAACCAAAAAGCTGCAAAATAATATTTAAAATATACCCTGGAATACTGTCCTATAGGGATCAGCATAACATAGGCTATAAAAAGCTTTGCATCACCTGCTCCCCAGGTCTTAAAATGCCACAGTAAATATGCTACCCCCGCGCTAACCAAAAGATTTATGCACCACTTGGGAAAGTTCCAAATCAAAGGATTTACAAAAATCCCTAATCCAGAATTCAAAATTTTATAATAAACCAGTAAATTTACAGCCCAGGCAGATAAATAGATTGCCAGGCAATAAATACTTACAAAAATAATAACCCTGTTTTTAATTTTGGAGGTCTTTATATCTTCGTAACTTGTCAAAAAGCCGATAAAAAATATTACCGGCAGAAATAATAAACTATAAACTAATTCCTTATTTAATACTGGCATTATTATCAACTTTTCACCGGAATAAATTCACTCCATCCGAATAATTGCGGATATTCTTTCCATGGGCCCTCGCAACACTCGTAATACTTGCATTTTACGCAAGCAGGCCCCTTACTCTTACCCTCATCTTTACGCCACGCATTAAAACTTTCTGTTACATAAACATCAAAAACCTTGCTATCCGGGACAATCCTATCGCTGACACATTTTTCGCATCCTTTTAGAAAACAATATGGTATTGCTTCTGTCATAGGAAGCCTGTTTTTTTCTAAGCCAATCTTTAGCCCTTTTCTGACATAGGGCATAATGATGCTTTTTTTAGGGATCATCTCTCTGAAATTAACAAAAGCACTCCCCATTATGTGGGGAAAAGCAAATTGATATTGCAGAACGCCCAATTCAATAACTTTTCGGGCAATTGCAGGCAGATACCGGTAATTATGCTTATTAATAACAGTGTTTGTGGTGACAATCTTGCCTAATGAAATAAGGTTTTTAATACCAGAAGTAGTCTGCGTAAAACTTCCTTTTGCATAAGTAAGATAATCATGTAATTTAGCATTATGCCCGTGCACTGATATCGAAGCCTGGTCCATACCCGCTTCTACCATAGCAGTACAAAAATCCTTATAAAAAAACATTCTTCCGTTACTTTGAATATGTACCCTGTAATCCAATCCTTTTGCAAAACTGACCAGCTCAAGAATATCCTTTCTTATAGTTGCTTCACCTCCGGTAAACACTACTTCATCATAACTATTTCTGAATTTTCTTAAAATTGAAAATATCTTCTTCTGAGGCAAATCACTGCCGGAATTATGGCGTTTTTCACCCTGAACACAAAATCTACACCGATTATTACATTGAAAAGTAATTTTAATATCTAAACGCTTCATTCTTCCCCTATAAATCTGACAAACTGCATCTTTTTATCAATAAATAGTCTCTTGGGCATTTTTTCGGCTTCAATACAGAGAAAACCTAACTTCTTTGCAAGGATTACCGCTTTAATTAAATACGGCTCAAAAAAAGGTACTTCAACCATGAGCCAATTATTCAATGAAGCTTTACCTTTTAAACTTAAACCGGAAAACTTAACCCCCCTTACCCCCAGTTTATGGATATAATTTACAATTTCTGGAAGATCCCTGTAGTTCAAAGCTGTTATTACAATATTAACGCTTAATTTCTTGCAATTTTTAAGAATATTTTTAATTCCCCGGGTAGTATCATTAAAGCTATTTTTTTTCTGAGTAACAAGATCATGGACGTTTCTCTTGTGGCTGTGCAATGTTGTCCTTACCCCGGCCAAAGAAATATTTTTAAAGAAATTATCGGAATAACCCCGAGAAGCAAACTTCACCGCATTTGTTGCCAGAGTGGCTTCCATACCAAGATCATTTACTAACCTGATTGCCCTAGTAAGAAATAAAAAAACGGTAGGCTCACCCCCAAAAAAATCAACATTTTTATAACCTCTTTTTTTTGCATAAAGTATTTCTTTCCTGGCTATTTCAAAAGTAATCACATTCTTTTTTTCAATATCCGGGCTTTTCATGCAAAAAATACAATGTTGATTGCATTTATCGAAATTTAAAATGTATTGCCCCGCGATTCTCTGCATATTTATATCACCTGAATATCATTAATGTTCTATTAGAAACAGATTCTTTTTTTTATAATATCCGTATACTTCAAAAACATTTTATCGCTTTGCGAAAATTGTATTATTTTATTTGCCGCGTTAAGGCATATTAGCTGATAAATTTTATAGGCTTTTGAGGCCATATCATCACCTGCATAACCCTTAAAATAATCATTTTCACATGTCAGGCAACGGTTACTGCTTTGATTAAACTCGCAGGAATTTAATTTGCTGAAATTACCATTCACATTCCCGATTACAAATCTGTTCTTCATCTTAAGATTTAAAAGAAACGGGGAAAAAGCAACCTCGCCTTGCGGATAAACTTCAAGCTTATAATTAAAAGGACAGCTATAAGACAGAGATTTATCCAATAAACCATATTTAATCTGCCAGTTTATGGGATTTAAAAATATAAATTTATTCTTTTTAATTCCGGCAATCACTGAATCAACAATATTATTAAAAGCAGCTGCAAAATTCATTATTCCTGCGTTATCCCAGGCTTCAAAATCACGGATAATCTCGAAATTAAAGTGGCTGAAACCCATCTTATGTATATGCTTAAAATTATCCTCAAGTTTTCCCATCAGAGAAGGAAATACGCAATATGATACGCTTATATTATCTTTAGGTAATTTTTTATGAATTAAATTAACATTTCCAGACACCTGGTTATAGGTCCCGAATTTTTTATTATATACTCTATATGAATCGTGGTCTTTGCTCTGTCCTACTAAGCTAACGATCAGCTTAACACCGTTATTTTTAAGAAAATTAACCTTACTATTATCCAATAAGGTTGCATTAGTACATATAGAAATTGTGATATTCTTTTTTTTCTTTACAGCTTTTATTTTTGCATAAGGAACAATTTTTTCAATCAGGGCAAAATTTAAAAACGGCTCCCCTCCATAAATAGAAAGAAGCTTATCTTGGCCTTTGCTGTTAATCAGCAAATCAACACTCTTAATAGCAGTATCCAATGCCATTACCTGCTCTCCTTTTTTCACAAAACAATAAGGGCAGCTTAAATTACACTTATTAGTCACTGCTATTTTTATTTTATTGATTTCTTTGTTAAACATAATTATTTCTTAGGTATCAATTCGTGCTTTTTTATCTTTAAAAATGCTGTTGTCCCGGAATCGACAACTCCAGAATCAAAAATCTTAATTCGCTGCTTAAAAACAGGTCCATCCACAACAAAAGTATGATACTCTCCAAAATCCCCGCAGAAATCAACACCGGCAACTCTAGTTAAATAACTATAAAAACTTTTATCAATAGCTTTACCGACCCAAGAAGGATGCATTTTTTCTTTCAAAACTTCAGTAATAACTGCCTTAAAGCCAAGATCAATAATTGACTTTATTATTTCTTTAGAGCTACGGTTAAATAACGGCTCAATCAGCTTAATACGATGCTTTGAACACAGCCTTTTTAAAACAATCCGCTGATAATCTTCATGAGTATAGCCAACAACCAACCCGCTAATTTTATGTTTACGCAAATCTTTTATAATCCCGTCAAGCTCTTCTTCAAACATGAATTTATTAACCTTCTGGGGTGTTATACTACGTTCAATCAAAGGCAGATTAACTGCCTTTGATTGCCCTCTAATCATGCCGATATCAACAGTATGAAAAGCAACATTATCTGAATTATTATGCTTTAGATTTAATAAGAATTTAACTTTATTACCCGCGGACAGGGCTTTATGATAAGCAAAACAGCTATCCTTTCCCCCGCTCCAAGCAACTGCAATATCCATAATTTACCTCCAAGAAATCAAACAACCGGCCTAATATAAAAAGTTAAAGTGCCATCCGGCTCAAAACTAACCAAACTTATCCTTCCCTTTATTCCTTTAAATATATTTGCCAGTTTTTCAGGGCTATAACTGCTGCGGCTTATTAATAAAATACCCATAAGCAGCTCATTAAATGTTTTACTATCAGCAGTTATAGTATCTAAAAATTCAACGAATAATTTCTTTTTAATGCAGGATCCGGTTTTATTATACATCTCACTAAAAAAACTAAAATACTTAAACCCTTTTAGTCTTCTATCAACCCGGCCTGAGAGGTTTTTTAAAGATGAGCCGGCAATATTACTTCTGTTACAAAGATAATAGAGCTTGTAATACATCTGATTTTTATCAATATCGAAACCAAAATTCAAAATATCTTTTTTCAGTTTTCCGGGAGATTTAAATTTAATGATTTTTAATATATCAAAAACTAGCTTATTTAAATTATAGGGACAAAAATTCACTTTACCTGATTTTTCTACACCTCCAAAAATCAACCAAAAAGCATAGACCAGGTCTTCATCCTTTACGTCTGCCCCAAAATACAGATCCATCGGGCTATCAGCCAGGTTCATTAAGCTAAGCACAGCTTTGTTAAGATGCTCCTGACTAACCTGCTTTTCAACGCAATCAAGACAGGCTTTTAATCTTGCCAGAAACAAAAGCTTATTCTTACAGGAATAGACATCTGCATCCATATTAAGGAACCTTACAGAATTCAATATTTTATTTTTCTTTATTTTAAAAGATACTTCGAACTGGGTTTTTTTAAGGTAATCATATTTCAGAAGTCTTTTAACTATTAAAATAGTATTTTCCCTGGTGGCAGGAGAAAACTTAAGAGCCTTAAAATACCTGCTGAAAAAACTTAGATTTTTATCCATTTTTCAATCTTAAGTTTACTTTTTTAGAATCCAGCTCATTTCTTTTGTCATTTTTTATTTTTTCGGAAAGGTTAATAAAAACATCCGCAATACTGCAAAAATTAGACAGATTCTTATTAAAATCATTTTTATGATATTTGGACCAAATATACAGCGGTAAGGGTAAAGAACAGATATTTTTAAAATTACATTTCAGGCATTTTCCAGAACTTTTAACCGTAGCCTCCCGAAACAAAACATTAAAGAAATCTGCCCTCTTGTTAAGTTCAATCCCTTTTTTTACATTCCCGACAATATAGCTTTTTCTTTCGGGATATGGCAAAGCCTCGACCCACTCAAACAAATAAAAATTATCATCAGGGGCAAGCAAAAGTTTAGCATAATGTGATGTACCCCAAAGCCTGTTAAGCACCCTTAAATTACTAGCCTTAACAATATCCATATTTATATTTTCAATAAACCTGCTCAACTTACCTGCCAATGCCTCTAATTTATTTTTAGGCCAGGCTGTAAATACCTGCGGGAATATATCGATATTTACGAATCCGTTATTAATTATAAAACCGATATTATCTTCAAAAAAATCAACTTCCTCAGGAGTAACTGTAAAAATTACTCTTACTTTATCTCTTGGTAAATCCTTAAAATTATCCCAGGAGATATCAAAAGCTGAACCGTTTTTCAACCGGGCTAATTTCCGGTGAGCATCATGGCTTTTTTTATTACCATCCAGGCTGATATTCAGCCTAAAATTAGTATATTTATTCAGCACCTTGATTATATAGGATTTTATATCGCCGTTTAAGTTTAAACCATTTGTAGTTGTAATTATATTGATTTTACCACTGTTATTTTTAGATAAAATATAATCTAGTATTTTTTTGTACAATTCAGGATAAAGCAAAGGTTCGGACGTGGTAAAAGTAATCGTCCGCTCTTTCAAGGGGAGATCTAAAAAAATATCAATTCCTTTTTTGGCTGCAGAAAATTTTAGCTTTTTAAAACAACTTTTATGAACCCAGCAATAGTCGCATCTTTGATTACAATCTTCAGAGAAAGTAATCTCTAGCTGAGAGGGACAAAGCTGTATCTGAGAATTCATTAAAATATCTGGCATTAAATATTGTATACCTGTTTAAATAATTTATTTGTTTTTAATTTATCAATAATTTTAAGGAAATTCCTGGCGTAAAGCTTAGTAATAAAACAGGTTTGCTTAAGATATTTTCCGCAATCCAAGCCATTTTCTTCAAAATAAATATACTGTCCAATCAAGCAATAACAATATTGTCTATAATTGCACTTCTGGCAACTTAACCCTATGGCCCTGTTGGCATCCCGCTGTTTAGCTTGTAGTAATTTTAACCGTAATTTTAAATCCATTCCGGAGCCAAGTTTTCCCACCAAAAATTTAACTCTTTTGCCTTCAGCCAATGAAAAAACTTTATCGCAATAATACATATTGCCATTGCAATCAAGATGAATTTTATTACAGATAGGTTTATTAGACTGATTTTTATTATGCAGCATCCTGCTTAAAAAAGAATTCTTAAATACCCCGCTTCCGTTAAGAAATAAATCAGAATAATAAACAGAGAATCCAGCAAAGACCTGCTCTAGCGCAGCTCTATCCTTTTCTCTCCAAAAAGCATACAAATCAGGAGAAAAATCTATCTGAGCAAAACCTAAATTCTTTAAGTGGGATATATTATTAATCAATTGTTTATAATTGGATGGGGTAAAAACCATAGTCGCCCTAGCTTGCAGCCCATATCTTGAAAACAAGCTAAGTTTATTAATTATTTTGTCATAACTTGAAACCAAAGGCATGCTTTTATAACAGCGGTTAGAATCATGAAATACCTTCTTGCCGTCAATACTGATTTTTAAGTCAATTTGATTTTCTTTAAAAAAATTAACTGATTCAGCTTTTAGGAGGGTTGCGTTAGTAACAACGGTAATATTTAATTTTTTATTTTGTTTGTTTACTTTTTTTGCAAAAACTATAATTTCCCGTAGCTTTTTAAAATCTAGTAAAGGTTCTCCGCCGGTAAAATTTATTGCTTTACTTTGGCCAGGAGAATTAATAAAATAGCTGATTATTTTGTCAAATGGCCTAGCCCCATTTATTTCTTTTTGCTCTTTTTTTTTTACAAAACAATAGCTGCAATCCAAATTACATCTATTGGTCAAAAAGATGTTTAGCTCACTAATAGCATTGTTATTTCTCAACACCATCCCCCGGAACTATGGCTGCTTGCGTGAGGATTCACGCCTGAGGTATGCCCGCCCATCCCTTTACCAGCTTCAACCGACCCTGAACCTACGGTATTGGTATGCTGAGAGTGACTCCCATGCCCAGCGCTTGCAATATCAGCATCTGCACCAAGCATAACACCCAGCATTGAAAGAGTTATCCCTAATTTCGCCACATCTTTCTTGCTTATTTTTCCTTCATTTTCGACCATGAAATCCTTGAGGTTCTTCTTAATCTTAGGAATCAATAATTTTTTCCTTTTAGCCATATTTATTCTCCTATCTCATTGCAATATTTTTTACGAAATTCTTCCACTCCCGGATCCTGAGCGCAGGTATTTAAACTTGCTGTTACAACCCCCAGACACATCCCCTCTGCTGCCGGATTCTTAAGCCTCTTGCAATTTTCCTTGTTCCCGCTTCTGATGGCATTAATAAAATCAACCTTACGCATACATACATCATCCGCGCAAAAAGAAGCATTCCCGCTGATTAATGCCCTGCAAGATTTATAACTATTCCCTGATTTTTTTACATTTTCACAAAAATTTATATCTTTAGACAACCAAGCCTGCATATATCCATTACACTCCGCAGGGTTTAAACCAGTCTCGGCTGTACAGGCAGGCAGGATCTTCGAAGAAGGCCTGCTTTCTAAATACAGCTTACCATAAAAAGAAGCATAATCCTCAAAAGCAGACTTACATTCTACATTATCCCTGCACTCATTTATATCAGCATTAATTGCAGCTTTACAGGCAAAATATTTCTTTAGAAGAGGTTTATACTTAATAGCCGTTGGGTCATTAAAATTTACCTGGTTAACATTAAAACTATCCTGGCACTCTTTTTTACTGATTCTCTTGCCTTCCTGTGAAAAAACAGGCAAGACAAACCCAGAAAAACTAAAAATCACCGCCAACACAAAAACAATCACCTTTGTTCTTAGCAGCATAATCCCCTCCTTTTAATTCAACCAACTCTCAAAAACCTTTTTGGTATTTTCGTCCTTTAGCTTTAAAAAAATTTCATTTAATACAGCTTTATTAACCTTGCATAAAAAATCAGATTTTCTAAAAATATCTTTATTGGTGAAATAATTATGGATCGGACAGACCCCGCAATATGGTTTATATACGCATTGGCTGCACTCCGGCAAATTATCTAAACAGGAAGAAATAGCCATCACTTTAGTTGTTTCATTATTTACAACTGCTGCGTAATCAATATTGCCCACTTCTCCTAGCCTAAATGAATTATCTCCTAAGCGAGACAACATCCTAGCCTCGTCACAAGTATAAACTCCCCCATCGAAATTATAAGCCAATTGCCCGGTAGAAGCCCCGCAGGGAGAGCGTAAATCCAGATAACCAGGATCATATTTATCAAAAATCTTGGATAAAAATATTTTGGTAAACCTTTCCTGAATTTTATTTCCTTTTATATTTAAATCAATTATATACTTAAGCGATTTCTTATAGAAATCAATAAAATCCTGCGCAGAATAATTAATCCTCTCCCATGCTGACTTTGAAATGCCAAAAGGAGCAACCGGCCTTAAATGAATACTCCTTAACCCTAATCCGGCATACTCATCAATTATTTCCTTGTAAAAAGGAAGTGAATACCGCGTAACAGTAGTTAATGCAGAAGGAATATAACGGCCCTTGCTGGCTTTTTTTATTCTTTTAATCCACTTTACTGCATTTTTATATGTACTTTTACCATTTAAAGCTGTCCGGTTACGGTCATGAACTTTTTCAGGCCCATCCAGAGACGTGCATATCGTAACATTATTATCTTTTAAATAATTAAGTATTTTTTCATTCATAAAAGACAAGTTAGAAACCAAAGTAAAACTAAGGTTCTTATTCTTGTTATTTTTCTTACAATACCCAATAACAAATTCTACAGTTTTCCAATTTACTAAAGGCTCC
>Ga0172375_10007568_pt1 | contig 14847 bp, 6 predicted proteins | sample LakKiv1m_FD_114537 | JGI IMG/M metagenome (GOLD analysis project Ga0172375, IMG submission 114537) | Freshwater microbial communities from Kabuno Bay, South-Kivu, Congo - kab_092012_11.1m | ecosystem: Environmental > Aquatic > Freshwater > Lake | place: Democratic Republic of the Congo... | reverse complement strand
TCCCAGGAACTGTGATTACAGGCGATGTCTAAAATGATCCTGATTCCCATTTTATGAGCGCTGTCCACCAAGTATTTTAAATCCTGGTCGGTACCAAAATCCGGATTGATGGTTCTGAAATCGCGAATCGAATAAGGACTGCCCAGGCTTCCCTTTCGATTCTTTTCACCTATTGGAAATATTGGCATCAACCAAATGCAGTCGTAACCCATCGATTTTATGCGCGGTAAATCGGAAGTCAGTGACTGAAAGTTACCTTCCGGACTAAAGGCTCTCACAAATACTTCGTAAAGACAGGCAGATTTAATCCAATCCGGAACCGGAACAGCCCGTTCATCCGAATATTCGGACTGTAAAAGTTCGCTCTCATCCTCAAATCGCCGCAGTATGACGTTACCGATTAGGCCGCCGGCACCACTGGTATCGTTTATCCTGACGACTAAGGTGTTTGATCGAGAAGGTTTGATTTTTTCGGTAATATCGAAGTAAAACCTGATTCCATGACCGCTATGTTCGCCGATCTTTTCACCGTTCAGATAAACAATTGCGTCGTCATCCACGGCTTCAAAAATGACGGCAATCCGACCAAAGGTCAACGATTTTCTGACCTTAAACTCAAGCGCGTACCAGCCGAGTCCGTCGAATTGCGGATCATCCCAGAAAGCCGGGACATTTAGGCTGGTCCAGTCTTTTCGATCATATTCAGTCTTGAAATAGCCTTTAGTATCTCCAACAGACTCACGGTCGTATTTAAATTGCCATTTCCCACTCAGACTCTGAACATTGCGATCTATTTCACAGTTACTAAATACCATTATGCTTACCATAAATATATATTTAAGTGATTTGTTCATATTATGAATTCGGGAACGGTCCGGATATTTTCACCCGACCTGGCTATGTTTGCTGATGGCTTCCTGGATCAAATGGTCAACTTTTTCGAATTCATCGCTTAGCATCCCGGAAATTATATGCGAAATATCCCGGTTCATACGCTGACCAAATAAGGTGATATCCAGAATGATGTAATTGGTCGCAATCGTCAAAGCCGCCCGGTTTTGAGTCCAGATCGTTTGTTCATCTTCTTTTTTATTGGCCGGGCCCATGACCAGATTTTTCGCATCGGTCACGAGGATTAGTTTCCGATCCCAGTATTCTTCGAGTTGCTCTTCCGGAATGCCATAGGACAAAGTTTCGCCAACCGGCGGGTCGATTTCATTAAACGTGAAAATCACGATCGAAACATTTCGCCGGTGGGCATTGGCTAAATGATCTTTCAGAAGCATGATCTCGCGCTGCCAGCCGGAAATATAAATAGACTTATGCGCTTCCCGAATGAGCATTTCACAGGTTTGGATCAATGACTGATAACCACGCAGATTCCAGAATCCTTCGGTATTGGGCTTATCCCCAAATTCGGCCAGTTCCTCTTTTAGGCTCCGAATCCGGCTATAATAATCGGATTCCATCCATTTTAACATTTCCTCAGGCGCCAGGGGAATATAGCGGCGCGGTTTATCGTGGATTGAGATTACCATACCCTGCGATTCAAGCCGTTTTAATACCGAATAAATTACGGAACGAGGCACGTGCGCCAGCTGACTGATCTCATATCCGGTAGCCGGACTCAATTTCAGCAATCCCAGATAAGTGCGGGCTTCGTAATTGGTAAAGCCCAGTTTCATCATTTTATTGAGAATATTGTCCTGCGTAATAGTCATATCCTTTTTGCCTACATGTTCGATGTGCTTTTACTCCGGCGATTGCGATGCATCTACATCCACTTCGGTCGACAAATGGCGAAACCAGGTAAAGTATAAAGTCAGCGACAGTACAATTACAACCAACAACAAATTCAGAAAAGTATCAAAGCGTTTCATTACCAGTACCATCCACATCATAAACAGGCATACCTGCCAGGGTACTGCAAAGAAAATCGAAATAATATCACGACGATTTTCACTGTTGATTTGCCTTCTGATTTTTTCTGGTAATTTGGCGCGGATCGGTCCCCAGAATCCAAACGGACGAGTCACCCGATAGAAATTATCCAGCACCCTCCCGTCAGTCGGCTTTGTCAAAATGGTTCCGATAATCGTCGCCACGGCACTTATACCGGCCGCGAATAAAAATGACCAGTATTCGGCCGTTGCTTCCGGGGCAAAGATTTTCCAGATGATCGAAGCCAACATGCCAACGGCCATGCCGATTGCATATCCATAGCCGTTCAGCCGCCACCAGTACCAGCGAATCAGTTGCGGTACGATCAGACCGGCGCCGATACTCATAGTAATCCAGCCCCAGATTTCATTGATATTTTTTATAATTAGCATCAGGGCTAATCCCAAAACCACGATGATTATTGAAGCCCCGTAACTCTGACGCATTTGCTGACGGTCACTGGCTTTGGGATTCACGTATTCCAGATAGATATCTTTGACCCAGTAAGCCGCACCGGCATTCACGGTCGAGTCGAATGTTGACATCGCCGCTGCCATCATTCCCGCAACCAGAAATCCTTTGATGCCGATCGGCAGGGTCGCAACTACAATCGGTAAGACCATCTCAGGATCACTGATTTTCGCGCCCAGATAAATCCCCCAGACCGCCATCGCGCCCACGAAAAACCAGCGGAATGAAAGCAAGAATGTCCAGAACAATGAAAGTAAACCGGCTTCCCGGTCACTCTTGGCAGCGTAATAACGCTGGATCATATAGCTGCCGGTTCCACCGCTGCCTTCAATAATCACTTTAATTAAATAAAACAGTACCGCAATGCCAAAGAGATTATACATACTATAAACGCTGGCCGAATCGACTGACAATTTCAACTTGGGCAATATATCAGTCCACTGCTGATAAGTCGTGCTGAAAGATTGAAAGCCGCCCCCGGCAATATCTTTGATTGGCATCGCCACCGAAAATTCAGCCGGTAAGGTAAAATTAAAAGCCCGGTAAACCACATACACGATCATTAAAAAGATCAGAGAGCCCTGAAATACATCGGTCCAGACCACTCCGTAAAGTCCGGATGCGACGGTGTAAATCATCGCGATTGCAATTAAGGCCGTCGCTGCCCAAAACTGCGATGATAAACCCAAGAAATTTGGAATCCCTAAAAATTTATCTAAAAATTTTCCTCCACCCACGGCAAAATAGGTAATCATGGCGATAGTTACAATGATAGATGTTATTGCCGTTATCAAACGCGCCAATCGCCCTTCCCTATCTTTACCAAAACGAAATTCCATCCACTCTGCTAAGGTCATTACTTTTGAACGTCGGTTCCATTTGCCCATGAAAATCATCAAAAATGCCATAATCAGGGTCACACCGCCGCGAAATTCGATAAATAATCCGCGGGCTCCCAGGGCGTAAACCAAGGCAACAATTATCATAGTGCCACTAATATCAAGATTGGATGCCATACCGGATGACCCCAGAACCCACCACGGCAATGAACGGTTTCCTAAGAAATAGGAATTAATTCCTTGAGCGGCTTTACGCTGAAACCATAAACCAACCGCCACCATTCCGATTAAGTAAATACCTATTATGACATAATCAACCGCGTGCATTGGGGCCTCCTTATTGAAAACTCAAAAAAAGAAAAGAGGAAGGACGGGTTACCCCGTCCTTCCCCGAAAGTACGACTTATTTCACCAATACCATCTTTTTCATCGCATGATATTTACTGCCAGCCCGCAATTCATAAAAATATATCCCGGATGCAACATTATTACCGTGCAAATCTTTGCTGTTCCAGACGTAACTGTAATTACCAACGTTCAGGTTGTTATAAGTGACCTTATTGACAACATGACCCAGTAAATTATAGATAGTCAGTTGTACATCGCTCTTTTCCGGAATCGCAAAGTGAATTTCCGTAGTCGGGTTGAACGGATTCGGATAATTCTGCTCAAGAGCATATTTGGTAACGATGGCCGGATTATCTTTAATACCAGACGGTGCGCCAGTATTATAATCCCAGGCGGAATAAAAATTCGGATTAATCGAACCAAACTGAACTGCCATGGTGTAAGTCGGATTGGTATCATCGATGTTTTCGATGTGATTCAATCCGTAGCTGCTTTCGTTATCACCACCGCCTACACCAAACTTGAATTCCTGTCCAATCGCATTGCTTGTGGTAAAATTATAAACTACAGTATAAATGGTATCACCAGCGGTGACATCACCATTCGTGCCATCATCATACATTTTACGGTTAGCATCACTGGCTAAGGTACCGCCCCAAGTCTGCCAGGTTCCTTCGCAATTATTGGACATCGGACCGTTGATAAACAGGCCTAACGCAGCAATTGTATCCGGATTCTCGGTTAACATCGCCGGTGTAACATCAATCGAAGCCTGGATGTCATCCAGTGTCGAACCCGCCCAGATTTGATAATAGGCCGGACGCAGATCGCAGGTAACCGTTACGGTCATAGATTGCGATAATTTCTCATTATTTCTGAATTCAGGCATACGACGAGCATCGGTTTCACTGTCGACGATATCATTAATTTCAGCATCACCAACTATCGAAAAGGCCCGCCGTTCAGCTTCAGAAGCTACATCACCAGTATAATCAAAGTTAAAATAAACTTCGCGTTGTTCGATGGCATCTTTTACCATATAATACTGATAATACAGTGGTTCATTGAGGATGACCGGAACATCAGAAAATGTTGTCGTATAATAATATGTACCTGCTAAACGGATCATATAGGAATCCATCGTTGCGGATAGACTGTTAAAATAACCCATCCGGACCAGAATGGTATCCCCCAGAGCAAATCCTTTTCCGGCAATAGCTTTTGTCATATCGACCGTAAAAATTATATCGACTGTATCTTCCGGGGTAAATCCGGCCGGAGCAGCATCATTCCAGTACTTCCAGGCGACAGTGGTGTCTTTCAAGCCGGGATGCAAAGCAATAATCCGGTTTTCATTACCTGGCCAGTATTTTCCGTTCAGGTTTTCCGTAATGCTCCAATCAGTACTGAGAGCAAACCGATACATCATAAAACCAGGATTTTCTGAACCAAGCGGTTGTACTTTATCAACCGTATCAATAACTGCCTGAGGTATCCGGATAGTTCTGCTCCAGTAGTCGGAAGCCCCTTCCTGTGTTAAAAGCAGTGTACCCGGAGACCAAGCCGGATCACAGAACGGCCAGTGCCCGACAACTGAAATCTGTGTAAAACTATCTTCGTACACGCCCATGTTAACCCGCACATAAATATCGACTGAATCGGATGGAGTGAATGGCGGATTAAAATCATTATTAACGTAGGCCGGAGCTAATGTGGTATCCGTTGCCGGCAAAACCCACATACGATTACCGCCACCGGTAACATCTTCCCAGGTGAAGGCGCCATCGTCTAATGCCTTGTAACGGACCTTATAAGCCATCCGCCAGCCGATCATCGAATCCGGATAGGCAATCGTCAATTTCCAGTAATCACCGCCAATGTTTGTACACAGAGGTGATGTATCCCCCCAGGTGAGGAAAAGGTTGTACCAATGGTCAACACCTTCCGGCCCAACCTCGGCTCCGCAAATTTGGATCTGGTGAGTTGAATCGGTGACCCCTTCCATTGTCGATGTATTGACGATGTAATTCACTGTCACGTCGGCAAACGCCGAAACAGTAATCATAGCCAACATCATCAACAAAACAGTAGCTTTTTTCATAGCTTTCTCCTTTCGTTTGTTGTTAAAACCCTATAGTTAAAGACATAGTTGGAAGATTTCCAAAATAACCATAATTCTGATATGTATAATCAAAGACAATATCAGCATATTTAATGGGCAGTTTTAGGCCGAGTCCGGCGGTCAATCCTTGCTGCGCTTCCTCCCGGAACAGGGATTGATAGCCAATACGAACACTTAAAATATTCATCATAAATACATCTGCGCCCAGATTTAATACCTGACTGTTATCAGTTGGGCGGATAACATCTGCTGCTAAAGTCAGATTAAGCATTTTACTTTTAATTAAAGGCATAGCCACACCAACCGTAAAAGTCAGCGGGATTGGCCACGGATCGGTTTTTAAATATGAAACAATCGTTTCATTATTCCCGGAGGATTCTTCATCCTGATCAACCTGGATAATAAGATCTCGACCAGCCAATTGTAATTCAGTACCAAAATTACGCATGCTGGCACCAATTTGGAGGCCGTTGAACTGGGTTATAAACAATAATCCCAAATCGACTGCAAAGGCAGTAGCACGCTCATGCACTAAGTTTTGTTGAATATATTTAGCGCTGCCACCGATCGAGAAACGATCTGTCAAATTTCGGGCATAGCCCAGTGTAAAAGCCAGATCACTAGCTTCCCAGTATTCTCCGGTTCCATCTGGTTCTTCGACAGTGGTAATTTCCTCTCTTTCTCCATAATCAAGATAATTCATGCTCACACCAACAATATCCTGACCGGTAAGCCTAATTTCGGCAGATATATATTGATGTTTCCCGCCCACCAACCAGTTAGTTTGAGAGACATATAACCTGTTTTTGGCCGTCCTAGAAATCGCTCCGGGATTCCAATAAATTGCCGAAGGATCATCAGACAATGCTGTGAATGCTCCCCCCATTGCGACGGCTTTACCGCCTACCGGAATTTGTAAAAACTGACCGGCATTTGTCCCAACTTTATCCTGGGCAATCAGGCCAATAGTAGTGAGTAAAATCGTGATGATTGCGTAATGTAATTTATTATTCATGATCTCACCATTATTTTATAACTGCGATTTTTCCGGATTTCTTGCCGACCGAAGATTCTACAATATAATAATAGACACCGAAGGCTACATCCAGGTTTTCTTTTGACTTAACATTCCAGGCCAATGTCCCATTATGGATATTACCACTATGATTCAGGGTAATCACATGAGCACCAGCCGAAGTGAAGATATGAACCTTTGCATCGGTTGGCAATTTGCGGAATTCTATTCGCCGTTCGCCTCGTCCACTGGTGATGGACGGTGGTAAAGGGGCTTCCATCGTATTCGCGACAACATACGGATTCGGCACAACCCTGATTTCATCTAAATCTGCCTTGGCAACAGATTTGTCCACTTCAGGAATTTCAGTAGTAAATTCGTATACATCATCTAATCTGAATGGGATCTCCGTCTCAATATGCAGAATATCACCATCGATAAACCGGGGAGGAGTCGTCTCGATCGCCGGGAAATTAATTACCCACGAATATTGATACGTACTATCCGGTTTCATAATAAAAGACTCAACCAGTCCCCCAGGACCAATTTCATAAATATCATTACTATTCTTAGTTGTACCATTATATAAAAACGGCACTTTAACCGAATCAAGGATATTAAACAGATAGAAATTAGTCTTCTTTATCAGGTTTCTTCTCAAAATGGTAGGTAATGTGGGATATATACTTTTTAGAAATTCATCCGGGGTCTCATATAATACTTCTGAACTATCACCTATTCGGATTTCATATATTCCCGGATAAGTCGTGCCGATAATGGTATCACCACTTAAAACGGCCTGATCCACACTAAAGGTAAAATCCAATATGCGTTCTGTAGTGTTCCAAAATGATTTGGAATCGATCATCTGTATCTCCCAGGAATTGGCAAATACCAACTCAATGCCATCAAAATTGTCCGAGTCGAGTGTTTCATTAGCATAAGGACTATAGAGGATATTAGCACTTTTATAAACTGGATAATATCTATAAAAAAGATGATAAATTCCATCACTCAAATCGCTAGCCGGATTAATTCTAATTTTTCCCCGCAAGGGATCAATATCAAATTCATCTAGTGGCAGATAAACATTGGGACTGCCCTCTGTTGCGATCAGGATATCATCTAAATAAATATTCTGATGACTCAGATATGTATAGGAAGTATCAAGTTCAACCGTTTCTTCGGTACCGGTCAAATCCAAGACTGTATAGGTAGTAGTTATTGGAGAAAACTCCTCCGGATCATTCCACTCAAAGTCCGGTTCGCCTTCATCAGGAACTCCATTATTATCGGTAGAATCCGGATCAATGATACCACCGGTATCATCGGTTAAATAATCCCAGTCTCCGTCATTATCAACCCCATCCGTACGACAATCGGTAAAAGTCACCCGATAGGTGTGTCCGTTTAATACAGTCTCGTCAAGTATGTTGTACTGAATAGTACCGGTAGCAGGGCCTTCTAAATGTTCCAATATAAGATCACTGTTCAGCTGATCATAACCGGCTACTTTTGTTGTCGGACGAACCTGAATGGTATTCACATCCGTTATGACCGTTCCATCCGACTGGACGGAAATGAACTTGGTATTTTCTGATGGGAAAATATCATCCGCCGCACTGCCATAATCGTATGCAACGACTGCATAATAGTATATGCGCCCGTTTTGAACATCTTCGTCAATATACGAATGGACCAGACCATTATCCGAACCAAGATTAAAGGAATAACCGTCTGCCCCCTGATACAAATCGGAGCTGGCTTCGAATATTCCCTTAATTCCATCGACTTTGTCGAATTGAGCCAGAGGTTTATATCCGGTAAGAACACCATTGGCATCTGTAATTACCATGGCATCGTTAAAATCCGGATCAGAGGCTTTGTATATTTTATACCCTTCAAAATCCTTTTCTTTGGTAACCGGATCAATGCTGTCCTCAGCTTTTCTGTCCCAGTAAAGAGTTACTTTACCATCTCCGGCTACGGCAGTAACAGTAGGTTTATCCGGCGGTTGCGGGAAACGATAATCGCTATCATAAATTTCCTGAACCGTCTCCCGGTTCTTCAACAGGTCGGTCATATCATAGCCATAGACGAGTGCTAATGAAAAACTCTGAGTATCACCTGCTCTTAAAGGGAAATAACCCGAGCCATAGATAAAATCACCATCTTCACCCTGAACAGGCTTTCCATTTTGAATACTGGAAGGCACGTCAAAATAGCCGGGCTTCAACCAGTCCCACAGCAATTCATCATCAGCCATCGGATAGGCATTACTTGGTGTAAAATAATTAAAACTGGTTAATCCAATCTGATCTGATTCATCTACATCTGTTTTATCAAAATTTGGTTCTCCGAGAGTAGGCTTTCCGTCGCCTTCACCATAATCATTCGTCCCGGTTTTTCCATCGGCACCAACATCATCGGTATCAATGTTCCAGTCACCGTCATTATCTATGCCATCATCGCGAGCTTCGTCGATTAACGGATCGTCAACACCTAAATTATTCCGATAATCTTTATAAGCCACTGGATTTAAAGTATCAAACAGGACGATCCCATTCTGGTCAACACGACGCTGCCGGTAATGCAGTAAATAATTTTCATCAATTAAACCATCCAGATCATTATCAATCCCATCATAAACATTGGGATTAATCGAACCGTCTGCCAGCATATTGCCTTCGATTAATTTTGTTTTACCGGCAATCAATGTCAGAGTTAAATCTTTTGTATGCACAGTTTCGGTATCTTGTGTAATAGTATGCAGTGTGCGATTATAATCATCGTCAATTAATACCACCTGCTCTCCCTTATTATAAACTACGGAATCAAAATCCGCAGCAGCAAACAAAGGAGCAGTGAAAATCAACGTGGTATTCAGTACACTTTCGGAATTATTATCGCCATCATTATCGATGCCATCGTAGGGATTGCCCGGACTTTCCAGAAAGGCATAACCAACTAATCCGACTGCCCCCTGCCATTTGGGATTCCGGCTGTTATTATTCGGATAATCACCGGTGTAAGTCAAATCGCGTTCAACATCGAAAAAGGAATAATCGTCGTCATACTCCTGAGGAGAATCATCCGTACCGGTCACACCGTTATATGTCCCGGCAACCATACCGAACACGACTTTATCGTAATTTGTTGTACTGGTATTGGTAATCTCGTATAACCAGAAAATCACATCCTGAGCCAGGAATTGCGCCCATTGCATCCCCCGAACTTTCACTTCGAGACCGAGTCCATTACGGGTAACATTAGTACTGTCGGGTTTAAAATAAACACCACGTACAACCGGTTGCACATAAGGATTGACAACCACACTATTATTACCGCTATTGAACTCAACATCGTTATTATCATCCATTACGAAATAACTTTCCTGATCAGCGTTAGTCACACCCTTCCCGAAAAAGCCATTCCATTGACCAGCCCAACCCGGATCATCAGTTTCATCCAATTTATCCGGCCAATACGGTGGCCAGGAAGTCAGATCGGTACTCATGGCTATTCCTTCGGAGGCTTCATTAAAATAACCAGAAACTGGTTCAAATGTCCACTGATCACCGGATGATGATTCCTCGCGGGCTGTTGCAGGACGATCGACCGGGCAAACTACCACACTATGAAACTTAATTATCGAATCAATTGCTGATGAATAATAGGATACTTCCGCGCCGACGATCGGGCTAACGTCTCCGATGTAACCATTCGTATCGTACAGCCATGCCCCACGGGGGCCTTTGGCCCTCGGTTGTCCGATAACACCCCAGTTACCATAAACTGTCCGAACCAAATTACCATTATGAACCGAACTGCGCCGGTAGGCCTTGCCACTTTGATTAGCAAAGATTATCTGAGTCAACAACACTATCGGTATTATGATAGATAAAAGTGTTCTTTCGGATTTATATTGTTTCATAGACTTATCCTCATTCCTAATTCAATTCGTCTCGGTTCGGAATAATAAGTAGAATTGGTAAACCATTCATGGATAGAGTTGATTGGAGTACTTACGTTCAATGCCTCAATTCTGGCTTCGTCGGTAGTAAATCCGGCACGGCCGGTTTCATCATAGACATTCGTTTCATTTAAAGTATCGAATAAATTTTGGATTCTCAGATATATTTCCATTGGGAATTTACCCGATAATGTAAAACGATAATACATTCGCGAATCAACTGTGAAGGTCGCCGGCTTGGTATCGGAATTAGTCGATAACGATGTTATATCCTCACTTGACTGAGGTGTATATGGTAAACCACTGCCCCATCTTCCGATAAAATTAATACCGTAGTTTTTAGCATTATATCCAACCGTACCGTTGACAGTGTGGCGTTGATCCCAGGATAACGGATTAAGTTGAACTTCCGGTTCTGTCCCACCGGCAACGGCGTTGCGGTAGGCTTCCGGATCCGATGCCGTCCCCATCGCAATTTGTAAAGTGTAATCAAAACTTGTATACAGGCCATTCGGGTTTTGTTGATTAAAGGCGATCGTTATTCCTTTTACCACGCCAAAATCACTATTTACCAATTTACTATAGGTCGCCGAACCACCATAAACCTCGATTTCTTCGGCGCGCGTGCCCGTTAAATCGCGAATGTCTTTTAAATACGCTGTAACATCTACTGAAAAATTATTGCTGATTTGTTGCTGAACACCAATTTCACCAACAATTGTCTGTTCCGGTTTCAGATCAGCATTGCCGATCACTCCCTGATTACCTGTTCCGGAGCCAAGGTCAAAATCCGGGTTCTGATACAGATAAGTAAAATTCGGAATTTGGAAAAAATGACCGTACGAGAAATGAAATACTCCCTGATCACTGATCGGGAATGAAATACCGATTCTAGGACTGAACTGATATTTAGCACTGGCTTTTTTATACCAGTATTGTTCTCGTTCCTCAAGAGTTACCGGGGCTTCATCGGCGTCCTGGATTCCGTTTCCGTTAGTGTCATGATAACGGTTCTCGGGTTTAATCGGTTCATAGATTTCCGGATCGCTCGGATCAGCAAGAACAACTCCATCCGGTTCAAAATAATCAAATCTTAAACCGATATTAATGATCAACTCAGTAAATTCCATTTTATCTTGAATATATCCAGAAAACTCGTAAGGTTTATGGCGATAGTAGCTGGCGTATATCGTACTATTATCTAAAATATTCGGATGAATATATGGATTCCAGGATGTTGGTATCTCAAGTCCGGAAGAGAAATCAACATAGGTTTCACCCGTGGACGGCCGGACTGTAAATGTTCTTAATGAAAGATCGTGCTGCTGAAATTCCAAACCGGCTTTGATCTGATGTTTATTATTAATTTGCGAAGTAATATCCCATTTCAGCAGGTACGTCCGGCTGTCGCGATATTCATGATCATTCTGGGTACCCCCAAAATAGAATTGGTAAGGATATTGATAAAGGTAAGCCGGGTGGACATAAGTGGTACTATCCGTGTAACTGGTATCGGCAGATAATCGCCCCGTATACTTTCGATAATAATACGAACCCGCAAGGGTGAAAAATGTTTGTGGGCTTAGCTGTTGCTGAAATTTAACCAGGTGAGTTTCTGCCGTCAGATTCTTCTTTAACATTCCTTCAGGATTATATTTGAACATACGATCGTAATCCTGGTAATCTTTATTATCATAAAAGAGGTTGTAATACAGACTACTTCGATCTGATATTCTATATATTAATTGCCCCTGGAAATATAATTTTCTATTCCAATTCATATTGACCCATTTTTGATCGCCCAACATGGTGGTTGAATCTAGCAGAAAATAGGAACCATCTGATCCCGCAGCCAACACACTCGTTGGTGTATACCGATTCTGTCCTTGTTGCCAGCCACCAAAGTAAATATACCTTGCGTCTAAATAGTAAAAGAGTCTATCCTTGACCAAAGGCCCGAATAAACTGATTTCGCCGTTGTGAATATTTAATGGATTAATAGAACTGATATTATCAAAAATTTCATCATGACTACTAACGTAATCACCACAGTACATTTCCAACGAACCGCCATACTTATTACTACCCTGTTTGGTAGTGATATTCACGATGCCTGACATTACTTTACCATATTCGGCATTGAAAGCACCAGATATAACCTGCAGTTCTTGGATCATATTCTTGTTCACATCAATCACAGCACTCCGATCGTACGAATCCGTTACCGGTATGCCGTCGATCAGATAAGCGACTTCACCTTTACGGCCGCCACGCAGACTTCCATCGACATAACCGGCCTGCATTTCCAGGACATCGCTGACTTCAGTAACCGGAAGAGCGGCTAATTCTTCAGCCTTGACATGCGAAGCGGTTGCTGTCATATCTTTTACGATCATTTTCCGTTCCGCGGTAATTACCACTTCTTCGCCTTCGAGTACCTGCGTTGTCAGATCAATATTGATCGTCGTAGTAAGATCAACTGAAATAATCACGCCACTCACAACCTTTTGTTGATAACCGATCATCTGGGCTTTTAATCGGTATTCGCCGGGCGGGATATTCAGGATCATGTAACGGCCATCCACATCCGAGGCCGCCCCAAGATATGTATCTTCCAACATGACATTACAACCCATCATCGGTAATCCGGTTTGATTATCAGTAATCAACCCGACTAACTTTCCGGTATTCCCAGCGAAAATATACCCGGAAATTAATAATAACATTAATGCTACGAGCCAGCCTTTACATCTCATCCTCTACCTCAATCGAATTTGACTTTGTAACAAGTGTCAAAAATCTTAATGCCCTTTTAATTGTGCTGATAAATCAAGGCACCGTCTGAATTCAGCAGATCAGGGCCTGCATTTAATTTGAAAATCAGGTGCCACTTATTTTTATCCAAATTAATTTTACTGGAAATATTTTCAACTCGTTTATCACTTAGGTTAAAAATAACTCTGAGATTTTCTTTTTCGTCACTGCGTTCAAAAGCAAATATGCCGTCCTGATCATTAAGTTGAATCGTTCGGTAACTGCCCCGGCGTAAGCAGGAATGTTCGTTACGAAGTGCAATTACGGATTTATAATATTTGAGCAATTCCGGATCAATCGCGACCAGATCGACCGGTCGCTTCATCCCCAGCGGATGAGCCGTCTCCGGTTCATAGTTCAAATCCGACCAGACCATCGGTTTGCGATTATCGGGATCATCGGCTCCCCACATCCCAACCTCATCACCATAATAAATATATGGAGCGCCAATATAAGTAAACTGAAATACCAGAATCGCTTTCTGGATTTGCCGGTCAGCTTCCGATGGACAATTAACCTTAAATTCTTTATTATAAACCAAATTGCCGCCATGGTCAATCCAGCGATCGGGATTGATCAGCATGCTAGCAAAGCGCTCATTGTCATGGCTGCCCATGATATTCATCAATTGATACTGAGCCTGTAGTGGATATTTAGTGCGGATATCACCCAGTAATTGATCCAGACCGGTTGGATTCGCACGCATTGTCTTATCCACAAAGCCCTTCAGCATCGCATCTCCAAAACGATAGTTCATTACTCCGTCGAAAATATCGCCTTGCAGCCATGGTGAAGCGTCGAACATTTTATTTTTCGGAAAATCTTCCCACCAGATTTCTCCGGTAAGATAGGCATCCGGATTGACTGCCTTCACCCATTTGCGAAAATCTCGCCAGAAATTCTTACTGACCATCTCGGCCACATCCAACCGCCAGCCATCGACTCCATCAGACGGATTGCCATCACCATTAGGGTCGCCCCATCTTTTTACGACTGCTTGAATATGATTCCGAAAACCTTTGACCGGACCGTTGCCATCTTCCCAGACTTCCGGCAAATCCGTAACTCCGTACCACCCCTGATATTCAAATTCATCTTTAGCAGTATTGGGATCGTCAAAAGATTTTATCACAAACCAGTCCGAGTATCGGCTGGCTCTCCCGTTTTTTCTGACATCCTGGAATGCCCAAAATGGGATACCAACATGATTGAACACTCCATCAATGATTATTTTCATCTTCCGGGCGTGTACTTCCTGAATTAATTTCAGGAATATTTTATCGGCCGTAGTCCATTGCCAGGTTGACGGATCACCCGGATTCTC
>Ga0172375_10007564_pt1 | contig 14849 bp, 17 predicted proteins | sample LakKiv1m_FD_114537 | JGI IMG/M metagenome (GOLD analysis project Ga0172375, IMG submission 114537) | Freshwater microbial communities from Kabuno Bay, South-Kivu, Congo - kab_092012_11.1m | ecosystem: Environmental > Aquatic > Freshwater > Lake | place: Democratic Republic of the Congo... | reverse complement strand
TATAAAACCTAAAATTACGCTGGCAAAGATATTGGCAAAAGCCCGTATAGCCTGGCCATTCCTGACTAAGCTGTCTGTTTCAAATATCAAGGTTGAGAATGTGGTAAATGCCCCGCAAAAACCGATCATCAACAGCAGGCGCGCGTCCGGGCTAAGCATAAACTTCTTATCTGATAAGGAGGCTAATACCCCCAGAATAAAACAACCGCTGATATTTACCACCAGGGTGCCATAGGGAAAACTTGTCCCCATAATCTTATAAACGGCGCCGCCTAATAAATACCTGGCAACTGTCCCCGCCGCTCCCCCAATAATCAAATTTACGAATTTTATCATATCTTTAACGCGTCTGCCTTCTCTTGTTCCCCGCGTATTACGCCTCGGGGTCCTGCCGCTGAAGTTTCCCCATTCCTGCGGGAGAATCTTTCCTCGGAACGGGGATGCCCCTCTTCATCGTCACCCCTCGGATACCTATCCCGCTACACCGCCTGAGCCAAATTCTCTGTACCCGCTAAAAAATAGATTCTTATGCCCTATAGGACAACTAGAATGAAAATTAACTCCAGTCAATATTTTTAACAATATTAACAATTTTTAGGATAATTTTCCAAAAATAATCTACTAAAAAAGCAAGAATAAAACAAAGAGGGAAGCTTATGAAATAAAATATATAGCTATTAGTCATTTCCCAAACAGAAAATATGGAGTAAACCAACGAAGAAATACAAAGTAAAATAGGAGGATAATAAAAAATGTATGGGCCATAAGGTAATCTATTTTCAAATCTCAATTGCGAAGCAATCAAAGAAAAACCCATAAAACTACCACTTAAACACCAGACAAATCTATATATATCCTCAAAACAATTTAGCTTATCGTAATAAAATATTTTATCTTGGAAGATTATTATTAAAAACACACTTATGGTTAAGTATAGAGAAATAAATATGACTCTTGGGTAATATGCATGCAAATTGACAATCTCTCTTTTTTCTATTTTATCAAGCAAGAATATAAAACAGCATAACGAAACAGCTAAAATAGGAACTAAAAGGAAAAGGAATGACCATTGTAGGTAATAAGAAGAGAAAAGCAAGATTTCTACTAGTATTGAAACAGCAACTATTGATTGCCAAGGTAAATTGTTAACCACTTTTTTCTCCCTTATTTCCTTCATTCTCTGGCGTAAAATATCACCATTGGCTCTATTACCTATAAATAAAATTAAAATTAAATTAATTATACCAATTGTTATCCAATAAAATTTACCTTCTGGGGTATTCTTAAATAATAAGATTTCGCAGATTAAACCTAAAAACATAAATAAAAAAATAAATGGCCACCACTGAAGAAAATCCCTTTTGTCAATTAACAACTTGGCAGATTCATCTTGACCTTCTTGAAAAATAAACCTCAACTCTCTAAAACTTGCACCAAAATAAACTGTTAAAATTACAAGATTAGTTACAATGAACGCCGGCAAGGGATTAAAATTAGTGGACAGATACGATAAAAATCCTCCGATAGCCGCCGACATTATCATAGTAGTTGTCCAAAACAAAATATCATAATGTCTTGCCCAATCAGATTTTTCTTTAGAATCCATAGGTCACCTCATATCTTATATAAATATAAGTAATTAATTTACAAAAGGTAATATCTTAAAGTTGTCATTTTTGCTCGAGGGATATTGTGGAGCGGGCATTAGAAAATTTTCGGCAGATGTGCGCAAGGATTTACGGCGAACGAAGGACCTCTCGCAAGCATACGTAATCCGGGAGTGAGCCGTAAACCGTAGCGCACGGCGAAAATTTTCGCCCGCGAACAATATCCTGAAGAGCAAAATATTAAAAAGCAAATAGCTTTTCTGTGTTTCCCCCCAGGATATTCTGCTTATCATCCTGGGATATATCTAAATCACGGACAGCTTTGATGCTGCCGGTGATATCTTGCTTTGCCGGCCAATCACTGCCCCATAAAATATGCTTAGGCCCCATAAGCTCTAAAGCAAGCAGGAAGTTTGCTTTGGTAGTATCCCCGCTGGTATCCACATAAATATTCTTGAAATAATCAGACGGGTTGGCCTGCAGGTCTTTGACAAAATTGATTGAGCGCAGCATAGCGTACGTTGCGTCAAAGCGCTGCTTTAAATAACACACCGCTCCCCCAAAGTAGGCAAAAATAAACTTTACCTTAGGATATTGCCTTAAGATATCCGACATTAAAAGCTTGCCTGCCGAGATCGTGGTATCAAAAACATACTCTACAACCGGAGTAAGCAAAGGATCCTTTACCCGCTCAAAGCCAATGGGATTAACAATCTGCGAATGCACAAAAACCGGGATATTCTTCTCCTCTGCCTGCCTATATATAGGTAAGAACATCTTGTCGTCCAGGTAAATCCCATTATAGCTTGAAGCAAGGGAGATCGCCTTAAACCCCAGCTCATCGGTTGCCCGTTTTAACTCCTCAAGCATATCAATAGAATTATCCACCGGCAAAACCGCAGCTCCAATAAACCTCTTGGGATAACGTTTCAGGATTTCAGCAACATTATCATTATAGATATGAGCAACCTGGCTGATACTGCCTATTTTCAAATGCGCATCGGATGTCGGATAACTTAAAACCGCCGCGTCAATACCCGCCTCATCCATCATTTTTAACTGGGCTTCAATATCACCCCAGCCTTTATGGAAAAAGTGGGCATTACTGATAATCTCATCCGGCAGCCAATGGCTGTGAGCGTCAATTAACATTAATGATCCGTGCTCCTTAATATACGCTCTGCCATTTCTAATTCATAAAGCGCCTTGATTTTTTCCAGTCCCCTGCGGCCCAACTCTTGAGCGATAATCTTTTCAATGGCGTTTAGCTTAATATCAAGAAAAAGGAATTCCGGGTTTTTCTTCTTCCCCTGGTCCCTTAATTCCGCGCAGGCCCTTTCTTTATCTTCAATATACTTCTGGAAATCGTTAATATATTTTTGCAGTGCGTCTTTTTCATGCGGAAGATATGCGCCCAGAAGCTCTTTTTCCATCTCAACCAGTATATCCTGGTCAATATCCACCTGGGTAAACTTGCGCTCATACTTATCAAATGCTTCTTTAGTTGTCTTATACAGCCAGATAAAGTAGCGCTTCTTCAGATTCCTTACATCCTGTTTATTCATAATTGCACCGCCTTTATTGTTTTACCAACTCAACTGTATCAAAATATAATGTACCCTTGGAATCCGCCAGCGGCTCAAATTGAAATATCTTAATCGGAAAATCAAGCTGGCTGTTCTTGTCGGCACTTTCCGGCTGCCAGTCATCGCGCACCACGAATTTATCAAAATTGCAAACTACCCTTTTCCAACCTTTGAAATCATCTACAGTTACGAAACGCCAAATCTCACCGCCATTATCTTTAATATCAAAAGCGATCTTTGTCTTAGAATCCGTACCATAAACATAGAATGATATTGCATTATACTCTGTCCATTTTATATCTTCTGGATTAATGGACCAATTGGCGTTCTTTGCATCAAGGCCGGTGCCGCGGGCAACATAAATATAGCCTCCACCGACAGCATCATAAACCACTTTTAGCGCTTTGTTCCCGCTATTTTTAATATCAGCTGCCTCAGTTACTTCAACATTGGAGCCATTGCCTGCGCCAAAATCAACTGTGCCGTCAGGACCGCCTGTAATTGAAATCTCAAAGTCGTCAATCAGTAAATTCTTCTCCTGCGCCAAACAAACCCCTGCCATCAACAAAACTAAAACTACTGCCAGAAATCCCGCTTTTTTCATCCTTCCTCCTTCAGTAATGTTTCTGGTTTATTTACCTGGATGCTGCTGTTTAAAAGGTATCACCGGTTTTGTCCAAGGCGTCTGCTGGTTAATTACCGCAATCTCCAGAGGGCAGACGTTTGCCGGTACAGTCAAGGCAAAACGCACGGCATTCTCAATAGCCTCCGTAGTCATCAGCCTGGATGTATCATTAGTAATCTCCTGTAATTTACCGGTTAAATCCGTATCTGTTACCCCGGGTAATATAGAAGTTACCTTTATACCCTGATCGCGCAGCTCCCAAAATAGCCCCTTGGAAAATGCCCGCAAGCCCACCTTAAGCGAGCTGTAAACAATAAAATTTCTGGGAAGCGGATCGCATAAAGTTGAACCGGAGACCATATTGATGATCGCTCCGCTCTTATTCTTAATCATATCATTAATTACCAGCCGGATTAAACGGACATAACCTAAATAATTAGTATGGGCAAGCCTTTCAAAATCTTCAATCGGCTGCTCCTGAAAAGGATACTGGCTGGATACCCCGGCGTTATTAATCAATATATCAATATTGCCGAATTTATCCTTGGCGGCCTTAACCAAGCCTTCCAAGTCCTCTAATTTAGTCACATCGCAGGCAACCGGCAGGACTTTAACCTTAAATTTATCGGCTATCTCTTCGGCGGTCTCTTTTAATGGCCCAAGGTTGCGCGCGCCAATAACTAAATTTACCCCTAAACTAGCGGCAGTAGAAGCCAGGGCCTTGCCGATTCCGCGGCTGGCTCCGGTAACAATAGCTGTTTTGCCTTTCAAATCTGAGCTCATAATTTCCCTCCTATAATTTTATTGCTTACCAAACGGCTTAAATATAATAAAACCAGTAACCCAAAACCAAAAACCAGAAAACCCAGGACAAAACTCTTTTGCATAATCAGCCCGCCAAGGAATACCCCGACTCCTCCGGATATAAAACGCACCCCGCTATTCAAACTGGCTGCTTCATTTAAAAGCTCCTGCGGCAAATCTGTAAGCATAGTGGATAAGCCTACATGATTAAATGTCCAGCCCAGCCCCCAGAGGATCATTATTAATACCAGCAAACTCAGGGGCAATTTTATTAAGAACGAAAAAACGCAGAGGGCCATAAAGGCAATGCCTAAATTCACCACCTTCAGCCGGCCAACTGAATCCGCCAGGCGGCCTCCCCAGACCTCGCCGAATATACCGCTTAAACTGGTCAAGGTAATCAGCATGCTGATATAAAACTGGCTTAAATTCAACTGGGTTGAAAAATAAACCCCCAGCCACTGCTGCACAGCATGATAAATCAAGCTAATCAGAAAGATGTAGCCGAATATCTTAATAACTTTTATATTTTTAAAGGCCTCTAAATAACCCAGCCGGAAATTACCCAATCCTTCTTTAAAACTAGGCAGGTAAAAATACATAAATACCCACAGGATGAATCCGCTAAAGGCGGGGATAATAAATATCAGCCTCCAATTAATTATCCCGCTGAGGAATAACCCCAACAAAGACGCTACGAAAGTTGAACCGAAGAATAATCCGATATAGCGGCCGCGATTTGCTTCATCCAGGCGCCTGGCGATTAAAATAAGCCCGAGCGGAATAACCGAAGCGCCAAACGCGCCCATCATGAACCTGGCTGCAAAAAGAGTAGTTATATTTTGGGATATGCCGGCTAAAAGATTGGCCAGAGAAAACAGGAAGATGCAAAGCAACTCCACTTTACGGGCATCAAAGCTGCGCACCAGAGGCCCATAGAAAAATGCTGCCAGGCCGTATGGAATCATATATAACCAGATAATCTTGCCAACCAAAAATTGAGAAAGAGCAAAATCAGCCGCAATAGACGGAACCAGTGCCGCGGCAGCAGCGACATTAAAAGAAAGGACCGCTCCCTCTAAGCAAAGAATGCTGAATGTAGCTTTATTCACTTGCGCGCTTCTTTTTCAATAATCTCTTTAAAAATCTTTAAGTTATGCTGCGAGCCTTCATTAATAAAACCTTCAATCTGCTGGTCATTGAATTTGGCTTTAGGGTCCATATGGAAATGCTGAATCCAGGTCAGCTCAATCCCCTCAGGCTTAGGCGTATACAGCCAGATAATCTTCATATACTCAAAAGGGAATTTGGGGTCCTGCCGTTCGGCATAAGCGAAGAAATTATCCTTAAAAAGCAGGCGGAAGGACTGCCATGACTTATCATCTTCATCAGTAAGCCGGAAGGTGATTTTATTGGCTTCTTTTTTAACTACCTCGGCTTTCTTGTATTCCGTGCCGAACAATTCCGTCCAGCGCGGTATATCGTTAGATATATCAAATACCAAATCATAAGGCGCCTTGATTATTATTGAATTGCACGTATGCCCCATTCTTTCCTCCTTAATCTAATACGGCGACGACCCTGGCCCAGGCAGCCCCGGTATCCTTAATCCGCACCGGCAGGCAAATAATCTTAAATCCGGAATTGGGAAGCTTCTCCAGATTAGCCAGCCTCTCTATATGGATAAATTCTTTCTTGCGGCCGTGAAAATGCGCAGGATAAAATCTTTTTGGGTCTTTTGATTTTAAAAACTCAGCTAACATAAATCTATATGGCCGGTCAATACCCATGGTATCAACCCCGAAGATCTTTACTCCGCAGCTAAGCAGGTAATCTATCGCTGAAGGGTCCACCCCCGGATAATCCGAGAAATACCTTGGCCCTCCGTAGAGTTTATCCGCGCCAGTGTGCAATAATACAATATCTAAAGGCTTAAGCTGGTAGTTGATTTTAGCCAAAGCTGATTTAATATCATATTCATTGATCGCCTCGTCCGGCTTTTTATGGGTCATATCCAGCTTTACGGCGTTTTGATAACAATATTCAAGGGGAATTTCATCAGCTGTCTTTGAAGCGCGATTTTCTGATTTAGATCCGTAATGAAAAGAGTAATCCAGGTGGGTTCCGATATGCACCGGTGCATGCACAATCTCTAAAGATAGAAATTCTTCATCAGGGAGTTCTTCTTTCCTGATGATACGCATGCCTAAAGCGTATCTTATCCTGCCCAGGAGCGTCTTGCCCATAATTACGCGGTTAAACTTGGCAATCCCGGCTTTATGAGATATGCGCTCAATATCTACCTTATGCACTTCAAAGGCCTTTTCGTCAATTGGCAGGCTTAAGTCAATAATCTTCATTTCGCTAATTTTGACTGGATATTATTTGCGATATCGTTTATTGTTGAGTTCTTGGTTACCTCTTTAACATTAAGCTTTACGCCAAATGCCTTTTCCAGGGCAATAACAGACTCTACCATTTCGGTTGAATCAACCCCGATACTATTTTGCAGAGAAACATCGTCCTTGAGCTCTTCAATCTTTACTTTCAACAAATTCGCTAATACTTGCTTAACTTTATCCTTCATCTATTCCTCCCTAAATCTGCACTTCTCCTTTAGTGGCAGCTGCCTCCCACTTGCCGATACCATCCATAACATCTTTGAAACAGAGTTTAGCCAACGGGTCAAAATTGCTTTCCATAATCCGGTTGATCCTTCCCGGCTTTGAGAAAAATTCACGCATGCACCATGAACCTAACCGGCCCAGGTCTTCCGTAGTCAAATGATCAGTAGGAATTACCGGATGCAGGAAGTCCCAGGTGCTGAAATCCACTTTATTCGGATCTACCCAGTTCTTCTTTAAGGCAATCCTCCACATCGGTGAATTTGGAGCCGGAGTAACATAGCCCACCCAGAGCACATCCGGGTCAACCTGATCAGTAAACTCAAAACGCTGCTTAATAATCTCCTCGGTATCGTAATCAAAGCCCATCATAATATCGGCGACAATCGCAATATCGTTTTTGCGGAACATAGCTATGGTTTTCTGGATCTGATCGATAGTAATGCCTTTGGCAATCTTTTTAAGCTCTGACTGAGTGGTAACCTCAATGCCGAAGACCCCCATAAACAGCCCGACTTCTTTCATAAACGGCAGGATTGATTCGCAGTTAACCCAATCAATCGCCCGGCCTAAAGACACCCACTTGATCGGATTATTAGAGGCTTTCTTAAGTTCGCAGAACTTTTGCACCCTCTTAGGATCAACATTAAAATTATCATCCTGGATAACCACAACTTTAACTCCGTATTTCTTATGCAAAAGGTTAAGCTCCTCCATTACCCTCTCCGGAGACTTGGCCCGCCACTTTAAAAAATCTGAAGGGGAGCGAGGGTCAAACTGGTCCCATTCATAACAGAACGTGCAGGCTGAAGGGCAGCCGCGGCTAGTCACCATATCCACAAACGGCTTCCAGTAAGTATGCCCCACATATTTATCCATGGGAAACAAGTCATACGCGGGTAAAGGCAGCTTATCCAAATCCTGCATAAGCGGCTTATGCGGTCCCATAACAATCTCGCCGTTAAGGCGGCTGGTAACCCCGCCAACATCCTTAAGCGGCTTATTTTTATCTATCGCCTCAACTAAATCCCCGAAAGATTCCTCTTCTCCCATAACCACAAAATCAACTGCGGGGTTATTTTCCAGTGTATGCACAGGCATTGCCGAATACCACAAACCACCGAGGATTATTTTTGTTTTAGGCAGGGCCTTCTTTATCCCCGCAGCCGCATCCTTAAAATGGCGCAGGACCCCATAGCCGCCGTAACCGTGTAATTGCTCGCCCATAACCACAATATCGGGATTCCTGGATTTGACCTGCTCAACCAACTGCTCCATAGGTATCTGATCAGCTTTTCCGTCAATAACCGCTACATCCTCATACCCTCTTTCGCGCACATAAGCAGCCCAATGCGCGTAAAGTTGATTCGGAGACCTGTGTATTCCGTGAGTTGCCCAGGCGCCGACTTTCGGCATAACAAATAATATTTTCATTCCTTCTCCCTGCCTGCCGGCAGGCAGGCTTTTTAACTGCTAAACTATTTTAATTTAACTATATACTCCCTTTTTCAACTACCAGGGCTGAATTGATCCCGCCTCGGCCGCGCGAAATAATTAAAGCTTTATCTATCTTATATTCCTTTGCTTGCTTAGCCACATAATTTATGTTTTTTAAAACCGGAGTATCCAGATTCAATGTCGGCGCAACCAGGTTATGCTCCATAGACAAAATCGCGATAATCATATCCAGCGCGCCGCTTGCCCCAAGAAGATTTCCGAACATAGACTTCGGGCAGCTCACCGGAATATTCTTTAAGGCATCCGCGAAAACTATTTCCAGTGCCTTAATTTCAGAGTTATCCCAAAGTTCAACCGCCAGGCCATCCAGGCTGATGTAACCGATATCTTTAGGTTCAACCTTTGCGTCATCAAGCGCCATTTTTATGGCCCTGGCCAATTCTTTACCGTCGGCAGCAGGATTAATCCTGTCAAGGCCATCGCAAGTTGTTCCGTATCCGCTGATATAACCAAGAATATTGGCGCCTCTTTTCTTCGCCCTTTCTACCCCCTCCATCACCACAATCCCTGCCCCCTCGCCAATCACAAAACCGCTGCGGTCCTTATCAAACGGCCTGTAGGCAGTCTGGGGATCGTTGTTGCGGGTAGAGAGCGCCCCATATGTATTGCAGCATAATAAAGCATAGGGTGTAACCGGCGCCTCCATACCTCCGGCTAAAATCATGTTTAATTTGTTTTTATATAAAACTTTCCTGGCATAGCCTAATGCCATGAGCGAACTTGCCCGGTCGCTGACTACAGTTTTGCTGAACCCCTTTATACCATAATATATAGAGACCTGGCCCTGGGGGGCAGCGGGAAACCAGGCGCTGGCCATATAAGGAGAAACACCTTCCCTGCCCTCTAAATATAAATCCCTTAGTTCCGTCTCGGCATAAAGCCAGCCCCCGATGGCATTGCCCAAAAATATACCGACGAGATTTGGATCCTCATTTTTAATATCAATACCGGCATCCTGTAAAGCCAGCTCTGAAGCAACCAGGGCCATATGCGAGAAGGCGTCAATTTTCTTAAGCAGCCTTTCGGAGATGTGGCTGTATTTTTCCAGGTCGTCAATTTGCCCGGCTATATGCGCCGGGTATTTTGAGGCGTCAAAACGGGTAATTTCTTTAATGAAGGAGCGGCCGCTTTTGATGTTTGCCCAGAACTGCCGTTTTCCGATTCCCGACGGGCTGACTACCCCTATTCCTGTAATTGCTATTTTTTCCATTTATCCACCGAACCTTTTTAAAATAAGCGAAGAGTGTATCCCGGAAAAACCGCTGCTGGTTTTAATAATCATATTTACTTTCTTGGAGATTGCCTGATTTGGAATATAATACAGGTCGCACTGCGGATCCTTTTCCTCCTGGTTTATCGTAGGAGGAAGGATATTCTTTTCAAAAATCATGCTTGCTATGGTCATCTCAATGGCATTTGCCGCGGCCAAAGGATGCCCGATCATGGATTTAAAAGAGCTGATCGGCAGCTTATAAGCATATTCGCCAAAAATCGCCTTGTACGCGTTAGTCTCAAATATATCATTCATCCGCGTGCTTGAGCCATGGGCATTGATATAATCAATATCCGCCGGCTTAACCTGCGCGTCTTTTAATGCCAGGGCAATGCAGGTCTCCATCGCTTGGCCGTCAGAAGGAAGGTCAGTCATATGAAAAGCATTGCAGCTGGTGCCAAAACCCAAAACTTCACAATAAATCGGGGCATTCCGTTTTAAGGCGTGGCCTAACTCTTCAAGCACTAAAATTCCCGCCCCTTCTCCTAAAACAAAACCATCCCGCTTATTATCAAACGGCCGGGATGCCTTTTGCGGCTCATCGTTATGCACGGATAAAACATTCACCACATCAAAAGCTCCGAAGGTAATCGGGGTAAGCGGCGCCTCTGCTGCCCCGCAAATCATTACATCCTGCTCTCCATCCTGGATAGCCTCTAAACCGAAGCCCAAAGAATCTGTCCCGGCAGTGCATCCGGTAGAGATAGTATTACAAATCCCTTTTAGCCCGAAACGCGCGGAAAGTTCTATTGACGGCGTATTGAACATCGCCGCGTCATAAAGATCAGGCCGCACAAGCGCCGGATCAATCGGCTTCTTGCCGTCTTCGGTAACTAAAGCAAACTCCTCTTCCATATACTTAGTCCCGCAGATAGCATTAGCCAGGCATACGCCAATCCGCTGAGGGTCTTCTTTGGAGAAATCTAACTTGCTGTCTTCGGCCGCCATTTTTCCCGCGGCTACCCCAAACTGCACATAGCGGTCCATGCGCATGGCTTCCTGGTGGCTTAAGCCCAATTTAAAAGGGTCAAAATCAATTACCTGCGAAGCGATCTTGGTGTTAAAAACCGAAACATCAAAACCTTCAACCAGGCGCACCCCGGATTTGCCTCCTGAAAAACCCTCCCAGGCATTCTTTTTGCCTATGCCGTTAGGAGAAATTACCCCGATACCAGTAATAACTACTCTGCGTTTAGACACTTCTTTTTCCTTTCGTCATTGCGAGCCATGTAGTGGCGAAGCAATCTTATTTTTTTAGGGATTGCCGCGTCGCCTTTGGCTCCTCGCAATGACAAGGGTCGTAAATTATTTTAATAACTACTCGACCCTTGTCACCTTAAAAATAATATTTCCGCCGTCAGGGCAGGTAACCGTATCAATTGAATCCGGGTTATCCATAAAGAAAAACTTTGCTCCGAAATTCAAGGCAAATAATGCGGGAAAAGCGGTATGAAAAGCCGCTCCGCAGAAACCGGGTATGCATTTTAACCCCTGGGTCTCCCATTTATCGCCAACTTTATACCCAAAACTGCATTTTCCCTTTGCCTTGACTACTTCAATAATCATTTTCTTGGGATTAGGGCCTTTGTGGTTTGGATCGCGGGGGATAACATCAAGATTACCGCTTTTATCCAGGATCTCCGCCTTAAATTCTAACTTTCCTCCATCCGGGCAAGTGACCAAAAGCGAACGCTGGTTGTCGCGAAACCCGAATTTCGCCCCGAAGCTTAAAGCGTAGATTACCGGGAAAAGCGCGTGGGCCAGGCCTAAACAAAAATGTTTCGGCGCGTGAGTAAAATCTTCCAAGTAAATTTCATCGCCAACCTTATACCCGTGATAGCAGGGCCCGAAAACCTGGGTAACTGTAAGTTTCAATCTTGGAAAAGGAGTATTTACCGGATTATTTTCGCTCATCTTAATTTAACAACCTTTTGGATATTTTCAAACAGTTCAGCCTTGCTATAAAACTTCTTATTTTTCTCAACCTGGTGCACCAATTCAACTAAAACTTTATTCAAGGGTGCTCCGGCATGCCTTTTTTCAGCAAGCCTCACAAATTCACCGTTAATATAATCAATTTCCGAGCTGCGTCCGCGCATGATACTCTGCAGTATGGAGCCATAAAGCGGCTCCCTGCTTAAACTCTTCATAGTCTGCGAAAAAATTTCCGCGGCTTGAGCAATCGGCAACGAGGTTAATTTGGTGATGTTTTCCGCCGAAAAATTCGGCAGGGAAACTAACTTTATGCCTGAGCCGTTAACAACCTCAAGCGCCTCTTTCCAGATAGCAATACTTATTCGGCTTATATCGTGGTCGCTAAAAACCTCCTGCATACTCTTGCCTAATATCGCCGGCAGGCAGTTATTAGCGTTAGCAAATATCTTTAAGAATTTCATCCCTGTAATATCATCAGCTATTACAACGGGAAATGCCTTATTTAAAATGCGGCTTAAGTCCGATAATACCTCCGGCTGCTTTTCCTCAAAAGGCCAGCCGATTATCCAGGGCCCCTCAAAATTATGCACCAGTTTAGCCGGTTCCAAATGAGTGGAACCAAACATAACAATGCTGGAGACTATATTTTTCTTGGGCAAAAACCCGGAGACAATCCTATCTGCCTGAACGCCGTTCTGAATAGTCAGAATCAGGGAATTACGGATAAGGCTGAGGTTATCTTTTATGGCGCATTCAATATCCTGGGTTTTAGTAGCCAGGATAACCAGCTCCGGGAAATAATTAAGCTGCCCGGAGATCTTAATTTCTACATTGAAAACCCCGCGCACCCCGGATATTTGCAAACCCTTATTCTTAATCGCCTCTATAGAATCCGGCCGGCCGGCCAAAGATACATCCTGGCCTTCCAGTTTAAGGTAAGCTGCCACAAGGCAGCCAATCGCCCCCGAACCAATAACCCCTATACGCATAATTAACTCTTGACCTTGGGGAAACCGTATTTCTTATAATCAAACCCGCTCTGGTCTAAAAGGCGGACCATCATGCTGTAAAAAGGAGACGGGACATCGGAAAAAAAAGCGGAAACTACATCCTGCTCTTCCACTTGAGAAGAATTACGCGAGAGGGCGTTATTTTGCGCCTGCTGGATAACTACTGATTCCGTAATCCGGCGGTGGAATACGGGGATCTTAGATATCAATGCCTTAAATTTTGCTTCAGTTTCAACTTCCCAAACCATTGGTTAACCTCATTAGCAAGAAAATGTTACATCCGGGAACAAATACTAATATAGTAAAATTTTACTATATTTTATTGCACTATTTTATTATTTAAAGAGGCACTTGTCAAGTAAGAATATGCGATTAGATTTCCTTGAGCAAGGTAGTCAGGAAATCTGATTCTGCCTGAAGCAGGCAAAGGTTATGTTTTAATATGCGCGATAATGAAACTGAATTCTTGAGTTCTTTGGATTTAAGAGTCTCTTCTATGCTTGAGGAAATCTTCCTTAATATCATAAGCCTGGCAGCCAGCCGCCTGCGGCTTAATGCCGGTTTTAAATAATCCAGAAAATATAAACTCAAGTCTAAACTGAATTGCGGGCGTTTAAAATTAAGCAGGCTCTTATTCAACAATTCATCAAAACGTTCTTTGCCCTTTTTGGTAAGGCAATAAACAAACCGTTCCGGCCGCTTGCCTTCTTTGCCGGCATGCTTATCAAGTAGGCCTTTTTTCTCTAAAACTTTTAGCGGGTAATATATGGACTTTAAATCAACGCCGGCAAAAAGAGAAAGTATCTGGCGTATCTTAACCTTGATTTCGTAACCATGCTTGGGGCTCTGGCGCAATAAACCTAATAACAAAAGCTCCTGCTCAATCATCCGGTAACACCTATGCTTCTGAATTTTTTATACCTTAGCTTAAGCAGCTCATCCCTATCAAGGCCTTCCAGCTCCCTAAGGCTCCTGATTATTGATTCTTTTATATTCTGGGCTATTTTTGCCGGGTCCCTGTGCGCCCCGCCCAATGGTTCAGGAATTACTTCATCAATTATGCCCATTTTTAATAAATCCGGTCCGGTAAGTTTTAAGACCTCAGCTGCCTTGGGCGCTTTTGCCCCGTCTTTCCAGAGTATAGCCGCACACCCTTCCGGAGAGATCACCGAATAATAAGAATTTTCCAGAACAGCTACGCGGTCAGCTATTCCCACTCCCAGGGCTCCGCCGGATCCGCCTTCGCCGATAACAATCACCATAATCGGAACACTGATACTCATCATCTCGCGCAGGTTGGTGGCGATTGCGTGAGACTGGCCGCGCTCCTCAGCCCCAATACCCGGATAAGCTCCCGGAGTATCAATAAAAACTACAATTGGCAACTGGAATTCTTCTGCCAGCTGCATAACACGCAGGGCCTTGCGATAACCCTCGGGATGCGCGCAACCGAAATTACGTTTTAAGTTTTCTTTTGTGTCGCGGCCTTTTTGATGCCCCATAACTATAACCTTCTTTTTATCAATTTTAGCCAGGCCGCAGATCATTGCTTTATCATCGCTAAAAAGACGGTCGCCATGAAGCTCCATAAAATCCGACATAATCAGGTTAATATAATCAAGGGTATACGGCCTCAAGGGGTGCCGGGCAAGCTGCACCTTCTGCCAGGCAGTAAGGTTGCTATAGGTGTCCTTTCTCAAATGCTCCAGCCTTTCCTCAAGCTTTTTGACTTCCGAAGACAAATCAATCTTCTTCTCGGAGATGAAAGTCTTAAGCTCCTGGATTTTCTTTTCTAATTCTAAAATAGGTTTTTCAAAATCTAGCCCGGCCATAAGGATTACTCAACTATCACGACTTCTGTTCCTGT